>Ga0308176_10003121_pt1 | contig 10539 bp, 8 predicted proteins | sample PhyCR2_3_FD_203890 | JGI IMG/M metagenome (GOLD analysis project Ga0308176, IMG submission 203890) | Soil microbial communities from UC Gill Tract Community Farm, Albany, California, United States - DLSLS.C.R2 | ecosystem: Environmental > Terrestrial > Soil > Agricultural land | place: USA... | reverse complement strand
TGGTCATGAAGATCCGACGAAAGGGACGTCCAGCATGGAATGGCCGCGTCTGGCCTCTGCGGACGGCACGCTCGTGTTTTTAATGGGCATGAAAAATTTGCCGGCCATTGTGGAACGCCTCACGAAAGACGGCAAACCCATCGACACGCCGGTGGCTTTGATTCGATGGGGAACACGCTCCCATCAGCGAACGGTGGTCGGCACGCTGGGTGATATCGTCGGGAAAGCTGAACAGGCCCGGATGGAACCGCCGACGATTATCGTGGTCGGACAGGTCGTTCGTCTTCGAGAGCAATTGAATTGGTATGAAACACGGCCGCTGTTCGGGAAGCGCATCCTCGTCACGCGAGCGCGCGAGCAGGCGGGCGCATTGTCACATCTCCTCGAAGAACACGGCGCCGAGCCTGTGGAGTATCCGGTCATCCAAACCGTGCCACCGGAAACCTGGCATGAGGTCGATGCGGCCCTTGCTGAGCTGAATCGGTATCATTGGCTGGTGTTCACGAGCGCGAACGGCATCCGTCCGTTTATGGAGCGCCTCAAAAGTAAAGGGCAGGATGCGCGCGCGCTCTCGGGCCTTCGGATTGGCTGCATCGGTCCCCGTACTGCCGAAGAATTATCCCGCTATGGATTGAACGCCGATCTTATTCCGGCCCAATTTCAGGCGGAAGGACTGATTGCTGCGATGACAAAGACCGGCGTGTCGGGCCGGCGAGTCCTCATCGCCCGCGCCGCTGTCGCGCGGGAAATTCTACCGGACCAACTTCGGGAGGCCGGGGCAGAGGTGCGCGTGGTGACCGTGTATCGAACCATTCGTCCCATCTCCGCGGTGGAACGGCTAAGGGACCAATTGGCGCGGCGCGATCTTCATGTCATGACGTTTGCCAGCTCCTCGACGGTGCGAAACTTTTGCGCGCTCTTCGAAAGCCGCGAGGACCTGCGCACATTGACGGCCGGCGCGGCGGTGGCCTGCATCGGACCGATTACGGCGCAAACCGCAGAAGAAGAAGGGTTGCCCGTCACCATCATGGCGAAGGAGAATACCATTCCGGCGCTGGTCGAGGCGATCGTGCACTATTATCGTCACGTGCCACCCACATCTACATAGGAGATCAAGCATGGTTCCTGTCAAATCATTCATGATTCCAGCGGAAAAGTTCGTCACCGTGGACCGCGATACCGATGTCCGGAAAGCGGCGGAGATTATGCGGGACCGAAATATCGGCAGTTTGTTCGTGAGCCGCGGAAACGAGATCGTCGGTATTGTCACGGATACGGATATGGTCAGGCGAGTCGTCGCGGTCGGCGGCGATCCTGCTCACAAGGTGATCGAACAGATAATGTCGGCTCCCATCATGACGATCGAGGAAAGCAAAACATTGCTCGATGCGAACGACCTGATGGCGCGGGAACATCTTCGCCACCTGGGCGTCACGCGAAACGGCAAATTGGTCGGCATGATTTCTGTGCGCGACCTGGTGGTCTTCTTGACCAATCTTCCAAGGAAATAGCATGGCGTTTCCCCGTCAGCGAATGCGTCGGCTCCGGCAGAATGAACCCTTGCGTCGTATGGTGCGCGAGACGTCGCTTTCCGTGTCCGATTTAATCTATCCCATGTTCGTTACCACCGGACGAGACCGGCGGGAGGAGATTGTTTCCATGCCGGGGCAATACCGCTGGTCGGTGGATCTCTTGGTCAAGGAAGCGACCGACGTTCGGCTACTCGGCATCCCGGCCGTGATCCTGTTCGGCATTCCCGATCGAAAGGATGAGCGCGGCACGTCGGCCTACGATCCGCACGGCATCGTGCAATGCGCGATCCGCGCGATCAAACAACACGTGCCGGATCTGCTCGTCATGACCGATGTGTGCATCGACGAATATACGTCGCATGGACACTGCGGCGTCGTGAAAGACGGACGCATCCTGAATGATGACACGCTCGAATGTTTGCGTGAAATGGCCCGCACTCATGCCGAGGCGGGTGCGGACGTGGTGGCGCCATCCGATATGATGGACGGCCGGGTCGGCGCGATTCGCGAGGAGTTGGATCGCCATGGCTATACGGATGTTCCCATCATGTCCTATGCGGCGAAGTACGCCTCCTGTTTGTATGCGCCCTTTCGTGAGGCGGCCGAGTCGGCTCCGATGTTCGGCGACCGGCGATCCTATCAGATGGATGTGGCCAATGCCCGGGAAGCGCTACGCGAGATCGATCTGGATATTGAAGAAGGGGCCGATATCGTGATGGTGAAACCAGCTCTGCCGTTTCTGGATATTATCGCCGCGGCCCGCGCACATGTGGCCTTGCCCATCGCGGCGTATCAGGTCAGCGGAGAGTACAGCATGATCAAAGCCGCGGCCCAAGCCGGATGGTTGGACGAGTCGCGCGCGATGATGGAGTCGTTGCTGTCCATCAAGAGGGCCGGCGCCGATATGATTCTGACGTATTTCGCCAAAGATGCGGCACGAGCCTTGACCGAGCGATAGCGAGCATTCAATGAAGGTTAGCAGAAGCCTCACGCATGATGAGCCCGCAATCTATCCTGTTCTAACGATCGGCAACTTCGACGGCCTTCATCGCGGGCATCAGGCCCTTCTGAAGTCGGTCGTGCAAGCTGCGATTGAGAAGAGCGGGACGGCAACGGTGCTGACTTTCGATCCCCATCCGATCACCGTGCTGTCGCCCACGACGCCGCTCCGATTATTGACGACTATGGAAGATAAGCTGGCCCGCTTGCAAGAAGCCGGGATTGAACACGTGTTGTGCATCCCCTTCGACAAAGCCTTTGCGGCATTCCCTCCGGACGTCTTCGTCGGCAAGGTGCTGAGAGATGAGATCGGCGTGCGCGAATTATTTGTGGGCGAGCAGTTCGCTTTTGGCGCGGGACGGACTGGGCGCATGACCGACCTGGTTCGACTCAGCAAGCCGGCTGGTTTTGTCGTCCATGCGGTGCCTCCCGTTCGTGTCGAGGGCGACATCGTCAGTTCCACGCGCATCCGAACAATGGTACAGGCAGGGGAGGTTCATCGGGCAGCTCGTTTTCTCGGTCGGCCGTATGACTTGGCTGGAACCGTGGTCCACGGGGATCAGCGCGGCCAGGCGCTAGGATGGCCAACCGCCAATATCCGTTTGCCGCACCATCGTGTCATTCCGGCCGATGGCGTCTATGCGACCACGACGGTCTGGAAGGGGCGATGCTTGGACTCCGTGACCTATATCGGCACGCGCCCGACGTTTGGAGAAGGCGAACGTTTGCTGGAAGTGTATCTGCTCGATGAACAGATCGATCTCTATGGGCAAGAGCTATCAGTCCGCTTTCTGGAGCGACTCCGAGGAGATCAGGTTTTTGCCACACATGAAGAACTGTCACAGCAGATTGCTCATGATGTGCGCCATGCTCGTGACGCCGTGAAAGCGGCCGCGCAGACGGTTGCGGACTCTCGGGGATTCTGAGTATGGCGCCATCCATCCACACGAACTCACGGCATTCGCTCTTGATGCGCCGCGTGGCGGAGGTGATGAAACGGCAGCGGTTGATCGAGCGCGGCGACCGGGTCGTCGTCGCCGTGTCCGGCGGCCCTGATTCGGTGGCGCTGCTTTCGGTCCTGCATGGATTGGCTCGGTCCTGGCATCTGTCGCTCTCGGTGGCTCATTTTAATTATGGTTTGCGCGGCGCGGAGTCGGATGAGGACGCGGCGTTTGTGATGCGATTGTGCGCGCGTTTGAATATCCCCTATCGGTGCGAGCGGCTCACACTGACTGACGATCCGTGCAAGGGACGGTCGTTACAAGAAGCGGCGCGTGAAGCGAGATATGCGGCACTGGTCCGATTGCGCGCCTCGCTCGACGCCGATAAGGTGGCTATCGGCCATACGCGCGATGATCAGGCGGAAACCGTCGTCATGTGGTTATTACGTGGCGCGGGGACGACGGGGCTATCGGGCATGCCGTCTCTGCGTTTTCCATTCATTCGTCCGCTGCTCGCAGTGGGCCGCGCCGACATTCTCGCCTATTTAGCGGAACAGGGATTGGATTTCCGTGAAGATTCTAGTAATGCCACGTCTATCTACTTACGCAACCGGGTGCGGCATCAGCTGCTGCCTGTGCTGACACGATTCAATCCAGCCATCCTTAAGGGATTAGCGCGCCAAGCGGATATTCTTCGTGAAGAGGATACCTGCCTGGAAAGTCTGGCGGCGGCGCAGTTTGCTCGCGTCGTCCGGAAGGGAGGCAATAATGAATGCGTCTTGGACCGCGATGGTTTCCTCGCCTTGCCGCTGGCGCTACAACGGCGTGTTCTTCGGAAAGCCGTTCAGTACACCACCGGGGTGAACCGCGGTCCGTCCTTTGGAGCCGTGTCGTTGCTGTTGGAACGCGTCATTCATGGATGTTCCGGTTCACGTGCGACTGTCCGAAATGCGAACGTGAGCCGAGCCTATGAGAAGATTCTCTTTCAGCCGCGTGATGTCGTCTCAGGTTCAACGCTAAGTTCGACAGTAGGGCCCAATAGGGTATTGGCGCTACCAGTTCCCTCTACGATCTCCTGGCCTCTGACCGGACAGCGGTTGCAGACCGATCTGGTACACTGCTTCCAACCGGTACAGACCTATTCCCAGGGACCGCCGATGCAAGCCATGTTGGATGCCGATCGCGTCACGCTGGACCTTCACGTACGAACATGGAAACCGGGAGATCGCTTTCATCCATTCGGCTTCGGCGGCCATCAAAAAAAGTTGCACGATTTCTTTACCGATCTGAAAGTGCCGAGACCGGAGCGAGACCGCATTCCGCTGATCGTCGCTCCGGAAGGGGTTGTGTGGGTGGCGGGCTATCGCATGGATCACCGGTTTCGGGTGACCGCTTCGACACGGCGTCTCCTGCGCCTCGCGTTATTGGAGAGCGAACGTAAGGAGTCCCTATAATGGACCGAATGTTCGGCCGGCCGATTGTCACCCAGGAACAAATGCGGATGCGCATACGTGAGCTGGGCCGGCAGATTACGATGGATTATGCCGGTAAGGATTTGATTCTTGTCGGCGTGCTGAAGGGCGCCTATGCGTTTTATGCAGATTTGGCCAGAGCGATCAGAATTCCCATGCGAGTGGATTTTCTTGTCGTGGCCAGTTATGCGGGAAAACCGAAGAGTTCAGGAAAAGTCAAAATGGTGACCGATTTGACCGAAGACATCGCGGGCCGTGATGTGCTGCTGGTTGAGGATATCGTCGATTCCGGATTGACAGCTCAATATCTTATCAACACGCTGCACAAACGCAAACCGAAATCCATTAAGATCTGCTCTTTGCTCAGTAAGCCGGAGCGCCGTGAAAAACATGTACCCATCGATTATGTGGGCTTTGAGATTCCGAATAAATATGTGGTGGGGTACGGCCTGGACTACCAACAGAAGTATCGCAATCTGCCGTACCTCGCGGTATTGGATACAGTGGACGACGATGGCTAACGTGCAAGCCGTTCTTGTCACTTTTTCCAACGGTATGTTAGAATCCTGTGTCATTTGTCTTTTTCTAGCAAGGATTACACCAGCAAGGTTTGCACCCGTTTAATGGTGCGTCGAGGAGGAGTTGGATGAACTCTCGGGTAAAAAATCTCCTATTCTGGGTGGTTGTAGGGCTTTTTATGATTTTGCTCTTCAACCTTTTTAGCGTTCCGACCCATGCACCCGAGGAAGAGGTCATCTTTAGCGACTTCATGGCGCAGCTCGACAAGGGCGAGATCACCAAGGTCATTATCAAGGCCAGCCATATCAGCGGCATTTTGAAAGACGGCACCCGCATCCGAACCTATTCGGCTGATTATCCTGATTTTGTGAAGGTGCTCCGTGAGCGAAACGTCCAGATCGAAGCCAAACCGCCGGATGAAAGTCCGTGGTACATCACGTTTCTGGTGACGTGGGGCCCGTTCATTTTGTTTTTGGGTCTTTGGTTTTTCCTCATGCGCCAGATGCAAATCGGCGGCAACAAAGCGCTGTCGTTCGGCAAGAGCCGAGCCCGGATGCTGACGGAAGAGCGAAAGAAGATTACCTTTTCGGATGTGGCGGGCATTGACGAGGCGAAGGAAGAAGTCTCGGAAATCATCGATTTCCTCAAAGACCCCAGAAAGTTTCAGAAGCTCGGCGGCCGGATTCCGAAAGGGGTCCTTATTGTCGGACCTCCGGGCACCGGCAAGACGTTGCTGGCGAAGGCCATTGCCGGAGAAGCCGGCGTGCCGTTCTTCAGCATCAGCGGTTCCGATTTCGTCGAAATGTTCGTGGGAGTCGGCGCGTCTCGAGTCAGAGATCTGTTCGAGCAGGGCAAGAAACATGCGCCATGCATTATCTTCATCGACGAAATCGACGCGGTCGGACGGCTGCGAGGCGCCGGTCTCGGCGGAGGGCATGATGAGCGCGAACAGACTTTGAACCAACTTCTTGTCGAGATGGACGGGTTCGATACGACCGAAGGGGTGATCCTGATCGCCGCGACCAATCGGCCGGACGTGCTCGACCCGGCGCTGCTGCGACCCGGTCGGTTCGATCGCCAAATCGTCGTCAATCGCCCGGATCTGAGGGGCCGTACGGAAATTTTGAAAGTGCATACGAAGAAAGTGCCGGTCGCCGGTGATGTGGAACTGGAAAAGATTGCGCGTGGAACACCCGGTTTTTCCGGAGCGGATCTTGAAAATCTTGTGAACGAAGCGGCGCTCTGGGCTGCCCGTCAGGACAAGAAGGTGGTTGAGATTGCCGATTTCGAGAATGCGAAAGACAAGGTCTTGATGGGTGCGGAGCGCAAAAGCATGGTGCTGACGGATGAGGAAAAACGCACGACGGCCTATCACGAAGCGGGCCATGCGTTGATGGCAAAACTTCTTCCCGGCACGGACCCGGTACATAAAGTGACGATTATCCCGCGCGGCCGCGCGCTCGGTGTGACGATGCAATTGCCGACCGATGACCGGCACAACTATTCCAAAGACTTTCTCTATAATAACCTTGCCATTCTGCTCGGCGGCCGGGTCGCCGAAGAGCTCGTGCTCAACCACATCACCACGGGGGCCGGCAACGACATCGAGCGCGCCACCGACTTGGCGCGGAAAATGGTTTGCGAATGGGGGATGAGCGAACGACTCGGTCCATTGACATTCGGCAAGAAAGACGAAGAAATTTTCTTGGGCCGTGAGATCGCTACTCGCCGCGACTTCAGCGAACAAGTCGCGATTGAAATCGACCACGAAGTCAAACGGCTCGTGGTTGAGAACTATGAACGCGCGAAGAAGATGTTGACAGATCACATGGCAACCCTCAGAGCCCTGGCCGAGGCGCTGCTTGAAAAAGAAGTGCTTGATTCACCGGAAATCGACCTGATTATTAAGAACAATGCTCCCCAGGTCGTGCCTATTTAATTCTCTGAGTGATCGGCGGCGCCAATCATTCGCATTGTCTGTCCCGGCTGCTTTCTCTCCTCGCCCGATGCAATACAGCGTCTGTAGATTCCTTCCATAGGATGCCATGCATACCGAGTCATCTACTTCAGCAGTGTTGGCCATCAGAGGGCGAGTCTTGCCGCTTGCGGACCGCGTTCACATCATGGGGATTCTCAATGTGACTCCGGATTCTTTTTCCGATGGCGGACGCTACCTGAATCCGGACGATGCGATAGCGCAGGCGCTGATCATGGTCGAGCAAGGGGCGGACGTCCTCGACATCGGGGCAGAGTCTTCCAGGCCTGGCGCCGTTCCAATCGATGAGGAAGAAGAACGTCGTCGACTGATTCCCATTGTCCGAGCCGTCTGTCGGCGCATCTCTATTCCCGTGTCGATCGATACGACGAAAGCTTCGATCGCCGAGCATGCGCTGGATGCGGGCGCCGCGATCATTAACGATATTAGCGCCCTGCGTTTCGACCCCCGTATGGGCGCCGTCGTTGTCAAATCCGGCGCCGGTGTGATTCTGATGCACATGCAGGGAACTCCTCAGACTATGCAGCATGCCGCGCAGTATGCCGATGTGGTTGCGGAAGTCCGATGCTTCTTGAAGGCGCGCGTGGAAGCGGCGCAAGAATTGGGCATTGGACCGGAAAGGATTCTACTTGACCCGGGCATCGGTTTCGGAAAGAATTGTCGGCATAACTTAGCACTCCTGAATCAGCTCGAGACGGTGGGCACGCTTGGCCGCCCGATGGTCGTCGGGGTTTCTCGAAAAGCATTTATCGGGAAGGTTCTCGACCGTCCAATCGACGAACGGCTCATGGGCACCGCAGCCGCTGTGGCGGTCGCGATCATGAAGGGCGCACGGATGGTGCGGGTTCATGATGTGGCGCCGATTCGCGATGTCGTGAGAATGATCGAAGCGATACGAACGTAGGACTGAGGACCGAGGCCGATATTCGCTAGAGCTATACATGCTACATTTGAATTGCCGACTCAGTCCTCAGTATCCATACCTTAGTCCTGAGTCGTAGGAGCAACATGCGCAAATTATTTGGAACCGATGGAGTCCGCGGCGTCGCCAATCTCGAACCGATGACCAGCGAGACAGCGATGAAGTTAGGCCGGGCTGCGGCGCATCTCTTCAAACGCCGATCGGGCCGGCATCAAATCGTCATCGGGAAGGATACGCGACTCTCCGGTTATATGTTGGAGTCGGCCTTGACGTCCGGAATCTGTTCCATGGGTGTCGATGTCCTGTTGGTTGGTCCGCTTCCCACACCGGCGATCGCGTTTTTGACTCGGAGTCTTCGCGCCGATGCCGGAGTTATGATTTCCGCCTCTCACAATGCGTATCAGGATAACGGCATCAAGTTCTTTGCCAACGATGGATCGAAGCTTCCCGACGACCTTGAATTGCGCATCGAAGACCTGATCACGTCTAATGAGATCGAGCATCTGCGCCCCACAGCCGACGAAGTGGGAAAGGCCTTCCGCATCGACGATGCCGAGGGCCGGTATATCGAATTCGTGAAGCGTTCATTGCCTCGGCAGCTCGACTTCCAAGGATTGCGTGTCGTCGTCGATTGTGCCAACGGCGCCGCCTATAAGGTCGCGCCGAAAGTCCTGCGCGAGCTGGGCGCGACGGTGTGGGTCATCGGCGATAAGCCGGATGGAACAAACATCAATGCCAAGTGCGGCGCGGTCGATCCCCACTGTCTTCAGGAAGCCGTGGTTGAACATGAGGCGCATATCGGCATTGCGCATGACGGCGACGCGGATCGTTCCGTCTTCGTCTGTGAGCAAGGCAAGGTGATTGACGGGGATCATGCCATCGCCGCGCTCGCTCTCGATTTGCATCAATGCGGTCAACTCAAACGGCATACGTTGGTGGGCACCGTCATGAGCAACTTCGGCCTGGAGTTAGCGATGGCGAAGGCCGGTATTAAACTGGTGCGTACTCCCGTCGGCGACCGGTATATCTTAGAGCTGATGACCGCGGAGGGCTATAATCTCGGCGGTGAACAGTCCGGCCATCTCATTTTTCTGGACCACAATACGACCGGCGATGGGCTGATTTCCGCATTGCAGGTTCTCTCGCTCATGAAGCGGACCGGCCGCCCACTGTCGGATCTCGCAGGGTGCATGACGGCCGTGCCACAAGTCTTGCTGGGTGTGCCGGTGAAGCATAAGCCCGATCTTTCCACACTGCCGGATATCCAGAGTGCGATCAAAGCCGCGGAGGTCAAACTCAACGGGACCGGCCGTGTCCTCGTGCGTTATTCCGGAACTGAACCGCTGCTTCGCATCATGGTGGAAGGTGAGCAGGAGGCGATGATTCGATCGGTGGCGGATGATCTCGTGGGCGTCGTCCGCACCTCGCTCAATTAGTCTCCGCGCTTCCCCTCCGACGATGCTGCTCTTACTCACCGCAGGCTTCCTCTTCGGATTATTGCTGGGATCGTTCGTGCCCTATATCCCTCTTTCGACCGTGATCGTCCTATTGGCTATAGCCGGCCTGCTGACGTACTTCGAACAGCGGGGAACGCTGTCTCGCCGGCATGGCCTTTTTGTATACGGCAGCATTGTCGCCGGTCTCTTCTATTGGTTCTTCGATGCCTCGCTTACCTCTCATGGACCTTTCGCGCGCATGATGTCAAAGAATCCGGTGGCGCTTGAAGGCACCATTTGTGAGCCGGTCCGCCATGGGCCCAATCGGGCCGTCCTCGTGCTCTGTGTCCCGGAACACAAGCATGCCGGCGAAGCGGGGGAACCTCATGGACGCGTACGTCTCACGTGGCGAGAGCCGGATCAATCGCTGCTTCAAGGCGAACCTGTCTCCGTGACGGCTCGAATTCGGGCTCCATCAGGAATGGTCAATCCAGGTGGATTTGATTACGAAGCGTACCTCGAACGGCAAGGAATCGACGCGGTGGCCTCGGTGTCCGGAGCCGGCCGGATCGCAAAACAGCCATTCACGACTGATGATCCGCGGTGGATGGTATGGAGAACGATCGATGAATGGCGAGATCGGATTCGTCAAGCGGCTGCGGCCTCACTGCACGACGCGGCATTGGGTCTCTACCTCGGCATGATCATTGGAGAGCCGGATT
>Ga0308176_10003120_pt1 | contig 10539 bp, 13 predicted proteins | sample PhyCR2_3_FD_203890 | JGI IMG/M metagenome (GOLD analysis project Ga0308176, IMG submission 203890) | Soil microbial communities from UC Gill Tract Community Farm, Albany, California, United States - DLSLS.C.R2 | ecosystem: Environmental > Terrestrial > Soil > Agricultural land | place: USA... | reverse complement strand
GGAAGAGCGAGGTCTCCTGCCCGCCGATCGCGACGACCGGGACCAGCGGGACGTCGTGCTCGAGCGCCATTCGGATGAAGCCCTTGCGCCCGTCGAAGTCGACCTTGTTGCGCTCCCAGACCGGGCGGTGGACCTCATAGTCGCCACCGGGGTAGACGAGCAGCGCAGCGCCGGACTCGAGCGCCTTGCGGGCGTTGTCGGGCGAGGCCGCGACGGTGCCGTACTTGCGCAGGATGCCCAGGCCGGGCATCGAGAGCACCAGATTGTGGGCGAGCTGGTGGAAGCGCCGCTCGACGCCGAAGTAGGCGCTGAACGCGAGCGTGAAGACGTGCGTGTCGGGCGTGAGGTTCCCGCCCGAATGGTTGCCGACCAGCAGCACCGGCCCGTCCTCGGGGATGTTCCCCAGGCCGCGGACCTCGCCGCGGAAGTAGAGGCTCGCCGCCAGCCAGAGGCGCGGGAGCGTCTCGCGGATGTAGTCGGGATCGCGCTCGTCGAGGTCGGCGACCGGGATGCGGCTCTGGACCGCACCGGTGATGGCGCGGGCGATCCGCCCGGGCAGGCTCGGGCCGCCGCCCGACGCGCGCTCCTGCGCGGGCTGCGGATCCTGCACCCTGCCGTTGGTCGAGTGGCCGTTCAGCGACCCGGAGGCCGCCGCGGACGTCTCGCTCATGTCTCGGAGTCTAAGCCGCTTGCCGTGCCCGGCGCGCCGCGCCGAGCGCATCGGCCTGCGCGAAGAAGCGCCGGATCAGGCCGTTGGTCTGGTCCGGGCGCTCGACCTGCGGCACGTGGCCGCAGCCTTCGATGACGATCTGCTCGGCACGCGGCAGCCATTCGGCGACATGGCGTTTGAACCCGGGCGGGATCAGCGTGTCGTGCGAGCCCCAGACGAAGAGCGCCGGCCGCTCCAGCTCCGCGAGGCGCGGGTAGAAGCCGTGGCGGCCGAACGGCTTGTCCAGGTAGATGTTGCGGGCGGCGCTGAGGAACGCGAAGCGCGCGCTCGGGGACGCATACAGCCGCTGGAACTCGTCGATCACGACGTCGCTGACGTAGGGGTCGAGCGCGTCGGTGTCGTGGAAGAGGCCGTGGAAGGTCGACGAGACCATCGCGCGGCGGAACTTGTGCGGGAGGAACGCGAACTCCGGGCGGGCGAGACGGACGATCGGGTGGTAGCCGCGCCTGACGAACGCGACGGCGGGACACAGCAGCGCCAGCGCGCCGATGCGTTCGGGCTCCCTTAGCGCCACCTCGAGTGCCACGCGACCGCCCATCGAGTTGCCGACGATGTGGGCGCGGTCGATCATCAGCTGGTCCATGAGCGCGATGACCGTGTCGGCGAACCAGCGCGCCGTGTACGGGCCGGTCGCCGGCTTCGAGGACGAGCCGAAGCCGGGCAGGTCGATCGCGTGGACGCGGTAGCCCTCGCGGCTGAGCGCGGCGGCCGTGTCGTAGAAGCTCGCCTTGGTCGCGCCGAGGCCGTGGATGAGCAGGACCTCGCGGCCCTGGCCCATCGTCATGACCGAGACGCGCCGGCCCGGCAGATGCACGTCGTGGACGCGCAGCAGCGGCGGGCGTCCGTCGGGCAGGTGCCACATGCCCTCGAAGCTGACGGCGCGGTCGAGGTCGCCGCGCACGTACAGGAGGCGTTGCGAGAACGCCTCGATTCCGCTCAGGTCGCCGCGGCGCAGCCGCAGCCACGTCGTCGCGTCGGTGCCGATCACGACGTCCGGCGGGCGCTTCGTCGCGCCGCGGCGGACCCGCGCGGTGTGCTCGGTGCAGCGCACCTCCCAGGTGCGGCCGATGTCGCCCAGGCGCACGTGGAACGTCACGTCGAAGCCAGGGTGGGCTCCGAGGTAGCGGTCCGGCAACGTCCTGAAGGCCTCCTCGACGAGCTCGAGGCGCCTGGCATGGGGGTGCAACCCAGGCAGGCCCGGCACAGTACACACGCGTGCGGGCGGAGCAGTGTGAAGATCCCGCTATCTGCGAGGATCGAGGGACATTGCCTATTCGTCTACATGACACGAAAAGCGGCTCCTTGCAGGAGCTTCGTCCGCGCGTCGAGGGTCGCGTGGGCATCTACGCCTGCGGTCCGACCGTCTACAACCGCATCCACATCGGCAATGCGCGGCCCTACGTGGTGTTCTCGCTGCTCACGCGGTTCCTCGAGCACGAGGGGTTCGCGACGACGTTCGTGGCCAACATCACCGACGTCAACGACAAGATCTACGACGCGGCGCGGCCGCTCGGCGTGCCGTCGGCGCAGCTTGCGGCCGACATGGCCGCCGCCTACGTCGCGGATACCGATGGGCTGGGGCTCGGCCGGCCGGATGCCGAGCCACTGGCGTCGGAGTCGATGGACGCGATCGTCGCCTACATCGCCGAGCTGATCGAGCGGGGCGCGGCCTACGCGGCCGAGGGCGACGTCTACTTCAGGGTGCGCGCGGATTCTGGCTATGGGTCGCTCTCGCACCGCTCGGTCGACGATATGGACCAGGGCGAGGGCGTCGAAGGCGCCCATATCAAGCAGGATCCGCTCGATTTCGCGCTGTGGAAGGCGCAGAAGGAGGGCGAGGACACCGCCTGGGACGCGCCCTGGGGCCGCGGGCGGCCGGGCTGGCACATCGAGTGCTCGGCGATGGCCGAGGACGCGCTCGGCGTGGGGTTCGAGATCCACGGCGGCGGCAACGACCTGACGTTTCCGCATCACGAGAACGAGGCGGCGCAGACGCGGATGGCGCGCGACGCCGAGCTCGCGCAGATCTGGATGCACAACGGGATGCTGCAGATGGGCGCCGAGAAGATGGCCAAGTCGGTCGGCAACGTGGCGCTGTTGCACGCAGTCCTCGCCGAGCACGGCCGCGACGCCGTGATCATGTTCTTCGTGGGCGGCCACTACCGCGGGCCGCTGGCGTTCGACGAGGACACGATGGCGCAGGCGGGCGCGCGCGTGCGGCGCGTGCGCGAGGCGGGCCGCCGGCTGGTCGACGGGCCCTCGCCGGCGGAAATGGCCTCATACAAGGAGCGCTTCTTCGAGGCGCTGCGCGACGACTTCAACACGCCGGCGGCGCTGGCGGCGGCGTTCGAGTGGGTCCGCGAGGCGAACTCGCGTGATGGGGTGGGGCGCGACGATCTGGCCGAAATGCTGGGGATTCTTGGGTTGGAGAACCTGCTCGAGGGCGACGAGGTAGCTGCGGGCGAGGACGCTCAGGAGCTGCTGCGTGCTCGCGAGGAGGCGCGCACGGCGCGCGACTTCGCCGCGGCCGACCGGCTGCGTGACGAACTGCGCGCGCTTGGCTGGGAGGTCCGCGACTCGCCGACCGGGCCCGAGCTCGTCCCGGTCCCGTGATCGTCTACGGCCGTCAGCCGGTGGCGGAGCTGCTGCGCGCGGGCCGGCGGCGCGCCCTGCGGGTCTGGGCGGTCAAGGATCCCGGCGTTCCCTTCACCCACGCCTCCTCCGATGAGCTCGCGCGGCTCGCCGGCACCGATGGCCACCAGGGCATCGCCGCCGAGGCGGAGCCCTACCACTACGTCCACGCGGCCGAACTGCTCGCGCGCGACGGGCTCGTGCTCGTGCTCGACGAGGTGCAGGACCCGCAGAACCTGGGCGCGATCTGCCGGACGGCGGAGGTCGCCGGCGCGCTCGGCGTCGTGATCCACGACCGCCGGGCCGCGGAGGTGACGCCTGCCGTCTGCAAGGCGTCGGCGGGAGCCGTCGAGCACCTCGCGATTGCACGGGTGCGCAACATCGCCGACTTCCTCGGCGAGGCCAAGGCGGCGAGCTTCTGGTGCTACGGCGCCGCCGCTTCCGGCTCCGTTTCGTGCTTCGACGTCGACTGGCCCGGGCGGGTGGCACTCGTCCTGGGGGCCGAGGGGAAGGGCATTCGCCCGCGGGTCGCGAAGGCGTGCGATCAGCTGGTTTCCGTCCCGATGCGCGGCCGCCTGGACAGCCTCAACGTGAGCGCTACGGCGGCCGTCCTGACGTACCTCGCGCTGCAACGCGAATTGCGCCCTTGACAGGGGTCCATAACTGTGGGACTGTCCCGCCACATCATGCTCAACCTGAGGTCGAGAAAACCTCAGGAATGACGTCAGATGGCGCCAGGGGAGGAGTGCGCCACTGAGCTCTTCAGTTGTGCCTGCTTTGCAGGCAGAAAGGAACGCTCGTGGCCCGTATCTCCCTCAGCTCTCAGGGTCAGGTCCAGGTTGATGATGGCTATCTCATCGCTCTTGCAAAGCAGGGCGATGCGACCGCGTACGACCGCATCGTGCGTCGGTACTACGGCTTCGTCCGCCTGAAGGCCTCTTCGTACTTCCTCGCCGGCGGCGACTCCGACGACCTCATCCAGGAGGGCCTCGTCGGGCTCTACAAGGCGGTGCGCGACTACCGCACCGACCGCGAGTCCAGCTTCCGGAACTTCGCCGAGCTGTGCATCACGCGGCAGATCATCACCGCGGTGAAGACCGCCACCCGCAACAAGCACACGCCGCTGAACCAGTACGTCTCGTTCTCGGCCACGCCCGCCTCGGCGACCGATGGCGAGCCCACGCTGGACGAGGTCATCCCCGGCCCGACGGTGCACGACCCGGTCAACCAGGTGATCTCCTCCGAGGAGCTGCGCTCGCTCGTCGATTGTCTTTCGACGGCGCTTTCAGACCTCGAGTCGCGCGTGCTCGCGCTGTACCTCGACGGCTACTCCTACGAGCAGGTCGGCGAGCGCATCGGCTGCGACACCAAGACGGTCGACAACGCGCTGCAGCGAGTGAAGCGCAAGGTCGGCACGCACCTCAACTCCCGCAACGTCCTGTTGTAAGTTCGCGGCGTGTCCGCGCTAGCGATCGTTCTCATCGTCCTGGCGGCGGTGATCCTGCTCCTGTTCATCGGAGGGTTCATCGCCAATGCCCGCCGCACCCGTGCACGGGAGGCCGATCTGCGCGTGCAGATCGAGGCTGCCGACCAGGCGCTGGCGCAGGCACGTGCCGGCGACCGCGGCTGGGACCTGGGTGTGCTGCAGGCTGCGGCCCGCGCGGCGTTCGCGGCCGACCACGACGGCCACGAGCCCGACCGGCTCGACCTCGTCCAGGTTGTCGACAAGCCCGGGACCGACGCCGACGAGGCCGTCTTCCGCTGCGGCCACGGCCACCACGAGCATGACGTCGTCCTCGGGCGCGAGGGCGATCGGTGGGTGGCGCGCTGAGCGTCGTCGAGACCGCACGCCTGATCGGCCGCCTGCCCGCACTCGAGCACCTCGAAGAGTTCTCGGCGCTGATGGCCTCGCCGCAGGTCGCCGAGACCATGTGGCCGGGCGACCTAGGCGGGGCCCGGACGAGAGAGCAGTCCGAGGCCTGGCTGCGCAAGGACATCGCCCACTGGCTCGTCCACGACTTCGGCGTCTGGCACGCCTTCGAACGCTCCACCGACCAGCTCGTCGGCCGCATCGGCCCGCGCGCGACGCTGATCGAGGGCGTCATGGAGGTCGAGCTCGCCTGGATCGTCCACCCGGACCACTGGGGCCAGGGCTACGCCGCCGAGCTCGCCACCGCCGGCCGCGACCTCGCCTTCTCCCGCGGGCTTCGGTCCATCGTGGCCATGACGCTGCCGAGCAACGCGCCGTCGCTACGCGTGATGGAGAAGCTGGGCATGACCTACGAGGCCGACATCACCAACGCCGGCCTCGCGCACGTGCTGTACCGGCTGCAGCGGGACTAGTGTCGTGATTCGTTAGTTCGAGAGCAGTTCCTCGGCGCCTCAGCGCCCGTGGAACCAGCCGCTTCCTTGCCTGTGCCACCGGCCCAGGCTGCGTCGTCGGCCGGCCCCACGACCACCGCTGCATCCGAGTCCCTGCCCCCGAACTTCCGAATCACGACACTAGCGGCGGTCAAACGTCCTTCTTCACCCCCTATAGGGGGGAACGAAGGACGTTTGCGGGGCCCCGGCGCCTAGACTCGCAACGACTCGCCGGAGTAGCTCAGTTGGCCAGAGCACTCGATTTGTAATCGAGGGGTCAGGGGTTCGAATCCCCTCTCCGGCTCTCGCTGGCCCGCCGCGCGGTCAGACCTCGTAGAGGAACGTGTACTCGGCCGAATGGCCGGCCTGTTCCCACTCGGCGAGGCAGTAGCGCTGGCTCACGCGGTCCGGGCCCTCGACATCGATCGTCTTGGGTGGGCGGCCCTCGACGACGTGGGCTGTGACGGTCGTTCCCGCGAGCGGGCCGTCGATGAGCTTCGCAGCGACCGTGGGGCCATCATCTTCGCGTTGGGAGTCGGTCATGCCGCGCCTGGGGCCGCAGGCTACTCCGTCCACCCCCGGACGATCCGCGTACAATGCGGTGACACGGGTCGAGCAGCCGCTCGGCCGACGCCGTGTCCCGCGCGCCGCAGTTGTTGCCTCTCAGCACCCTCCGCGTGTCGCAGTGCACAGACCAGGAGGGCAGTACCAATGGCTACAGGAACCGTGAAGTGGTTCAGCGACGAGAAGGGCTTCGGCTTCATCACTCCCGATGACGGCGGCAAGGACCTCTTCGTCCATCACTCGTCGATCCAGGGCAGCGGCTTCAAGTCGCTCACCGAGGGCGCGCAGGTGAGCTACGAGCCCGAGCAGGGCCCGAAGGGCCCCGCCGCCGCCAACGTTCAGCCGCTCTAGGACGCCGCCATGGCTTCGAGCGGCAAGAAGCGCACGACGATGGCCAAGCTCAACCGCGAGACCAAGCTGCGCGAGCGCCGGCTCGACAAGCAGGCGCGCAAGGACGCTCGGCGCCAGGCGGCTGCGGCCGCGCCTCCGCCCGATGAGGTGCGCGAGGAGCAGCCCCCCTCGGACGCCGAGTAGGCGCGGGGGCAATGCGATGACGGCTTTCTTCGTGCCGGGTGCAACGCCCGGCGCGCCGACTCGTCGTGCCTACGACGACCTGCGCGGCTACGTCGAGACGCAGACGGGGCACCTGATGCGCGCGGACGCGATCTGCTCGCTGACCTGCCGGCGCTCCGGCGAGGACAGCGAGGTTCGCGTCGGCGAGCTGGACCCGTACTCACGCGAGATGGTGCTCGCGATCTTCGCCAGCCGTGACGCCTACACGATCGTGTGGAGCGGCGGGCACACGAATGTCACCCGCCGCCAGACCTACGAAGCGATCCCCTTCGACTGAGCCACAGCTGGGCGGGGATCGCCATCAGATGAGCGTGAGGATGCCGGCCTCGAGATCGAGCAGCCGGCGCTTGGTCTCCAGGCCACCGCCGAAGCCGACCAGCGAGCCGTCCGCGCCGATGACGCGGTGGCAGGGCAACACGATCGCGATCGGATTGGCGCCGTTGGCGGCGCCGACCGCGCGGGCGCGGTCGGGCCGGGCGATGCGCCGTGCCTGCTCGCCGTAGCTGCGCGTCTCGCCGTATGGGATCTCGGCAAGCGCGCGCCAGCAGGCGAGCTGGAACTCGGTGCCGGATGGCGCGAGCGGGAGGTCGAACGTCTGGCGCTCGCCCGCGAAGTACTCGTGCAGCTGCGCAGCCACGGTGTCAAGGAACAGGGACTGGGGCGAGGACTGCGCGAGTCGGCCGAACGCGAGCCGCGCGAGTGCGCCTTCGCGCTCGATGAGCGTCAGCGGGCCGACGGGAGAGTCGATGATCATCCGGCCACCGACCACAGATGCTGCACGGCGTAGGAGCGGAACGGCCTCCAGCGCTCGGCGAGCCGCTCCGCCGAACGCGGGTCGCCGGGAACGCCAAGGTTCTCCAGGCCGCGCCGGACGCCGAGGTCCGTAGGCAGGAACGCGTCGCGGTCGCCCAGCGCGCGCATCGCGACATACGACGCCGTCCACGGCCCGACGCCCGGCAGGTCGCGCAGCGGCGACGGGTCGGCGCCGTAGGAGAGCTCGAGCACGTCGTCGTCGACGGCCGCCGCCAGCGCGCGGATCGCCGCGCCGCGGGTGCGCGGCCCCGGGATCTCGGCATCGCGCAGCGCGGCGGGCGAGGGCCAAGCGTGGGTGAGCGAGCCGACCGGAGATGCGAGCGGCCGGCCGTAGCGCGCCACCAGCGCGGCGGCGTTCGTCCGCGCGGCGGCGACGCTGACCTGCTGGCCGAGAATTGCGCGCACCGCCATCTCGAAGCCGTCGACGTGGCCCGGCACGCGTCGCCACGGCGCCTCCTCGACGAGGGGCGCGAGCAGAGGATCGGACGAGAGGAGCGAGTTGACGGCGAGCAGGTCCGCGTCCGCGTCGACAAGGCGACGCGCGAGCGGCGAGTCATCGCGGGAGGAGAGGATGGAGCCGTCGCGCAGCGTTCGGCGGTACTCGCCGTCCACGACCTCCTCGATGCCCGCAATCGCCCGCGGCGCCAGGAACGCCAGGTCGGCCGACACGGCGGAATCCGGATGGCAGCGCTTGCAGGCGCGATAGCCCTCCCGCCGAGCGACCACCGGCGAAGCGAGGAACGAGCGATTGCGTGGCAGCGGGCGCCCCGCGCACGAGGGCCGGCAGTACACGCCCGTGGTGCGGACGGCGACGACGAAGGCGCCGTCGTAACGGCGGTCGCGCTCGTCGCAGACGCGATGGAGATCGAGCATGTCCGCCAAACGCGCGCGGCGCACGCGGCGTGAGATCAGTCCTCTGAACGCCCGCCGGTGACGGCGTGCTCGAGGTTGCCGTGCCCGTTGGAGGACACGACCACGTGCTCGTAGGGCGGCACCTCGGTCTCCGCCGGCGCGTTGAAGCGACGCTCGATCTCGCCCATGACGAACCCGAACAGCAGGTGCCGCCACGTCGCCTGCGCAAAGGCGCGCGGGTTGCGCGCCAGTGGTGGCAGCTCCTTGCGCGCCGGGTGGAAGCGCTCGGCGACGATCGTCAACGGCCACGTGGCGACGTTCTCCACCATCGCCGCGAACGGCCCGCGCGCCCACGAGGGCAGCGGGATCCGCGGCGCGACGTTCGCGTACAGCGCGCCGAACACCGCCCCGTTGGCGACGTGCATCGCGGTGCCGATCGGCAGCCACGCCGGCCCCTGTGTCACGGCCTTGCCGAGCAGCTCGGCGTCGTCGTAGTCGACCCCGAAAACGGCCTTGTCGAGCGGCTGCTGGGCGACCCAGATACCGGCGGCGACGGCGCCGGCCAGGGCTCCGCGGGCGGTCTGCGCTGTGGTGGCTGCCATCAGCGCATGGTACGCACGCGGCCAAGCGCACGTAACCGCTGTAACAACCCCTCAACCCGGGCGTACCACTGGCATGGATCACGGCGCCTACCTCGAACGTGCGCGCGGCCGGGGCGTCAACCCGATCGTCTACTGGTTGGTTCGCGGCGTTCTCCAGGCGTTCTTCCACGTCTACTTCCGCCTCAGCCGGATCGGTCGCGAGCACATCCCGGCCGAGGGCCCGGTGATCGTGGCGGCCAACCACCGTTCGTTCCTGGACCCGTTCGTCATCGGGACGATGGCGCGCCGCCCGATGTACTACGTCGCCAAGAAAGAGCTCTTCCGCAACCGCCTGCAGTCGTGGATCCTGAGCGCGCTCGGGGCCTTCCCGATCGACCGCGGCAGCGGCGACAAGGACGCCATGCGCACCGCCCGCGACCTGCTCGAGCGCGGCGAGTGCGTCCTGATCTTCCCCGAGGGCACGCGCGTGCGTCCCGGCCCGCTCGGCCGCCCCAAGCGCGGCGTCGGGCGGCTGGCGCTCGAGACCGGCGCCCCCGTGGTTCCCGTCGCCGTCTTCGGCACCGAGAACGTCCGCCGCGGCTGGCGCATCCGTCCGCACAAGGTCCGCATCCGCGCAGGGCGCGCACTGCACTTCCCGCAGGTCGAGCAGCCCTCGCCGCAGCTCGCCGGCGCGGTCACCGACCGCATCTGGCCGTGCGTCGAGCTGCAGTGGGAGTGGCTCGGCGGCGCCGCCCCGATCCGCCGCGTGGCGATCGTCGGCGCGGGGTCCTGGGGCACCGGCCTGGCCGCGAAGCTGACGAACGCCGGCGTCAGCGTCGAGCTGGGCGCGCGCACCCAGGACCAAGCGGAGCGCATCGCGAGCGAACGCGTCAACGAGCGCTACCTGCCCGGTATCCGGATCCCCGACGAGGTCCGTGTCGTCCATGTCGCCGACCTCGAGATCGAGCGTGCCGACCTGGTCGTGCTCGCGGTGCCCGCCAGGCACCTTGCCACCTGCCTCGACCATCACGGCGAGCGCATCCAGCCGCGCTCTGGCGTGCTCGTCCTCGCCAAGGGCCTGATCGCGCCCTCCGGTGCGCTCCCCGGCGCCTACGTCGCCGAGCACACGAACGCGCGCGCGGTCGCGTGCCTGGGCGGACCCGGCCATGCCGCCGATGCGGTCACGCACGGCGCCTCGCTCGTTGCCGCATCGACGGACCGCGACTTCGCCGAGCAGCTCGCCGATCTGCTGAACACCGCCGGCCTCGAGGCACAGACGACCACCGACGTGACGGGGGTCGAGCTCGCCGGGGCGGCAAAGAACGCTGCCGTCATCGCGGCCGCCGCAGCGGCCACGGCCGGCCCGAATGCCGCCGGCGCCGCAGCCGGCAAGGTGTTCGCCGAGGTCGAGGCGTTCAGCCGCCTCCGTGGCGG
>Ga0308176_10003118_pt1 | contig 10540 bp, 25 predicted proteins | sample PhyCR2_3_FD_203890 | JGI IMG/M metagenome (GOLD analysis project Ga0308176, IMG submission 203890) | Soil microbial communities from UC Gill Tract Community Farm, Albany, California, United States - DLSLS.C.R2 | ecosystem: Environmental > Terrestrial > Soil > Agricultural land | place: USA... | reverse complement strand
TATGCCCGTCAAGCCCTAGATGCGCCCTGGCGACATCATCTAAAGCCTGTAATTCGTCGTCTGATAAATTGCTCAGGTTCATCTGAGAGGTACGGCGCATCTCCGTCTGCTGCAAAGATGTTAAAGACGTAACTAGTTTGCAAAACGCCGAAGCCTTTTGAACCGTGAAAGTTTCAAGGTGCGCCTCCCCCCTAAACAGCCCTAGCTGTGTCGCCAAGACCTGGTACGCATCGTCAAGCATCCGGTTGACGGTCGGGGTAGGGTTCCGGATGACCGTCACCTTGGCCCTGGAGGGAAGCGGGAATTTCGGTTTTTCAGCGTTTTCACTCATATCCGGGCAATTGACGGCGCGGGCCACAATTGTCAAGTTAGGGTGCCAAATCTCCGTGTGTCAAGTTCAGCGGCCAAAGGGCCGGGTTTGCGATAGCTGTAGGTCACGCTCAATTCGGGCGATATATAGGTTACACGCCGTCAGACGGGCAAAGGCGCGGTCTAGCAGCCTCATGTTCGGGATAGATTCCGGTTGAGCCTGGAGGGCGTCCAGTTCCCTTTGCCGGGATTCAAGGTCAAGTAGGGCTGCATGTAGGTTTTCGGCCAAAATCTCGATGCTCATTTTGTTTGCTCCTTACCATAGTTATCGGCTGTAAAACGTGAAGGTTGCTAACTTTCTTCCCTCCCTGTCCAGTTCGGGTTCCCCAAAGGGTATGAAAGTTTCAATCAATGTTCCGGCGTTTAGTCCGGCTCGCCATGCGAGCGCGGCTTGTTTTTCAGCCTCAGCCAAAAACCGGTCCTGCCCATTCCATAAAAATGTAACCCAAATTGCTGGTGCTTTGTGCTTTGTCATTTTGTTTGCTCCTGTAAGAATTGCCTCACAGTATAGTTATCGTCTGAATTTTTGAAAGGTTGCGTAAAATCTCACTTGCGGTTCATTTTGCCGGTTGGCCGGATTGTAGCTTCTTTAGAGCGTCAATCTTTGCAAGGTAGCCCGCTTCAATGTGCCGGATTTCCCCCAAGGTTTCACTCCCCATCGTAGCCCAATGCATCTGGCGCTTTAGGTCATCAATCTGCTGCTGTATGGTCATTTTGATACTCCTTTGTTTCAGGCTCAATTGCCTGACAATTAAGTTTTCGGCTAGATTTTCAGACTGTTGCTAAAAAATCACACTAGGCTTGCCATGTGCACCTTGCCATCCGGAGTGTAGATTCTGCAACCGTCCGGCTCGCAACCGGCGCCATACATCATTTCCTCGAAAACCGTCCAATACAGGCTATCGATATCATCGGCCTCGAAGAAATCAATTGATTCCCATAGGCCGTCAATTTTCTCAAACATTTCAGCGCTCAGTTCAGCATCATTTATAATTACTTTGAATCTCATTTTTTAGTCCTTTGCGATTGCAGCACAATTGCCACAAACAAGGTATCGGCTAGATTTTGAAACTGTTGCGTGGTGGCCTAGCTTTTATTGGGTTCAGCCGCATCTGGCACAGCCGCCGATTTTGCCGCATCTGGCAATTTTGACGGCTCCCCTGCATCTATTGGGTTGGGCTTATAAGTAGGCGGCGGGGTCACAATAGGCGTGAGAGGGGGTACAACAGGCGTAACGGGCCCAACAGGGTTCAGGTACCCTAGTCCCCTGGCAACTGGCACGGTCAATTCATAAGCCCGGATAATGGCCGGTAAACCTTTGGCACCTACGCTCAAGGGCACCAGGGCTAGAGCGTCCTTTGAGGCACAAAAACGCACGCCGTCTTCAGACTTGCCAAAGACTTTCATTTTTACAGGAGTTGCAGGATTCGGGGGGTTTTCGTCGGGTTTGCTAGATTCGCAAGTTAGGCGGAAATTGAGGGTTTCGATGCTTTTGACGTATTCCAAGGTCGGCTCCAGGGTTCGGGGGTAGTCCGGATTTTAGCGGTTTTCATGCCGCAAACCCAAACTTATCCCCCAATTACCTGAAACATAGCCAAACCCTGATTAAGCGGCCTTAAGGATTGCAGCCAAGGCGGCCACGCCGTTTTCAAGGCTCGCAATCTTATCACCCAAGTCAGCGGCCTCGATAGTCACAGGCACAGCCTTGGCCATCTTCTTAGCCTTGCAGAAAACCTTGGCATCGTCAGTTGTAGGCTTAACCGTCAGGTTAAGTTTGCCGTCACCCAAGGCGATAATGGAGATGATGAAATTTTCGGTTTGAGCAGCTTTAATAAAATTCATAATGTTTAGTCCTTTAGTTTCTTTGAGGCGTTTTGCCTCTAGTTTAGTTATCGTCTGAAAGTTTCTTTTGTTTCGTCTTTTATTTTCTTTTGTTACTTTTTTTGTTTGGGGGATTTTCACGTCCCCCTCACAATCTTATCTACACAGTAGGTTATCGGGCGGGTTACCTTTTTGTTGCCAAAAATCAACCCTCACCCTCATTTTCACCATTGGGTGCCATAGCCTTGTGGCGCTCAATTTCAAGGTCAACCCAACGGTAGGTGACCGTCAAGGCCACCAGGGTACGAATACGGAGGTTGAATTTTTTGTAATAAAACTGTTGGTCTTCATCCATATCCTTAATTTTCAGCCCGCTTGAGATGGCCAAGGCTAGCTCCGTGCCTGCAAGTGGCATGGTCCTTTCGGCTGTAAGGATGCTGCTGTTTGTTATATTGCGCAATTGCTCTAAAGCATTCAATTCTTCAATATATTTAGTCTGTTGGTCATTCATTTTTTAGTCCTTTGTTTGGCGTCAGACAATTCTGACACCCTAGTATGTTGTCGGTGTAAATTTTTTTATGTTGCGTCTTTATTTTTTAGGCGCTTACCAATCCTGTACAGCCGCACAGCCTTGTAGTCCGGGCCATCATACATGCACCAGCCGCTAAACAATTCCATCATAACAATACCGTGCGGATTTTGATATTCGAGAGGCGGTTTTGGAAACGTATACCCGGCTTGTGCTTCTGCAAGTTTACGCTCAAACACTTTGCCATGCGGTGTTGGTGCCTTGACCGTCCAGGTGGCGTCAATGGTGCCATCTGGCAATTCTACAAAAACTTCCCAATCTACATGTTTCTTGCCCATTATTTTGCTCCTTTGTTTTAGTGTACTTTTAGATTATCGGTGTAAAAAAATATCTGTTGCGTCTTTATTCGTTATCCGTAGCTTTTAGTTTCACTCCCCTGGCCCTAACAACATCTTCAATAACAGCGTCAACGGTACTCTCGCTTTCATACAGATAGGGCACAACCTCAACCCGCTTACCCGCTGGAGAGCGCATGTAATAACGGGTATTGGTGATTTTGCCACCCTCAACAGTAATTGTGGTCTCTAGCACGGTTTGAAAACTAACAGTAGAATTGTAGTGACGTTTCATGTTTTTGCTCCTTTAGGTGTTTTAGGTCAATTCGATGATTTCTTGGGTCACAGCGGCGATTAATTCAGCGCCGTCAACCTGGCAATCACATAGCCCGTATTGGTCACCAACGCAATTGTCCTCGCTGTGTTCTGTTGCCTGTGAGAGAATCAAAATCAATTCTCTTTTGAGAAACTTCTTTTGGTCATCAGTCATACTCTAGCTCCTTTGAAACGGTTACACCCTAGGTTATCGTCTATAGATGTTGCCTGTTGCGTGAAAATCAATACAGTATGATAATTTTGCCATAACCGGTCTCAACATAATCTTGACCCGATAGGGAGTCCTGTGCAAAGCCTTCAAAATCTACATAAGAACGGATATAGGTAGGCACCTCTGGCTCTAGCTCATCTACAATCATCCTACCGTATTCTTCAACATCTTCATATTCCGAAAATCTCTTATTTTTTACGATATCCCCCACAATCGTGAGAACGTCCTTATCATTCCGGTAATACTCCAAAAGGGCGTCAACGATATCATCATCTTCGTTTCTTACAGTTTCGGCAAACTCCCTCAAATTGTTGAGTTCGGCCTCAACATCATAAAAAAGCTCTTTGTCGTTTTCGTCAGCTTCAGATTCCAAAACTTCCAATTCTTCAATACGTTCCTTAATGTTGTCCATATCATAAATCATTTTTTAGCTCCAATAACGCAAATTGCGCCTAAAATTGTTATAAATCCTAAAACGGGTCCAATTATCGAGAGGGAGATTATTCCCTCAAAAATTAACATCATCATTAAGCCGGTCATAACTTATCCTGTTATAAGTATAGCCACAGTAGGATTATCGCTCCTAAACCGATAACTGTTGCGGCAAAGATTAAGAAAACTAGCCCTAACAAAATGAAGGAAAAACACGTAAAAGCTGTGTCTACGTGCTTTGGGTCAATAACGTGTAAAACGACATGTCTAGGTTCATTTTGCATAGCGGGCTCCTTATTATCTGGCATCCTATAGGATAACAATTGGGCCCAACAGCCTATTCCCCTAGTGAGATAAAATGTTTGTTAAGAATATATTCAGCCCTAAACCCTCTCAAACCCGCCATATAGGCCATTATAGGCTAATGAGGGAGCAAATAACCGATTATAATGCGTCAGTGAGCGAATCTATGGTGCCGTCTAGTGATATAGTAGATAATCCGGCCAGTTTGAGGCATTTTAGCCTAACTTATGACGCGCCGCCCTCTCCTTTATATAGCACGCATGTCGCCCATTGTTTTGAGCCGCAAAGGGAGCCGCAAAAGGAGCCCAAACCGGCACCTGATTTTGAGGAGTTTTTGTCCGAAAATAGAGAATTTCAAAAACTAAGAGCTAGTCGTCGTTTAAGAAAACAATCGGCATAAACGTCGAGTACATCGAATCTTTCAGAAACAGTAGCTCAGGTGGAATATCCGTATAGTTACCGTACAGGTCGTCGAAGGTCTCATAATGTAGGCTAGGCTCCGGATAGACACACTCCAGATCAATCCCGCACAATGAATGGCCCGTTACGATGTAGACCGAATCAGGCTCATTTTTGCGCCTTACGATGGGGCACACCTTCCCCTGGCGGATGTAGGTGATTTTGAGGGGTTCACCTTGGGGCTCAAATTCGACGGACTGGGCGTTTTCTGACAGCTTCAAAGAATCTCCATGGTCAGACGAAAAAGGGTGCCTTTAGGCTAAGAACAAACCCGACTGGATTTCCAGTAGGTTTTGCAATAAAACTTGGCGTGGGCGTACGTTTTCGTAAAAATTAATTCCAGCATTTTCTCCTCAAGTTACGGAGCATCACACATGAGCCCGACCGAATTTCATAAAACCTACAGCCGCCGTGTCCGAGCCTACGCCGCCACCTTTTGCCAAAAATGGGGCCTACCCCTGCATATTGCCGATGACCTCGAGCAAGCCTGTTGGCTGGGCATTATTGACGCCTTGCCCTATTGGAAGCCATCGGACGGCAAACGGGCCCATAAAAGCGCCTTCAATTGGTGCGCTCCCTCTATGCGATGGGAAATGGAAAAGGTGGTCCGCACACACCACGGCATGAAACCCTCAAGCGCTGGCCCAATCGAGGCTTTGACCGATTCTGAGGATTTTACGGCCTTTAAGGGCACGTCCGTAGATGTTGAGTCCGCCATTGATTTGAAGCGGGCTCTAGAAAATGATCCGAAACCCCTACATGTGGCACGGTTTGTGCTTACAGCCATAAATCCTAATGAACAGGCTACCGTGGCTGTAAACAATCGGGTTTCACGACAAGCCATATGTATGTCAGTGAGACGGACAAGAGAGAGATTGCGATTAGCTTTGGCCTGATGTTATGGGTGCCCCAAGACCGGGAGCGGATTCCCGGCTTGGAGCGCAAAGCTATGTCTAACAGAGTTGAGAAGCTTTTAGAAGAATTGCTGTTTGAGGTCAAGGAGCTTAACCTTGGCCAAAAAGAGAAGAAAGCCTATTTTATCGCAAAAGAGCGCGAACGGGAAAGAAAGAAAGCATACCTCCAGGATATGGAAAAACGTAAAGACTTACGTCCGGTGTCCCGTGCGGACAATCCGTGGGAACTATGAGCATCCTGGACGATTTTCCCGACTTTCGTGATGTGCCACGGACTTTGGACAACAAGACCGATTGGCTCTTTTTGGTCATAAAGAAGCTTAAGGGTGAAATTGACGGGCTGAAGGCGCAGTTGGCCGTGCTTGGGTCGAATGGCCCAAGTGCGAGCCAAGGAGCGCCGGCAGCAGGCGTCGGACCAAAACCTACCCGAATGGTCGATTATCCGATGTTTAAGGGGAAGGACCGAATCAGGACGTTAGAGGGACATTTTGCTGCTTTGGGTGGTGAGCCAAGCGAAACGGCCTGTTTGGATAAACTGGTCTTTTTTAGCGGCCGAGCACAGACAAACGTAACTTTTGCCAAACACTTCAAGGTGAGCAAAGAAGAGGCAACTGCCTGGACCTACATACTTAAGAAGAGAGGCTGGATTATTTGGTCAGATGATGCCAAGGGCCTGATTCTAACAAAAAATAGTCCGGTTCCGGATGCGACAACCTAACAGCTTGATTGGCCAAATCCGTCTTTTGGGTGAGTCGCTGTTCGCTTGGTCACCCAAAGACACTTTGGCCTATCTCCGTTAGGTATCATATATTTTCAACTACGTCAATAGCCCTGAGATTTATTTTCAATATTCCCTCTCAGGGCCCACAATGTCAGACATGCCATCTACAGACGGAAAGATCCGCGTCCTCGCCATACACGGCGGAGGCATTCGAGGCGTCATACCCGCCCGGATACTTCAGTTCCTCGAAGAATCAACCGGGATGCCGGTTCATCGGCTCTTTGATATGGTTTGTGGCGCATCGACCGGAGGGCTGTTGGGTGCCGCTTTGACCAAATCCAACCCCTATTCTGCGGCCGATGCGGTTCGGCTCTATAAGGACCGGGGTAAGGAGATTTTCTACCGTTCGGCCTGGCACCGTATCAAGACGCTTAACGGTAAGACTGGGCCCCGATACAACGGCGCTGGGCTAGACAAGGTTTTGAGCGACGTTTTTGGCAATACGCTCCTAGCTGAAACCCACACGTCCTTTTTTACCCCCGCTTACGATATTGAGAACCGGAACGTGGTCTTCTTCAAAAGCTGGGAAGGCTCCGATGCGCTCCGTACCAGGCTTTCTGACGTTTGCCGGGCTACAGCATCCGGACCTACCTATTTCCCCCCTGGCTCCGTAAACGGCCGATATTTTATAGATGGCGGGACGGTCAACAACAACCCGTCGCTTTCTGGTGTTATTGAGGCGTGCATGAAATATGGCACGCACACCAAAAACGCCCTTGTCCTGAGCCTTGGCACCGGTATCGATGTAAAACCTATCCTCTACACACAAGCACGTACTTGGGGCCCCTTGGGGTGGGTCACGCCTCTTATCTCTGTTTTCACAGACGGGGTATCAGACCTTACGGATTATCAAATGCGTGACCTAATGCGTGATTATAACTTTTTCCATTATCAAACCGTGTTGCCTCCCGAACATGCGGAAATGGATAACACTGATGCGGCCAATATCGATTATTTAATTAATGCTGCTGAGACCGTCATTGACTCAAACAAGGCAGAATTGCTAGATTTGTGTGAACGTTTGAAGGGAGTACCTAGTGACGGATAAGAAGGATTCTGACCTCGGAAACTTTATTGACGCCCTTTTGGCGGGGCTCGAGACGCTGGCAGAGATTGAGACTGTTTGGACATTTTGCGAGAGTGATAAGGTCTGGCCGGATAAAAAGTATAAATTACTTTATCAGGAGGTAGAAGCGGATTTGCGTACCTTTCAGGACCAAACAGGTTTCTCAGCCAAACAGCTTATGACCAAGTGGAATAAAGAACAACATGGGCCACAAGCGTAAAGCACCACATCCTTCACCTTTGACGATATTGGCGATCTTTCATGCACGATCTCTTGGGGTACCTTTTCGGATTATTGCTCAGGAAACAAAAATCGCAGAATCAACCCTCAACCGATGGTACCGAGAATGGGGTCACGAACGTCATCTGTATCACAGACTTATTGCCCCCTTCTCAGAAAAAAACGAAAAAAGGATTCTACTGGCAGTAATCCGGCAAAAGAACATGAAATTGCCGCAGGTATGCGGAGCCCCGCGATTATTTAATCTTGATCCGACAGAAAAAGCCCCCTAGTCTGAGCCTTCGGCTTCAATTTCGGAGCCCGAAGTCCGAAGGTGGTCTTACAAAGTATGCATCGCACATTTGGCGTGGGTTCAAATTCCACAGGTGGAATTACAAACGCGGAGCCGCACGATGGACAGGCATATTTCAAGACCCATTCAGTTAAAACGCGCATAGGGGACACCGTGAAGGAAAAGCGATTTTTGCCGCCGACGCTGGCCGCTTGGGCCCAAGATGTGGAAAACGATGATTCTCCCTCCTTTGTGATTAAAGACGTGCTGCCTGCCGATAACCTTATCCTACTGTCAGGACAACCTAAAGATGCTAAAAAGACGTGGTTTGCCATGCTCACTGCCCTGGTGGCTGCCACTGGTGTTTCTCTTCCTTCCCTGGCGGTAAACGAGGCTGTGCCCGTTCTTTACATTTACCGTGAGGGAGCGCGCCGAAGCACTTTGCAGCGATTCAAAGCCCTTTCAACAGGGCATAACCTGCCCCCTGTCGATTCGATTCGGAATCTCTATTTTCACCACCGGGGTAACTTTTGGCTTGACCAAGGCCATTGGGTGGGCGAGGTGTGCGATTTTATCCGGGCTGCCGGCATTAAGGTCGTCTACATAGATACGTTCGCAAAGTCCATGCAATCGGATGAGAACAGTTCCCGTGAGGTTGGCATCGCTGTGCAAAATGCCGAGAAGATGCGGGATGCCGGCGCTACCGTCATTTTGGTGCACCACCTTAAAAAAGGGGCCCATGCGCTGAGTAATGGCAGGAGCGGGACGCCTGAGCCCGACAAGGATCTTCGTGGCTCGTCTGCCCTGGCTGGTGCATATGAGACCCATTGGGCAATCCGCAGCTATCCGCAAGAGGACAGCCGCAAACGGCTCACACAGGTATTTATCGGTGGCAAGGAAGCCGAATGGCAAGCCTACACCTATGACTGGAATTTCCAAACGCTCGAGCAGGACGGCGAGAAAGTGCTAAAAGCGGTAACACTGAAGATGTTACCCGATGGCGACCTTCCGTACGTTTCTTCAGCAGAATCCGAATCACGACAGGATGGTGGCGCATGGATGGTCTGAGCCGTTATTGTACATGGTGTAACTTTACAATCCGCAGCGGCCCCAAACCGCCGCCGAAGGAATCTTTTGTCTTTTGCAGTATGGACTGTGCGGAAGCCTTTTATAAGAAGGAAGCTGTCGATTCGCCTAAAGCGGCCGATAACGTCAATCATCCGAAGCATTACACAAAGCACCCATCTGGGATCGAGTGTATTCAAATCACGGAGCATATGTCTTTTACCCTAGGTAATGCGGTAAAGTATATTTGGCGTGCGGACCTTAAGAACGGGACTGAAGACTTAGAAAAGGCCGTTTGGTACTTAAAGCGAGAACTCGACAAAAGGAGAAAGGGCTGACCATGGACCTTAGAGGCAAGTATCTTCGTGGGGCTTTGTGGGATGGACGGGATATCTACTTAGTCGAGGCGAATCGGCGGGTCTTTCATTTATACCCCTGGGCGGACAAATCGTCGCTGGACGACTACGGCGTGATTTTGAGCGTCACCAACTCCGGAGCCCTCGTTGAGACGCACGTGAAGAGTTTTGCCGAGATTGACCCCGGTGCTCAACTGAATGAGGACATCGCCGGTTTCTTGAAAACTTACGAGATTAAGACCGGCAGAGGTATTTGCTTAATTTCGGTAAAAGCCAACGTTCTGTCCGGCGACTTCGGACTTGCCGTAGCTGACTACAACAGCGAGCCTCACGAGGATATTCGCAAATTACACGATTTCTAAGGAACTGCCATGTTTACCAAAGACGAGATCGCCACGATCCTAAACGCCCTTCGCTTCTATTGTCACAATAATGAGCGTTCTGGGGAAGAAGCGGCGCTTTCGGAGAAACTGAACGGTATGCTCAAATCCGCCGAACTCGGCAAGGCGGCCTCAACAGAGGCCCCGAATTCCCTGCAAAAGCGGATTACCCTGAAAATCTGATCATACTTTTTTTCTTACTAGGGGGAATATCCCTAGCCTGCCGTGTGTTTTCCCTGTAGGTAAAAAAACCGAAGGGGTTACATATGAAGCTTTCAAAATTTGTAGAGACTTTTTACGCATCGTGTCGTGAAAACAGAAACTCGGCAGGCGAGATGGCCCAAAAGACCATGGCCATGAATAATCACCTTTTGCCGTTTTTTGGCGACATGGAGCTAAATGCAATTGGGCCTAGTGATATACGCCGTTATAAGAATGATAAGAGTGCTGATGATCTATCGGCAAAAACGATCAATAATCATCTTACGGTGTTATCTCGCTGTTTAGCTGTGGCCCGTGAAGAAGGTATAATCAAAGCACCTAAATGGACGGTTAAGCTTATGAAAATGGATGCTGTTGAATCTCGATTCTTAGAAAATTCTGAAATAGCGAAACTTGTTAAGTCTGCTGAAGAGGAAGAGAATATCGAATGGAAACAAATGATTTTGATTG
>Ga0308176_10003117_pt1 | contig 10545 bp, 9 predicted proteins | sample PhyCR2_3_FD_203890 | JGI IMG/M metagenome (GOLD analysis project Ga0308176, IMG submission 203890) | Soil microbial communities from UC Gill Tract Community Farm, Albany, California, United States - DLSLS.C.R2 | ecosystem: Environmental > Terrestrial > Soil > Agricultural land | place: USA... | reverse complement strand
AATTTGGTCCTTATTTCACAGCAAAATACAACACACCCTGGGGCAATGCGGTAAATTTTGACGATCAATGGTGCGATGGCGTGCGGCGCTATTTTATTGAAAATGCTTTGATGTGGCTGCGGGATTTTCGCATTGATGCATTGCGGCTCGACGCCGTTCATGCCATCAAAGATTTCGGCCCCGTTCACATTTTGAAAGAAATAAAATTGCATGTGGATGAACTGATGCGTATCACCGGACGCAAACATTACCTGATCGTAGAATTGGACCTGAACGACACAAAATTCATTCAGTCAATCAACCAATGCGGTTTCGGCATGAATGCGCAGTGGGTTGATGAATTTCACCACGCCTTGCGGGTAACAACCGGCAACGAAAAAACCGGCTACTACTCCGACTTCAGCGGGATTGAGCACTTGGCCAAAGCGTACAAGGATGCTTACGTTTACGACGGGCAATGGTCGCCGCACCGCCACAAATTTTTTGGTGTAAAAGCAGACGAAGCCGAAGGCAAACAGTTCATTGTTTTTGCACAGAACCACGACCAGGTAGGCAACCGCATGTTGGGTGAACGCACGAGTGAACTCGTAAGTTTTGAGATGCAAAAAGCAATGGCGGCGGCGGTTGTCCTTAGCCCTTACATACCAATGTTGTTTATGGGCGAAGAATGGCGCGAACCACACCCTTTTCAATACTTTGTTTCACACACCGATGAGGCGCTTTGTGCAGCGGTGCGGAAAGGACGCAAAGAAGAATTTGCCGCTTTTCATCTTGAAGGCGAAGCACCGGATCCGGTTGCAGTAGAAACTTTCAACAACTCGAAGTTGCAATGGCATTTGATTGATGTAGACAAACACGAGCAAATGCTGTCGTATTACAGAACGCTTTTGTCGCTGCGCAAAAGCCATCCGGCGCTAAAAAACCTTAACCGGAAAAATTTATCCGTTACTCCCCTCATTGAAAGCAATGTACTGACCTTGCTTCGCTGGCACGAAGGCGATTATGCTTTGTGCCTGTTGAATTTTTCGGCACGGCCGCAGCGGATCAAGTTAATGAAGGCTTTGGAATGGACGGTCGCGCTGGATTCTGCGTCGAAGCAATGGGGTGGTAGCGGCGAATCAACGATTGAAGAAAACGCCGTTTTTCTTCAGTCCGGGTCCGTTCTTGTTCTGAGTAACAGAAACAGTTATTGATCACTCATTACTTACCATTCATCATGTTCAATCCCCTTTCTACATACCGCATCCAATTTCATAAAGACTTTACGTTTTCACACCTCGAAAAAATAATTCCTTATTTGCAGGCCCTCGGCATCGAAACCCTTTATGCCTCGCCTATTTTTGAAGCTGTTCCGGGTAGTGTGCACGGTTACGACGTCGTCAATCCTTTGCGCATCAATCCCGAAATTGGAACCGAAGAAGAACTGCGGCAGCTTCGAAAAAAGTTAAACGATGCCGGCATCAACTGGCTGCAAGACATTGTGCCCAATCACGCCGCCTATCATTTCAAAAACAAATGGCTGATGGACGTGTTGGAGAAAGGCCAGCAATCGGTGTATGCGCCTTTTTTTGACACGGTTATGAGTAGCCGCTTATTCAGCGGAAAACTGATGGTGCCTTTCCTCGGAAGCACCTTGGAAGAAGTCATTAGCAACGGTGAGTTGCGCCTTGCTTTTGAAGAGGGGAGGTTTGTTTTAAAGTATTACAACAGCCATTATCCTTTGAAGCCTGGCTGTTACTCTTTTATATTGCAAACCGCGGAGGGCAACGATGCCATCAATTCTTTGTTGGTGCAAATTGACAACGCACACAAACTTGAAGACGGCGATTCTTTACACAAAGGCTGGGACGAGTTGCTGCTTCAACTGCATTCGCTAATGCAAAATGAAACAGTGAAAGCCGCCGTTCAACACGCGATTGACAACATAAATAATGACAAAGAAAAAATCCGGCAGCTTGCAAACGAGCAGCATTATCGTCTTTGTCGCTGGCAGGAAACCGACAGCCGCATTAACTACCGCCGCTTCTTTACAGTGAACGGATTGATTTGTTTGAACATTCAGGACGAAAACGTTTTTGAAAAATATCACTCGCTTGTAAAGAAACTGGTGAACGAAAACATCTTTCAAGGCTTGCGTGTTGACCACGTTGACGGCTTGTACAATCCAACCGAATACCTTCAACGCTTGCGGCAGTTGAGCGGCCAGGAAAACTACATTGTTGTAGAAAAAATTTTAGAGACTGGTGAAGACATGCCAACCGACTGGCCCGTTCAGGGCAATACGGGTTATGATTTTCTCTCGGCGGTGAACAACCTTTTCACCAACAAAGATGCAGAACCTGCGTTCACAGAATTCTACGAAGGCCTGACCGATGACTACCGCAGCCTTCACCAACAACTGCTTGAAAAAAAGACCCACATTCTTTACGAACACATGGGCGGCGAACTTGAAAATCTTTACCGCTATTTTTTGCAGTTGAACATTGCCGATAAAAAATTCCTGGCCCGTATTCCACCCGACGACATGAAGTCGGCCATCGGTGAATTTTTGATCCAATGTCCCGTGTACCGTTATTACGGAAATTCTTTTCCGTTGAACGGCGAAGAAGAAAAAGCCGTGCGGAATATTTTGCAAGGCCTGCGAAGAAGCGGCGAATCCAAGGAAGCAGTTACAGTGTTGGAAAATGTTTTTTTGCATCGTCCGAACGAAGGCAATAATGTGGTGAACGAGAACATTGCAACGTTTTATCAACGCTGTATGCAATTCACCGGGCCATTGATGGCGAAAGGCGTTGAAGACACCCTGATGTACACCCGCAATCGCTTCATCGGTCACAACGAAGTGGGCGATTCACCCGATGCCTTTGGCGATACGGTGGAAGAATTTCACCGCAAGATGCAGCAACGGCAACAGCAGTGGCCATTGTCGCTGAACGCAACGGCAACACACGACACCAAACGCGGTGAAGACAGCCGAGCACGATTAAACGTACTCACCGGTTTGCACGAAGAATGGTTAAGTCTTGTTGCGGAATGGCACGAGATGAACAAAGGCTTGAAACAGGCCGGAGCGCCGGATACCAACGACGAATACCTCATTTACCAGATGCTTGTAGGCAATTATCCCATGCCCGGCGAAGAAGAAGATAATTTTGCGAATCGGCTGCAAGACTATTTACAAAAAGCTTTGCGTGAAGCAAAGACACATTCGAATTGGACAAAGCCAAATGAGGAATACGAAGCCGCCACAAAAAATTTTGCTTTAGCGCTGCTCGATAAAAACAAACCGTTTTGGAAAAGCTTCACGGATTTTCAACAACGCATCGTTGACCACGGCATCATCAATTCGCTTTCACAAGTGTTGTTGAAGGCCACTTGTCCCGGTGTGCCCGATGTTTACCAAGGCTGCGAGTTTTGGGATTTTAGTTTCGTTGACCCCGACAACCGCAGGGCCGTTGACTACCAAAAGCGCATCGAAGCCCTGCAAAGTTTTGCCGGTAAAAGCGGCAAAGAACTCTTGCATTATTTAGTGGAGAACCGTTACGGAGCGCAGGCAAAATTGTGGCTCCTGCAGCAAGTCCTGCACTTGCGCAAACGCCATCCGGATGTGTTTACCGAAGGCGAATACGTTCCGCTGCAGGTGGAAGGAAAATACAGGCAACACATGTTGGCCTTTGCCCGGCGGCACAAAGGAACCGTTTACGCGGTGGCCGTTCCGCTGCACACTGCCGCCTTGAGCAAAGAACAGGGCAAAGATTTTTTTTCGCTGGATTGGGCCGATACAAAAATTCATCTGCCCGCGGAAATACAGGGCCGTGTTGAAAACGTTTTTACGCGAAAAAAAACAGCCAAAAGCAAAGGCCTTTTGGCGAAAGAACTTTTTCAGCACCTGCCCTTTGCTCTTTTAAAAGCAAGACTGGCAACAAACGAAAGAGGCGCCGGCGTGCTGGTGCACATCACCTCTTTGCCCTCGCTTTTCGGCGTTGGCGACATGGGACCGGAGGCCAAAGCCTTCGCGGATTCTCTTTCCCGCAGCGGACAAAAATTCTGGCAGTTGCTGCCGCTCAACCCTACCGAAGCAGGCCAGGGACATTCGCCGTACAGCGCACTTTCAAGCAAGGCCGGTTATCCACTGCTCATCTCGCCGGAAGCCCTGGTGAAAGACGCTTTGCTGAGCGCCGACGAGTTGCGGCATTATTACCTGCCGCAAGAAAGCAAGGTGAATTACTCCGAAGCCGAACGCATAAAAAATGAATTGCTTGAAAAGGCTTTTGCAACTTTTGTGCGGCAAAGGCCATCGCCTCTTCACGAAGGCTTTAAAAAATTCAACGCAAAAGAAAAACGCTGGCTGGATGATTTTGCGCTGTTCATGCTGCTCAAAAAACTGCACGACGGAAAGCCTTGGTTTGAATGGCCCGAAAAGTACAAGAAACGCGACGGTGCGGCCCTGAAGAAGCTGGCCGTAGCGCACAAGCGGGACGTGCGAAAAATAAAATGGCTGCAATTCATTTTTGCAAAACAGTGGCAGGAATTAAAAGACTATTGCAACGGTCGCAACATTCAATTTATCGGCGACATGCCGTTTTACATTTCGTATGATTCGGCAGATGTGTGGGCGCACACCGAAATTTTTGCAGTTGATGAAGAAGGGCAACGCACAGGCATTGCCGGCGTGCCGCCGGATGCCTTCAGCGCAGACGGGCAATTGTGGGGAATGCCCGTGTTTAAATGGGACGTACTGAAAGAAACAGGTTATGCCTGGTGGATTGAACGGTTGAAAAAGAACATTGAATTATTTGACCTTGTTCGTCTCGATCACTTCCGCGCCTTTGCTGGTTATTGGGACGTTCCTGCCGGCGAACAAACGGCCCGCAACGGCCAGTGGAGACCCGGGCCAGGTGCGGACTTTTTCAACGCAATTGAAAACGCATTGGGACAATTGCCGTTTGTGGCCGAAGACCTTGGCGACATTACCGCAGACGTGTTGCATCTGCGCGATGAATTTCATTTACCGGGCATGAAAGTTTTGCAATTTGCCTTTGGCGAAGACATGCCGCAATCGGGTTACATTCCGCACAACTACGACAAAAATTTCCTCGCGTATTCAGGCACACACGACAACAACACAACGGTTGGCTGGTACCGCACCGAGGCGAGTGAGGACATCAAGCGAAGAATCAATCATTACTATGGATGTGAAGTGAACCACCAAAACGTGCACGAAGTGTTTGCACGCATGGCTTTTGGATCGGTGGCGCAGATTGCGGTATTGCCCATACAAGACGTTTTGGGATTGGATGAAAGCGCAAGAATGAACACGCCATCATCGGGCGAAAACAATTGGGCCTGGCGATTGACGCCGGGGCAAGTGAATGCCGCAACAGAAAGACAGTTGCTTGAATGGACGAAGATGTACAACAGGCTATGATGAACGCAAAGTTAACCCAGCCTTCATGTTGGGGAATTCAATACAAAGCGAGTAATCAGGCATGGGCTTTAGCCCATGTACTATTTTCACCACTGTTCATTTCTCCCAGCCTGAAGGCGGGGGTTAACAAATAAAAACACAATCATCTTGCAATGGATCAATCTATCAACCTTCAAGAGTTGCTGAAAAATTGTGCAAAAAGGAAAAACAATTTAAGCTGCTGATGAAAGGTGTTTCGTTGCCGAAGGGCTGCGGGATAGAAGTGAAAGCCCGGTGAGTCGTTGTGACAATGTCCGTCTGAGCTTGTCGAAGACTCTGTGTAACGGCCGTGCGTAGGCTTTGTGCCGGACTTGCAGCGAATAGCCCGAACCGGCGTTGATTGTTATTGCGTAGCCCAAAGCCCCAACCTTGTCACTTTGAGCTTGCCGAAAAGTTCTGCACATTACCGCCTTTGATTTTTCCACATTCGCTAAAAATTTTAGGAAGAGCCGTTAATTTGTAAAAAAAATTGCGGCTATGCCTACGAACATAAAGTGCCCACGCTGTTCCAATGAATTCGATGTAGAGCAAGTGTTGTCGAGCGACGTGGAACAAAAGATTAAACTTCAGTATGATAAAAAATTGCAGCAATCGCTTTTGCAGCTTGACGGCGAACGAAAAAAATTAGCGGAACAGGAAGCGGCCTTTGAAGAAAAGCGCAAACAAACCAACGAGCTTTTTCAGCAAAAACTTCAGCAGGAAAAACAAAAATTAGAAGCGCAGGCAAAGGCTGATAGCCAAAAACTGGAAGCTGAGCTGCAATTGCAAATTCGCAAATCCATTGCGCAGGATTACGAAAACCAGTTGCGCATTTTGAAAGAAAGCGACAGGGAGAAAGAAGAGAAACTTCGCACGGCGCAGCAAAAAGAACTGGACTTCATGCGCAAGGAAAAAGAATTGCAAACCCGCGAAAGCGAACTGGAATTGCAATTGCAAAAAAAATTAATGCAGGAAAAAAGTAACCTGCTCGATCAGTTGCGCAAAGAGGAAGAACAACGATTTACCCTGCGCGAAGAAGAGCACTTGTTCAAGATGAAAGACCTGCAAATGCAGTTGGAAGACCAAAAAAAACTGATTGAAGAAATGAAGCGCAAAGCCGAACAAGGCTCAATGCAGCGGCAAGGTGAAGTGCAGGAACTGTTGCTGGAAGAATTGTTGAAAGATCATTTTCCTTTTGACATTGTAGGCGAAGTAGGGAAAGGCGTGGAAGGCGCCGATTGCATTCAAACCGTGCGCAATCATTTGGGACAGGACTGCGGCAAAATCATTTTTGAAAGCAAGCGCACCAAAACCTTTCAGCAATCCTGGGTGGAGAAATTAAAAACGGACATGCGCAACAGGGGCGCCGATGTGGCCATTATTGTTACGCAAGCGTACCCCAAAGATTTTAAATGCTTCGGCGAAATGGACGGTGTGTGGATTTGTTCTTTTGGTGAAGTGGTGGCACTCACCAACGCAATGCGGCACACCATCATTCGCATTGCGGAAACAAAACGCGGCGAAGAAAACAAAGGCGAGAAGATGCAGTTGCTTTACGATTATTTAACTGGCAACGAGTTTCGCCAGCAGATGGAAACCATTGTGGAAGGTTTTCTTTCCATGAAAACATCCATTGACAAGGAACGCATTCAAATGGAAAAACTTTGGAAGGAAAGAGAAAAGCAATTGCAAAAAGTGTTGTTGAGTACATCGGGAATGTATGGCTCCATCAAAGGCATTGCGGGAGCGAGTGTGGGAAATATTCCGTTGTTGGAAGACGGTGAAGAGCAAGCTTTACTTGTGTAAATCCTGCGCAATCCACGCCAGGCAAATGCCGTCGAAGAGTTTGTAATGCGTTTGCAGTGGATAAATATCATTGCCCACAAAAGCACCTTCAATCATACCTTCAGGCTCCAGCCCAAACGGTTGCAGCCTTATCATTTCGCTGAAGTCAACATTGCCGTAACTCCACCATTTAAACACGGCTTCTTTCGCCGACCAAAGTAAGGTTAATTGGTTGGTCAGTTGATTGGTTGATTGGTTGTTGGCGGTTTCCGTCGCCATTTGCCAGTTCAACTCTTCTTCGTGCAAAAACTTGTGTTTGATCTTCTCTACTTTAACCGTGGGCACTTCAATGTCCACGCCTACCCTTTTGCTTTTGCTGACGATAGCGGCCGCGTAGTTGCTGCAATGCGAGATGGAAAAGTGATAGGCTTCGTTTTCAAGATAAGGCTTACGTGTATCAGCAATTTTTATAAGGCTGACGGGAAAATCGGGAAAGAGATATTGAAGCAGGTAACGGCCCGCTAAATGTTGCAGCCGTTTGTGCGGATGGCTAATCTCTCGCTGCAACGGAACGTGCTGAAGAAAGAACGGCTCGTCTTCTTCAATCTTCCACACGGCAAGTCTGGTGGTGTTATCAATTTCTTGTTGAAAAAAGATAGGCATGAAGCAATTTGGAATTTGCGATTGCCGGTTTCAGGTTGTTTGCCTTCGCCGGTCAAAAATAATTTTAGTTAGATTGGCATTTTGGAATTTATTTGCAAGCCGAGTTTTATTTTAACCGGTGAAAGGGTAACGTAAATCCGCAATCAAATGATTCTTTCCGACAAACGCATTTTGGAAGAGATGGAAAAAGGCACCATTAAGGTTGTGCCTTACAATCGCGAATGCCTGGGCAGCAACAGCTATGACATTCACCTGGGCAAAACGCTGGCCACGTACCGTGAGCACATTCTGGATGCGAAGAAGCACAACGAGATTGAGACGTTTGAAATACCTGATGAAGGCTTTGTTTTGTACCCGCATATTTTTTATTTAGGCGTAACGATGGAATACACCGAAACCCACGCACACGTTCCTTTTCTGGAGGGCAAATCGTCCACGGGCCGTTTGGGGATTGATATCCATGCAACGGCGGGCAAAGGCGATGTGGGTTTTTGCGGCAACTGGACGCTGGAGATTTCCGTAAAGCAACCCGTGAAGGTTTATGCCGGTATGCCGGTTGGGCAACTGATTTATTTCCCGGTAGACGGTGAGATTGAAGTGAAGTACAATCAAAAAGCAAACGCCAAATACAGTGGCCAACCGAACCGGCCAGTGGAGAGCATGATGTGGAAGAATAAGTTTTAGGAACGAAAATTATGCTTTGCGCAGAAGAATTATTTTCTCTGTTCTTATTTGCTCTGTGATTTCTGGAAAACGGCTTCTAAAGAATTCAATCAAATCTTTTTTCGACGTGTTTCCAAGTTTTACCAAGATTAATTTGTAAGGCTCATCCTTCACTACAAAGCTGTCATAAAAATCACTGTCCTTCATAATAACGATTCGTTGTTCTGAAACGGATAATTTGTTGATGAATATATCGGGCGTGTCATTGCCCAGTTCGAGGTCGAGTGTATGAATGCAATCATAACCGTTTCGGTGAAAACCTCTTTAAGCGAAGGCGGAAGTTGAGCATCTATCAAAAACTTCATGCTGCCTTTATTTCCGCGTATTTCTGCTTCATGTTTAAAACAGCATACTGAAGACAGGCCAGAAAGTCTTCTTTTTCCAAATCGGGGAATTCTTGCAAAAGGTCTTCAATCGTGTCGCCGCCGGCGAGGTATTCGAGCATACCTTCCACAGTGTACCGTTTGTTGCGGATGGTTGGTTTGCCGTGCGCAATTTCGGGGTTGATGGTAATGCGGCTTAATAAAGAATCTGACATAAAAACTCTTGAAAGATAAAGTTACTGCCTTGAAAAGAAATACTTGCTAAAGCCACCCTGGCCGTTTGTAAAAATCAGACCCTGGCTTGTAAGCGTTTTGATGGTGTCATTAATCACTGAACCATACTTGATAAACTGCTGCCCATCAATTTGCACAACCTCGTAGGGAACGGTATCGTAGTTAGAATTGTAATAGAGATACAATTTATTATCCACCCTATAATCATAATAATCTTTGGTGGGTTTATAAATTGTCCGAAGTCCAGGGCTTCCAAACTGTAATTGGATGGAATCCATTTTCCACTTTCCTATTATCGAAGCTGAACTTTCTGTTCCCGACTTTTTACAATGCGTAAAGAACAGGATAAGATTTATAAAGAATAGCAACAAAAATCTACTTCTCATACAATTCAATTTTATGCAGGATACGCCAAAAAATAAGCTTGGCAATCATCTGTCCGGCCATATTTGCCACTACCCTGACAATTCGTTCTTCTCTCAATAGACTTCCCGAACGCACAAGTGTGCGACGCAACGGCAGCTTCATAGTAGCAGTGCCGCTAAGTTCATCACCATTCATCACACCCATCTTTCATCAACCATCCAATTTAATACTTCGGTAAAAATTTTACAGCCTCTGTTAGAACACAAAGTAGATTTAAGCCTTCAAAAACTTCTGCCATGAAACGATTCCTGCTTGCAGCTTTTGCAACAACCGTCACACTCATTTCAAACGCACAACTCTCGCTTACCGTGCTGCCCAGCGGTGGAAATAAAAAAGCCGTGGTGGGCGAACGCATCGGCCTTACCGATGTCACCATTCATTACGACCGTCCCGGCGTAAAAGGCCGCGAAGGAAAAATTTGGGGAACGCTGATTCCCGCCGGCTTTACCGATCAGGGCTTTGGCAACAGCAAGGCCGCCCCGTGGCGGGCCGGTTCCAACGAAAGCACCACCATCGAATTTTCGAACGACGTGACCATCGAAGGCAAGCCGCTGAAAAAAGGCAAGTACGGTTTCTTTGTCGTTTATGATTCTACCCAATCAACGCTAATCTTCTCCAGCAACAGCACGCAATGGGGCAGCTTTTTTTACGACCCAAAAGAAGACGTGTTGCGTGTGCCCGTAAAACCGGTGAAGGCGAACATCAGCGTGGAATGGCTCAAATACGAATTCTCGGCCCAAACCGAAAACGCCGCCACGATTGCACTGGAATGGGAACACGTAACGATACCGTTTAAAGTCGAAACGAATTACGTCCAAGACCAAATTGCATCATTCCAAAACGAGTTGCGAACACAACGCGGCTTCTTCTGGCTTGCGTGGGAACAGGCCGCACAATGGTGCCTGCAACACAACGTAAATCTCGAACAGGCCTTGCAGTGGAGCG
>Ga0308176_10003116_pt1 | contig 10546 bp, 10 predicted proteins | sample PhyCR2_3_FD_203890 | JGI IMG/M metagenome (GOLD analysis project Ga0308176, IMG submission 203890) | Soil microbial communities from UC Gill Tract Community Farm, Albany, California, United States - DLSLS.C.R2 | ecosystem: Environmental > Terrestrial > Soil > Agricultural land | place: USA... | reverse complement strand
CGCCGACGTGCTGCCGTTCAAGTACACGTTCGGCTACCCGATCGAGGTGCTGGCCGGGTCGCTGTCCACGACGGAGCTGTTCACCGGGCTGGCGTTCCAGGCCGCCTGGATCGCGGTCGGCACGGCTCTGGTGGCGGCGGTGTGGCGGGTGGGCGTGCGGCGCTACGGCGCGGTGGGAACGTAGTGATGCGCTCGCTCCGGCTGGCCGGGACGTTCCTGCGGGTCGGCATCATGAACGAGCTGCAATACCGGGTGAACTTCGCGTTCAGCCTGGTGCAGTCGCTGATCTCGGTGGGCACGTCGATCGCCGTGCTCGCGCTGGTGTTCGGCAACACCGACTCGCTGCACGGCTGGACGGCCGGCGAGCTGCTCGTCGTCATGGGCGTGTACGTGCTCGTCGGCGGCCTGATCAAGATGATCGTGCAGCCCAACATGCAGCAGCTCATGGAAGACGTGCAGCAGGGGACGCTCGACTTCGTGCTGACCAAGCCGGCCGACGTGCAGCTGCTCGTCAGCGTGCGGCGGGTGCAGCTCTGGCAGGGCGTCGACCTCCTCGTCGGCGGCGTGTTCATCGTGATCGCGACGGCGCGGTTGCCGGGCACGGTGTCGGTGCTCGACGTACTCGCGTTCGTCCTCGCGCTGGCGCTGGGATCGGTGGCGATCTACTCCTTCTGGCTGCTGCTGACGATGCTCGCGTTCTGGGTGACCCGGCTCGACCCGATCGTCGAGCTGTTCGACGGGATGTACCAGGCCGGGCGGTGGCCGGTGTCGATCTACCCCGGCTGGCTGCGGATCGGCTTCACGATCCTGGTCCCGCTCGCGTTCGCGATCACCGTGCCGGCGTCGGCGCTGGCCGACCACTCGTCGGCCTGGCTGATCGCCGGCTCGATCGGCTTCACCGTCGCGCTCACCGCCGTCACCCGCTGGGCCTGGCGCCACGCCCTCCGCCGCTACTCCGGCGCCTCGTCCTGAGCCACTACCGTTGCGTAGGTGCGGGACCTGAGTGGGTTCATGACGTTTCCGTTCTCGTCGTACGAGGTGAAGGAGCTCGAGGCGGCGGTCGCCGAGGAGCCGGCGCGGACCGGCGAGGGCGGGGTCGACTGCTGGCAGTGCATCGGGCAGGACGACGAGTTCCTCTGGACCGACGAGCGGTGGCGGCTGAGCCTCTACACCCCGAGCCCGTATCGAGGGGTGGTCCTGCTGCAGCCGCGGGTGCACGCCGAGTCCGTGGCGGAGCTGCCGGCGGCGGAGGCGGCCGAGCTGGGACCGCTGGCCGGTCGGGTGCAGCGGGCGGTCGAGTCGCTCGGCGGCGTCGGCCGGGTGCATCTGAACTACTGGGGCGACGGAGCCGCCCACTTCCACCTCTGGTTCTACCCGCGCCCGTACGGCCAGCTGCAGCTGCGCGGGACCTTCCTGCCCATGTGGGGCCTGGTCCTGCCCGACCTCCCCGACGACGAGGTCCGCGCCGCCGGTGAGCAGATCGCCCGCGCCCTCGGCTGACCCGCGCGCGCCACTGGGCCAACATGCCTGCTGTCAGAGCATCCACGGTTGCGGCGGCGGAAACCTCGGCCTCCACCACGTCCACATCCTCAGGCACAGCGCAAGCGTTCAATCTCCGGGCCGGCCCGGGTTCTGTTGGGCCGGCGTGCCGGTGGAACCCCGGCGCCGCTGGTGGTGGGGTTCAGAGGATGGGCGGGACGATCGCCTCGATGAGGTGCGGGCCTGGTTCGGCGTAGGCGGCGGTGAGCTGGTCGGCCAGCTCCTCGGCGGTGGTGGCCCGGCTCGCTCTGACGCCGAGTCCGGTCGCGAGGTGCACGAAGTCGGGCGTGGGGTCGGACAGGTCGAGCATTCGTGCCGATGCCGCGCCGGGTGTGTCGCTCGCGCCGGTGCGGGCCAGCTCCATCCGCAGGATGGCGTACGCGGAGTTGTTGAGGACGACAGTGGTGACGTTCGACCGCTCCCGCGCCTGGGTCCACAGCGACTGGATCGTGTAGAGCGCGCTGCCGTCGGCCTCCAGGTTGAGGACCGGGCGGTCCGGGGCTGCGATGGCCGCGCCGGTGGCGACCGGCATCCCCTGGCCGATGGCGCCGCCGGTCAGGGTGAGCAGCGTGTGCCGGGCGGCGCGGGCGAGCGCGGTGGGCAGGCCGAGCCCGGAGGTGTTGGCTTCGTCGACGACGATCGCGCCGTCCGGCAGGGTGCTGGCGATCGCCGCGGGCAGGTTCGTGAGGCTGAGCGGACCGGGCTCGGGCGCCGGCGGCCCGTACGCCGCGAGCTCCGGCGCCGTGTCCGCCGCCACCCGGTCGGCGAGCGCGACCAGCGCGGCCTCGACGTCCTGGCCGGTCTCGGCGAGAAGCACGACCTCGCACCGGTCCGGGACCAGGCTGCTGCTGCGGCCGGGGTAGGCGAAGAACGACACCGGCGCCGGGGCGCCGGCCAGGATCAGGGTGCCGACCCCGTCGAGCTGCTGCTCGGCCTGCTCAGCCAGGTAGGCCAGCCGTCTGGTCGCAGGGACGCCGGCACCGGCCTCCATCCGCGCCGGGAAGGTCTCGGCCAGCACCCGGGCGCCGGTCGCGGCGGCGACCCGGCTCGCGGCTTCGAGCCCGGCCGCGGACAGCCCGCGCCCGCCGAGCAGGAGCATCGTCTGCTCGCCGGCCGCGACGGCCGCCGCCGCCGCGGCGATCGCCGATGCGGCGGCCGGGACGAGCGGCGGCGGTGTCCAGGGCGCGGCGGTCTGCCCGCCCTCCGTCCACGACACGTCGGCCGGCAGGATCAGCGTCGCGACCTGACCGCCGTCGGCCTGCGCGGCGGCCAGGGCGCGCATCGCGTCGGCCGCCACCCGGCGCGTGGTGCCCGAGGTGTGGACCCAGCCGGACACCGTGCGCGCCACGGACGCGATGTCGGATTCGAGCGGCGCGTCGTACCGCGCGTGGTAGGTCGCGTGCGCGCCGACGACGCACAGCAGCGGCGTGTGGGCGCGGCGCGCGTTGTGCAGGTTCGCCAGGCCGTTGCCCAAGCCGGGACCGAGGTGCAGCAGCACGGCAGCCGGACGGCCGGCCACCCGCGCGTAACCGTCGGCCGCACCGGTGGCGACGCCTTCGAACAGCGCCAGCACGCCCCGCATCCGCGGCACCGAGTCCAGCGCGTGCACGAAGTGCATCTCGGACGTGCCGGGGTTCATGAAACAGACCTCGACGCCGGCGTCCACCAGGCTGGTGATCAGGGCCTGCGATCCATTCATCGACCTGCGTCTCCCGTCAACCTAGATTTCGAACAAGCCCCGTCGGGCGAGTTCCCCACCTCCAGCCGGGCTGGCAGACCAAGGAACCGCCCGACGTCCGCGGCCTCGGCCGCCAGCGCGGTCCGGGTATCCCGGGGCAGCCGCCGGAACGGCTCGACCGAGACGATCAGCCGTCCGCCGGCGCGCCGTTGCCGCCAGGTCCCGATGATGCGGCCGCCGAGCAGGACGGCCGGGTGGACGATCCCGCCGCCGGCCTGGATCCGGCGTGCGTAGGCGGCGTCGAGGGCGAGCGCCCGGCCCCGGTAGCCCAGCAGGTACTCGTCGAACGCCGGCACGAGCCGCACCGTGCGGTCCTCGGGCGACGGCTCGCCGGGCAGCCGGTACGCCGGTGCGCCGCCGATGCGGACGTTCTCGACCTCGCCGGCCGCGGCCAGCGCACCCAGCCCGGTCCGGGCGTCCCGCAGCGGCAGGCCGGACCAGGCGGCAAGGTCGGCGGCGCCGGCTGGACCATGTCCGGCCAGGTAGCGGTGGGCGAGCCGAGCCAATGCGACGTCCCGCTCGGCCGGCTCGACCGGCTGGGCGCCCGGTAGCCAGTCGGAGAGCCGAACGTAGGTCGGCTCGCCGTCCCGGTCCGGGCCGCGGCACACCAGGCCCTCCCGGGCGGCGACGCTCAGCAGGTGAGCGGGCGCCTGACCCGGGCCGAGCGGGACGCCGGCGGCCCGCAGTCGGTCGGCCAGCTCGGTGCGGGTGAGCGGCCCGGCCGCGAGCAGCTCGACGGCGATCGGCAGCGCCGTGTCAAGCAGGTGGTCGTCGAGACCGAGCGCGAGCCGGCGGGTCCGCCCGCTGCTGCGGGCCGGTCGGAGCAGGGCGAGCAGCCAGCGCACGTCCCCGGCCGGCACGGCGTGCAGCGTCCCTCGCATCAGCCAGGTGACCACCAGCCCGCCGGGCTCGGCCAAGGCCCGCTGAACGGCCAGCGCGTCCACGCCGGTGGTCCGGGCCCTGATCGCAAGCCGCAGCGCGCGCGGATCCTGGGCCTGCAAGGCTCCCACCCGGCGCACGGCCTCGACCGGATCAGTGGGCCGCACCTCGGTCAGGACCTGCGCGCGGACCCGCTCGGCCAGCACGCGCGCGACCGGCAGCTCCTCCAGCACGCGCTCACGCTAGCCGCACGTCTCCCGGAGGCGAGACCCGCCGGCCGCCGAGCCGGACCTGCAGTGGTGGGCGCAGCATCGAAGCACTGTCGGGCAACGACGCCCCTCCACCGGCTCCAGCCGCGGCTCGGCGACCACATGATCAGGCGTGCGGGCGTCACGCGGACATGGCGGCACAGTCCCTGGGTCATGGGCTTCGTCGTGCGGTCCGGCACGGTCGTCCTCAGCTGGAACGAGGCCGTGCTGGCCGCCATCCGGGCCACGCGGCCCGCGCCTCCGATCGCGGCCCGCGCTCTGGCAATCGTGCACACCGCGATGTACGACGCCTGGGCTGCCTACGACCCGCAGGCGGTCGGGACCCGGCTGGCGTTCGTCGCAACTCCCACCGACCGGGGGCCGGCGGCCACGAGCGATGCGGTCGGGTATGCCGCCTACCACGCCGTCCTGGACCTGTTCCCGGACCGGAAGTCCACTGTGGACGCAACCTTGGCCGCGGTCGGACTCGATCCACCGCCCCCGACGCCGGATCCGGCCTCGCCGGCCGGAGTCGGAGCCGCGGCGGCCCGTGCGGTGCTGGACTTCCGGCACGGTGACGGCGCGAACCAACTCGGCACGCTGGCGCCCGGCTCGTATGCCGACTGGACAGCATACGCACCGGTCAACACGCCCGACGTGGTCGTGGTCCCGGACCGGTGGCAGCCGCTGCGTGTGCCGGACGGGCGGGGCGGAAGCGTCGTGCAGCGTTTCGCGGTGCCGCACTGGGGGCTGGTGGTGCCGTTCGCCTCCCCGCCGTTGCTGACCGACCGGGTTCCGCCGCCCGCGCGGGCCGGTACACGGCGGTTTGTGCAGCAGGCCGAGGAGCTGGTCGAGATCAGCGCGCGGTTGTCGGACCGCGAGAAGGTGATCGCGCAGTACTGGGCCGACGGGCCCAACTCGGAGCTCCCGCCCGGGCACTGGTGCCTGTTCGCCGGGTTCGTGTCCCGCCGGGACGGACATGATCTGGACGCCGATGTCGTGCTGTTCTTCGCACTCACCAACGCGCTGCTCGACGCCGGGATCGAGACCTGGTTTCTCAAGCGCAAGTACGACTACGTCCGGCCGATCACCGCGATCCGCGAGCTGTTCGCCGGCCGCAGGATCCGGGCGTGGGCCGGCCCCGGCCGGGACGGTCAGCTCATCGACGGCGCGCAGTGGCAGCCGTACCAGGAGGAGACGGTGGTGACCCCACCGTTCGCCGAGTATCCCTCGGGTCACAGCACCTTCAGCGCCGCGGCCGCGGAGGTCCTGCGCCGCTGCACCGGCAGCGACGCCTTCGGCGCAACCGCCACGATCGAGGCCGGCTCCTCGCACATCGAGCCCGGCCGGGTGCCGGCCAGAGACGTGACGCTGCACTGGGACACCTTCTCCGCTGCCGCCGACGAGGCCGGCGTGTCCCGCCGGTACGGCGGAATCCACTTCCGGCAAGGGGACCTTGTCGGCCGCGCCGTCGGTCGGAGAGTCGGTGCCCGCGCCTGGCGCCTGGCGACGGCGTACCGCAACGGCGCCGCCCCGCGTCCCGGCTCCACCGCTTCACACCGTCCGGCCGATAGCGCGCCGGACGCAGGGCACGAGGACCGCCGTCAGATGCCGGGAACAGCACCTCGAACGGGGGCCGGATCACCGTCCCGTCCGGTGGCTAGTCTCGGCGGATGACCTTGGTGACCTCCGGGGAGTTGCGGCTGTGGGTCGATCGGATCGGGGAGCGGATCCGGCGGTGCTGCTCATCGCCGGTGCCGAGGCCCAGGGCATCGGCTGGCCCTCGGCGCTGGTGGACCGGCTGGTCGCGGGCGGCCTGCAGGTGATCCGGTACGACCACCGTGACACCGGCGAGTCCGACTCGGTGGACTTCGACGAGAGCCCGTACTCGATGGTGGACCTGGTCGAGGACGCCGTCGCGGTGCTGGACGGCCTGGACGTCGAGTCCGCGCACGTAGTCGGCGCGTCGATGGGCGGTGTGATCGCGCAGTGGCTGGCCGCGACCCACCCCGACCGCGTCCGCACGCTCACCCTGATGTCGACCACCGCAGCGGGCCGCCGCGACCTGCCGCCCCCGGACGCCTCATTCCTGGTCCGCTCCGAGGAGATCGCCACGCTCCCGCGAGGCTCGGACGAGGAGCGCGTCGAGGCCGACGTGCAGGTGTACGAGCTGATGAACGGCTGCCGCCTGCCCTTCGACGAGGAAGCCGCTCGCGACCTGGCCCGGCGGCATTTCGCCCGGGCCCGCGACTGGGCGAAGTCCGCCAACCACCGTCGCATCGGCGAACAGCGCACCGAACCCCCGGCCTTGACCGCCATCAGGGCCCGCACGTTGGTCATCGTCGGCGAGGCCGACCCGATCTTCCCTCCGGCCCACGCCGAGGCTCTGGCCGACGGCATCCCGGGCGCCCGGGCAGTACGAGTTCCCGGCCTGGGCCACACCTACTTCTCCCCGGGCCTCCCCGAACACCTCGCCGACCAGATCCTCGCCTTCATCCAAGAACCGTGAGCACTCCGCGATCGGACCCGGCGATCGATAGCCAGTGCCGGGCCGGCGCGGAGGCGATCCTGGGTGGGGCGAGGCGCGGAATCCGCTTGCCCTCGCCAGGGCAGGCGGGCTCGACGTCCGCGCCGCCGGCCCCGCGTCGTGGGCTCGCGGCCGGGGCGCTCAGGTCTGGTCCGCGGCCCGGTACAGCTGCGCGATGTCGAGCTTCTTCATCTGCAGCATCGCCGCGAACGCCCGGTCCGCGCGCTCGCGGTCCGGGTCGGCGGTCAACTCGAGCAGCGCGGTGGGGACGATCTGCCAGGACAGTCCGTAGCGGTCCTTCAGCCAGCCGCACGGCCCTTCCTCCCCGCCGTCGCTGAGCTTGGCCCAGTAGTCGTCGACCTCCTCCTGGGACCGGCAGTAGACCTGCAGCGAGATGGCCTCGGAGAAGGTGAACGCGGGGCCGCCGTTCAGTGCGACGTAGTCCTGGCCGTCGAGGGAGAAGTTCACGGTGCTCACCGTGCCCTCCTCGCCCGGCCCGGTCTTCGTGTAGCGCTGGACCTCGGTGATCCGGGAGTTCGGGAAGATCGACGTGTAGAACGCCGCCGCCTCCTCGCCCTGGTTGTCGAACCACAGGCACGGTGCGATCTTCGGCATGGGTACGGTCCTTCCTCTCGGTGGTGCGGCCGTCGGGGTTGGACACCCTCTCACCCATGGGTCGGAACGGACCCGGCTCACTCGACACCCGACGTGCCGTTGAATCCGACGGATCAGGCAAGCACCGCCGCCCGTGACTCGGGTGCGCGCGAAAACCGCGGGCGCCACGGGCGGGCATTCACGACGCAAAGCGAGTCGGGTTCTCCGCCGGGGTCAAAACGAGTTCAGCAGAAGGCAGCGTCAGCTGCCGCACGATCAGTGCCCTATTTGCGGGCTGCAGGGAGTCGGCGCCTCGGTCCGGCCGGCGTCCCGCCTGCGTTTATCCGTATCCGGATGGGCCGGCGGGAGCTACGCTCGCCTTCGGGGAGAGCGATGAGCACGCTGATTCGGGCCGACGAGGTGCCCGCGGCCGACCGTCTGGACTTCGTCCGGGAGCTTACGGCGGCGACGTGGGTGCCGATGGAGTGCCGCGCCGAGCACGCGGCGAGCTACTGGGGTCAGTTCCGCACCAGCGGCCTCGGTCCGATGCAGGTCGTCGTGATGGACGTCGAGCCGATCACGGTGCACCGCACCCCCGCGCTGATCTCCCAGGCCGACCCGGACATGCTCAAGCTGCTGGTGGCCTGCGACTCCAGCTGCTCGGTGGTCGAGCAGGGTGGCCGCCAGGCTCGGCTGTCCTCGCCTGGCGAGTTCGCCTTCTACGACACCCGACGGCCCTACGAGGTGGCCTGCGCGGTGGGCCAGGAGCGCCCGGCGCGGTTGTTGACGTTCATGTTCCCGCCGTCGCTGCTGCCGTTCCCGCGAAGCCGGCTCAGCCAGCTGGCCGCTCTGCGGATCCCGGCGTCCACCGGGCTGGGTGACCTGACCGCGCAGTTCCTCCTGCAGCTGGCCGGCAACGTCGATCACTACAGCGAGGCGGAGGCGGCACGGCTGTCCACGGCCGCGCTCGAGGTCCTGGCGACGCGGCTGGCCCGCGAGTTGGACGGATGCGCGTGGACGACCCGGGAGGCTCACCGGCACGCTCTGCTCACCACGATCCAGTCTTTCGTCCTGCAGCACTTGGGCGAGCCTCAACTCTCGCCGGTGACGATCGCCGCCGCGCACCACATCTCGGTGCGCCTGCTGCACCAGCTCTTCCACGACGAGGGCCTGGCTGTGGCGGGCTGGATCCGGGGGAGGCGCCTGGAGCGCTGCCGCCGTGACCTGGCCGATCCGGGGTTGGCCTCCCGCCCGATCGCGGCGATCGCGGCCAGCTGGGGTTTCTCCGGCGCGGCCGATTTCAGCCGGGCCTTCCGGGCCGCGCACGGATTGCCGCCCTCGGAATACCGCAGGTCTGCACGCGATGTGAAGAACGCTGCGCGCTGACCTAACGACAGGTGCGGCCCAAGACCGGATTCTGTCGGCATGGATTACCCGTTTGCCAATCGGGCGGCTGAGGACGAACGGCTCGTCGCCCAGGGGGCGCTGTTCGACCCGCTCACCCGCAGACTGTTCCAGCAAGCCGGAATCACCTCCGGGATGCGGGTCCTGGACCTGGGGAGTGGCGCGGGCAACGTCGCGCGGCTGGTGGCCGAGCTGGTCGGGCCGGCCGGCGCCGTGGTCGGCGTCGAGCGGGACCCGGTCGCGGTCGAACTGGCCCGCCGACGGACCGACGCGCCGAACGTCGAGTTCCGCGTCGGTGATGTGCAGACGCTGCAGGACGTCGAGGACGGCTTCGACGCGGTGGTGGGCCGGCTGGTCCTGATGTACCTGACCGACCCGGCGGCCGCGGTGCGCCGGGCCGCCAGCCGGGTGCGGGCCGGTGGGCTGGTCTGCGTGCACGAGGCCGACCTGGACAACCTGTGCGCCGACCCGCTGACGCCGCTGTGGGCTCAGGTCCACGGGTACTTCGTGCAGGCGCTGGAGAAGGCCGGCATCGCGACCCGGCTCGGGCCGCGGTTGTTCAGCACGTTCCGCGCCGCCGGCCTGCCCGGACCGCAGCTTCTCGTCGAGACCTTCGCCGCCGGTGGTCCGGACGCTCCGGTCTGGGGCTGGGCCAACGTGATATCGGCTGCGGTGCCGCTGATGGAGCGGGTCGGGGTCGCCACCTGGGTGGAGGTGGACCCGCCCACGCTGGCCGACCGGCTGCTGGCCGAGACGCTCGCCCAGGACGGCTGTGTCATCGGACCGCCGATGACCGGCGCCTGGGTCAGGCTGCCCGGCGCGGGCTGACCAGCGACGCTGTCCCGGCGGGCGGTTGGATCATGGCGGCCGTGGATCGTCCTGATCAGGTGCGTACCGGTCAGGTAGGGACGGCCAGCGCTGCGAGGCCCACTGTGACCAGGTGGCGTGCTCCGGTGGGACGGGTGGAATCCGGGAACCTCGCAGTTCGTCCTCGTCCGGGACTTGAAACTGGGCCCGCCACTGCTCGAGTTCGACGTCGCTCATGTGGAAGGTCTCACCGGGCGTCGTGGCGAACCGATCGGTGACCCGCCTGCGTTGCTCCTCGTGGTCGATCGGCAGGTAGACGACGTGGCTACGGGCACCGACCGTGCCGGCGATCCAGCGGAGCGCTGATCGTTCGTCCTTTCCCCAGAACCCGAAGTCGAAGACGACGTTGATGCCCAGTTCCGCGGCCCGCATACCGAGCTGAATCAGCTTGCCCTCGACGAGGTCACGTTTATCGGGTGGGTTCTGATCACCGAACAGCATGATCTGCCACTCGTCGGGCGTCAGCCGCAGAGCCGACGCGCTGATCTCCAGTTCTTTCGCACGCGACGTCTTCCCCGCGCCGGGAAGACCAACGACCAGATAGACGATCGCAGGTCCGACGCGCGGATGGGTCGGCCCGCGGTGCTCGTGTGCGTCCATGCGGCGGCTCCTGAGGAATGGCAGGGGCCGGGCGCCGACACGTGGGTTCGGCGAGGCCGGCTGTGCCCTGGTGAGCTTGCCGGGCGTCGTCCGGTGTATCTGCGCGGCCCCGGTCGGCCTCAGATTCAGGGGTGAGAGCGCGCCTCTCAC
>Ga0308176_10003115_pt1 | contig 10546 bp, 10 predicted proteins | sample PhyCR2_3_FD_203890 | JGI IMG/M metagenome (GOLD analysis project Ga0308176, IMG submission 203890) | Soil microbial communities from UC Gill Tract Community Farm, Albany, California, United States - DLSLS.C.R2 | ecosystem: Environmental > Terrestrial > Soil > Agricultural land | place: USA... | reverse complement strand
GGCGTCGCCATCACGATCGTGAGCCCGCGTGAGAGAAACTCCGCCAGGAGCTTCCAGAATTCGCGCCGGGAAACCGGATCCACGCCGGTCGTGGGCTCGTCGAGCAGCAGGAGTCCCGGTTCGTGGACGAGCGTGCACGCCAGCGCCAGCTTCTGCTTCATCCCGCCCGAGAGGCGATCCGCGCGGCGTGCGCGAAAGTGCGTCAGCTGCGTCATGTCCAGAAGACGATCGCGCGCGTCCTTGTAGTGGCGCACGCCGTGGATTTCGGCGAAGAACGCAATGTTCTCGTCGATCGTCAGATCCCCGTACAGGCTGAAGCGCTGCGAGAGATAGCCGATCGCGCCGGTGGTCGCGCGGTGTTCCGCGACCGGATCGCGCCCGAGCACGCGCACGAGGCCGCCCTCGGGCTTCAACAGCCCGCACGCAAGCCTGATCGTCGTCGTCTTACCCGCACCGTCAGGGCCGATGAGACCGAACATCTCTCCGCGCTGCACGTCGAACGACACGTCGCGCAGCGCTTCGGTCGCGCCGTAGCGTTTGAGGACGTGCTGGAGCAGAACCGCCTCGCCGTGTTCGTTCATTGCGAAACCTGCAGCTCCGCCTCGACCGGCATCCCGGGTTTCAGCACGCCCGACGTGTTGTTGGCGGAGACCTTCACTCGATATACGAGCTTCGATCGCTCCTCCGCCGTCTGGACGTTGCGCGGTGTGAATTCCGCTTTGGGTGAGATGAACGTAATCGTGCCCTGCAGCCGCTGACCGGCATCGGTCACGATGGTCGCGGCCTGGCCGATTTTGAGCGACGGCACCATCCGTTCGTCGACGTAGACGTTGGCCCACGCGTGATCGAGATCGGTGATGACGACGATCGGACCGCGCGGAGGCAGGATCTCGCCGACGTCGGCGAGCTTCGACGTCACGATGCCGGAGACCGGCGCCTTCACCACGGCGTCCGACACGTTCTTCTGAAGGGCCGCCATCTGCGCATCGACAGCGGCGAGGCGGGCTCGCCCGGCGGCGATTTCCTGCGGACGCGAGCCGGCGCGAACGCGCGCGAGCGCATCGGACGTTGCCTGCGCGCGTTGTTCGGCGGCATGCACCTGCGCGGCCGCCACATCCCGCTTCGTCACCGCATCGTCGCGCTGCTTGACCGATCCTGCGTTCGCGCGCAGCAGGTTTTCGAAGCGGGTGACGTCGGCGGACGCCGCGTCGAGCTGCGCCTGCGCGGCCTTCACGTCGGCCTGCGCGGATGCGAGCTGCGCCGCCGCCTGGCGAACGTCCTCGGGGCGCGAGCCGGCTTGGAGCAGATGGAGCTGCGCAGCGGCTTGATCGCGATCCGCGTGTGCGCGCTGCAGCGCGAGTTGGGTGTCCTCGGTATCGAGGGTCGCCACGATCTCGCCGGCGGTCACGCGATCGCCTTCGCCGACGCGAAGAGCCAACAGCCGCCCACCGACCTGCGCCGATACGCGGACGTCGGTTGCTTCGACATACCCGGTGACGCGCGGAGCCGCGTCCTTGGCGCCACGATGACATCCCAACAGCGCCGCCGCCAGGAGCGGCGCGGCGACAGCCAGAGCTTTCCTCATCCGATCCGTCCTTCCAGTACCGCCAGTGCGATGTGCTGCACGTGTTCGACGACCGCCCCGCGCGTGATGTGGACCTGTGGGACGCCGGCGTTCGCGAGCTTGCCTCTGATGCCATCCGTGACGAAAAAGAACATCAAGGGCGCGACGATGCCCGCGTGGACGATCAGCGGGTTCGCGCGCCTGAATCTGCCGGCCGCGGAGCCTTCGCGGATGATGCTCCCGAGTGTCGCGAGTACGTCGCCCGCGTAGGCCAGCGTGGCGGCGTCCACGTGGCGGGCGCCTTCGGCCAGCTCGCGGAGCCAGATGGGCGGAAAGTGCGGATGCGCCGCAGCGGCTTCGGCGATAGCGGCGACAAAGCCGCGGATCTTGTCATCCGGAGACGCATCCGACGCGGCCACCTCGCGGACGCGACGCCCGACGTCGTCGAACATGTCGACGAGAATCGCGCGGTAGAGGGCGGCCTTGCTGCCGAAGTGGTAGTAGATCATCGCCTTGTTCAAGCGAGCCGCGCGGGCGAGGCGGTCCATGTTGGCGCCCGCGTACCCGTGTGCGGCAAATTCCTTCGCCGCTGCCGCAAACACGCGTTCGCGCGAGTCGCCGCGTTCCTTCCGTTTGGTCACTGTTAACTAACTAGATAGTTAATTTACTTGGCGATGAAATGTCAAATCGCGGTTGGGCCCCCTCGCGCTGCGTCTTTGATGCGAGAGCTGGCTAGAGCAGTTCCGACAGCCGGGCGTAGCCGGCGCGACTGACGGGCAGGCGCGTGCCGTCGCGCAGGATCGCGACCCGGCTGTCCTTCGCGTACAGCTCCACCTTCGCGATGCGGTCGATGTTCAACACGTATGAGCGGTGAACTCGCACGAAGCGCGCCGGATCCAGCGTGCGTTCGACAGCCGCGAGCGTCTGGTCCTTCAGGTACTGCTTGCCGCCCGACTTGAACGCGACGTAATCGTCCTGCGCTTCGACGTAGTCGATTGAGTCCACCGGAAGGACGTGCACGTTGGGACCGTCACGAATCAGCACACGCTCCGCATGACCGACGCGCGGATTCACCTCGCGCACGATCTCCTCCACCGGCGTCGGCGTGCGGGCGCGCAGCCGCTCCCGTGCCCGGCCCATCGCTGCCTCGAACCGTTCGGCGCTGAACGGCTTCAACAGGTAGTCGACCGCATGCACCTCGAACGCGCGCAGCGCGTACTGGTCGTAGGCCGTCACGAAGATCACCGCTTGATCTCGCCCGAGCAGCTCCAGGACTTCGAACCCATCGAGCTTCGGCATTTGCACGTCGAGCAGTACCAGATCCGGCTGGAGTTCAGCCACGGCCTTGACCGCTTCGAAGCCGTTGGCGCACTCGGCCACGAGCTCGATCTCGGGATCGCCTGCTGCGAACTCGCGCAGCACCGCGCGGGCGAGCGGCTCATCGTCCACGATTACGATGCGCATTGTTCAAATGATAAATCGCGCCTGTCGCGAATCTACTGAGGCGTGCCCGCGTCCGCCGCGGCTTCGATCGGCAGCTCGAGCTGCGCGCGAAACGCCCCGTCGGTTGCGGATGCGTCCAGTCGCGCTTCCATCGGGCCATAGGCCGCCCGCAGGCGCTCGCGGACGTTGGACAGGCCGACACCCGTGCCCTTTCCGCGCGGCCCGTCGCGATCTACCGGGTTCTCGACGGAGACCACGAGCCGCCTGGCACCCGCGGCGGCGCGGATCCGAACAACGCCGCCGTCGAGCACGTGCGCAATACCGTGCGTCACCGCGTTTTCGACGAGCGGCTGCAGGATAAGGGGCGGCACCAGGCAATCGCCTGCACGGCCGGCATCGATCTCGACCCGGAGTCGACCTCCGAATCGCACCTGCTCGACCTCCAGATAGCGCTGCGCCAGCAACAGTTCGCGGCGGAGCGGAATCCGCGGCATGGCGCCGAGCGTCAAGGTGTCACGCAGGAAATCTGCAAGCAGCAGGCACATGCGCCGCGCGCCCGACGGATCGGCGGCTGTCAGCGCGCTGATCGATTGCAGGCTGTTGAACAGGAAGTGCGGATCGAGCTGCGATCTGAGCGCCCGCAGTTCCGCCTCGCGCGCGAGCACCTGGAGTTCGAGGCCTCGGCGCTCAGCCTGGCGCGCCGCTTCGAACGTGCGGCTGAGAAAGCTGACCGCGAACGCGAGCAGATACAACAGGAAGCCGAACCAGAAGAGCGTTGGCGCGGCCTGGCGGAACGACGCAGCGCCGCCGGGGGCGCGGCCAATCGAGCCGAGGACCGCAAGCCAGCCGCGCGCGAGGAGCAGCCACACGCCGCTCGAGATGAACGCGGCCGCGACCGCTGTGACGACAGCCCGTGGCAGATCGTCCTGTGTCGAGACGTGTGACCCGTAGTACGCCGACAAACAGACAAACCCGAACGCCACCGCGAGCGGCAGCGCGAACGCGGCGGCAGCCGGCCACGCGAACACGTGCTGCAGCGCGAGCAGGGACGCCAGCGCAGCACCGAGCAGCACCCAGATCGCAACATACGCGGCGAAGCGGGACGGACGGGAAAGGATCGGGTGCATGTTGACGAGATCACGTCAACTCCCACCTCCCCATGTCCCACTCCCCAACAAGAATTTGGGAGCTGGGCGTTGGGCGTGGGAGTGATCGCGATTCAGCCTAGTTCTTGATTTCGACACCGCCCATAATCGCCGTGCCCCTGATCTCCACCCGCTTCGACACGGCGCCCTGCGACGCCCGCGTCTGGTCGTCGACACCGCCGAGCAGCGGTGTCACCCGGGTGACGACGCTCCAGTCCTCAGGCACGCGAATCTCCATGCCGCCCCACAACGCAAACACATCGATCACCGCCGTCGTCCCCGCCGCGATCGACGCCTGCCGCAGGTCGATTTCGCAGGCGCCCATGACGGCGGTCAGGTCCGCGCCGGAAAACGAGGGCGAATTGCTGCCGCGGGCAATCCCGGACAGGATCGCGACAGCGCTCAGGTGCGCGTCGCCGTCGAGCGGCCGCGGACGCGACGCGCCGGACACGCCCCGCCAGACAAGATACGCGCCGAAGCACAGCAGCATGAGCGGCCACACCTGCCGCAGATCGATCCGGATATACGCGACCCGCTCGAACAGCATCCACGCGCCAATCACGGCCAGGATGAGGCCGCCCATCCACCCCCTGCCCTCGCGCCCGGCCTGCCACAGCTTCGTCACGCCAAGCGCGACCAGCGCGGCGGGCCAGTAGCGCACGTACTGGGACGCGTCGATGATGTCGAGATTGTCGAGCGTGAACAGCACGCCGATGACGATGACGATCAGCCCGAAGACTACCTGCGGCGTGAACCGCGTACGCGACGGCGTCATCGCTGCGGCACTCCTGGGGAATCCTCGGGCCTCTGTCCGTCGTCGTTCCGCCCGAGCAGCTCGCGCAGCACGATCAGCACGCCAGCACCGACGATGAGGATCGGCCACGAATCGCGATACGTAAGCCCCATCACATGCGACGCGCTCGCAATCATCCACGCTCCGATGAACATGAGCCAGAAGCTGCCGGATCCGCCGCGGCCGCGGTGCCGCGCGCTGTCCCCCGACAGCAGACGCACGGCGCCGAGGATGATCAGGACGGTGCCCGGAAAAAACTGCATCGTCCGGTCGCCCAGCACGTCATGCTGGTCGAGCAGCATCAGTGCACCCAGCGCGAGCACGACGAGGCCTGCCGCAACCCGGCCCGCGTGAATTCCGTATTCCCTCCCGTCGTTCGTCATGCAGTCAAGATACGGTGTCGAACGGGCCGCCGCCGCCCCTTTCCGGCGAATGGCGACGGCAGGCGGGTGAACGGCGCGCGAGCGGGGCTCCTGCGGTAAAATCGCCCGTTCCGCGAAGCACAACGAGCACCAGGGGAGTACGTACCATGAAGGGTTGGAAGAAAGCTGTGGCGGTCACCGCCACGCTGGCGGCGGCGGTTGTCGTCATCGGCGTGCCGGCAATGGTCGGAATCCGTCCGTTCATCGGACCGAAGTCACGTGCGTTGACGGCCCGCAAATTCGAGGTCACGCCGGAGCGGCTCACCCGCGGCAAATATCTACTGACGAGCGGTCAGCCGCCGTGCGTCATGTGCCATTCGCCGCTCGAGGTGACGCCAGACGGCGGACTCGCGGTGGCTCCTGGTACGGAATTCAGTGGACGGTCGTTCGATGTCGAGGGCGTTCCGTTCCTCGTCGCCCCGAACCTGACGTCGGATCCGGAGACCGGCATCGGCACGTGGACCGACGATCAGCTCGCGCGGGCGATCAGGGAGGGCATCAGCCACGACGGCCGTGCGCTCTTTCCAGTCATGCCTTACGAGAAGTTCCACGCGATGTCGGACGAGGATCTCGCCTCAGTCATCGTCTATCTCCGATCGCTCCCACCGGTGCGCCACGAGCTCGCGAAGACGGCGATTCCGTTTCCCTTGAATCGCTTGATCAATGGTGCGCCCGAGCCGGTCACGTCGCCGGTGTCGGCAGACCTGTCCACGCCCGAAAAACGCGGCGCCTACATCGCGCAGATGGGCGTTTGCGCCGACTGTCATACGACGCGCGACGACAAAGGGAACGTGCGAACAGGGATGGCGTTCGCGGGCGGGACCGCCATGCCGTTTGGGGGCCGCAAGACGGTGTACACCGCCAATCTGACCCCTGGCGTGAACGGTATCCCCTACTACACCGAAGATCTCTTCGTCGAAACGATCCGGACCGGCAAGGTTCGCTCGCGCAAGCTGGACGCGATGATGCCGCTGGCGCTCTACAAGAACATGACGGACCAGGATCTGAAGGATCTATTCGCGTATCTGAAAACGCTGAAGCCGGTGGACCACTACGTCGACAATTCGCTTCCGCCCACGTTCTGCCCCAAGTGCGGTCTGACCCACGGCGGCGGCGAAAGGAACAAGAAGGGCGAATAGCACCTGCCAATTTCACAACGACCAGCTACGCAAGCTGACCTTGTGCAGTTGGCTGTTGTGTCATGTCTTGATCTATTTATCTGGCAGACCCGCGGCGCGCCGGGCCTTCTCGAGTTCGGCGAGCGCGTCAAGCACTTCCTTCCGCGCCGCCTCGCGCTCGCGCGACTCTTTCGCGTCCTCGAATTTCTTGATCGCCGCTTTCAGCGCCCATGTCTGTGCCAGCGTCAATGCGGTCTCGGCCAGCAGGTACTTGCCCGTGAACCCCGCGTAGGGCTGGAACTCTTTCGGCGTGACCATATTCATGAATTCCTGATGGGTCATGCCGCCGTAGGGCGTGGGTCCCAGCCAGAATTTCTCACCGAGCACATCCTCGAGCGTCGGCTTCTTTCCGAATACTTCCAGACGGAACACCGGATGCTGCTCCTTCAGCTGAATTGGAGCAGGCGCCGAGAGCGCGCGCTGAATGCGATCGAGGGAGACCGGCAGGTCTTCGGCCTTCAGTCCCTGATTCGACGGCGACTGCGCCGGTGCGGAAGACTGATTCCGGGAAACTGCCGATGATCCACCGGGGGTTTGGAGAGCGAGAACGAGCGCCAGCGCGAAGAGGCCCATGTGTTCCTTGACTTAGGACGACGCAAACGCCGCGCCGGCCGCAGCCCTTGCGCTGTTCACCTGTGGGACGAAGCCGTTCGGTGGCGAACGCCCGCAACCCGGACAGGGCAGTGTCGTCACGCCCAAATTCTTGCAGGCATTGGGTTTAGTTACAGACGTTCGCGGGCACGAAGTTGGCTCATCAAGCGCCGGAGAAGCCCGATGACATCCGTCCTCAAGGATTTTCGATACGCCACGCGGGTTCTGCGTAAGACGCCGACGTTCACCTTCGTCGCCGTGCTCACGCTGGCGCTGGGCATCGGCGCGAACACGGCCATCTTCACCGTCGTCAATGGCGTGCTGCTGCGGCCGCTGCCCTACCGCGATCCCTCGCGGCTGGTGATGGTCTGGGTCGACCTGACGGCGCGCGGCGGCCCCGCCACCGAGTGGACCGGTCCGGCGAACCAGGCGGACTGGACGACACGGACGAGCGTGTTTCAGAGCGTCGCAACCATTCGGGGCTGGAATCCGACGCTCGCGGGCGGCGATCTGCCCGAAGCGTTTGCCGGCGAACAGACCACGTATCAGTACTTCGACACGCTCGGCGTGCAGCCGGAACTCGGGCGCCTGTTCGTCAAATCCGATGACGTGCCGAATGCGCCGCGCGTCGTCGTCCTCAGTCATCGGATTTGGCGCGACCGTTTCGGGAGCGATCGCGGGGTCATCGGCCGCGCGATCGACATCGGCGGCGAATCGCACGAGATCATCGGCGTCGTGCCGGCGTCGTTCCGACCGGTACAGGTGGCGGACGCGGCACTCTGGCGCCCGCTGCGATGGAACCTGACGAATCCGCCGCGCGATGTCGCGTTCGCGCACACGATTGCGAGGCTCGCGCCCGGCGTGTCGCTCGATGCCGCCCGCGCCGAGCTCCAGGTGCTGGCGCGGCAGCTCGAACGGGAACATCCGGCAACGGACAAAGGCAAAGGCATCAATCCCGTGCCCTTGCACGATCAGCAAATCGGTCAGGTCCGCGTCGCGCTGTTCATCCTGCTCGGCGCGGTCGGCTTCGTGCTCCTCATCGCCTGCGTCAACATCGCCAACCTGCTGCTCGCCCGCGCGTCGAGCCGCGTGCGGGAAATCGCCGTCCGCCGCGCGCTCGGCGCGGATCGCTACCGCATCGTTCGTCAGATGTTGAGCGAAAGCGTGCTGCTGGCCGGAGCCGGAGGGCTGCTGGGACTCTTCTTCGGCATCTGGGGCGTCTCGGGTCTGAAGGCGATCGCACCGTCAGGAACCCCTCGGCTCGACGAAGTCTCGCTCGATCCGCGCGTGCTGCTGTTTGTCGCCGCAGTCACGCTTGGGACCGGGCTGCTGTTCGGCATCGTCCCGGCGCTGCACGCCTCGGGTGACGACATGGCTCCGGCGCTGAAGGAAGGGGGGCGGGGGCAGCTCGGGGACGGCGGGACGCGCACGCGCCGTGCCTTCATCGTCGCGGAACTCGCGCTCGCGCTGATGCTGCTCGTCGGCGGCGGCCTGCTCCTGCGCACGTTCGTGGCGCTGCAGGCGACCAACCTCGGGTTCAACCCGGAGCGTGTGCTCACCGGATTCGTGCTGCCGCCCGCTGCCAGGTACAAGACGGCCGCGGAGCGAACGGCCTTCTACGATCGGCTCCTCGAGCGCGTCTCGGCATTGCCCGGCGTCAGAATCGGCGCACTGTCGTCCGTGATCCCCGAAGGCGGCGACAGCGACACCGATTTCTTCATTGAAGGGCGGCCGCGCCCGCAGAGCACCGACCAGTCGCTCGTTACGTGGTACCGCGATGTGAGCGCGAGCTATTTCTCCGCGATGGAGATCCCGTTGCGCCGCGGCCGGTTGTTCGCAGCCGGGCAGTCGGAGCCGGCGGTGGTGATCAATGAGACGTTCGCGCGTCGATTCTTTCCGGGCCGGGACCCGATCGGTCAGCGCGTCGCGTTTGGCGATGACCGGTGGTTCACGATTACAGGCATCGTCGGCGACGTGAAGGTTCGCGGCCCGCGCGATCCAGGCCGCGCGGAGTTGTACGTGCCCTACTGGCAGCAGCCCGAGGCGGGAACCAACGTCGTCCTGAAGGCCGCAGTCGATCCGGCATCGCTCGTCGAGCCGCTGAAGCGCGCCGTCAAGGAAGTGGACAGCGCGGTCGCCGTGTCCAGTCCGGACACGATGGAGGCCATCCTCGGCGAGACCAACAGCGCGCCGCGATTCTATGCGCTGATGATCGCCGTGTTCGCCGGCCTGGCGCTGCTGCTCGCCGCCGTCGGGATCTACGGTGTGATGGCCTACACCGTCGCGCAGCGGCGCGCGGAAATCGGCGTTCGCCTGGCCCTCGGCGCAGCGGAACGGCAGATCTTCTCCCTGGTGCTCGGGGACAGCCTGAAGCTGACCGTGATCGGTGTGGTCATCGGAACGGCGGCGGCGCTGGCCGTGAGCCGGTCGATGCAATCGCTCCTGTTCGGCGTCGGGCAGGCCGACCCGCTGACCTACGGCTTGACGGCGCTCGCCCTGGTGTTCGTCGCGCTGGCGGCCAGCTACGTTCCTGCCCGCCGCGCGACCCGGACCGATCCCCTGACGGCGCTCCGGACCGAATGAAATTCCTCAGGTAAAATACCGACCATGGCCTTTTTCAGCCGAGGCGCTCAGCCCGCCGCCGCCAGCCCCGCTTCGAACGACACGGAGACGCTCGCGCCGAACGCGCTCGTCGGCCTGCGCAACATCGAAAAGTCGTACGCGCACGGCACGAGCCGCAGCTACGTGCTCAGGCGCATCACCGTCGACATCAAGGAAGGCGAATTCGTCTCGATCATGGGGCCGTCGGGCGCCGGCAAGTCGACCCTGCTCCACATCATCGGCATGCACGACAGCGCATGGACGGGCGAGTACTACTTCGTCGATCAGCCCGTGCATCGGCTGAGTCCCAAGGAACGCGCGAAGCTGCACAAGCAGTACATCGGATTCGTGTTCCAGAGCTATCACCTGCTGGATCACCTGACGGTCTACGAGAACCTCGATATCCCGCTCTCGTACCGCGACATCAAGAAATCCGACCGCGAGAGCATGGTGTGCGACATCCTCGACAAGTTCGCGATCGTCGGGAAGAAAGACCTGTATCCGAATCAACTGTCAGGCGGCCAGCAGCAGCTGGTGGCGGTCGCGCGCGCCGTTATCTCGAATCCGAAAGTGATCCTCGCGGACGAGCCGACGGGTAATCTGCACTCGAGCCAGGGTCGCGAGATCATGGAGCTGTTCAAGAAGCTGAACGAAACCGGCACGACCATCGTTCAGGTCACGCACTCCGAAGCCAACGCGGCCTACGGCAGCCGCATCATTCATCTTCGCGATGGATGGATTGTGGACGAATAGATCAACTACACAACTGGCAGTTGCCAATGCGAACTACACAAAGCGAGGCTCGTCGA
>Ga0308176_10003114_pt1 | contig 10548 bp, 7 predicted proteins | sample PhyCR2_3_FD_203890 | JGI IMG/M metagenome (GOLD analysis project Ga0308176, IMG submission 203890) | Soil microbial communities from UC Gill Tract Community Farm, Albany, California, United States - DLSLS.C.R2 | ecosystem: Environmental > Terrestrial > Soil > Agricultural land | place: USA... | reverse complement strand
CCATTCGCGACCCCGGCGATCGGCAATCAACCCACCCCACACACAGCCGATCCCACCAATAGCGATCGCGCAGAACGCGACCAGCGCGGAAAGCTCATCGCGCGCGGGGCCGGCTGAGAGGCCCGCTGCGCCCGCGCTCATCGCGACGAACGTCGGAATCCACGTCCACGCGCTGTACAGCTCGAACATGTGTCCGAGATAGCCGCCCGTGGCCAGCCGCCACCGCCGTTCGCGAACGACGGTCGCAACAAGGCTCCACGAGAACGGTCGTGCCGGAAAGGGAAAGGGCCCGTCGCGATAGAAGAAAAAGACCAGCAACGCTGCCAGCGTCGCGGCGAAGGTGGCGGAGAGGATTACGGGTTCGACGCCCGCGCCGGGAATGGCGTGCACCAGGTACGGCCCCGCCTTTCCCACCGTGAGCGCGCCGACGATAGTGCCCACCGCAAGGCCTCGACGTGCACGAAACCACGTCGAGATCATCTTCATTGCCGGCGGATAGACCCCCGCCAGGGCAAAGCCGGTGAATAGTCGACAGATGAGGAGGCCGCGATAGCTTGCGGACTGCAGCAGAGCGGCATTAGCGACGGCGCCGATGAGTGCCGACAGAGCGAACAGCAACCGCGCGGGAATGATGTCTGCGAGATTCAACAGTGCCGAAAACGCCGTCCCGAGGACGAATCCGAGCTGCACTATCGCCGTGAGCCAGCCTAACGAGGACGCAGTGAGCTGCCATCGTGCGCCGAGCTGGGCGGCCACCGCGCTGGCGGCAAACCAGAGCGACATGCCGAGCAATTCCGCCCATCCCAGAAGGAGGAGCATGCGCCACCGACACGGATCGGTGTCGTCGGCTACTGGCGGCCGGCCGCTCCTGATTGCGTCTGTCGGGATCGAGAGAGACATCGGGGCAATCCTAATGCGAGGCTTCGCTGCTCGCGATCACTTGGCCGCGTTGAAGGCGCAGTGATCGGACGAGGGCTCGCCTACCTCCCGGAGCCGCTCCGGCGCGTCGGGTATGTCTCACTCATCCTTGGCATCGGAATCCCACTGCTCCTTCGAGCGCTGGGGTTCGAAGCCGGTCCCGCCGCCGCCGCACTTTTGCGGGGCTCGGTTGGCTCGGCCTACGCGATCACCTCCGCCACTCTCGTTCGCGCCACGCCACTGATTCTGACCGGCCTCTCGGTGGCAATCGCATTCCGGGCCGGCGTGTTCAACATCGGGGCGGAAGGCCAACTGCTCGCGGGGGCAGCGGCGGCGACGGCAGTATCGTTGCTCCCTACTCTCTCGCACAGCCGCTGGAGCCCGCTCGTCGCCCTCGTCATCGGAGCTGTTGGCGGAGGACTGTGGGCGGGGATCGCGGCGCTTCTGCGAGCGCGATTTCATGTGCTGGAAGTGATCAGTACGATCTTGCTAAACTTCGTCGCGGCCTATCTCGTCGGGTATCTGGTGCGCGGCCCACTGCAGGAACCGCTTCACATCTATCCCCAGTCGAGTACCATCGCCGTGGTAGCGCGGCTACCGCGCATACTTCCATCGTCACGGCTGCACGTGGGATTTCTCATCGCGATCTTCGTCGCCGTCGCGGCCTGGTGGACCGTGCGCTTCACCGCCGCGGGGTTTCGACTCCGCGCGATCGGTGCGAATCCCGACGCCGCACGGGTAGCCGGCGAGATCGACGTGGCTCGCACCGGAACCCGCGCGTTCATCGTCAGTGGCGCGATTGCAGGTCTTGCCGGCGCGATCGAGGTCACCGGGGTAACATTCGCGCTCTACGAGAACATTTCTCCCGGCTACGGCTATACAGGCATTGCCGTCGCGCTCCTCGCTCGCCTGGACGCGGGCGGCGTTATTGCGAGCGGGCTATTGTTCGGCGTCCTGGAGGCCGGTGCCTCGGCGATGCAGCGGGACGCCGGTGTCCCCGCGGTTGTCGTGTCGATCATTGAAGCATTCATAATTCTGGGGCTCGTCGTCGCGTGGCCATTGCACGGCGCCGCCCGCCGGACGCCTCGCGTGCTCCAGGAAGTCGCCACGCCGGCCGATCAGTAATGCTGCAGATCCCGAGCGGCACTCTCGCGACGGCGTTTGCCGAAGCCACCGTCCGTACGGCAACGCCGTTGATGCTCGCATCCACCGGAGAGCTTCTCATCGAGCGCACGGGAATCATCAACATCGGCCTCGAAGGCGTCATTCTGGGTGGCGCATTCGGCGCCCTCGTGGGCGCCACGCACTGGGGAGGATCTGCCGTAGGTCTCGGTGTCTCCGCCTGTGCCGGAATGCTCATTGCTCTCGTCTTTGCCGCCGCGACGTTAGGGATGGGCGCCGACCAAATCATCACCGGCACCGCCATCACGCTCCTCGCACTTGGCGGAACGGGGACGCTCTATCGGACGATCTACGGCGCCACCGGCTCGAGCCTCTCGATCGATACGAGCGCTCGACTCGTCATCCCGCTGCTCTCCCGTCTTCCCGTCGTAGGCACGGCGCTCTTCGCCCAGCCGCCGATCACTTACGTCGCGTTCTTGCTCGTTCCGCTGATCTGGTGGTTCCTCGAGCGCACGCATGCGGGCCTCGCGCTACGGGCGATCGGCGAGAATCCCGCTGCTGCGCTGGCGGCCGGCGTCCCGGTGACGCGCATCCGATTCCTCACCACGCTCGTTTCGGGCGCGTTAGGCGGCGTGGCGGGCGGCGTCCTGGTGTTGTCGCAGGCGGGCACTTTTGTCGAGGGGATGTCCGCGGGGCGCGGCTTCATCGCGATCGCAATCGTCGTTCTTGGACGGTGGCACCCGCTCGGCGTTGGTCTCGCGGCCTTCCTTTTCGCGGCGACCACATCGCTGCAATACGTCACACAGGCCCTTGGCATCAACGTACCCTATCAGTTGATCCTGGCCCTTCCGTACGTGTTGACGCTGGCAGCGCTTGCCGGAGTCGGCGGACGCGCTACACCGCCGGCAACGCTCGCTCGGGTGGAGTAATGCGTCGCTACTTACAGTGACCGCGGGGGCTGTGCCATTTCTCTCGCCATCGGCCGGAGGGATCGCGCTGGACGAGCGCGTATGACATCCCATCTCCGTAATCCCGGCCCAGCACGAGCATCGGCTGCGCATCGGGCGCCGGCCGAGCAAGCGCCAGGACGTCGCGGCTCTCGACTGTCTCCTCGGCCCCCTGCGACCGATCGTAGTAGGCCAGCGTGAAACGCTCCTCGCGCCTGCTGCTATCGCGCTCGGCAATGATGAGCGTTCGCTCTTCGAAGGGTCGGGCTTCCTGGTTGATGTGCCTAACGAGATTGGTGACAATCCCTTCGGCGCCGGGCCCGGCGTGAAATCGCCAGAGCGAAGTCACCGTGAACGGAAGTCCGGTGAAGCGGTCACCCGCGCTCGTCGGCAGCGTCGAGGCAAGACGGGTGACCTCGGCGGCAAGACGTGCCGAGTCGACGCGCGTCATGCTCTCGATGGAATCCATACGAATCGGTTGCACTGCCGCGCCGACGAAACCGACGGTCCAGGGCGCGAGCGTCGTTCCGGCGCGAGCTCCCTGGATGGCCCAGGCGGGCCAACCAGTGCACTCCGAATCCTCCTCGCCCTTGGCCGAGCGGACCTCCTGAAGAATCCCCAGTTGCACCGAGTCGGTGCGTCCGACCAAGGTGGCCGGCGTTGAGCGAATCGCTATGGCTTCGCGCTGCGTGATGGTATCAGCGCCCGTGCGCGCCGAGTCACCTACAACGACCGTCGCCAGGTCCGGCGTCGAGCCGGCAACGAGAAGAACGGGCCCGAGGTGAGCATCCCAAGTAGTCGCGGCCTGCGGCGATGCAGTACCCGTTGCTGCGGGGCGAAGCGGGACTGCTGAATCGATAGGAGGCGCAGCGCGTGGTCGCTCGCAGGCGGCGGTCGTAAGAACGAGAGCAGCGAGCGACGCACGGGCGAGTCGAGCCGCGCGGGCGAATTCGCCGGCGCCTGTTACGATCTGACGAGGCAGCATGTCGATGCGGCGGAAGTGAGGCATCGGTCGTAATTTGGACCCGCCGATGAACCCGTCAATGAGACGTGGCCTGTGTGCGCTACGTCACGAGACGTATGCCTCGGCATTATCGCGCCTCGCGAAGTTCCAAATTGTCACGAACGACGGAGTAACGCCCAGTGGCGCATCCACAACACGTAGCACCTGCGCTCGAACCCGGCGGGGAGATTCGCCCCCTTGTCCGGGCTCCCGCCATCGAGCGTTGGAGCTGGGCGCTCTACGATTTCTCGAACACGATCTTCTCGATGAATGTCGCCACACTGTACTTCGCAGTGTGGATAGTGAGCGATCTGGGATCGTCGGATCTCGTATACGCCACGGCCAATGCCGCGGCGTCCGTTCTGATGGTCGTTGCGATTCCCGTGCTCGGCGCAATGTCGGATGCCCGACGCCGTCGAAAGCCATGGGTAGTGTGGTTCACGATCGCATCATGTTTGGCCTGTGCGGCGATCGGTGTCGTGGGACAAACCACAATCCCCCTTGTCGGGGAAGGCATCGTTCATCCCGCGTCCGTGCCACCGGGATGGCATGTCAGCGTGACGACGCTTCTTCCTGTCCTCCTCGCATTTGCGATTGCGAACTTCGCGTATCAGGCAGCGCAGCCGTTCTACAATGCAATGCTCCCCGAGCTGGTGCCCGTCGAAGAACAGGGGAGGCTTTCCGGCCTCGGTGTGGCGGTGGGATACGTCGGCTCCATCTTCGGCGTTCTGCTGGTGCAGCCTTTCTTCGCCGGCGGTTGGCCCCCGTTGATTCCCAAGTTCAGCGACGGCGTCAACAACGCGCTCCACACGCTGGTCCCGTTTACGGCGGTTGGTGGACGCGTTGCCACCTTCGCGCCGACCGGACTGCTGTTTCTCCTCTTCTCCTTGCCGCTGTTCCTGTTCTGCCGGGATCACAACCCGGCGCCTGCTGGCACTCGCGTGAATTGGCGAAAGGCATTCCGCGACGTGAAGGAGACAATCACCCAGGCGCGCCGGCATCCGGGCGCACTTCGATTCATCATCACGTCACTGGTCTACCAGGACGCGATTGGGACGATCGTCAGCTTCATGACACTTTATGCCGTGCGCGCGATCGGCTTTCGACGGGGAACAGAGGTTACGCTGTTCATGGTGTTGACGATCCCCGCGATCTTCGGCAGCTACGTCTACGGACACATGGTCGACCGAATTGGGGCCAAGCGGTCCCTGTCGATCACGCTCTGGATCTGGTTCGCGTTGCTCATTGCGATGATGTTGGTCAACTCGCAATCGGCGTTCTGGCTCGTCGGATTGGCGATCGGATTGAACTTCGGCGGCGTGAATGCGATCGAGCGGCCTCTGCTGCTCTCGCTCATTCCCGACGTAGAAGCCGGCCGGTACTTCAGTCTGATGCTGCTCTCCGCCCGCGTCGCGGCGATCATCGGGCCGCTGCTCTGGGGCCTAACGACGTTCGCGCTCGAAGGCCCCTTCGGGACGAACCTCGCCTATCGCGCCGCGGTCTTTGTCGTCGCGCTCATGTTCGCGATCGCCATCTGGATCCTGAAGGGCGTTCCCGATCGTCGGCCACAGACACTCAGAGCCGCCTGATGCTGTACGCGCTCCTGAGAAGCGTTGCCGGCATCGCGCTGCGCTGGTTCTACCGCCGCATCGACGTTGTCGGGCTGGAGCGGCTGCCGCGGAAGGCACCGCTCCTGCTGGTCTGCAACCACCCCAACGCGTTAGTTGACGCGATGCTCGTGGCGTGGGCCATCCCGCGTCGCGTCGTGCTCACGGCCAAAGCAACGCTGTTCCGTCATCGAGCGCTCGCAACGCTGCTCAACTGGGTTGGCGTCGTACCGCTCGTCCGCAAGAGCGACGTCGAACAGGGAGTGATCCAAGGCTCGCGAGATCCCCAGCGCAACGCCCGGGCTTTTGGCGCCTTGCGCGCTGTGCTCCGACGTGGCGGCGCAGTGGTCATCTTTCCCGAGGGGATCTCACACGACCATCCTTCCCTGGCGCCATTGAAGACCGGCGCTGCACGCATCGCGCTCGAGGCGCGGGACGAAGCACACGTCGATCACCTGCACATTGTGCCCATCGGGCTGACCTTCGAGCGCAAGGAAGCGCCACGGACTCGTGTCCTTGTGCAGATTGGCGAAGCGATTGCTCTCGATGAGTGGAGAGCCGATGGGGACGCCGCAGCAAGCCGACTCACCGACGAAATCGATGCGCGACTGCGGAGAGTGACGCTCAATTACGAGACGGTCGATGACGCATCACGTGCGCGCGCGCTCTCATCGCTATTCGCGGCACTGTGGCGCGAGGGGCTCGAGCCCGTGGGCCACCCGCGATCCATGCGCGTCGACGTCTCGGTGGCCGAACGCATCGAGGAGGCGAGGCTTGCTCTGTCGCGGAGTGGGGACGACAGTCTGCGAGGCCGCGCTGATGCCCTCCTGCGCTCGGTCGCGGAGCTCGAGGAGGTCCTGCGGCGCCACGGCGTGGCCCTCGAGGATGTGAGTGTCTCTTCGGACCGACGACATGCCGTGCCGTTCGTTCTACGCGAGTTGTGGATCATCGCGCTCGGTGGGCCGATAGCCCTGTGGGGGATAATCAACCATTGGATTCCCTTCAATGCGGCGCGAATGATCGCGCGTCGCTCCATCGAAAGTGCAGCCGATCCTGCCATGCGCACGATCGTCGCGGGTGCTGCCCTCGTGCTCGCATTCTACACGGCACAAGGTGTCGCGGTCGCTGCAGTTGCAGGGTGGGTGCCGGCTCTCGTCTACATCGTAAGCCTTCCCCTGGCCGCAGACGTCAACTTCCTTTTGCGCGACCGCCGGCGACGCGCACTTCAGCGGGCGCGTACGTACCTTCTGTTTCGACGCCGGCCGAAGCTCCATGCGCGGCTTCAGGTGGATCTGCAGCGAGTACGCACAGAAGCGCTGGAGATCGAGGCGCGACTCAACGAGACGACCGCGTCCGCGCCCATCGCGTAGCAGTCAATACCGCTTGCTCGGCGGCGGCAATACGGGTCCGCCGAGATCCCAGTGCCAGGCATCGCGACGTGTGCCGGTGCGCGGATCCTTGAGGGGCTTGAACTGGAGCCTGTTCGCGGGGATTCCGAGACGGCGTCCGTAGGCGAGAAGGCGCTCTCGGTCGGTTGAAACGAGGTGCGCGAGCGGTCTTCCCTTCCACACATGGCGATGAAGCCACAAGCCGCCGTCCATTGCGTAGATCATTCCTTCGCGGCGAGAGCGGAATTCGCGAAACGGCGCCTCGTCCGTCGGAGCAACACCGGGTGAGGATTGTCGAGGCTTCATCGCTGCTGCTGTGCCTAACGGGCCGGGCGATGCCGTCGCGCGCACGCGCGGCTCAATTGCAGGCGATCGAGCCCTCGACCGTGGCAGGTGACACGGCGGTCACCGATCCGTAGAAGAGCGCGCAGGTGTGCGGATAGGAGCTCGGATGGTACGCTGTCGCCGCCCACCCACTCGCCGTTGCCGTGATGACCGTGAGCACCACGCCATGTGACGACACGGCTTTGAGCGAATCGAGATCCGTCGTGTACGACCGATGCTCGTAGAAGAACGACTCCTCCGCGGTCGACAGATTCTTCAAGTCGCTCTTCACGGCCGTTAGGTAGGCTTTGCCCTTGGTGGACTGAAATCGCGGAATCGCCATAGCGGCAAGAATGCCGATGACGACCACCACGATCAACAGTTCGACCAGTGTGAATCCCGTGCGTGGGCGAGACATAGGGATCAGGGCAGGACTTCCGGTGATTGTGAAGGTGTTCAGAGACTGCTCTCTCAAGAGCAATGGCGAGGCCGCCACAATGAATACGCCTTAACCCCTTCTCCCGTAAAAACATCGATTCGTTGGGCGCAAACAGGTGCCGTCGTTGGTAGCTGAGGAAACGCCATCCACCTTGCACAATGCAACGAATCGCCAGGGAGGACTCAGGTCACAACGTTCGACGCGAGCGGGGCTTACGCGAGCTTCGTCTCGAGCCAGTTCGCCCCTTCTCCGAGATCGACGACGAGGGGAACGGAGAGACGCGCGGCGTTTTCCATCTCGTGTTTCACAAGCGCCATCAATTCATCGCGCTCGGGCCCGGGCACCTCGAAGACCAGCTCATCGTGCACCTGAAGTAACATGCGGCTGCTCATCTCGCGCGCGCGCAGCGCGCCATCGATCCGGATCATCGCGATCTTGATCAGATCCGCAGCTGATCCCTGAATCGGAGAATTGGCGGCCGTACGCTCGCCGAATGCGCGAATGTTGAAGTTGCGATCCCGAAGCTCCGGAATGTAGCGGCGGCGGCCGAAGATGGTCTGGACGTAGCCATGCTCGCGCGCGAACTCCACCATCGAGTCGAGATACGCCCGCACACCCTGGAACCGCTCGAAATATCGATCGATGAATGCGCGCGCCTCGGCATGAGCAATCTTTAACTGCCGCGACAGCGCGTGAGGTCCCTGTCCGTAGATCGTCGCGAAGTTGATCGTTTTGGCCCGGGCGCGCATCTCCGACGTTACGCCGTCGACGGGAACGTCGAAGATGAGGGCCGCGGTCTGTCGATGGATGTCGCCGCCCGTCTGGAACGCCTGGACGAACGCCGCGTCGTTCGAGAGATGGGCGAGCAGCCGCAGCTCGATCTGCGAGTAGTCCGCGGCGACGAGAAGCCAGCCGCGGCGTGGAATGAAGCCACGGCGGATGTCGCGACCGAGCTCGCGACGAATGGGGATGTTTTGCAAGTTTGGATCGCTCGACGACAGGCGTCCCGTTGCGGCAACGGTCTGACTGAACGACGTATGGAGCCGCCCGGTGCGGGGGTTGACGTACGCGGGCAGGGCGTCGATGTACGTGCTCTCGAGCTTCGCGAGCTCTCGATATTCCATGAGCAGCGATGGCAGCGTGTGCCCTTCATCCGCCAGCTGCTGAAGCACACTGGCATCGGTCGACGGGCCAGTCGACGTTTTCTTGAGGACCGGCAACCCGAGTGTGTCGAAGAGAACCTCGCGAAGCTTCGGATTCGAGTTGATGTTGAACTCCTGTCCCGCTTCGGCATAGATCTCCTGCTCTACGCGGCGCCGCTCGCGCTCGAAGCGCTCCTTGAGCGCGTGAAACCAGGCGACGTCGATCGCGACACCCGTCCACTCCATCTCGGCGAGAACGGAGACGAGCGGCATCTCGACGTCCCGAAAGAGCCGTGCGAGCTGGAGCGCTTCCATCTGCGGCTCGAAGAGCCCGCGCAGCTGCCAGGTGAAGTCGGCATCCTCACAGGAGTAGTCCCGCGCGCATTCGACGGGTATCTGGTCGTAGGGGATCATTTCCTTGCCGCGCCCACACAGCTCCGCGAAGGTCGTCATCTTGTGACCGAGGAACTCGAGCGCGAGCAAGTCGAGACCGTGGGAGCGCCGACCCGGATCGAGCACGTAGCTCGCGACCATCGTGTCGAAGTCGAGACCGCGTAGCTCGATTCCGGCTCCGCGAAGCGCGAGCAGATCGAACTTGGCGTTCTGCAGCGTCTTCGAGATGGTTGGATCCTCGAGCAGCGCGCGAAGCGGCGCCATACCGGGATCCGAGATCGGCGGCAGGTTGCGAACGCGTTGGCGTCCGGCGCTCGACAGAAGGCGGGCTGCGATGCTCGACGGCTCCGGCTTCACAACGGCTCGCTTTCGGGCCGGCTTCCTCTTCGCCGCGGTTCCGTCGTCGGGCTTCTCCTCCGCGCCGAGCTCACCGGTCACGTCGCCTAACGCGAGGGTCCCCTGCGGCTCCTCCCATTCGCGATGGCCGAACGAGAGGTAGTACGCCTCGCCGGGACCGACGGCGATCGACATGCCGACGAGAGTCGCACGCAACGGATCCAGCTCCGTCGGCGACGCGGCATCGATGACGACCTGGGTGTCGAGTGCGATGTGGGGTGCCTTCCGAGCCCGCGCGATCGTCTTCTGCAGCATGGAAAGGCTGTCGACAGTGACGTAGGTCGTAACGGGCCGCTCTTGCGCCGCCTCCGGGGCGGCCGGTGCGGCGATGTCCTTGGCAAGGGTGTGAAACTCGAGCTCGACAAAGAGTGATCGAAGTCGCTCACGATCCGGCTCCGTGATCCGCATCTTCTCGAGATCGAGCGCCACGTCGACGTCGTCCCGAATGGTGACGAGCTGTTTGCTGAGCCGAGCCGCGTCGGCCTGTTCCAGCAGGGCCTCGCGCGGACGCTTCTTGGTAATCTCCGTGACGTGGGCGAGAATGTTGTCGAGCGAGCCGTAACTGTTCACCAGCTCCTGAGCGGTCTTCTCACCGATGCCGCGCACTCCGGGCACGTTATCGGAGCTGTCGCCGACCAGAGCGAGATAGTCGGTAACCAGCGCCGGCGACACGCCGAGACGGTCGCTTCCGTTCTCCACGCCGACCCATTGCTCCTCGACGCTAGCCGGACCGCCGCGTCCCGGGTTCAACAGCCAGACGCCAGGCCTGACGAGTTGCTGGAAGTCCTTGTCGCCAGAAACGACGACAACGTTCATTCCTGCTGCCACGGCCTTCCCAGCCAACGTGCCAATCACGTCGTCGGCCTCGT
>Ga0308176_10003113_pt1 | contig 10548 bp, 11 predicted proteins | sample PhyCR2_3_FD_203890 | JGI IMG/M metagenome (GOLD analysis project Ga0308176, IMG submission 203890) | Soil microbial communities from UC Gill Tract Community Farm, Albany, California, United States - DLSLS.C.R2 | ecosystem: Environmental > Terrestrial > Soil > Agricultural land | place: USA... | reverse complement strand
GACGAGGGCGGCCACTACCGCCTCCACTTCCGACCGCCCCTCGACGCCGAGGACTGGAACGCCCAGATCTCCCTCATGACCGGTATGGCGGCCGCGCAGCTGATGATGAAGGCGGGGGTGGGCATCCTGCGCACCATGCCCGCCCCCGATGCCGACGCCGTGGTCCGCTTCCGCCACGCGGCCCGGGCACTGGGCGTCGAGTGGGCCAAGGGCACGCCGTACGGCGAGTTCCTGCGCACCCTGGACCGCACCAACCCGCGCCACCTCGCGCTCATCCACGAGGCGACGGCGTTGTTCCGTGGAGCGGGCTACACGCCCTTCGACGGGGCGGTGCCGGCCGAGCCCGAGCACGCCGCCGTGGCCGCACCGTACGCCCACGTCACGGCGCCGCTGCGTCGGCTGGTCGACCGGTTCGGGCTGGCCGTCTGCGAGGCGGTCAGCGCCGGGCGCGAGGTGCCGGCGTGGGCCCGTGAGGCGCTCCCGTCGCTGCCCGAGGCCATGGCAACCTCCGACAAGGTGGCGTCGGCGGTCGAGCGTGGGTGTGCCGACGCGGTCGAGGCGGCAGCCCTCGAGGACCGCGTGGGGCAGGAGTTCGACGCCATGGTGGTCGACCAGCGCGAGAAGGGCCGAGCCGTCGTGCAGGTGCAGGAGCCTGCCGTGCTCGCCAACGCCACCGGTGACCACGAGCTCGGTACGCGGGTGCGCGTGCGCCTGACGGAGGCGACGGTGGTCACCAGCACGGTGCGGTTCGAGATCGTCGGCTGACCCGGCCGGCGGGTGCGTCGAGTCAGCCCGAGCCGGGACCCTCGGTGCTGGTGCTCGTCGCGGTGGCCGGCGCCGAGGTGCTCGAGGTGGTCGAGGCGCTGGAGGTGCTCGACGAGCTGGTCGTGGCGCACGGGTCGGGGGTGGCCCCCGGGTCCGTCGTGCTGGACGGGCTCGCGGTGCTGGACGGGTTCGTCGTGGTGGACGGGCTCGCCGTGGTGGAGGAGCTCGCGGTGGTGGAGGGTCTCGTCGTGGTGGACGGGCTCGCCGTGGGCGTCCCCGAGCCGGTGCTCGTGCCGGGGCAGGTGGTGGGCGACGTCGACGGGGTCGTGGTCGTCGGCGCCGGCGTGGTCGAGGGGGCCGACGTGGTCGAGGAGGCCGTGGTCGGCGGCCCGGTGGCGGTGGTGCTTCTCGAGGACGTGGGTGGGCTGGTGGTCGTCGTCGGGGCGCCCGTGCTCGTCGGGCTGCCGGTCGTGGGCCGGGTCGTCGAGGTGGTCGCGGTGGTGGGGGAGCCCCCGACAGTGGTCGCCGTGACCGGGTCGCCGACGGCCGCAGCGACCACGGGCGCACCTGCACCGGCGGCCACCTGGGGGAGTGCGCCGCCCGGCGTCATGCTGCCTGCCAGGCGCAGTACGTCGGCGAGGTAGCCGGCCGAGTGGTTGTAGGACAGGATCGCCGACCTCAGGTCCGCGCTCGTGGACAGGTCACGTCCGCCGGCGCAGAGGTAGGAGGCCGCCGACCACGCGCTGTCCTCGACGCTCTGGGGGTCGCGGACCCCGTCGCCGTTGCCGTCGCGGGCCCACCGGGCCCAGGTGGAGGGGATGAACTGCATGGGGCCGACGGCCCGGTCCCAGGTGGTGTCGTGGTCCCAGCGGCCCCTGTCGGTGTCGGCGATGGCGGCGTACCCGTGGCCGTCCAGGACCGGGCCGAGGACCGCTGGCACCGCACGGTGGCTGCTGTCGAGGCCTCGCCCGGCGAGTGAGCCGGACTCGACTTGGCCGATCGCCGCGAGCAGCCCGACGGGCAGGTGGCACGAGGTCGGGACGGAGGAGGCGGCCGAGCGGTAGGCGCTCCACAGCACCTCGGGGACCGCCGTGGGACCGACGAGGGCCGCCGTACCCGCGCCGGGGGAGCCGGAGGAGCCGGGTACGGCGCCGGCGCCGGTGCTCAGGAGCGGTGCACCCAGCCGGGTCGCCAGAACCCGGGCGAGGGCGAGGGCCGCGTCGCGCCGCTGGCCGACCAGGAGGTCGCGGGGGGTCACGTCCCAGTCCTCCGCGCTGCTCGGCGCCACCCCGGTCGCGGAGGCGCCGGTCGGTCCGTCCGTCGCTCCAGCCGAGGGAGGTGGCCCGGCCGCGGCGCCACCCCCGAGGAGCAGTGCACCGCCGAGCACCACGGCCGACAGGGCGTTGGTCGCGGGCCGGCTCACCGCCAGCCGGACCACGCGTGGCTCCGGCCCGTGCGGTGTGTCGGCCATGAGTCCTCCCACCCGGTGGGCCGTCCTGCGCGATGTCGGGGTTGCGGTCCTCCAGACGCCCCCGTCGCGCGATGGTAAGCACGTCGTCTGCGCTGTGGCGACCCCCTCCTGCCGGGTTTTCGGGGGGCTGGGGGCCACTGTGACGCAAGGGGTGGGTGGGGTGGCCCTTCGCTGCCCTATCCTTGGCCGTGGATGAGTCGGCCAGGCGGTCGCGTCGGTGGGAAACCACTGCCGAGGAACGTCCGGGCTCCACAGGGCAGGGTGGTGGCCAACAGCCACCCGGGGTGACCCGCGGGACAGTGCCACAGAGAACAGACCGCCACGGTGGACCACGCAGCCCTCGGGCTGCGCAGGCACCGCGGTAAGGGTGAAACGGTGGTGTAAGAGACCACCAGCGGGCCAGGTGACTGGCTCGGCTAGGTAAACCCCACCCGGAGCAAGCTCAGACAGTGTGCGTCCGAGGGCTGCCCGCCCGAGCACACGGGTAGAGCGCTGGAGGCAGTCGGCAACGGCTGTCGTAGATGGATGACCGTCACCGAGGGCTGGGCAACCGGCTCACGGGACAGAACCCGGCGTATCGGCCGACTCATCCCTCGCCCCCTTCCGAGGGCGTGCCGAGGAAGCGGGCCTTGCGGCCTTTGCGCCGTTTGCCATGGTTACGCTGTGAGTACTTGGCGTCGCGACCTGACCTTCGCCATGAGTAGCCCCCGAGGACGGCGTCTTGCGTGCCAACCAGCCACCACACGAGCGGTCGTTGACGCCGCGGGACGTCATCACGGTGGCCGAGCTCGCGACCCGCCTGGACAAGCGTCTGTACACCCGGGGCGCCACGGAGGCGGGGGTGCACGACGGGTGCGTGGCTGCCCTGCGACAGGGCGTCGCCGCGGTGATCACCCTTCCGGAGCACCTCGAGGTCGCCTCCGCGGTCCTTGACGGGTCGGCGGTGGGGCTGGCGACCGCTGTGGGTTGGCACCGACGCGACGAGGAACGGCTCCAGGCCGGCGAGGTGGTGGCGGAGGCCCAGGACCTGATGGGTAGGGGCGCCACCGAGGTCGCCTACATCGCGACGGCGGCACGCCTCGAACCCGACGACGGTCAGCAGGTGGCCGACCACGTGGCCGAGCTGGTCGAGACCGCCACCGCTGGGGGCGTCAGGGTGAGGACGATCCTGGCGACGGACGACCTCACCGACGAGCAGATCCGACGCACCTGTCGGGACGTCGCAGCCGCTGGCGCGTGGATGGTGCAGGGCGGTTCCTGGCGTGCCCGGAGGGCCGGCCTGAGCCGGGTCGAGGTGATCCGTGCGGCCCTGCCCCCTGAGGTCCTGGTGAAGTGGACCGAGCCGGTGGGAGCAGTGAGCAAGCTGCTGCTCTGCATCTCGCTCGGCGTCGACCGCTTCAACGGTGACGTGGACCAGCTCCTGAGCGACGCCAGCCGCGCGGAGCGCCTTGCGCCGCTCACCATCCCAGCCGCTGGAGTCGACTACCTGCCTGCGGTCGAGCGACGTCCGGTGGTCACACGCCTTCCACCGGAAGCCTTCTAGCGAAGGAGTGCCAGCGCCAGAGCCTCCACGAAGACCGTCGCGGAGATCAGTCCGGCCAGGACCACGGTGCGCCCTGACCCGGCGGCTCGACCCCTGGGGAGACGACCGCAGCCTGGGCACGATGCCAGGCTCTGCGCATAGCGGCAGGCGAGGCAGCGCTGGTCGTTGGTCACGCACGGAACGTACGGTGTCGGCGTGCGGCGAGCGGATGCGTGCGGCAACTGTGGCTGTTCGGGTGAGCTGCAGCGCGAACCGTTCGGACGACGTGTGCGCGGCCTCGCGCAGGCGAGGGCGCTCTTGCGGTCAACGAGGCATGGGGGACATCACGGGCATGGGGTCGTGCCCCGGCACGGTGAGGCCGGGGAGCGCCTGGGGTGCCACGAGGACGAGCACGCCCAGCACGAGGAGGACGAGCGCCGTCCCGTAGGTCGCGGTCCGGCGCCACGGGAGGACCTTCTCCAGTGCGATGAACCCCGCGACGGTCGCCATCCAGGTCACGCTCATGACCCCCAGTGCGAACAGGGACGCCATGAGGGCCCAACAGCACCCGACGCACCACGCGCCGTTGCTCGCGCCCATGCGAAGGGCGCCTGACCACCGGTCGTGCCAAGACCCGAGCAGGGTGCCGAGCGGGCTCCGGCACTTGCCGAGACAGACGTTCTTGACCGGCGTCAGCTCGTAGCCGGCGGCCAGGACCAGCATCGCTCCGGCGACGGGGCGGCCCGCGCGCTCCCATGACAGCTCACCTCCACCGACGTGCCTCGCCGCCACCCCGATGACGAAGGCCACGACCCCGGCACCGGCCCACGTGAGGAGGTAGCCGGCGGTGAAGAGCACGGGCATCAACCGCGACTTCCCGCTCATCCGCGAGTACAGGGCGATCGTGGGTGCGACCGATGGGAACATCATCGCCGCCATCATGACCACCCAGATGCCGAGGAACCAGCCGAACGTCCCGAGGCTGGTCCAGGGGCCGTCGTCCATGCCCCGCATCAGCTGGACCGTCCACCACCAGGCGCCGACGGCAAGGGCGAACAGGACGACGACCAGACCCCAGTGGGCTCGGCTCGCGGCGAGCGCGGGACGCAGGTCTCCGCCGGCGGAGGACGCCACCGACCTGGTGCCGGTCATCTCCTCAGGCGGTCCACGAGAAGTCCGACTTCGACAACCCCGTCTTCCCCTCGTACTCGATGCCGAAGGCCTTGATCCTCGACCGCTTCGCCTCGGCCATCGTCAGGTCCGAGCCAGCCGGGTGGAACATCCCGGAGAACCTCACCGGTTGGCCGGTATCGATCCCGAACGGGACGATGTCCTCGATCTCGAAGTCGATGACGTCACCGATGCGGACGCTGTGCCGAAGTCCGTCATCATCGACCTCGATCCTCGCGCGCTCGACACCCAACATCTCGCCGATCAACGGAGCGAGTGCCGCCATGGGTCCGCCGAGCTGGCCGCTGAAGACCTGCACGAGCTGGTCGAACTGCGCACCGGTCGCTGCCTCGTCGACGAACACCCCGACCCGCCAGTTGCCTTCGGTCATCACCTTGGGGGTGTCAGCGATCAGGGCGACCTTGCACCCTGCGATGTCCGTGCTGTCCACGGCACCGGTGTGGATGTTGAACACGAGAGTCACACGACAGAAGTCGTACGTGGCTCCATGGTCGAACGACAGGTTGCACGGGCACATCAGCTCGCACGAACACGTCTCGACGTAGGTACCAGCCAGGTTCCACGACATCAGACCCTCCCTTGGCCCTTGCCTGGCTGCCCAGGCACGTCCACACGGCGGTCCCCGCCCCCAGGTGCTTCAGACGCAAGGGATCGATGCGCGGTCCTTCGACGGTACTGGTGTCCGCGCGACCGGCGCCTCCTGCAGTACGCGTAGGTCGCCGGGGGATCGATGGACGTCGCGTCCACGGTCTGCAGGGGTGAGCCGTACCGCCTCGCGCGCTCGGCGTCACCAGCGGTAGTCGGTGCCGTGGGCGATGTACACGTACATCCCGATGTGCGTGTGGAAGTCCATCGCGCCGGACTGCGGCGGGATCAAGCCCGGTGGTCGAGGGCCCCCCTGGGCGTTCAGTGGCTTCGGCCGTCCTGCTCGACGGGGACGAGGGCGGCCTCCGGCGGGACGTCGAAGCCGTCGTTGGTCCACCAGGGGCCGGGCTCGTCCAGCGCGCGGGGCCGGGTGGCGCCCCGGGGCGCCTCGTCCTCGTGCATGCCCGCCCAGGACATCGCGCCGAACCACACCACGGTGATGGCGATCATCAGGGGGCCGAGGGCCATCGGGTCCAGAGCTGCAGTCATGACGTGTCACCTCCTTCAATTATGCTACATAGCGTGTAGCGTAAAAGGTTCACACTTTGTTCCCGCGAGGAGGCGCCCATGAGCGAGCCAGCGACCCGAGGCCGGCCGCGAAGGGTGGAGACGGACGAACGGCTGATGCGAGCGGCGGGTGAGCTGCTGCGCGAGAAGGGGCCGGTCGGCGTGACCATCGAGGCGGTCGCATCGCGGTCGGGCGTGGCCCGGACGACCATCTACCGACGTTTCGACAGCCGTCGACAGCTCATCGAGGCGGCCATCGACCCGCTCGTCGACCGGCCCCTGCCTCCGAGCGGCCTGGTCCTGGAGGAGAAGGTGCGGTGGGTTCTGGAGCAGGTGGCCGAGCTGTTCGAGACCGACCTTGGCCGGGGGGCGGTCTCCGCCATCGTCAGCGACTCCGACCCGGACTTCACCGGTGCCCTGCGCCAAGCCGTGGAGTGGCGGCTCGAAGGCCTACGGGAGCAGATCGCGGCAGACAGGGATGCCGGACGGGTCGCGAGGCACGTCGAACCGGAGGCCGTGATCGGCCTGCTCTTCGGTGCCTACCTGGGGGAGGTCCTGCGCCACGGAGAGCCAGGAAGGGGCTGGACCGATGACACGGTCGGCCTGCTCACCAAGGCCCTCGAAGCGCGCCCGGAAGACCTTGACGGGGTCAGGCGCCTGACCCCGGATTCGTGACACCACCGCCAGGGCTGCCAGCCACCACCAGCACATCGGCCGACTCATACGCCGCTCCGGGGAGCGGCCGCCGTGGCGGAGAACCCGGCGGCGCTAGAAGCCGCCGCCGCTCACCCCGGTGCTGCTGCCCGCGCTCATCGCGCCGGGGCCGGTGGAGTTGGCGCCACGGTTCGAGTCACGCTCCTTGAGGCAGTGGGCGCACCGTACGTAGCGCTGTCCGTCCGAGGTGTGCCCCCACTCCCAGGAGTGGTGCAGGTTGGTGCGGCACAGGAACGGCTTGCGTGCGGCCCGGCTCGACATCGGTGGCCCCCTCGTTGCGTCGCGTCGGGCCCGGTGCCCTCGGCGCGGTCCTTCTCGCAGGCTACGTGGAGTGAGGCGACCGTGGGTGCGCTTCGAACTCGATGTGGGAGAGGGGTTGGGGAGGGGCGGGAAGGGGAAGGGGTCCGGCTACAGGGCGCAGTTGGCCTCGGCCGGGGTGTTGATGCAGGCCGTGACGAGGTTCTGGAAGCTCGCCTGCTGCCAGGTGTTCCAGAAGTCGCCGTGCGCGGAGCGGCCGTCGGTCGTCCCAGCCATGGGGTCGGACGAGAGGCCTACGTCGGTGCCGGCGCCGATGTACTTGAACTGCAACGACTCCCGCAGGGAGATCATCTTGTAGGGGAACCCGGTCGGGCAGGAGACGACGCCGCTCTTCTTGGTGGAGTAGGCGTAGTGGGCGTTGTCCGTGGTGTTGCCGACAGTGGTCGTGTAGTGGCGCGGGCGGACGCCGTCCCAGCAGTTCGGGAAGTCGATGTGCAGGGTCAGCGTCTTGCCGGGGGAGCCGTCGGCGCCCAGGCAGCTGGGCACCGACGTCGAGGGGGCGACCGGCATGTACTGGCCGCAGGACCAGTCGTACTTGGTGCCGACGAGCCGGGTGTCGGCGGGGAAGGCGAGGCCGGGACCGGAGTCCGGGCCGCCGACGCCGGTGAAGGGCCGGTAGTAGGCCGTGAACGCCTGGACGGGGATGGTCTGGTGGGTGCCGGTGGTGTAGCGCAGGGTCGGGGTCCAGTAGCCGGCCGTGTCGGCGACCTCGCGGCAGTTGGTGCCCCTGCTGACGAGGTCGGCGTAGTTGGCGAAGTTGCCCTTGGCGAGCCAGCCGTTGTTGCCGAAGAACTGGTGGGTGTGGACCATCGCGTTCGACTCGTTGTGGTGCACGATCGGGTCGACGGCGGCGGTGCCGGTCGTCTGCTTGCACTTGACCTTGAGCATGGCCGAGGCGGACGACGCGGAGCCGACCAGGCCGGCGAGGACGAGGGCTGCGGCGACGGCGGCAGCGGAGAGTCTGCGGTGCATCAGGGGTGTCCTTGCTACGGCGCCACGGGGGCGCGACTGGGGGAGGAGGCCGCGCTCGGGCGGGCCCGAGGGGGGTCACGGCCTGCGCCGAAAGGTATTCAGCGGGCGGTGTCGAGGCGTCCCGAACCGGCTCCCGGGAGGCCGAACGATCGAAGGGTCTCGGCCCAACGGGGGAGCCCTCCGGTCGGATCTGGGCACGCGACGGCAAAGAGTTGGTCAACCGCGACGTGCGGCGCCCCGTGCGGGTGTAGGGCATGAGTCACCCCCGCCTGCTGGGGAGCGGACGGGGGCGACGGGGTCGACCGGGAGCAGGGGGCTCCGGGTGACCGCGCGATGCTACCCCCTTCCACCGTGCAGTCGGGACCGCCCCGCCGATGCTCACAGGAGGCGGGTCTTGACCACGAGCCGAGCCAGCTCGGCCTCGTGGATACCGGCCCGGTCCGAGGCCTCCCGCAGCTTGCGGCCGGCCGCGTCGCTGCCCAGGTGCTGGGCGGCCATGATCATCCCCACCGCTTGGTCGACCGCGAACTGGTCGAGCATCACCTGCGGCGCCTGCTTGGCCCGCCGGACTCCGGACAGGGACAGGTCGGCGTTGGTCACGGCGCCCTGCGCCCACCCGCCACAGATGGCGGCCAAGGTCTCGTGGAGACCGTCGAAGGTGGTCAGGGTGCCGCCATAGAGGTTGACGCCGCCGTAGACCCTTGCTGCCTCCAGCGAGCCGGAGCCCGCGGTGACGAGGGGGATCGACAGGGTGCTCCTGACCCCGACGCAGTTCTCGGACTGCGAGAACAGGGCCCAGCGTCGCTCGTCGAGGGGGTCGTCCGAGGGGGTGGTCGCGATGACCCGCGCCAGCTCCATCGAATCCACGCAGGGTCCCGAGGCGAGGTACTGCACGGCGTCGAGGGCGGCCACGTCGACGCTGCTGGCGAGCCAGGTGAAGGCCAGGCCGTCCCGCAGGAAGGAGACGGTCAGCCCCACGCAGTCGGGGGCGACGATGCCGACGTTCGTCACCACCGCGCCGAAGAGGTCGCGGTACTCGTCCTCCTCGTACCTCGACAGCTCGGCCAGGGCGAACCGCGTCTGGGGCAGGGGTTCCAGGTACATGTCTTCTCCGGACGGCTGGGTGACCAGCCCTTCGCCGACGCGAAGGACCGCGGCTGGCGTCATGTCTCTGCCCCGTTGGTCTCGGGCGAAACATCGCATGGTGCACAATAGGCGGTGGTCAAAGCGTGGCCTTCCCTCCCCGGGCGCATCAGGCGTCCGGGTGTCGCAGAGGAGGCCACGTTGACGCCTGGGACCGGCAGCTCCGATGCTGCCATGACGTTCGACTTCCACGTCGCGGATCAGCGCTGGTGCTGGTCGACCTCGCTGCGGGAGCTCCTCGGCGTGCGCCCCGAGGACACCGCCACCACCGCGCGGCTCTTCGAGGGTGTCGCCCTCGAGGACCTGCCGGGCACCTGGACGGCGTTCCGGGAGGCCACCCGACGGGAGGGGGCGTTCTCCTTCACGTTCGGCCTTCGCGACGGGCGTGGCCACCTGCGCCGCGTGGTCCTGGCCGGCCAGAGCGCTGGGCAGGACGGCACGGTGATGGAGCTGTCGGGGTTCGTGGTCGACATCACCGAGACGCTCCGCTCCAGCGAGCAGCACGCGGTCGAGGCGTCCAGCCTCCACCGGGCCGCCATCGAACAGGCCAAGGGCGCCCTCATGCTGAGCTTCGGCATCTCCGACGAGGCGGCCTTCGAGGTGCTGCGCGCCGAGTCCAACCGGCACCACCTCGAGGTCGCCGTGGTGGCCCAGCGGATCACGGCACGGCTGAGCGACCCGGTGTTCGCCCGGGAGGACCCCGTGAGGTCGCTGCTCGACATCCTCAAGACCGTGGCCCTGCCCGAACGGGTGTCGTCACCAGAGGCAGCGGAGCCGCCCCGGTCGACCGAGTCCCCTGCGGCCTTCCCGTCATCCGAGCCGCCCGAGGAGCCGGCGCAGGACCAAGCGGTCTGAACCGGTCGCGGTCCCACTGGGCGTGCGGCCCGAGGAGCACCTGCCCCCGCACGAATCCGCGGGCCGCACCACCCTCAGGTGCCCATCGACCTCATGCGCCAAACGGTGCCGAGACCCGCAGTTTGTCGTATGGCGGCGGGCTGTGGGTGCCGTCGAGAATGGGCTCATGGTCCGCCAAGCGGTGCTCGACGGGATCGCCTCCCTCGTGGCGGCGTCGATGATCGTGGCCGCGTGGGCTGCCGGCCGCCACGGCGGTCTCTGGTGACCTGAACGGCCCGCGGCGTCATGGGCCGGGAGGGCGGTGTCGTGTCCCGGCGCTGCTCGCCGTACGGTGCGCGACCGGGCCCCGCGGCATACCGTGGGCCCATGCGCATCACCCACCTCGGCCACGCGTGCCTGCTCGTCGAGATCGGCGACGCGCGCATCCTGCTCGACCCCGGCACGT
>Ga0308176_10003112_pt1 | contig 10550 bp, 9 predicted proteins | sample PhyCR2_3_FD_203890 | JGI IMG/M metagenome (GOLD analysis project Ga0308176, IMG submission 203890) | Soil microbial communities from UC Gill Tract Community Farm, Albany, California, United States - DLSLS.C.R2 | ecosystem: Environmental > Terrestrial > Soil > Agricultural land | place: USA... | reverse complement strand
CGAGACCGCCAAAGGCGGGCGGCGTGCGACGACCGCGATCACGGTCGAGCCCGACTCGGCCGCGGCCACGACGAGCGGGAGCGAGAGCGGCACGTCCTGCGGCTCGACCGCCTCGGACGAGGGGCCGAGCACGACGTCCTCCCCGAGGTCGACCTCGAAGACGCCGTCCACTGTCCGGACGAGCGCTCTCACGAGAGCGTCCGGGAGAGGACGTCTGCGACGACCGCGCTTGCACGGCGAGCCGCGGGCACAGGCGCGTAGCCGGCCGAGCGCGAGACCAGGTACGCCGCCGAGAAGGCGTCGCCGGCTCCGGTCGGGTCGACCCCGTCCGGGAGCTTGCGCGCCGCAACCGGCTCGAGGCGGCCATCGGCGAAGACGAGCGAGCCCTCGGAACCGAACGTGACCAGGATCTCCGGCACGCCGAGCGAGGCCAGCGCGTCTACATCGGGCTCGCCCACGAGCACGCGCGCCTCCTCCTCGGCCAGTTTCAGCACCGTGACGTGGCGCAGCACCTCGGGGTCGTATTCGGCGTCGAGCACGAGCGGGCCCGTCCGCGCGGGCCGCACCAGCCCCTGGCCGTCGAACGACAGCCGCCGGTCGCGCGCGAGCTTCGCCAGGGTCTCGGCCGGGAAATCCGAGCGAGCGAGCGGGCCGACGTGCACCCAGTCCGCCCGCTCGAGCCCGCGCAGGTCGGCAGGCGTCCAGACCGGGCCGAGCGCGTCGACGACCATCGACCGCACGCTGCGGGAGTAACTGAACGAGAACGACGCAGTAGAGTCGCCGCCGCGCCAGAGCACCGGCAGGCCGAGGCGGACGAGCGGCGGCAGCAGCAGGCGGCGGTCGGCCTCGGCGCCCTTGGCCGCCACGATCGCCGGCCGGCCGAGCACGCGCAGCGCACGGGCCGCGTGGAACGGCGCTCCGCCCGCCCGCGGCTCGCCGCCGTCAACGCGGTCGAGCGAGAGGTTCCCGACGACTGCGAGCGGCCGCACGGAGCGAATCTACGCGGTTCGCGACCAGTGTCAGACAGAAGGCGAGCGCGAAGCTCGGCAGCGAGGCCGTCAGCGTCGCGTGTCCGGGGCTCAGGTGCTGGACTTGGTCGGTCCACCAGCTCGGCCCTTGCGGCGAGAGCCACTGGTAGAGCGCGAACCCGGCTGCCCACGCCGCGAGCAACGGCCAGCGCACGCGCGGCCCCTCGAAGACGTCGCGCTCGGAGTAATGCGAGCCGCGCGCGAGCCAGTCCGCGAGCAAGACCGCGAAGAGCGGCACGAAGACCGAGCCGAGCAGGTAGAGGAAGGTCAGGTAGTTGCCGAGGTCGATCACGATCGCGCCGAGGGTTGCCGTCGCCGCAACGAGCGCGATCAGCATCCGCTGCGAGGCGGCCGGGATCAGATTCTGCAGCGAGACAGCCGTCGAGTAGATGTCTGCGAACGCCTCGTCGCTCTCGTCCACGGTCAGCATCAGCAGCGCGATCACGGCGAGCACGCTGCCGGTGGCGACCACGGTCGGGATCTGCGTCGGCTCGCTGAGGTCGCGCGAGAGCACGAGCAGCGTGCCGATCCCGAAGCACCAGACCGTCGGCAGCAGGTAACCAACGCCGGCGCCGAAGAAGGCGCTGCGCCGGTCGCGCGCGAAGCGGGTGTAGTCGGCGGCGAGCGGCGTCCAGGAGACGATGTTGGCGATCACGAGGTCGATCCCCTGGCCGATCGTGACCCCGCCGGTGCCCGGCTTGTGCCAGAGCTCGTGTAGGTTCGCCTTGTCGAGCACCCACCAGGTCAGATAGACGATCGAGGCCGCGACCGCCCAGACGGCGAACTTCTTCAGGTAGCGGCGGACGAAGCCGATCGGGCCCAGCAGGCCGAGCGCGAGCGAGATCGCGCCGAAGAGCAACGCCCAGAGCCAGCGCTCGCGGAAACCGAAGACCCGCTCGGAGAGCGCGGCCGCGGCGGTCGAGATGATGATCAGCTCGAAGGTCGACCAGCCGAGGTTCTGGGCCACGTTCAGGACCGTCGGCGCGTACGAGCCGCGCCGGCCGAGCGGCGCGCGCAGCACCACCATCCCCGGCACGCGCGCATCCGCGCCGATTGCGCCGGCGAGGCCGAGCAGCACGTTCCCCGCGACCGCGCCGATGGCGATCGCGAGCACGGCCTGCGGCAGCGAGAGCATCGGCACGAGCCCGGCGGCCGCGACGATCACGAGCAGGCTGACCGACAGGTTGCCCCAGAGCAGCGTCAGGTCGAAGAGGCCGAGCACGCGCAGGCGCTCCGGCACGGGCGTGATGCCCCAACTCGGTGTCTGCTGCTGCTCCATCCGCTCCCTTCGCTGGTGCGAGCCAGATCAGGTTCGACGGGTGTGATCTCAGCCGCTTGCCGCGGCACCCCGGGACCGGCACTGTATCCGGCGATGGAACGGCGGCGCAGACGGGAGCGGCTGACACCGATGAGCGGCGAGCTGCAGGAGATGTTCGACTACCGGCCTCCCGATCCGACCCTGGTCGAGAGGCCGCCGCGACGCCGCCGCGAGCGGCATGCCCCGACTACGCGGCGCGGCGTGATCCTGCACGGGCTGTTGCGGCTGGCGCTGCTGCTGGCGGGCGTCGTAGGCGCGGTGACGCTGATCGCGTGGCTCGTCGCCTCGCACTGGGACCGTTCCTTCGAGCATGATTTGCCGACCGCCTTCTACTTCGCCGCCGCAGGCGTCGGGGTGCTCGCCGTGCTCGGCGGGACCGGCGTCGGCCGCTCGTACCGCTACGGCGGCGGCTACGGCTGGGACGCGAGCGCGCCGCGCCAGTCCGCGGTCAACAGCTCGGTCTTCTTCGGCCTGCTCGCGGCGTTCCTGTTCGGCCTCGGCCTCGCGCTCGACTACCTGCTCTAGCCCGCCCGGGCCTCGAGACGGCGCTGGCGCCGCTCGGCGTCCTCGAGCCAGCGCAGGCCGAGCACGACGAAGACGACGGCGCCGACGAGCATCATCTCGACGAGCATCACGCCGCCCCCGGCGCGCTGGTCGTCGATCACCGACAGCCCCCAGAGGCGGGAAGCGTCGTGGTACGGCGAGTAGTAGGAGGTGTCGCTCCAGAGGAAGACGTTCGCGAGCGCGGCGCCGACGACCCAGACGAAGGCGAGTGACGCGAAGCGCGCGCCGAGCCCGTACCAGCGCGGCCCGGGCAGCAGTCCGAGCAGCGTCGACCAGAGCAGGAGGCCTCCGGCAAGGAAGCACACGTGCTGGAGCGCGTGGACGAGCGGGTGCTCGAGGGCCGCGTCGTAGAGCACCGGCAGGTGCCAGACGCAGAGGTTCAGCGCCCAGAGCGGCAGTGCGACCAGCGGGTGCGTGAGGAGCTGCAGGCGCTGCACCGGCCGCGGCGCGAGCAGCGGGCGCAGCAGCGGTCCCGACAGGCCGAGCGCGAGCAGCAGCGGCGCGAGGTCGCCGATCAGCAGGTGCTGCAGCATGTGCACCGAGAAGAGCCGGTCCTCGCCGATCGAGTCGACCGGGGAGGTGACGGCGAAGAAGAGCACCGCCAGGCCGGCGCCGAACGCCGCCAGCTTGGCTACATGCACCGGGCGGCCGCGCCGCGCGAGCGTTTGCGCCCGCCGGGCGTAGAGCACCGCCACGAGCGCGATCGGCACGAGCTGCGCGGGCTCGAACGACCAGCCCATCGGCCGAGCGTACCTGCCGAGTTTCACCGTCGAGTCATTTCGGAACACGACGCTCGTCGGCAATTGTCGAAGGAGCAAACGCGTGGTGGGAGCATGAGGGGACGGGTCGGGACCGGCGTCGTCGCGCTCGCCGCGGCTCCGCTGCTGCTCGCCGGGTGCGGCGACAAGACCCAGAACGCGCTCGCGCCCGAGAGCCATCAGGCGCGGGACATCGCGACCCTTTTCTGGTGGATGATGGCCGGCGCCTGGATCGGGCTCGCGGTCGTCGTCGGCCTGCTGCTGCTGGCCTGGAAGCGACGGAACCGGCGCGGCTTCGGCCGGGACACCGAGGGCGAGAAGCCGGGGGAGCGGCTCGGCTGGCTCGTCGTCGTCGGTGCCGGAATCGTCGTCCCGATCGTCCTGCTGGCGACCCTGTTCGTCGTCTCCGACCTGTTCGTGATCAAGACGACGCAGGCGCCGGCCGCGACCACGACCAAGCGAACCGTGCTCGTGATCGGCCATCAGTGGTGGTGGGAGGTGCGCTACCCGGGCACGCCGATCGTGACCGCCAACGAGATCCACATCCCCGTGCGCACGCCGGTGCGGCTCGAGGTGCGCACCGACGACGTGATCCACAGCTTCTGGGTGCCGCAGCTGAACCGGAAGATCGACACGCTTCCGGGCCAGACGAACGCGATCGAGCTCTACGCCGACGCCGCCGGCCGCTATCGCGGGCAGTGCGCGGAGTTCTGCGGCCTCCAGCACGCCCACATGGGCGTCTACGTATTCGCCGACCCGCCCGCGAAGTTCTCTGCCTGGCTGGCTGAGCAGTCGAAGCCGGCCGCGGCCGGGCAGAACGAGTTCCTCGACCACTGCTCGAGCTGTCACGCGATCCGCGGCACGAGCGCGAGCGGTGACGTCGGCCCGGACCTCACGCACCTCGCGAGCCGCACGACGATCGGCGGCCTCACCCTGCCGAACGACCGCGACGAGCTGCGTGCCTGGATCCGAGACTCGCAGCACTTCAAGCGCGGCAACAAGATGCCGAGCTTCGCGCAGCTTCCAAGCTCGCAGCTGGACGCGATCGTCGCCTATCTGGAGGGTCTGAAGTAATGGCGGTAGCGACGCCTCCCGCACAGCGCGTCGAGCGGCTGGAAGTGATGTGGCAGAGCCGGCCAGGCGTGCTCGGCTGGCTGACGACCACCGACCACAAGCGCGTCGGGCTTCTGTACTTCTGGACGACGCTCGCGCTGTTCGGCGCCGGCGGGGTCGAGGCGCTCCTGATCCGGACGCAGCTGATCAAGCCGAACAACGACCTCGTCTCTCCCGAGACCTACGACCAGCTCTTCTCGCTGCACGGGATCACGATGATCTTCTTCTTCATCATCCCGATGTCGACCGGAGCCTTCGGGAACTACCTGATCCCGCTGATGATCGGCGCGCGCGACATGGCCTTCCCGCGCATGAACGCGCTCAGCTACTGGGTCTTCCTCGGTTCGGCGGTCTTCCTCTACACGAGCCTCGCGCTCGGGACGGCGCCCGACGCCGGCTGGTTCGACTACGTGCCGCTGGCAAGCAAGCAGTACAGCCCGGGGCACAACATCGACTTCTACGCGCTGGCGATCATCTTCAACGGGATCGCCTCGACGCTGACCGCGGGCCAGTTCATCGTCACGATCTTCAAGTCGCGCGCGCCCGGGATGTCGTTCAACCGGGTACCGCTGTTCTGCTTCGCCTTCCTGGCGGCGTCGTTCGGGCTCTTGTTCGCGCTGCCCTTCCTGACCGCGGACACGATCTTCCTCTTCCTCGACCGCAACGTCGGGACTCACTTCTTCGACCCCTCACACGGCGGCGTGGCGCTGCTCTGGCAGCACCTCTTCTGGATCTTCGGCCACCCCGAGGTCTACATCCTGATCGTCCCGGCCTTCGGGATCGCGACCTCGATCATCCCGGCCTTCACGCAGCGCCGGCTCGTCGCCTTCCCGCTGGTCGCGATCGCCGAGCTGCTCGTCGTCTTCATCGGCTTCGGCGTCTGGGCCCACCACATGTTCGCGACCGGCATGTCGACCGTCTCACTGATCTTCTTCGCCAGCGCGACCGCAGTGGTGGTGATCCCGAGCACGATCCAGGTGTTCGCCTGGTGCATGTCGTTCGTGCTCGGGCTGGCGCGCTTCAAGACGCCGCTGCTCTTCATCGCCGGCTTCATCTTCATGTTCGTCACCGGTGGCCTGACCGGGATCATGTTCGTCGCGATCCCGTTCGACCAGCAGGTGACGGACACGTACTTCGTGATCGCCCACTTCCACTACATCATCTTCGGGGCCGCGGTCTTCCCGATCTTCGGCGGGATGTACTACTGGTTCCCGAAGGTCACCGGCCGGATGTACCACGAGCTGGCCGGGCAGATCAGCTTCTGGCTGGTATTCGCCGGCACCAACCTGCTCTTCTTCCCGATGCACATCGTCGGCCTGCTCGGGATGCCGCGGCGGGTCTACACCTACCCGGATGGCCTTGGCTGGACGGCCTACAACGTGGCCGAGACGATCGGCGGCTACCTGACGGCGGCCGGCATCCTCGTCGTCTTCGGGAACCTCGCCTGGAGCTACCGCCGGGGCGTGCCCGCAGGGCCCGATCCCTGGCGTGGGCCGACGCTGGAGTGGACGACCAGCTCACCGCCGCCGGAGTACGACTTCGCGGTCATCCCAACGGTGACGAGCGCGTATCCGAACTGGGACCTCGACGACCGCGCGGCCGACCGCCGCCGGCTCGTCGAGGGCGTGCTCGTGCTCGACGAGGGGCACGAGCAGGTGGAGGTCACGCCGGTCGACGGCCGCCTCTCCGAGATCGTGCAGCTGCCGCACGAGTCGCCGTGGCCGGTGCTGCTCGCGCTCGCGCTCTCGCTGGTCTTCGTGATGCTGCTGCTCCAGCAGTACGGCGCCGCCGCGGTGATGGGAGCCGTCTGCCTGCTGACGCTGCTCGGCTGGCACTCGGAGGAGCCGCAGCCCGTCGATCCCACCGCGGCCTCACGGCGGATCGGCAGGCCGGCTTCGTGGTGGGGGATGCTCGTCCTGATCGCGGCCGAGGCGACGCTCTTCACCGCCTTGATCGGCACGTACTTCTACCTCCGCTTCAAGACCACGCCCTGGCCGCCCGACGGGGTCCCGGAGCCGAAGGTGGTGCTGCCGCTGATCCTGGTCGCGATCCTGCTGGTCTCGTCCGTCGCGATGCAAATCGCCTCGAACGCGGCCCAGGCCGGGCGGCTGGCCACGACGCGCCTGTGGGTCGTGATCGCGCTCGTCGTGCAGAGCGGGTATCTCGCCTACGAGGTGCGCGACTTCGCCGACCAGCTCGGGACGTTCGACATCTCCCGGGACGCCTACAGCTCGATCTACTTCACGCTGCTCGGCGCCGACCACGCCCACGTGGCGCTCGGGATCCTCCTCAACCTGTGGCTGCTGGGAGCGCTCGCGCGCGGCCTGACGACGTATCGAGCGAACGCGACGCAGGCGATCGCGTGGTACTGGCATGCCGTCAACGTGCTGACGCTCGTGGTTACCGGCACCCTCCTCTCGGCGGCGGCCGGATGAGGAGACTCGAGATCCTGCAGTGGGCCGGGCTGCTCGGCGGCGCGATGCTGTGGGGGCTCGGCCACGTCGTCGGCTACGGCGTGACCGAGGCGCGCTGCAGCGCGGGCGGGGTCGCGGGGGGCATCGACTTCGACCTCTGGGAGGGGCTCATCACCGGGATCGCGTGGGCGCTCGCGCTGGCGGCGGCGCTCGCCTCGCTGGCGGTGATCGCGGGCACCCAGGGCGCGAGCTACGAGTCGGGGCCGCCGGTCGGCAGGCTGCGCTTCTTTGCGATCGCGGCGCTGGCGGCGAACACGATCTTCATGGCCGCGCTGCTGCTCTACGCGCTGGGGACGATCTTCAACGTCGCGTGCAGGCAGGCATGAGGCGCCTCGTCCTGATCGCGCTACTCGCCCTCGCGGCCACGCCGGCCGCCCGGGCCGGCGACGTCACTCGCGGCGAGCACCTCTACGGCCGCTACTGCCTCTCCTGCCACGGCGCGAACGGCGCGGGAACCAATCGCGGCGACCGGAAGGGCCCGCCGCTGCGCGGGGTCGGCGCGCTCGCGCCCGACTTCTACCTGCGCACCGGCTACATGCCGCTCCAGGACGCGGGCGACCAGCCGCGCCGCAGCCGGGTGCTCTTCTCCGAGCAGGAGATCGAGGCGCTCGTCGCCTACGTCGCCTCCCTCGGCCAGGGCCCGGGGGTACCGCGGCCGCACCCCGAGCGAGGCAGCCTCTCGGACGGCCAGCAACTGTTCACCGACCACTGCGCCGGCTGCCATCAGGTCGTGACCGAAGGCGGCTATCTGACCGGAGGCGTGGCGCCGCCGCTGGAGGAGGCGACCGCCACCCAGGTCGCCGAGGCGATCCGCATCGGGCCCTACGTGATGCCTCGTTTCTCGCCGCGGCAGCTCTCGCCGCACGACGTCGACTCGATCGTCCGCTACGTCCAGTGGGCCAAGCATCCGGACGACCGCGGCGGCTGGGCGATCGGCCACCTCGGCCCGGTCCCCGAAGGCTTGATCACGTGGTTCCTCGCGGCGGCGACGCTGGTCGCGGTGTGCATGGTGATCGGGAGGAGGCTGCGCAGTGGGTAAGGCGCGGGCGTTCCTGGTCTCCGCGCTCACGCTCCTGCTCGCCAGGCGCCGCCGGCCGAGCCTGGCCCCGGGCGAGCGCGAGCGGATCGTCCCCGAGCCGCCGCAGGGCTACGACGCCGAGCTGCTGGCGATCGGCCTCTTCCTCGCCTCGGCCGCGTGCGCACTGGCCTTCGTCGTCGTCTACGTGCTCGACCGCCTGCCAGCACACACGCAGCTGCTCGGGCTCGCGCTCGGCCTGTCCTTCGCATTCTTCGCCGCCGGGCTGATCGTGATCGCGAAGCGGCTGATCGCGACCGAGGAGCTCGAGGACGACTATCCGGAGCACGAGCACCCGGCCGAGCAGCAGCGCATCGTGCAGGTGGTCGAGGAGAGCGGCCTCACCCGCCGCCGCCTGCTGTTGCTCGCGCTCGGCGCCGCCGGCGGCTCGCTCGGAGTCGCCCTGCTCGCGCCGGCCGCCTCGCTCGGCCCGGTGATCCACATGGCCCGCTTCTACCTGACGCCCTGGCGGCGCGGCACGCGCCTCGTCGACGACCACGGCCGCCCGCTGCGCGCTGACCAGATCGAGGAGAAGACCTTCTACACGGCCTTCGCCGAGGGAGCCGACAAGGAGCAGCTACCCTCGTCGCTCGTCGTCGTTCGGCTGCGTCGCGACCAGCTCGACCTGCCCTCCGAGAACGCCGGCTTCGACGCGGACGGGATCGTCGCGTTCTCGAAGATCTGCACGCACGCCGGCTGCGCGATCGCGCTCTACCGGGCGCCGATGTTCGAGCCGACCGACCCGAAGCCGGCGCTCGTCTGCCCCTGCCACTACTCGACCTTCGACCCCGCGACGGGCGGCACCGTCACCTTCGGCCCGGCAGGGCGGAAGCTGCCGATGCTGCCGCTCGAGGTCGACCCGAAGGGCTTCCTGCGAGCGCGCGGCAACTTCGATGGCCCGGTCGGCCCTTCGTGGTGGGGCGTCCGCCTGAAAGAGCCGACGACGTGATCCGCGGACTCGTCCGGTTCGTCGACCAGCGCACCGGCACCGCGCCCTTCCTGCGCAAGACGCTGCGCTACCTGTTCCCGGACCACTGGTCGTTTCTGCTGGGCGAGGTCGCGCTGTACGCGTTCGTCGTGCTCGTCGGCACCGGGATCTACCTGACGCTCTTCTACGAGGACAGCACTGCGACGGTTGTCTACCACGGGGGCTACGCGCCGCTGCAGGGACAGGAGATGACGCACGCCTATCGCTCGGTGCTGGACCTCTCGACGAACGTGAAGGCCGGCCTGCTGATCCGCCAGACCCACCACTGGGCGGCGAACGTCTTCATCGCCGCGATCGTCCTGCACCTGCTGCGGATCTTCTTCACCGGTGCCTACCGCAAGCCGCGCGAGCTGACCTACTGGATCGGCCTGACGATGCTGCTCACCTCGCTGCTCGAGGGCTACCTCGGCTACTCGCTCGCCGACGACCTGCTCTCCGGGATGGGGCTCGCGATCGGGTACGCGGTCGCGATGTCGATCCCGTTCGTGGGCGCCAACCTCGCGGCGCTCATCTGGGACGGCCCCTTCCCCGGTAGCCACGCGTTCTTCCCGCGGATGTACATCGTCCACGTGCTCGTGATCCCGCTGCTGCTGGCGACGCTGCTCGCCGTGCACCTCGCGCTGGTGGCGCTCAAGCACCACACGCAGTTCCGCAACGACCCGCGCGCCACGGAGCGGAAGCTCGTCGGCGTGCCGACGTTCCCCGGTCAAGCACCGCGCTCGCTCGGCCTCTTCATGACGACCGCGGCGGTGCTCTTCCTGCTCGGCGGCCTGGTGCAGATCAACCCGATCTGGCTCTGGGGCCCGTACCACACCTACTCGGCGACCAACGGCGCGCAGCCCGACTGGTATCTCGGCTGGCTGATCGGGGCGCTGCGCATCGTGCCGGGCTTCGACCTCACGATCGGCGGCTACACGCTGGTGCCGAACCCCTTCTGGGGCGGCGCGGCGCTGCCGCTCGTCTTCTTCGCCTTCCTCTACCTCTGGCCGTTCCTCGAGCGGCGCTTCGTCACGCGGGACTACGGCTACCACAACCTGCTCGATCGACCGCGAGACGCAACGCTGCGGACCGCGATCGGGATGGCTGTGCTGACGGAGGTCTTCCTCGTCTTTCTGGCCGGCAGCGCCGACCGCGTGGACGTCTTCTTCGGTCTGCCCTACGTCCCGCAGGTCTGGGCCTACCGCGTGCTGGTGCTCGTCGGCCCGGTGCTCGCGGCGCTTCTTGCCTACCGC
>Ga0308176_10003110_pt1 | contig 10554 bp, 8 predicted proteins | sample PhyCR2_3_FD_203890 | JGI IMG/M metagenome (GOLD analysis project Ga0308176, IMG submission 203890) | Soil microbial communities from UC Gill Tract Community Farm, Albany, California, United States - DLSLS.C.R2 | ecosystem: Environmental > Terrestrial > Soil > Agricultural land | place: USA... | reverse complement strand
TTGAACGCGCCAGGGGCGCGCACCAGTTCGGCCAGGGCCAGCAGGCGTCGGCCCAGCGATGGCGTTGCGGCGGGAGCGGACGCGGAGGCCACGGAGCCGGGACGTGGTGCCCGGGCCGGGCCGGAGCGCGACCCCGCGTCTCCGCCTGCTCGCCGGCCGGGGCCGGGCCGGAGCGCGGACGGGCGGATCACCGCCGCTCCCCGAGCCCGGCGGCGAAGGTCCGCAGCGTCTCGTACTGGGCCATCACGGCGTGCTCATCGGTGCCGACGGGGTCCTTGAAGAAGAAGGCCAGCTCGCCGAGTGGACCGGAGATCCCCCGCTCATGGGCCCGGCCCGCCAGCCGGGCGAGATCGAGCACCAGGGGCGCGGCCAGTGCCGAGTCACAACCGGCCCACGTGAACTGCAGATTCATCCGCACGCCCAGGAACCCGTCGAACGTCACGTGGTCCCAGGCGGTCTTCCAGTCGCCGAGGGAGGGCACGTTGTCGATGTGGACCTCGCCCTCGACCGGGTGTCCCAGGGTTTCCGTGAGCACCCGCTGCTTGGAGGCCGCCTTGCTGGCCATCGCGGCCGGATCGGCGAGCGTCTCGCCGTCGCCGCCGCCGAGCAGGTTGGTGCCGGACCAGGTCCGTACCCGCAGGCCCCGGGCGGCGAACATCGGCCCGAGGGTCGCTTTGAGCAGGGTCTCCCCGGTCTTGCCGTCGCTGCCGGCGTACGGCAGGCCGGCTTCCTCGGCCAGTTCCCGCAGTGCCGGAATTCGCATGCCGGTGGACGGCGTGAAGTCGACGTGGGCGCACCCGGCCGTGATCGCGGCCAGGGCGTACTGAGAGCTGGGCGGCAGCACGTTCTCGCCGGCGGCGAGCGCGGCACGCAGGGCCCCGGCCGAGGTGTGCGCCGGGTGCGCCGGGAGGACCGGTTCGGTCGAGGACACGTTGACGACGACCACCCGTGCGAGGCCGTGCCGCTCGCGGAAGGCGTCGATGTCGGCCCGTATCGCCTCGACGGCGTCCAGCTGGCTCATGGCCGGGTCCGGGAGAGGGGCCGGGCGTATCTCGGCGTCGGCGGCGGCCAGGTCGTGGTGGACGAGTGCGGGCAGCCCGTGGGGCAGCACGCCGGCCGCGACCAACTGTTCGGCCCGCTTCGGCAGCGGCGTGCAGGCCACGTCGTGCCCCCCGAAGACCAGGTCGGAGACGGCGGGCAGGCCGGCGTCGGGGAACCCCGGCTGCTCGGTGACGCACCCGGTCGGCTCGGCCAGTCCCGCCCGTAGAGCGGCGGTGCGGGCTATGCCGGTGGTGCCCCCCTCCCCGCGCCCCCCCCCCACCCATTTGCGTGGGGGGGTGGTTTTATCTCACATGTCGACACCTCCGGCGGCGGGGCGGGGCCGCGCCCGCCCGCCTCGTTCCTCGTTGTCGATGTCGCCGTGCCCTGTCACCTGCCTTCGCTCCCCTCCGGCTGGTCGTCCGGGGTCAGGACCTGGCCGTCGGGGGTCACCTGCAGGAAAACGTGCTGGTGCCCCAACCCGGCGTCGATGTCGATCGCGTCGAGTTCGGTGGCCCCGATCGACCAGACGTCGATGCCCTGGTCCCGCTGCGAGGCCGCCGCGGCGGTGAGCCGCTTCGCTAGGGAGTCAGGCGCCCCGAGGGCCAGCCGGTAGGAGTCCGCTGCGCTGTCGAGCGCGCGCACGGCTGCGGCGAAGTCGGAACGGGCGACGTTGTATCCGGTGTCGCCGGACGGGGGGTGGGCGAGGGCCGCGACGGCTGGGGAAGTCACCGCCTTCCACCGGCCGGCCTCCGTGGCCCCCGCGGGCTGGGGAGCGCGGCCTTCGTGCGGCATGGCCGCCTCCATCTGCCGGAGCACCGGAGCCAGCCGCGTGGCTAGATCCCTCGCCTGTGCGGTGAGCGCCTTGACCTGCTGGGTGTTGCGGGCGGCGTCCTGTGCGCGGATACGGTCGGCGAGCTGCCGGGTCGGGTCGGTGGAGGCCGTACGCCCCGCCGTCACCAGGACTGCCACCAGGCCTGCCAGGAGGACGAGCCCGAGGACGGCGCCGGCGCCGGCGAGCATCCCGCGGCGGAAGGAACCGTGGGTGGTGGCGTCCGGGTTCACCGGTGCCGTGAGGCGGCGCGCGGTCGTTGACGACGGCAAGGTGGGTCCTTTCGCTGTGCTGTGCCGACGGGCGGGCGGACGGGAACCGCGTGTGCCCGGCGCGCCCGCTCGGTCGGCAGGCGCGCCGGGGTCCGTCACCGCCGGTCAGTCGGTGCTTTCCGGGTCGCAGTTGAACTTCGCCGCACCGGCCGTCATCTTGATGCCGCCGAGGATGTGCGACAGGTACCGCGGCTCGGTGTAGCTCTCCGAGGTGTGGCCCATGCCGGTGTAGAAGGAGCGGCCGCCGCCGTAGGGGTGGCACCAGGAGATGGGGTGGTCCGCGCCCATCGAGCCGCCGGAGTAGCCGACCGGGTTGTACGTGCTCTCGTCCAAGGTGGCCAGGACGCGCACGTCGGAGCGGGGGTTCGAGCGGTAGTTGTACCACTCGTCGGTGCGGGTCCAGCGGTTCGGCAGGTTCCTGGTGGCCGCGGTGCCCTGGCCCGCGACGTCCACAGTCGCCTGCTGGATCGCCGGGTGGTCCCTGAAGTACGCGCCGACCAGGCCGCCGTACCAGGCCCAGGTGTATCCGGAGTCGGCGGCGGCGTGGATGCCGACGAAGCCGCCGCCGTGTTCGATGTAGCGCTGGAAGGCGTCCTTCTCGGACTGCTGGTCCAACGGGTCGCCCGTGGTGGAGAGGAAGACGACCGACTGGTACTTGGCCAGGTTGGCGTCGTTGAACTGGGTGGCGTCCTCGGTCGCGTCGACCGCGAAGCCGTTGTCCTGGCCGAGCTTTTCGATCGCCGCGATCCCGTCGGGGATGGAGGCGTGCCGGTAGCCGGTGGTCTTGGAGAACACCAGCACCCTGAACGCCGGTTCTGCGGCGTGTGCGGTGGTGGCGCTCGTGGCGGCGAGCGGCAGGGCCAGGGCGGCTGCCGAGAGCAGCGCGACGATACCTCTACGGGACATTGTCAACCTTTCGTGACCTGGTTTCGGGGGGCGGTGGGTGCCCGGTCAGCTGAAGGCGCCGGGAAGGTACTGGTCGACGTTCTCCTTGGTCACGGTGGCGGAGAACAGGGTCAGCGAGGACGGCAGGTCCTGCCCGACGAGGTCGCTCAGGCCCTTGCGCTGGGCGATGAGCCGGGCGAGCTTGACGGCCGAGGCGGACATGTTCGACGGGTAGACGACCGTGGCCTTCAGCACGGAGCTGTCGGCCTTGATCTCCTGCATGGCGTGCTTGGAGCCGGCGCCGCCGACCATGAAGAACTCGCTTCGGCCCGCCTGCTTGATGGCTGCCTCGACGCCGATGCCCTGGTCGTCGTCGTGGTTCCACACCGCGTCGAGGTGCGAGCGTGCCTGCAGTACGTTGCTCATCACCTGCTGACCCGAGTCCGCGGTGAAGTTGGCGGCCTGCCGGATTCCCACGTGGAAGCCGTACTTGGCCAAGCCCTGCTTGAACCCGGCGCTGCGCTGCTTGGTGAGGTCGAGGTTGTCGATCCCGGCGATCTCGCCGATCACGGGCGAGGAGACACCCTTGGCCTTGAGGGTCTTGCCGATGTAGAGGCCGGCGTTGAGACCCATGCCGAAGTTGTCGCCGCCGACCCATGTGCGATAGGCCAGGGGCGAGCTGAAGACCCGGTCGAGGTTGATCACGGGGATGCCCGCGTCCATCGCCTGTTGGGCCACGGAGGTCAGCGCCTTGCCGTCGAAGGGCAGGATCACCAGCGCGTCGACGTTCTTGCCGATCAGCGTCTGAACCTGGCTGATCTGCGCGTTGACGTCGTTGGTGCCCTCGACGGCCTCGACGTGCACGTCCGAGTACTGCTTCGCCTGCGCCATGGCGTTCTTGGTGATGGCCGCCATCCAGCCGTGGTCGGCGGCGGGGGCCGAGAACCCGATCGTCACGTGCCTGCCCGGCTTGTCGTTGTCGGTACCGGCCTTGGCCGCCGCATTGACGTCGTCCGTGGAGGCGTCGCTCTGGTTGCTGGTGCAGCCGGCGATCAGGGCTCCACCGCCGAGTGCCGCGCCGCCGAGGAGGAGTCCTCTGCGGTCCAGTCCACCGAGTCCGCGCTTGTACATCTCGCTAGTCCTTCCAGTCACGGGGGTCCTGCATGGGGCCCTGCCTGCCGTGGTCGATGCGGACGTGCCGCGCGGCTGGCCTGGGGGCGGCGCGGGCGGCGACAGCGGGGTTGAGGCCGCCGTCCGCGCCGCTGCTACGGGGTGGCCGTTCTCCGGCCGCGTCGCTGGATCAGCACGGCCGCGACGATGATCAGACCCTTGGCGATCTGCTGGATGTCGGTCGTGAGGTTGTTCAGCACGAAGATGTTGGTGATCGTGGTGAAGACGAGGACGCCCAGGATCGAGCCGACGAGCGAGCCGCGGCCGCCGGTCAGCAGGGTTCCGCCGATGATCACCGCGGCGATCGAGTCCAGTTCGTACAGGTCGCCGAGGTTGCTGGCCCCGGAGGTGGTCCGCGCGGTCAGCATGATCGCGGCGATGCCGCAGCACAGGCCCGACAGGACGTACAGCACCACGGTGTGCCGGCGCACGTCGAGGCCGGCGAGGCGCGCGGCCTCCTGGTTGCCGCCGATGGCGAACGTCCGGCGGCCGAAGGTGGTGCGGTTGAGCAGGATCCAGCCGGCGAGCACGGCCACCGCCAGGATGTAGACCAGCAGCGGAATGCCCAGGAACCGGGTGGCGGCGAGGGAGTTGAACGACTCGACCGTCACCACCTGGGACTGCCGGTCGGAGATCCGCTCGGCCAGTCCGCGGGCGCTCGCCATCATAGCGATCGTGGTGATGAACGCCACGATGTTGCCGTAGGCGATGATCAGGCCGTTGACGAAGCCGACGACTGCGCCCACGGCGAGCGCGCAGAAAACCATGCCGCCGAGTCCGTAGGACTGGGTGGCCACGGTGGTGCACCAGACGGATGCGAGCGCCACGATCGCGCCGACGGACAGGTCGATGCCACCGCCGATGATGATGAAGGTCTGGCCGATCGTGATGACCCCGATGACGGCCGCACTGGTGAGGATGACCAGGGCGTTCTGGCTGGTCGCGAAGTTGCCGGAGGTCAGCGCACCGATGACGCAGAGCAGGACGAGGACGACGAACAGGCCGAGGTTGCGCACCCTGCCCACGTGCCCGAGGAAGGAGGATCTGCCGCCCTTCCCCTGGGATGTGCCGGTCTGCCGGACGGATCCGGCAGGTGATCCCTGGCCGGTGACGGGCAGCGGACCGCTCCCGCCGGGGGGACTGGTCTGCTGGCTCACGCGGAGCTCCCTTCCATGACGAGGTCAAGCACTTTCGATTCGTCGAGGTCCAGGGCGCCGGCCTCACGGACCAGCCGCCCTTCGCGCATGACGAGGACGCGGTCGGCGAGGCCGAGGACCTCGGGCACCTCGCTGGAGACGAGGAGCACACCGACTCCCGAATCCGCGAGCCGCCGGATGAGCGTGTAGAGCTCCGCCCGCGCTCCGACGTCCACGCCGCGGGTGGGCTCGTCCAGCAGCAGCAGCCGGCAGTCGGTGAGCAACCAACGGGCGACGACGGCCTTCTGCTGGTTGCCGCCGGAGAGCGTGCGTACCGGTCGGGTCGCGTCGGGGGGCCGCAGGTCGAGCCTGCAGACCGCTTCCGTCGTGGCGGCCAGCTCGGTGCGGGCGTCGAGGAACCCGGCGCGGGCGAACCGCCGCAGCGAGGACATGGACACGTTGTGGGCGATGGAGGACTGCATGAACAGCGCTTGGCTCTTACGTTCCTCCGGGGCGAGCCCGAGGCCCGCCCGGACAGCGGCGGTGACGCTGCCGGGCCGTAGTACGGATCCTGCCACCCTGATGCGCCCGGAGGCTGGACGCCGGGCTCCATAGACCGTTTCGAGGATCTCCGAGCGGCCGGAGCCGACCAGGCCCGCCAGCCCGACGATCTCGCCGGCCCGGACGGAGAAGGAGATGTCCTGGAACTCCCCCGGGCGGCTGATGTGTTCGACCTCCAGGAGCACCGGCCGCTGTTCCGGGCCGGGGTTTTCGGGCCTCGGCGGGAAGACGTACTCGACGGTGCGGCCGGTCATCAGCGAGACCAGCTCGGAGGTGGGGGTGGTGCGCGCGGGCAGCCCCCGGGCGACCGTGCGGCCGTCCTTGAGGACGGTGACGCGGTCCCCGATCCGGCGGATCTCCTCCATGCGATGGGAGATGTAGACGACCGCCACGCCGGTGGCGGTGAGATCGCCGATGACGCGGAAGAGGTTGTCCACCTCGTCATGGGCGAGCACCGCGGAGGGCTCGTCCATGATGATGAGCCGTGCGTCGTGCGAGAGGGCCCGTGCCATGGACACGAGCTGCTTGCCGGCCGCCGACAGCTCGCCCACCTCACGCGTGACGGGGATCTCCGGGTGCCCCAGCCTCCGCAGGAGTTGCCGGGCGGCGTCGTGCATCCGCGAGCGCTGGGCGAACCCCAGCCGGGACTGCTCGTGTCCCAGGTAGATGTTCTCCGCCACCGACAGGCCGTCAGCCAGGTCAAGTTCCTGGTAGATGGTGGCGATCCCGTGGCGCATGGCGGCCGTCGGGGTCGGGAGGGTCACCGGTTCGCCCTCCCAGGTGATGTCTCCCTCGTCGGGCTGGTGGGCGCCGGCGAGGACCTTGATGAGTGTCGATTTGCCGGCGCCGTTCTGGCCCAGCAGGCAGTGCACTTCTCCGGCGACCACGTCGAGGTCGACACCGTCGAGGGCCCGGACGCCGGGGAACTCCTTGACGACGCCTTGCATCTCGAGCAGCGGGGCACTCATGGGTCTCCCTCTGATGCGGTGTCCGCCGGCCCTCACGGGGCCTGTGGCGGTTCGTCAACTTGTCGCGCTCATGGATTGGTTGAGCCCTCGCGGATGACCTCGGTGAGGAGGCTCGTGAGGGGCCCGACATGTCGTGGACGGCAGCGATCCGGGGTCCGCTCTGGGGCCCGTCGTGGATCCTTGACGGTTTCCTTTTGGGTGGCTTCGGTGGTCCAGATCGGGGGAATTCCCTTTGGCTCCGGGCGTGCGTCCCGGCTTTCCGGAACAGGCCGCCCCTGCCGCCGGGCGAGCTGAGAGGAAGGTAGTTCTCACAGCGTGGTTTGAAAAGGGTCCGCGAACCGTTCGGGCCCTTCGTGGCCGGATGCGGCAACTGGTGTAACACTTTTGGGTAATCGGCATCGACGCACGGTTGGCAGCCGGCGACTTCGTACCTGTCCGCGGGTACGGCGGGAAGCGGGGCATCCCTCCCCGCCTGCCCGTCTCCTGAGAACTCGGGGCATGAGGAGATCACGCGATTGGTGTGCGACCCTCGCGTCGAGGCAGGCAGGTATTCCCGGAGCGCACCGTCGAATATGCTCCGGCTTTTGCCGACACCTGGCTTACCGGCACCTGCCGTACGGCAATTGACTCCGGCGCGTCGCGTCCGGCCTTATCGATCGGCGTGATGAAACTAGTTCCATTGAGCGAATCTCGTCAGGAGTTTCCCTGAAATCCTCCTTTTCATCGACGGAGGGGGGGACATCGGTTGATCAGGGAGCGACCGCGACGGGGTCGCTGGTGCCGGAGGGCAGCGGTGGCCTCCCCTGCGAAACTCCCGCATGCGCGACGGGCGTCCAGACACTGCCGTTCGCGGCGCTGTGCTCCACCGCTGCCAACACCCGCTGCACTTGCAGTCCGTCGGCGAAGGAGGGCTCGGGGTCCCGGCCCTCGATGATGGCGTGCATCAGGTCGCGCACCTGGTGCACGAAGGTGTGGTCGTAACCGAGTCCGTGCCCCGGCGGCCACCACCCCTCGAGATAGGGATGGTCGGGTTCGGTGACCAGGATCCGCCGGAAGCCTGCCGTCGCAGCCGGCTCGGTGTGGTCGTGGAAGTCCAGTTCGTTGAGGCGCTCCAGATCGAAGGCGATACTGCCGCGGTCGCCGTTGATCTCGATGCGCAGGGCGTTCTTCCGGCCGGCGGCGACCCGCGTGGCCTCGAAAGACGCGACGGCGCCTCCGGGAAACCGACCGGTGAACAGCGCGGCGTCGTCCACCGTCACGGATCCGCGTGGCGTGGCCCCGTCGACGACGGCCGCGAGCCCTGACGAAGCCGTAGGAAGCGGCCGTTCGCGGACGAACGTCTCGGTCAGGGCGGAGACTCCCGACAGCGCCTCCCCGACGAGGAACTGGGCGAGGTCGACGATGTGGGCGCCGATGTCGCCCAGCGCGCCGGAGCCGGCGTGCTCGCGTTGCAGCCGCCATACCAGCGGGAACTCCGGATCCACGATCCAGTCCTGGAGATACTGTGCCCGTACGTGCCGCAGGGCGCCGAGGCGGCCCTCGGCGATCAGTCGACGGGCGAGGGCGAGCGCCGGTGTGCGTCGATAGCTGAACCCCACCATGGAGCGCACACCGCGACGCGCGGCCTCGGCCGCGGCCGCGGCCATCGCCTCCGCCTCCTCGACGGTGTTGGCGAGCGGTTTCTCGCACAACACGTGCTTACCGGCCTCCAGCGCCGCGATCGCGATCTCGGCGTGACTGGAACCGGGAGTGCAGATGTCCACCAGCTGCACGTCGGGGCGGGCGATCAGGGCCCGCCAGTCGGTCTCGGTCGCGGCCCAGGCTTGACGTCGGGCAGCCTGTTCCAAGGCCGCTTGCTCGCGTCCGGCGAGGGCAGCCATGACCGGGCGCATGGGCAGATCGAAGGCGCAGGCGACGCTACGCCAGGCATGCGAGTGCGCGCGGCCCATGAAGGCGTATCCGATCATGCCCACCCCGATCGCGGGCGAGCCGTGCTGACTGTCCATGGGCGCTCCTGAGGAATGCTTGTGGGCGCGGGCAACGGAGGCGGGAACGCGTCCGTTCGCGGGGGACGGATTCCGGCCGCGCGGGGGCGCGTCAGGCCGGTGAGAAGATGTGGTCGCTGATCAGCCGGGTGGCGCCGACGGCGCCCGTGACCTGGCCGAGCTCGCCGAGAACGATCGGCAGGTTGCCGGTCGCCAACGGCAGGGACTGCCGGTAGACCTGGGTGCGGATGCTGGCCAGGAGGGTGTGCCCCAGCCCGGTGAGCCCTCCCCCGATGACCACCAAGCCGGGGTTGAAGAAGCTGACCAAGCCCGCGATGACCTGACCGATGCGGCTTCCGCCCATGCGGATCAGCTCGATGGCCGCGGCGTCACCGGCGCCGGCGGCTGCCGACACGTCCTCAGGGGTCAGCCGTCCTGCTGCCTCAAGCCGACCGGCCAACTCCACCGAGCGGCCCGACTCGGCGAGCGCGGTCGCGTCGCGCGCCAGGGCGTTGCCGCTGAAGTACGCCTCCAGGCAACCGACGTTGCCGCAGGCGCACGGCGGCCCTTCCGGGTCCACCTGGATGTGCCCGATGTCGCCTGCGCTGCCGGTGACACCCCGGTGGACCTCGCCGCGAACCACGAGGCCGCAGCCGATGCCGGTCCCGACCTTGACCCACAGGAAGTCACGTACGGATCGGGCGACACCGGCCTGCTGCTCGCCCAGGGCCATCAGGTTCACATCGTTGTCGACGAGGACAGGGCAGCCGAGTTCCTGGCTCAGCGCCTCGCGGACGGGGAAGCCGTCCCAGCCGGGCATGATCGGCGGTGCGACAGGAACCCCCTCGGGGAACCGGACGGGTCCCGGCACCCCGATCCCGGCGCCGTCGAAGTGCTCCGCCAGCCCGGCCGCGCGCAGCTTGGCGGCCAGGGCGAGCACCCGCTCGAACACGGCCACCGGACCGTCACGCACGTCCAGTGGCTCGGCCAGATGGCCGAGGACCTCCAGCTCCGCGTTGGTGACCGCGACATCCACAGAGGTGGCGCCGATGTCCACGCCGAGGAACCGCAGGGAGGGGACGATCCGGACGTTGTGCGAGCGGCGACCGCCGCGGGAGGCGGCGAGACCGTCCTGGACGACAAGGCCCGTCTCCAGCAGCCGGTCGATCTCCACCGCGAGCTTGGAGCGCGACAGCTCGACCCGATCGCCCAGGGCGACCCGGGACTGCGGACCGAGGTCGCGCAGCAGGCGGAGCAGCCTGGCCTGATGGACATTGGCCGGTCGAGCCGTCATACGCCTCACGCTGCCCCTCCCGTCGTCACCGAAGCCGTGCACACGCCCGGCACTTCGGGGCGCGACTTTCAAAAAACCGTAGCATCGTCCTGCACCATAGGAAAGAACTTGTGCAGCATTCCGATGCACTTTCATCTTGTAGTGGACAAAGCTGGTGTGAAGCCCCTTGTTACGTGGCCCCCAACGAGGGCGAACAGTGGTGCGTCAGGTGCCGCTGAGCGTGACGGGCCACTGCGTCGGCGCCCGTAGCGGCCGCGGGAGCGGCCGGGCCTGATGGGGTGTGGGGCCCAGCCGGTGCCACCCCATCAGGCCGGTTGCCGTGCATTCCAGTCGTTCGGGTCCCGTGGCAGACGCTCCTTCAGGTCCGCCGGGCCCCTCGCGGATCAGGCGGGGGGGGCGCTGGCCCCCGGCCG
>Ga0308176_10003109_pt1 | contig 10556 bp, 9 predicted proteins | sample PhyCR2_3_FD_203890 | JGI IMG/M metagenome (GOLD analysis project Ga0308176, IMG submission 203890) | Soil microbial communities from UC Gill Tract Community Farm, Albany, California, United States - DLSLS.C.R2 | ecosystem: Environmental > Terrestrial > Soil > Agricultural land | place: USA... | reverse complement strand
CGGGGTCGCCCGGGCGGACGATGGTGCCCTTCATCCGCGCCGCGAGCTCGTCGACGCTGGTCGTGTCGATTCCGGTGTCGGTCATTGCCCTCTCCCTTCCGAATGCTTTTCCGACAGGACGGGAGCCCGAAGCTCCTTCTTCCCGGAATACGATGCACCGATGGAGCGCTTCGATGCAATCGTGATCGGAGCCGGTCCCGCCGGATCGACCGCAGCCTTCCGCCTCTCGCGCGCGGGCGCGCGCGTGCTGCTGCTCGACCGAGAGCGCTTTCCGCGCGACAAACCGTGTGGCGGCGGGCTGACCTACCGCGCCGTGCGGCAGTTGCCCGTCTCGGTCGAGCCGGTCGTCGAGGACACGGTGCGGCGCGTCCAGCTCGGCTTCCGCTACGGCCGCAGCTTCGAGCGGCGGACCGAGGGGCCGCTGATCCTGATGACGCAACGGCGGCGGCTGGACGCGCACCTCGCGGAGCAGGCGGCCGAGGCCGGAGCCGAGTTCCGCGACGGCGTGCGCGCGACGGCGCTGGAGGCTGACGACGAGGGCGTGACGGTGCGCTTCGGCGGTTCCGCTGCCTCGGCTCCGGTCGCGCTGGGCGCCGACGGCGTCAACGGGCTGACGGGCCGGGCCCTCGGGATCGTCGGCCGGCGCGAGCACGGCGTCGCGCTCGAAGGGAACGTCTCCCATGTTCACGCGCGCGAGGACTACCGCGGCCGCGCCGTCGTGGACCTCGGAGCCGTGCCGGGCGGGTACGCGTGGGTCTTTCCGAAGGGCGACCACGTGAACGTCGGCGTCGGCGGCTGGGAATCCGAGGGGCCGCGGCTGCGCGCGCATCTCGAGCGTGCCTGCGCCGAGTACGGGGTCCCGGCCGAGCGGCTCGAGTCGGTCCGTGGTTACCGGTTGCCGATGCGCCGGCCCGGAGACCGCGCGCGCAGCGGCCGAGTGCTCCTGGTAGGCGACGCGGCCGGGCTCGTCGACCCGCTCTCGGGCGACGGGATGTACGAGGCGTTCGTCAGCTCACGGCTCGCCGCCGAGTCCGTGCTGCGCGGGGAACTGGACGGCTACGAGCCCGCGCTCGAGCGGGAGCTCGCCCGCACACTCGCCGCCTCCTGGAAGGCGAAGTACGCACTCGACCGTTTTCCGCACCTGATTTTCGGCGTCGCCCGCCTGCCGCCCGTCTGGGGCTTCGTCTCGGCCTTCCTGCGCGGCGACTTCGCGCATCCGGGTGAGGCGACCGGGCTCGTCCGTGCTCCGCTGCGCCTGGTCGAGGCACTCGGGGCCTCAAGACACTCCGCCTAACTGCCGAAAAGCCACAGCGTGGACCTGAATGCGGTACTCGGCCGTGCCGTGGAACTCGGCGCGAGCGATATTCACCTCAAAGTCGGCCAGCCGCCCGTGCTGCGGCGCGACGGCGAGCTCGGCCTGCTTCCCGATCACACGCCGCTCTACGACAGCGACCTCGACGCAGCGCTCGCGATCGTCGCCGACATGACGCCCGCCAAGCTGTCGCATTTCCACGAGAGCGGCGAGCTCGACATCGCCTACTCGGCCGAGGGTCTGCCGCGGTTCCGCGTCAACGGCTACCGCCAGCGCGGCTCGATCTCGTTCGCCTTCCGCGTGATCCCGAACGAGGTGCCGAGCTTCGAGAAGCTGCGCCTGCCGAAGGGCGTGCAGCGTCTGGCCGAGGAGCACCGCGGCCTCGTGCTCGTCACCGGCGCGACCGGCTCCGGCAAGACGACCACGCTCGCGGCGGTGATCGACTACATCAACCGCACGCGGCGCCAGCACATCGTGACGATCGAGGACCCGATCGAGATCCTCCACTCCGACCACGGCTGCATCGTCAACCAGCGCGAGGTCGGGCTCGACACCGAGTCGTTCCTCGCCGCGATCCGGCGTGTGCTGCGCCAGGACCCGGACGTGATCCTGATCGGCGAGCTCCGCGATGCCGAGACCGCAGAGACCGCGCTCAAGGCGGCGGAGTCCGGCCACCTCGTCTTCTCGACGATGCACACGATCGACGCCGCCGAGACGATCGGCCGGATGGTCGAGTTCTTTCCCGCGGTCAAGCAGGACCAGATTCGCGCCATCCTCGCGGGCGTCTTGCGCGGCGTGGTCAGCCAGCGGCTCCTGCCGCGCCAGGAAAGCGGCCGCGTCGCCGCCGTCGAGGTGATGGTCAACAACTCGCGCATCTCCGACCTGATCCGCGAGAGCCGCAGCGAGGAGATCACGGACGCGATCGCCGAGGGCCAGTTCTTCGACATGCAGACGTTCACCCAGGCGCTGATCGAGCTCGTGGTCGCCGGCGAGGTCGACCGCGAGACCGCGGCGAACGCCTCGACCCAGCGTCACGACTTCGTGGTTGCGCTCGACCAGGCGCTCAAGCGGAAGGCGGCCGGCGTCGTCACCGATCGCCCCGTCTCCGAGATGGAGCCCGAGCCGCCCAAGCCGGGCGAAGCGCCGATGCCGGGGCTCCGCGTCGCCGGATCGCAGGACGGGTGAAAAGGCTCGCGGCTGTAGCGGTTGTGGCGCTTGCGCTCGCCGGAACGGCCAGCGCAGATGTCTTTCGGGTCGTTGCCTCAGTCTCGCCGGCCTCGCCGGCGTTCTTGCCGAGCGCCGAGGTGCCGAACACGCCGGGCTCGATCTCCTTCACGCCGGAGCTGCAGCAGGCGCCGGCCTTTGTCGAGGAGCGCAGCTACGACCAGCTGCTGGCGCTCTGGCAGCGCGACGGCGCGCTCTACGGCGTGCCGTGGCAGGTGCTCGCGGCGATCAACAAGGTCGAATCGAACTTCGGCCGCAACATGGGCCCCAGCTCGGCGGGCGCGATCGGCTGGATGCAGTTCATGCCCTCCACCTGGGAGCGCTGGGGCGTCGACGCCGACGGTGACGGGCTCGCGAACCCGTGGAGCGCCGAGGACGCGATCGCGGCGGCCGCGCGCTACCTCGCAGCCTCCGGCGGCGCGACCGACATCTCGCGTGCCGTCTTCTCGTACAACCACGCCCAGTGGTATGTCGACGAGGTGCTCCAGCTCGCCCAGCTCTTCGGGAGCGGTGGGGTGGACGCGACCTTCAACCTCGACCGGTTGCAGGTCTCGCTCGATCAGAGCCGCAAGGCCGTCGTGCACGCGAACCGGAAGGTCCTGAAAGCCGAGCGCGACCTGCGCGCCCTCAGCCGCCGCCAGGCCACGCTGCACCGACGCGCTGAGTCGGCCCGCCTCCTCTCCGACCAGCTTGCCCTCGACCAGCGCGCCGTGCAGCTCGGCGTGCGGGTCAGCGACGCGCGCGCTCGCGTCAGCTCACTGCAGGGCGTTCTCGCCCAGGCACGGCAGGATCTGGCCCAGGCGCGCGACCGCTCGCTCTCGGCCTCGTTCGCCCCGGCCGCCGGCTCGCTCATGGCGGCGCCCGCCTACGACGGCCAGTATGTCTTCCCGGTCGGCGGCGGCCCCACGCTCGTCTCGGTCTCACACCACCATCACGACTATCCGGCGGCCGACATCGCCGCGCCTGAGGGCTCGCCGGTCTACGCGCTCGCCGATGCGACCGTCGTCCGTTCGTACGACACCCCCGAGGGGCGCTGCGGCATCGGCCTGACGATCGACACCGCCGACGGTCAGGAGTGGACGTACTGCCACCTCTCCTTCCTCGACCCGACCCTCACCACCGGCGTCCAGCTCGCCGTCGGCACGGAGATCGGCCTGGTCGGGATGACCGGCCATGCCACGGGCCCGCACCTGCATCTCCAGCTCGATCCGACGACCTCGTACCCCCAGCTGCAGCCCTGGTTCCAGAACTTCGCGGGCGTCGCCTTCCGCTGGCAGGACGCCGGGCCGACCGACTCCTTCGGCAGCAGCCACGCGCGGCTGTTCGCCGTCGTCCCCACCCAGACGGAGGAATCGGATGCACAGGTCGTCCTGTTCACCCGGTAGGGGGATGACAACCCACCTCTCCGCTGCCGAAGGGAAGGACATGGCGGTCCGGCTAGCGGCGCTCTTGCCACGCGCGGTCATCGTGGCTCTCGTGTGGATCCTCGGCACGGCTGCGTTCACGCTGGCCGCGGACAACACGATCGTCGGGCCTGCGACCCCGAACCCGTCGGCCGGCGCGGCCGCGGCGCAGACCGAGCTGGTCGTGCCGTCGGTCAGCGGCCAGGCCTACGTGTTCGCGAAGGGGATCCTGGAAGACTCCGGCTTCGCCTGGCGCGTCGTCGGCTCCGTTCGCGGCTACTCCTCGAACCGCGTCATCACGCAGAGCCCGGCTGCCGGCACGCGCGTGGTCGACACCGGCGCTCCGACCGTGATCGTCCGGCTCGTGCGCGGGCCTTACGACCAGCTCGGGCATCCGGTCGACGCCTCGCCGTACCGCGGCACCGCGATCCGCCTGGCCGGCCTCGCCGCCGCCAGGACCCCCGCGGTCACGCCGAAGGCCAAGCCCACGGTGAAGCCCGTCGTGAAGCCGAAGACCATCGCCAAGCCGAGGGTCAAGGCCACGCCGCGCCCGCCCGCATTCACGCAAGTAGGCGCGCCCAAGGAGCCGCACGACGAGATCACGCTGCCCGCCCGCGCGCTCGAGCTCCAGCGCTGGGTCGCCAGCCGCCCGAAGACCAGCACGAACGTGCGCCACTGGCTCTACCAGCACGCGTGGATCGTCACCGGCGCCCAGTTCGGCTGGTGGCACGGCGCCCAGGCGCTCGAGACGCTGATCGCCGTCGACCAGAGCGTCGAACGCCAGTGGGGGATCGGCGGCAAGAGCCTGGCGGTCGCGAAGGCCGCGCTCGTCAAGGTCAGCCGCAAGTCGAAATGAGCCGGCGCCGCCTGCTCGCCGAGCAGGGCTACTCGCTCGTCGAGATGCTCACGGTGCTCGTGATCATGGGCGTCGTGATGACGAGTCTGACCACGGTCTTCGTGCAGGCTTCGAACTCCGAGTCGGACATGAACAACCGCTTCCAGGCCCAGCTCACCGCCAAGCTCGCCCTCGACAAGGTGCGCAGGGAGGTGCACTGCGCGACCGGCGTGACCCCGACGGGGGTGAGCTCCTCGGTGACCATCACTCTGCCGTCCTATTGCAAGACGGGCAGCGGCTCGATCACCTGGTGCACGCGCAGCAACGGCACCAACCGCTACGCCCTCTACCGCGTGGTCGGATCGACGTGCACGGGCGGGGTGATGTGGGCGGACTACCTTGTCCCGACGTCGACCGCGACGGTCTCCGGCGGTGCGCTCCAGATCTTCAACTACACGGCCCAGTCGACCTCGTCGCTGGCGAAGCTGACGGTCGACTTCCCGGTCAACGTCAAGCCGTCCAAGACCGTCGAGCTGTATGAGCTGATCGACGACATCGTCCTGCGCAACAGCTCGCGCACGTAGCGCCGAGTCCACTCGTTCGAGGGACGTTCTGGCCGTGCCGGTGCGCCGATGCACTTTCCATGCGGTTCTTGCTTTGCCTGCCGCGACGTCTGCGGAGCGAGCGCGGGATGGCGCTGGTTATGGCGATCGGTATTACCAGCGTTCTCGGGATCGCCGGCACGACCGCGATCGCCTACTCGACCTCGGGCGCGCAGGAGGCCCAGCAGAGCGGCTCGAGGCAGAGCGCGTTCACGCTGGCGGAGGGCGGCATCAACAACGTAATGGCCGTCCTGAACCTGCCGACGAACAACGCGCTCGACCCGGACACGCTGCCGAAGTGCACGAACAACGAAAAGAAGTACGGCGATCCTGCCGCCGACCGGACGGACACCTCGAGCTGGAGGCACAGCACGATCGACGGCGGGACGGTCGACTGGTGTGGAACTCTCGTTCGCAAGGACGCCCTCTGGTACGTGGCCGCGATCGGTCGCTCGCGAAACCCGAACCGGATGAACACGAATGTGACGCGGACGCTCGAGGCGACCGTCACGGTTACACCGACCACCACGCAGCCTCTGAACAACCCGGTGTGGAACTACCTGTACGCCGGCCACACGGGCAGCACCTGCGACCAGTCGCTGAACAACAACATCTCCGGCGCCTCGCGCATGTACGTGGCGGGAAACCTGTGCCTGAGCCCGAACGTCCAGCTCAACCAGTCGACGGTGATCGTCGGCGGGTCGGTCGACGTGTCGAACAACGCTGCCGTCGGCGCCTCGACGAGCATGAGTACTCGGGTCGAGACGTACGTCGGCGGGAACTGCCGGTATGCGACCGGCTCCTGGGCGAACTGCAGCGGCGACCAGGACGCGCGCCACATCTACAGCAAGCTTGCCCCCGCCCTGATGAACATCGGCGTCAACCAGCCGGCGCCGGTCGTGGCGCCTCCCGCCGCGGACTACGCCACCTGGTACGAGAACGCGATCCCCGGCCCGTCGCAGACCTGCACCACCTCGAGCGGAACGCCACCGACCTTCGACACGAACTATCCGAACCGTGACAACAGCGTCACCACACCGGTTGACCTGACGCCCAACAGCTCGTACTTCTGCCGCGTCGGTCAGGGAGCGAGCGCGACCCTCAATGGTGCCCTCACCGCGTCCCAGACGACGGTCACGGTGAGCTCGGCGACCGGCTTCCCCATGACGCCTTTCCTGATCCGGGTCGACGACGAGTTCATGCAGGTCACAGCCGGGTTCGGCACCACCACCTGGACGGTGTTGCGCGCCACCAACAGCGCAGCGACGACACACGTCACCGGCCAGACGGTCGAGTGGAAGACGCCGTCGAGCGGCGAGATCGCCTGGAACGCCACCACCAAGACGTTGACGGTGAGCGGGACGATCTACATCGACGGCAGTGCCAAGATCTCGAACGGCGGGCTCAACTCCTACGACGGCCAGGGCACGATCTACCTCTCCGGCACGTTCCGTGCCACCGGGTCGCTGTGCGCGTCGATCTCGGGGTCGAACTGCAATTTCGCGACCTGGAACCCTGATTTCGACATGCTCATGATCGTCTCGAACGGGAACGGCGGACAGGTCAACCCGGGCGACAGCATCCTGATCGACAACAACTACTCGTACCAGGGCGGCCTCTACGGCACGAACGCCGTGGAGTTCGGCAACAACGTCAACGTGGACGGCCCGATCGTCGGCAGCCAGATCCTGCTCTCGAACAACCTGACGACGAACGCCTTCCCGAACATCTCGGTCGTCCCGGTCGGCATGCCGTCGAACGCGGCGGTCTACGCGCAGCCGAACCCCCCGCAAGGCTTCACCGGGTAGATCTAAAGCCCGGCCGCACGACGTGCCGATAGGAGGAGGGTGGACTTTGCTCTCGGCCTGTTCGCCTTCTGGCCTGCGCTCGCGCTCGGCAGCTTCCTGAACGTCGTCGCCGCCCGCGTGCCGCTACGCCGCTCTGTCGTGCGGCCGGCCTCGGCCTGCATGAGCTGCGGCACCGAGCTCGCGTGGTACGACAACGTGCCGGTGCTCTCGTGGCTCGTCCTGCGCGGGCGCTGCCGCACCTGCGGCGTCCGCATCAGCGCGGTCTATCCGCTCGTCGAGCTCGCGACGGCAGGGCTCGTAGCGGGCTGCTTCGTCAAGTTCGGGCTCTCGGGCGAGGCGTTCCTGGCCTCGTTCTTCTGCGTCGTGCTCGTCGTGCTGAGCGCGATCGACCTCGAGCACCGGATCGTCCCGAACCGGATCGTCGTCCCGGCGGCGGCGATCGTGCTGCTCGCGCAGACGGGGCTGCACCCGAGCCCGGAGTGGACGATCGGCGCGCTCGCTGCCTCGGGCTTCCTGTTCGTGGCTGCGCTCGCCTACCCGGCCGGGATGGGCATGGGCGACGTCAAGCTCGCGCTGCTGCTCGGCGCGATGCTCGGCCGTCTCGTCGGCGTCGGCCTGATGCTGGGGATGTTCGCCGCGCTCGTGCCGAGCGTGTACCTGCTCGCCCGCCACGGCTCGGCGGCCCGCAAGATGGGCATCCCGTTCGCGCCGTTCCTGGCGCTGGGTGCGCTGATCGCCTTGTTTACGGGCCATACGCTGCTCGACGCGTATCTGAACAACTTCTAGCGCTCAGCTTTCAGGCAGGTTCTGCCGATACCTCGTTCGAGGGATAGTCATGGACCTCAAGCGGCCCAACAAGCTCAGGCTGTCCGGCAAGTCCGGCGCCTCCGACGCCCCCGCCGGGGGGGACGCCGCGCTGCCCGCGGGGCACCCGGTCAACGAGGTCGCCGAGCTCGTCGCCGACCTGATCGAGGCGACCGGGCTCGTCTCCGCGGACCGTCTCGCAGCCGTTCGCGGCCGCGTCAAGCAGGGCGGCTCGTTCGCGCAGGCGGTGCTCGACGAGGGTGTCGCCACCCCGGAGGGCCTTGCCCGAACGCTCGCCAGTCGTTTCCAGCTGCCGTTCATCGACCTGCCGCTGATCGGCGTCGACGAGGAAGCCGCCGGTGAGATCCCGATCCATGTGCTCGAGCGCGTCGGCGCCCTGCCGTATGCGCTGGACGGAAACACGCTCCGGATCGCGATCGCCGACCCCGGCAACGTGCACGCGATCGACGAGCTGCGCCTGGCGACGCGCTACCAGCTCGAGCTCGGCGTCTCCTCGCGTGAGGACATCGAGAACGAGATCCGTCGCCTGGCCCGCGCCTCCGAGGCCTTCGGAGCTGCGATGGACGCCGAGGACTCTCTGCTCGGCGAGGAGGTCGAGCAGGACGACAGCGACGACCTCGAGGTCGACGACGGCATCTCGGACGTCCCGCTCGTCCGCCTCGTCAACTCGATCATCTTTCAGGCAGCCGAGGACGGGGCCAGCGACATCCACTTCGAGCCGCAGGAAGACGCCCTCGCCGTTCGGCTTCGAATCGATGGCGTGCTGCACGAGGTCCAGCGCATCCCGAAGCGGATGACGGCCGGCGTGACCACGCGCCTGAAGGTGCTTGCGAAGCTCGACATCGCCGAGCGCCGTAAGCCGCAGGACGGCCGGATCTCGCTTAACGCGGCCGCCGCCGGCCGGATGATGGACATCCGCGTCGCGACGCTGCCGACTGTCGAGGGCGAGTCGGTCGTGATGCGTCTGCTCGACAAGTCGAAGAAGGCGCCGACGCTGACCGAGCTCGGGCTTGCCGACGGGATGCGCCTTCAAATGGAGGAGCTGATCCGCCGGCCGACCGGGGCGATCCTGGTCACCGGGCCGACGGGCTCCGGTAAGTCGACGACGCTCTACGCGGCGCTGACGGAGATCAACCGGCCGGAGATCAACATCATCACGGTCGAGGACCCGGTCGAGTTCCGTCTCGGCGGGGTCAACCAGGTGCAGATCAACCAGCGCGCCGGCCTGACCTTCGCGGCCGCGCTGCGCTCGATCCTGCGCTCCGACCCCGACGTGGTGATGGTCGGCGAGATCCGTGACGGCGAGACGGCCAAGATCTCGATCGAGGCCGCCCTGACCGGCCACCTCGTGCTCTCGACGCTGCACACGAACGACGCGCCGGGCGCGCTCACGCGCCTGAACGAGATGGGCGTCGAGCCGTTCCTGACCGGCTCCGCGGTCTCCGCCGTGCTCGCGCAGCGCCTCGCACGAAAGCTCTGCACGCACTGTTGCGAGATGTACACGCCGACGACCGACGAGATGATCAAGGCGCGTGTCTCGCCCGAGGTCGCGGCCGCCGCGGACGGAATCGTCTTCTATCGCAAGAAGGGCTGCCCGCGCTGCGGCCAGACTGGCTACAAGGGCCGGATCGGCGTCTACCAGCTGCTCGTGATGAGCGAGCAGCTCGAGTCGCTTGCCGCCTCGAAGGCGAGCCGCGAGGAGCTCGAACGCGCCGCGATCGAAGAGGGGATGCGGACGCTCTGGGACGACGGCCTCGCCAAGGTCGCCGCCGGGCTCACCTCGCTCGAAGAGCTCGCCCGCGTCACGGTCTAGGTCGGCCGCAGCGGCCGCCCAGGCCGAACTTGACCGTCTGCGACCGCCGACCCACGGTGAAGGTCAGCGGCACGCACTCGCGGCGGGCGCGGAGCAGGAAGCCGCCGGCGTATGCGTTCCAGACCTGCGGCGCTGACGGGCACGCGGCGATCGTCAGCGCGCTGACCGGGCCGCTGCGGCCCCAGGTGACGGCCGCCCGTTTCCGCCAGGTTCTCGGGACGGCGAGTCGCACCGGCAAGCTGTTCGCCCGGATCACGAGGCCCGCCTTGCGCCAGTACGGCCAGCGCGTGGAGCCCGAGGCAATTACCTGCGTCAGGCGCGCAGGCGGCACCGAGACGACGCCGAGCACGACGCGGTAACCGGCGTCCCGCCCCGTCTTGGCCTGTCCGATGACGTCGTCGCAGGGGACCGTGGGCGGCGACGAGCTCCCCGCGGCGGCCTGTGCTACGAGGATGGCCCCCAGCAGTGCTCCGAGCGCAGCGAGCCCACGCATGTCCCGATTACACCCGCCGGCCCGAGGAAGTTCCGAAGTACGGGGACAGACACAGGGACAGACAAAGGGCTTGACCGCCCGCGGTTGCTGCGCGACGATCGGGACCTGTTCACGACGCGGGCAACCCGGGGCGGTGTCGCAGTGCTGGCTGCCGCGATCGCGGCCTGCGGGACGGCAGCGGCCCACACCGTCACCGGGACGCATGCCCTGAGCGTCGCCGCGCAGCGCCCATCGGCCATCA
>Ga0308176_10003108_pt1 | contig 10557 bp, 7 predicted proteins | sample PhyCR2_3_FD_203890 | JGI IMG/M metagenome (GOLD analysis project Ga0308176, IMG submission 203890) | Soil microbial communities from UC Gill Tract Community Farm, Albany, California, United States - DLSLS.C.R2 | ecosystem: Environmental > Terrestrial > Soil > Agricultural land | place: USA... | reverse complement strand
GGTCGGGTCGTCGGGTTCCTCCGGACCCGTCAGGTCGCTCACCGCGGCACACCTCCTTCGGGACTCGGGTCGGGACTGGTGGGACCGTTGCCCGCCCCTCGCGAATGGGACGGCGGCAGACCGTGCCCGGTTCCACCGCGGGTTCCACCCCCGGTTCCACCCCTGGGGTCGTGGCCCACCACGTCCGCCGCCGCCAGCAGCCCGGCCAGCCGGGCCCGACCCCGCGAGCAGCGGCTCTTGACGGTGCCGGCAGGGCAGTCCAGCACCCGCGCCGCCTCCTCGACGGGCAACCCCTCCATGTCGACCAGCACCAGGGCCGCGCGCTGCTCGACGGGCAGCTGGGCCAGCGCCCGGAGCACGAGCTCCCTCCGCTCGGCGCCGAGCACCCTCGCCTCCGGGTCGACACCGGCGCCGCCGCTGTCGGGCTGACCGGTGACCGCCCCGCGGGCGGCGTACTCCTCCAGGTCGTCGGGCAGCGGCCTGGCCGCCCGGGTCCGGTTGCGCCGCAGCCGGTCGAGGCAGGCGTTGACCACGATCCGGTGCAGCCAGGTGGTCACCTGCGCCTCGCCGCGGAAGCTCGCCGCCCTCCGGAAGGCCGCGACCATCGCCTCTTGCAGGGCGTCGGCCGCCTCCTCGCGGTCCCCGGTCGTCCGCAGGGCCACGGCCCACAGCCGGTCGCGGTGCCGCCGGAAGAGCACCCCGAAGGCGTCGGGGTCCCCGGCGACGTGGGCGGCCAGGAGATCGGCATCGGCGAGCTCCTCGACCGGTGGCCCGCCGGCCGATCCGGTCACGACCACACCGAGAGGCCGGAGATCTCCCCGCGGTAGCCGCCGGGCACTGCCGGCAGCCTCGTCAGCCAGACGACCAGGTAGCGCGTGTGCGTGCCGGAGTCCAGCCGCAGCACCGTGTTGCGCCCGGCCGAGGGGTTGGCGGCCACGCGCTGCAGCCCGTTCAACGTGCTGGGCGGGTCGTTGATCCCCGCGGACGCCGCGTAGACCTCCACGCCGGTCGGCGACCCCACGAAGTGCACCCTGAGCGAGCCCACCTCGCGGGCCGCACCGAGGTCCAGCAGCAGGCCGACGCCAGGCTTGAGCCCGCCGAGGCGGGGGTTGTCGTAGTAGGTGCTGGTGCGCCAGGTGGTAGCGGACTTCGCGTCGACGGCGTTGGCCGCCTCGTCGTCGTTCTCCTCGTGGTCGCCATCGGGGTCGAAGGCGGTGGCCGAGACCACCTCGAGCCGGGTGCTCACCGCGGTCCCCGCAGAGGAGTCGCCGCCGGACGGCTGGGCGGCCGGACGCCCGTTGTCCCGGCCGAACCGGAACGCGACCAGCATCGCCACCACCACCGCCAGGCAGATCCCCAGCACGGCCGCCAGCCGCAGCCAGTTGCGGCCCTCCTTGCCGGTGACGCCGGAGTCGTCGGCCCGGGGGTCGTGGAAGGGCCAGTAGCCGTCGGGTCCGGGGGACAGCGGGCCCGAGCCGGTGCCGGTCAGCGGTCCCGAGGTCGAGGCCATGTTGCCCGTGCCCGCAGGCGGCCATCCCGGGGGGAGGTTGCGGCGACGCTCGGTCGAGGCGAACAGCGGCCTCTCCGGGGTCTCCTCGAACGGTGGCGGCGGGGGCGGCGGCTCCCGTTCAGCCGGCTCGTCGTCGAGGAGGCCCTCGTGCAGCTGGGTGCTCTCGTCGTCTGCGTCGTCGATGGCGGGCTCCAGCATCGTCTCCTCGAGGCTGCCGGCCGCCGGCAGCCTCAGAGACACCGTCGGCTCCGTGTGCAGCGCCGGCAGCTCCAGCGCGATCGCCGCACCGACGTCACCGACGTAGTCGCTCAGCGCGGCAGAGATCTCATGGGCGCTCTCGATGGCCAGCTCGTGCTCGGTGCCCGCGCGGAGCAGCACCCGGGTGCAGATCGCGTCCAGCGTCCTGGGGATCCCGGCCCGCACCCTACGGGGGCGCAGCAGCCGGTCGCCCTCCTTCGGCGCGGGCGGGACCGAGGAGGGTGCGACCCCCGGCCAGCGACCGGTCAGCGCCGCGTAGAGGATCCCGGCGAGGTTGATCACGTCCGCCTCGCGCTCGTCCAGGGAACCGAAACCCGCGTCGGCCGGCGGAGGTCCCTGGAGCACGCCGGCGACCACGAACCCGATCAGCTTCACCGACCCCGCCTCGGTGACCAGCACCATCTCCGGGCTCAGGCAGCCGTGCGGCACTCCCTGGGCATGAGCCGCGGCGATGCAGTCGGCGACCTCGCGGGCCAGCCACGCCGCGCGGGACGACGGCAGCGGCCCGCGCTGGAGCATCAGGTCGAGCGACAGGCCACTGCCCCACTCGTGGACCACCCAGGTGATGCCGTCGTCGTCGGCCACCGCCTCGCAGTCCAGCACCCGGAGCAGGTGGGGGTCCGAGACCGTGGCGGAGAGCCGGGCACCGGCCATCAGCCGGTCTGCCCGGGGGTCGTCGGAGGAGACCGCGTGCACGGCGACACTGCGGACCAGCACGGTGTCGGTGGCACGCCAGAAGCGCGCCCCTTCGTGGTCGGAGAGGAGCTCCTGGAGCTGGTAGCGACCACCGAGCACGGTGCCCGGGCCGATCGAGCTCGTCGTCACGGTCCTCCTCCGGCTCCCTCTGCCTCCTGCGTCACCGACGAACGCGACCCATCGTAGGCCGGTGCGCGCTCACCCGGTCCCACCACGACCGGCTGAACGTGTCCGGGACAGTCGGTCGGCCACCAGCGCGAGCACCTCGGTGACCTCCGAGATCCGCAACGCCCGGGCGAGCGCGGCGAACGCGGCGACGTCCGCAGCGCCCGTGACGACCAGCCGTGCCAGCACCACTGGCTTGCCAGTGCCCGGCAGCGCGGCGTGCATGCCCTGCAGCACGGCCCACGCGATCGCGGTAGCGATGCCGGTGGCGATCGCCATCCGGATGCCGAAGCGGACGAGGCGGCGCCCGTCGAGCCCGCCGAGCTGACGAGAGAGCAGGCCGAAGGACAGCACCGAGCCGACGGCGTACGCGGCCGCGTAGGCGAACGCAAGCCGGGGCGCGGTCTGAGCGGGGCTGATGCCGCGGGTCAGCACGATCGCCATGGCGATGTTGGTGGCGGCGACGGCGCACTGGATGAAGAAGACGCGCCGGGTCTGCTCGAGCGCGTAGAAGCCGCGCAGCATGAGGTAGTGGGTGGTGAAGAAGAAGAGCCCGAGCGCGAACACCGCCAGGGTGCGGCTGAAGCTGTCGGCGGAGTCGGCGCCCGCGCCCCAGCCGAACACGATCGAGGCGACCTCGAGGGCCAGCACCGGGAGCAGCGCGACGATCGGCACCACCAGGGCGTAGGTCGTCCGCATCGTCGATGCCACCTCCCGGCCCACGCGCCGCAGGTCGTTGCCCGCGGCCAGCCGGGAGAGGCGGGGCAGCATCGCGGTGGCCAGCGAGACCGTGATCACCGAGTGTGGCGCCATGATCAGCAGGAACGAGTTGGAGTAGACCGTGTAGCCGGTGCCGTGCGTGGCACCGCCTCCGCAGCTGCCGGCGCCCGCGGTGCCGCTCGAGGCCATCCGCACCACGACCGTGTAGGCGATCTGGTTGACCACCACGAACAGCACCGTCCACAGGCCCAGTCGCAGCGTGTGGCCCAGGCCCGAGTCGCGGAAGTCGAAGCGGGGACGGAAGCGGACCCCGGCGGCGCGCAGGTAGGGCACCAGCACCAGCAGTTGGATCGCGATCCCGGCGGTCGACCCGAGGCCGAGCAGCAGCTCCTGGCCGCTGCTGTAGGGGCCGAGCACCGAGTTGTGGGCGGCGGGGGTGAGCCCGGGGTGGGCGACGACGTCCACCGCGGAGCCGAAGATCCCGAGGTAGGCGGCCAGCACCGCGATGGAGATGACGTTGTTGGCGATCGGGGCCCACATCATGGGCCCGAAGCTGCCGCGCGCGTTCAGCACCTGACCGACCAGCACGAACATGCCGTAGAAGAAGACCTGGGGCAGGCAGTAGCGGGCGAAGGCGATCGCGGAGTCGCGCTGGGCGGCGAGCTCGGGGGTGAAGTAGCAGCTGTCGAGGAAGATCCGCATCAACAGTGGTGCGGCGAGGACCAGGACCGCGCTGACACCGGCCAGGAAGAGGGCGGCGAGCGTGATGACCCGGTTGGTGTAGGCGTCACCGCGATCGGGGTCCCGCTCCATGGCCCGCACGAGCTGCGGCACCAGGACGGCGTTGAAGATGCCTCCGGCGAGCAGGATGTAGAGCATGTTGGGGATGGTGTTGGCGATGTTGAACACGTCGCCGTGCAGGTAGGCCCCCAGCGCGGCGACCAGCATGGCGCTGCGGACGTAGCCGCTCAGCCGGGAGACGACCGTGCCGGCCGCCATCACCGCGCTGGAGCCGAGGACTCCCTTCCCGGTGCCGCCCTCGGCGCGCGGGCTCACACGGGCCGCCTGCTGTCGCGGACCCGCCGCACCACCCGCCGGACGATCGCGAAGGCGAGGAGTGCCCCGCCGCCACCCAGCACGACCCAGATCCACCTGCCGACGTCGCTGGTGCGCAGACTGAACACCAGAGGGGTGCCGATCCGCTGGCCCGTCTCCGAGACCGGCGTCAGCGTGATCTGGTGGACGCCGACCGCGCTCGCGTTCGCGCCCAGCCGCACGGTGGTGCGCTGGCCGGCGGCCACCTGCACCGGCTTGGGGGTGTCGATGCGCACGTCGGGGGAGTCGCTGCGCGCGGCCAGCCCGACGGTCACCGGCACCTGGAGGCCGTTGACCAGCGACACGGTCAGCGATCCGGAGCCGCCGGAGAGGGTCACGAAGTCGGTGCCAGCGACGCTGATCTTCGCCAGCGTGGCGTGCAGGGCCTGATCGAGCTCGGACAGCTGCTGGCGGGCAACCCGCTGCGCGTCGCGCGCGTGGTAGGACACCCCGGCGAGCGCGGCACCGGTCACCCGCTGGCTCAGGTCGTTGTCGGTCGCCAGCACCGAGGCCATCGTCTGGCCGGTCGTGACCAGCCGGCGCGAGGCGGTCATGGTGGGCTCGTGGATCCGGCGGTGGACCGCGGACTTCGGGTAGGGCAGCCGGTCGGGGTAGGTGGGTGCGTTGCCGTCGGGCGTGACCGACGTCAGACGCAGCCACGGCAGCCCCCCGAGCCCGGTGAAGAAGTCCGCCTTGCGCCAGCTCGAGCCGGGATCCCACCCGGAGGGCAGCACCACGACCATCGGGCCGCGGTCGTGGTGCAGCGCACGCAGGGCGGAGGCGGCGACGATCCGCTGGCGCAGCGCCAGGGCGTCGTACGGCGGGGTCGGGCCCGGCCCGCCACTCTCGGCCCGGGCGTCGGTGAACAGGAGCTGGTGCCCGTTGGCCGTCAGCCACTCGCTGCGGTGCAGGTCCTGGCCGAGATCGGAGACCATCACGGTGTCGTCGGGTGGGATCCGGCGGAGACCGGCCCGGTTGAGGACACCGTCGAGCGGTGCCACCACCGGGGAGTCGGTGATCCCGAACTCGCGGAAGGTGGTGTCGGCCAGGGCCCGGGCCTGGTGGAGCAGCGCCGGCCGGCGGCTGGCGACTGCGGCGACGTCGGTGTCCGCGTAAGGGAGCCCGAGCACGGTCTGGCCGGTCAGGCTGGTCTCCAGCCTGGTGAGCCAGTCGGCGGCGGTCTGGTCCTTGATCGGCGTCTGGCTGTCGGGGTCCGCAGACTCCGGGGAGGCGGTCTCCGACGAGGACGGGCTGGCGGGCGACGCGGACGGCTCCGCCTGGTCGGCGGGCTCGCCGAAGGCCAGCGGCGGGTTGCCGTGGGCGAGGTCGTCGACGGCCTGCAGCACGGCCGGGTCCACGAGCCAGGTCAGCGGCTGGCCCTGGGCGGACTCGGCGAAGCGCAGCTCGCGCTCGAGCAGCCCGCCGGGCCCCAGGTCCGTGGTCCAGGTGGAGGTGTCCAGCAGCGCTCCGGTGGGGTCGCGGCGCACCTGGACCCGGAGGGGGAGGACCACGGCGGTCTGCGTGGTGGGCACGCGGCGCCGCGGCAGCAGCGGCAGGAAGGTGCGCGCCCTGCCGTCGGCGTAGTTGTCCCGCCCGGCCGCGTCGGCGCCCAGGGCGTGGATGCCGAACCAGTAGACCCCCGGGGCGCCGGAGATGTTCAGCGCCGACGCCGGCAGGGACAGGTGGAACCGTGCCGTCTGGCCGGGCGAGAGGTCGCCGATCGGCTCGAAGGTGTGCGGTGCGTAGAGCCGCTCGCCGATGAAGGTGGTCGGGTCGCTCTCGGCCGCCGTGGCCAGGGCGGCCCGGCTGGTGATCGGTTCCGCCGAGGTGAGCGGGTGGACGTTGATGTCCTGCCAGATCTCGTCGGAGTCGTTGGTGACCGTGCCCCGGACGACGAGCCGACCGTGGCGCGGGAGGGTGGACCGGTTGAGGCTGTCGATGTGCACCGACAGCGGGGTCGTGCCCGAGTCCTCGGCGGAGCTGTCGGCCGCCGCAGGAGCGGTCCCGCCCGCCACGACCGCCATCGGGAGCACCGCCGCCACCAGTGCCAGTGCCGGCGCGAGCAGACGGGCGGCAGTCACAGGGCCGATGCTAGTGGCCCGCGCCACTGGTTCCGGGGGGCGCCAACTAGAGTTGTCTCCCGTGTCCGAGGAGCCGATGCTGCTGCGTGAGGTGCAGGCCCGGACCCTCTCCGGCCTGACCGGCATCGCCGAGGTCGTCGACGAGCTCGGCGCGCGTTTCGAGCGGGCTGGTGAGCAGCTCGCCCTGGTGGGCGGCCCGGTGCGCGACCTGATGCTCGGCCGGCTGCACAACGACCTCGACTTCACCACTTCCGCACGCCCGGAGGTCACCGAGCGGCTGCTCGAGGGGTGGGCGGACGCCCGCTGGGACATCGGACGCGCGTTCGGCACCATCGGCGCCCGTCGCGGCCGTTGGCAGGTGGAGATCACCACCTGGCGGTCGGAGGCCTACGACCCCGGCTCGCGCAAGCCGGCGGTCGAGTACGGCGACTCCCTGGTCGGTGACCTGGGCCGCCGCGACTTCACGGTCAACGCCATGGCGATCGCGCTGCCCGGTCGCGAGTTCGAGGACCCGTTCGGTGGCGTGGTCGACCTTGCCGAGCGGGTGCTGCGCACCCCCGGTCGCCCGGAGGACTCCTTCACCGACGACCCCTTGCGGATGATGCGCGCCGCCCGGTTCGCCGCACAGCTCGCGTTCACCGTCGACCCCGCCGTCGTCGAGGCGATGCGCTCGATGGCCGACCGGATCACGATCGTCTCCGCCGAGCGGGTCCGCGACGAGCTGGTCAAGCTGGTGACGGCCGACGAGCCGGTCCGCGGACTGCGGCTGCTCGTGGACACGGGGTTGTCGTCGTACGTCCTGCCCGAGCTGCCGGCCCTCGCGCTGGAGCGCGACGAGCACCACCGGCACAAGGACGTCTACGAGCACACGCTGACCGTGCTGCAGCAGGCCATCGACCTCGAGGACCGGCTGCCCAGCGGCGGGCCCGACTTCGTGCTGCGTTTCGCGGCCCTGATGCACGACGTCGGCAAGCCGCGCACCCGCCGCTTTCTCGACGACGGCACCGTCACCTTCCACCACCACGACGTGGTCGGGGCAAAGCTCACGCGCAAGCGGATGCAGGCACTGCGGTTCTCCGGCGACCAGATCGACTCGGTCACGAAGCTGGTCGAGCTGCACCTGCGCTTCCACGGCTACGGGTCAGGGGAGTGGACCGACTCCGCGGTGCGGCGCTACGTCCGCGACGCCGGTGACCAGCTCGAGCGGCTGCACGTGCTGACGCGGGCGGACTGCACGACCAGGAACCGGCGCAAGGCCGAGCGGCTGCGGCGTACCTACGACGACCTCGAGACACGCATCGAGCGGCTCTCGGAGGAGGAGGAGCTGGCCTCGATCCGGCCCGACCTCGACGGCAACCAGATCATGCAGATCCTCGGCATCGGCCCGGGCCCGGAGATCGGGAAGGCCTACCGCCACCTGCTGGAGCTGCGGCTGGACCACGGCCCGATGACGTACGACGACGCGAGGGCAGCCCTGCTGGAGTGGGCCGGGCGGTAGCCGCGCTTCCCGCGCAATTGTCCTCGTGTGACGTGCCCGGCGCCCGAACCGATGTCACCGGAGGACAATTGTCGGGTCCGAGCGGCCAAGATTCGCAACTCGACGGGCCAGGGGGCGGAACTCAACGGCTGACCCGGTAACGCACGAACGCCGGGACCGCCAACGCGGCGACCACCACCAGCACGACCACCAGCACACCGCCACCGGCAGCGGTGGCTGCGGTCCCGGCGACGGCTGCGATCCCTCCGTGGGCGACGTCGGCGATCCGCGGGCCGCCGGCGACCACGACGATGAAGACACCCTGAAGGCGGCCGCGGACGTCGTCGGAGGCGGCCTCCTGCAGCATCGTGGACCGGAACGCTGCCGAGGCGATGTCGGCGGCGCCGCCGATCGCGAGCATCACCATGGCGACGGCCAGCCAGCCTCCCATCGACCCACCCGCGAACCCGGTGGCCACGCCGAAGCCGGCCATCGCCAGCCCCCACACCACGATCGCCAGCACCACGGCGAGACCCTGCCGCTCGGTGCGTGAGACCCAGCCGGAGAAGACGCCGCCGAGGACCGCGCCGGCGGGGATCGCCGCGAACAGCAGCGCGAAGGCCAGCCCGCCGTCGACGGGCCCGCCGAAGCTCTGGTGGGCGATCTGGGGAAACAGCGCACGCGGCATCCCGAAGACCATCGCGATGATGTCCACCACGAAGCTCATCAGCAGCACCTTGTGGCCGCGCAGGTAGCCGAAGCCCTCCAGCACGAGGCGGAACCCCGCCCGGCTCACCGACCCCATCGGCGGCAGCGCGGGCAGGGTCACGACCGCCGACAGGGTGGCGAAGAGCGTGATGGTGTCGGTGAGGTAGAGCCAGGAGAAGCCCAGCACCGGGATCAGCGCGCCCCCGACCAGCGGCCCTGCGATCGCCCCGAACTGCATCACGGTCATGTTCAGCGCGTTCGCGGCGGGCAGCTGCTCCAGCGGCAGGATGCGGGGCAGCACCGCGGTCCGGGTCGGCTGGTTGACCGCATAGAAGGCCTGCTGCACCGCGAAGATCACCAGCAGCACCCAGACGCTGCCGACGTCGAGGAAGGCCTGTGCCCAGAACCCGCCGCTCGACGCGATCAACCCGATCGTGGTGACGACCAGCAGCTTGCGCCGGTCGAGGACGTCGGCGAGGGCTCCGCCGTACAGCCCGAAGACCACCAGCGGGACCAGGCCGAAGACACCGGCGAGGCCGACGTAGGCCGAGGAGCGGGTGAGCGCGTAGATCTGGGCCGGTACGGCGACCACGGTCAGCTGGGCCCCGATGACCGTGACGATGTTGGCCGTCCACAGCCGCCGGAAAGCCGGCGTCCGCAGCGGCCGGGTGTCGGCGAAGACTCCGCGATGCCGTTCGAGCGTGCTCACGAACCTTCTCAGCAGTCCCGGCCCGCCCACCGGGTGATCCGCCAGCCGTCGCCGTCGACCATGACCTCCGCGGCCTGCCCGTTGCCGAGCTCGTGCTCCCGGGCGAACGACGACCGCAGGTTGTCCGACAGCGCCGGCAGGGCGACACAGGTGGCCGTCTGGTGGGTCACCACCAGCACCGTCTCGCCACGGTGCAGGTCGGCGATCTCGGCGAGCTGCTCGCGGTAGCGGGCGATCACCTCCTCGCCGTTCTCGCCGCCGGGGAAGCCGGGCTCGAGGTCGCCGGCGTACCAGTTGTCGGTGACCTCGTGGATCAGCTCGACGTCGAAGGGCCGGCCCTCGAGCTCACCGAGGCAGACCTCCCGCAACGGCTTGCGCACCGTCACCCCGACCCCTAGGCGCGCCGCCACGATCTCGGCCGTCTGCACCGCCCGGGAGCTGTCCGAGCTCCACACCCAGGCGATCTTCCGGTTGGCCAGCGAGTCGGCGAGGCGCCGGGCCTGCTCGCGTCCCTCGGCCGTCAGGGTCCCGCCTTCGTCGGAGAACCAGGCCTCGACGTACTCCGCATCGCCGTGCCGGGCGACGACGAGGGTCGCCGCACACTGGAGGTCGCTCACGCAACCATTCTCCCACTGGTCAGGCGACCCTCAGCTGGAGCAGGAGGTCAGCGCTCGACGTCGCCGTTGATGAAGGCCTCGACGGAGGCGCGACCCTCGTCGTCGGGACGCTGCACGGGCGGGGACTTCATCAGGTACGACGACGCCGACAGGATCGGGCCACCGATGCCGCGGTCCTTGGCGATCTTGGCCGCCCGGATCGCGTCGATGATGATGCCGGCCGAGTTCGGGGAGTCCCAGACCTCGAGCTTGTACTCGAGGTTCAGCGGGACGTCGCCGAAGGCGCGACCCTCGAGGCGTACGTAGGCCCACTTGCGGTCGTCGAGCCACTGCACGTAGTCCGACGGGCCGATGTGCACGTTGCGGGAGCCCAGGTCGTGCTGCAGGTTGGAGGTCACCGCCTGGGTCTTGGAGATCTTCTTGGACTCCAGCCGCTCGCGCTCGAGCATGTTCTTGAAGTCCATGTTGCCGCCGACGTTGAGCTGGAAGGTGCGGTCGTGCACCACGCCGCGGTCCTCGAA
>Ga0308176_10003107_pt1 | contig 10557 bp, 9 predicted proteins | sample PhyCR2_3_FD_203890 | JGI IMG/M metagenome (GOLD analysis project Ga0308176, IMG submission 203890) | Soil microbial communities from UC Gill Tract Community Farm, Albany, California, United States - DLSLS.C.R2 | ecosystem: Environmental > Terrestrial > Soil > Agricultural land | place: USA... | reverse complement strand
TCGCCGACAAGGCCATCGAGTGGTTCAAGGCCATCATGCACGAGCACCCGGTCCGCGTCAGCGTCCTCGGCCCTGCGCCGTGCCCCGTCGAGCGCATCAAGAATCGCTGGCGCTGGCATCTCATCCTCAAGTCCGCACACGCGAGCGACATGACGCGGATCCTCCGCTACTTCGCCGAGCGCTTCGAGGTGCCGAACAGCGCGCAGCTGCGGGTCGCGATCGATCGGGATCCGGTGTCACTGTTATGACGACCCCGGACGAGCAACAGGGGCTGCGTTGACCGGCGGTCCGGCTTTCCTCGCGCGATGATGTGGGTCTGGTTTGCGCTGCTCAGCGCGACCGGCTCGGCGGGTACGAGCCTTCTCCTGAAGCGAACCGTCGCGCGTGGCGACACGCTCGTCTCGACCGCCGGCTACCGTGCCGTTTCCGGGGTCTTGATTGCAGTGATCGTGACGGCGCTCGGCGCATGGAAGCACCCGCCGCCGGCCTACTGGCATACTCTCGGGTTCCTGATGGTGCCGGAGATCGGCGGGATGGTCTGCATGGCGCTCGCACTGCGCTGGGGGGACATCTCGCGCGTGCAGCCGATCATGGGGCTTCTCCCGATCTTCGTCACGATCAACGGGGCGCTGTTCATGCACGAGGTCCCGACACTCCTCGCTGCGTGCGGGATCCTGCTGGTGGCAATCGGCATCTATGCGGTCGGTTTGCGCCGCGGCGCGTCGCTCCTCGAGCCGCTTCGCTCGCTCGCCGGCGACCGCGGAAGCTGGTACGCCGTGCTGAGCGCGGTGTTCTGGAGCGTGACGCCATTTCTTCACAAGGCCGGCACGGCGACCGTCGGCCCGCTGATGTGGTCGATGAGCGTCTCGCTCGGCTCGGGGCTGGTGCTCGGGACGCTGCTTCCGTTCCGGCGACGGCAGTCCGACGTCGCAGCGGGGAATGGTGTGCGCTGGGCAGCGCTCGTCGCCACGACGGCGCTGCCCTTCACCCTGCAGGCCGTAGCGCTGCAGTTCGCGCTGCAGCGCGCCCAGGGGGGCTACGTGATGGCCATCAGCTCGATGAGCACCCTGATCGCCACCGCCCTCGCCGTGCTGCTCTATGGCGAGCCCGATGGCTCGACGCGGATCTCCGGCGCCGTGCTCGTCGCCGCCGGCGCGGCGCTGATCGCCATCGGCGGCTGAGCGGCCGGCTGCCGCCTAACGTGAGGTCGTCGCCGCAGCGGGGAAGAGCGTCGCTGCCCGCTGCCAGTACCCGGGCTCCGTCAGGCCTAACGCGCGCTTGATCAGCACGTCGCGCCGCAGCGCGTTCCGCTCGCGGAGGAGCGCCGCCGCGCCGCGCCAGCCGTGGTTGCCCGGCATCGGGATCGGCGGAATCGGCCAGTCGCTTCCGTGCACGAGCTTCGCCCGCACTTCGCCATCGTCGAGGATGCGGCGGTAGGCATAGGCGCGTGTCGGCAGGTTGAGCGCCGACGTGTCGCCGTAGAACCGCTCGTGCTCCTTCGCCATCCGGACGAAGGTGTCGACGAAGCATGTCTCGCCGGGAGCCGATCGAGTGCCGCAGTGTGCGGCGATCACGGTGACGCCGCGCTCGAGTGCGGGGACGAGCAGCGCGGGATCGGCGACGCTGATGTCGATGTTCGGCAGCGTCTTCTCGCCGCCCGTGTGCGCGAGCAACGGGATCCCGAAATGGGCGAGCGCCTCGTACAGCGGAAAGCAGCGTGGATCGGCAGGGTTCATCCCCTGCGTGATCGGGAGCCACTTGAGCAGCACCGCGCCGGCGGCCGCGCACCGCTCGAGCTCCCTGACCGCGTCGCGCCGGTACGGATGCACCGACGCGCCGAAGAGCATCTTCGGGTTCTGCCTGACCAGCTCGATGACGTAATCGTTCTCGACGTGCAGGTGCGTCCGCGCGTCGTCGAGCTGCCCGTCCATCGTGTAGACCGCATCGAACGCGAGGATGACGGCCGCATCGACCTCGCCCGCGGCGCTGAGCTCCGCCGCCAGCGCAGTGACGAGCGCACGCTCCGTCTCGCCGTCAGCGCCCTTCATCCCGAGTCGCCACCGCAGGTAGCGGAACGACGGCCGTCCGAGGAGCACCTTCGAAGTCCGCCCGTTCGCGGGCAGGAATGCGTTGACGTGGACATGACAATCGACGAGCATCACGGCTCCGGCGCTGGTGTGGCTGAAAAGCTGGGGCGATCGGCGGGGGCCCGCGATCCGCCATCTGACGTAGGACCATGGCCGATCGTCTCCGGTAACGCGCCATCATCCTCCCCTTCGCGCCTTGAACCGCCCCCCGTCGCGGGGCCATCTTTCCTCCGTGAGCACATTCCATCATCCCGACTTCAGCGCGGAGAAATTCTCACGCGCTCCCGACGCGCGTTTCGTTCCGGCCCCGGCGGACGGCGTGCTCCCCGAGGACTTCTTCTCCACGACGAACCTTCCGACCTACGTCAAGGTGAAGGGCAAGTGGCGGATGCCGAACGAGCCGCGGATGGACTCCATTCTCACTCTCGACAAGTCGGGCGAGCTCTGGATCCGCGAGGGCCGGCGGCTGCGGAAGGGCGACCTCGTCGCGGTCGGCCAGAAGGAGGATGGCAGCGACGGGATCTACGTCCATGCCTCGGCGTTCCTCGGGGACGCGGCCGAGGGCGAGTTCAAGTTCATGACGAGCGAGGTGTCGCGCGAGAAGCCGATCGACTATGCGTTGATGGCCCGCATCCTCCTCGACGAGCGCGATCGCGGCGGCTATCCGGTCTGGGTCGCCGGGCCGGCGCTGGTCCACTCGCGTGCCCGCGCCGACATGGCCTGGTTCGTCGACAACGGCTTCGTCGGCGCGATGCTCGCCGGCAACGCCGTCGCCGTGCACGACATCGAGGCGTCGATCTTCCGCACGACGTTAGGCATGACGTCGAGCGGCGAGGCGACCACCGGCGGGCACGGGTTGCACATGCGCGCGATCAACAAGGTGCGCGCCGCCGGTTCGATCGCCCGGGCGGTCGAGCAGGGAATCATCACCGACGGGATCATGTACTCGCTGGTGAAGAAGAACGTCCCCTTCGTCCTCACCGGGTCGATCCGCGACGACGGCCCGCTCCCCGACGTGATCACCGACGCGATCGCCGCGCAGGACGCGATGCGCGCCCACGCGATCAAGGCGACGATGGCGATCCTGATCGCCACCGCGCTTCACGCGATCGCGACCGGCAACATGCTGCCCGCCTTCGTCACCGATGCCGACGGCAGCCTCCGTGAGCTGGCGACGATCTGCGTCGACTCCTCGGAGTTCGTCGTCAGCAAGCTGAAGGACCGCGGCACGCACCAGGCATTCGGCGTCGTCACCAACGCGCAGGACTTCATGCACATCCTGCGGCTCTACGTCGAGCGCGAGCTCGGCGTTCGCGAAGCGACGAAAACGAAGCCCGCGGTCGCCGCGCGGTGAGCGCCGCCCAGAAGTCGGCTCCGCCGGCCGCACCGCCCGTCGCGCCGCGCACGCGCTTTCTCCGCGAGATCACCGCGCGGGTCCCGTCGGCGAGAGTCACCGAGCTCTATCTCTTCCCCCCCATGCGCCAGGGCGGCATCGAGACCGGCGTCGCAGTGATCGCGCTCGCCGGGGAGGACGAGTCGTCGACGCGGCAGACGGTGTACACCGCGACCTACCGGCTCACCCTCAAGGGCCCCGATCGCGGAAAGTGGGAAGCCGCGCTGCAGGCGGAAGCAGACGCGCCACTCCTCACCGTCGGCGCCGTCGTCCAGGGCGTCCAGCGCCGCAGCGGCGACGAGATGGAGCCGGAGCGCCTGACGGCCACCGATCTCGCGGAGTTCGCGCCCCCGGAAGAGACGGCCTGACGACGGCGGCGCACGCGGCAACGGCACTGCAACGGCGGAATTGTTTACAGAAATTTCGGAGTACTCGGAGCGGAACACCGACGGCGAAGCGCCGTGTCGCCAGAGCCTGAACGGCTTGGGGCCAGCGGGGCGAGACCATGTCGCCTGCTCGCCCCGGCCGGTAACGACCGGGGCCGCGATCCTCGCCCGCAAGCCTCTCCGAGAGCTCCGAGGCTCCTGTTGATCACCCCCGCAGTCACCCGCCGTCGAGCCGTCGTCCCTCGCCCGCCTAACGCCGCCGTCGCTCCACCCCGTTTGGCCGCTGGTCGCGGGGGAGGGCGTAGCGAGACGTGATCAGGCGGTGCAGGTCGCGCGCGTCTTCGATCGTCTCGTGCGCGACGTCCACCCCGGGCGGGGTGATCAGGAATGGACGCACCTGGTCTCCCCCCGCCGAGCCGTGCGCCCCGACCTGGTCGTCGAAGGAGACGATCTCGTAGCCGTCGTACGCCCCGAACAGCACGAGGTCGCCGCCGTTAGGCTGGTTGACCAGCGACTCGATCGACCGCAGCACGTGCGGCTCCGTGCCGTAGACCACCAGCGGATCCTCGCCCTCGACCCGCGTCACCCGCCCGTCGTGGATCCACGAACGCCCCGCCTTGCCGATGGCGACGACGTCGCCGCGGTCGCGGGACATCACCACCCCGATCCCCGGATGCTCGACCAGCGCCTGGCGCAGCGCCTCGCGCCGGACGTCGGCGGCGATGTCCACCGACTCGAGCGCGCGATCGTCGTCGGCGAAGTAGACGAGGGCCAGCGACGAGCTGTAGGTCACGACGATCTCGTGCCTCGCCTCGACACGGTACTTCTCCGGTACGATGATCTCGCGCAGCCCGTACTGCTCGCGCACCCAGCGCCCGACGCGCACCAGCGCCCGTCTGAAACGGCGCGCGCTCGGCGGTGCCGCGCCGGCCACGGTGTCGAACGCGCGGGCTCCGACTTCAGCGTACTCGCTCTGCTCGGCGTAGCTCGCCAGCGCCGTCTGCGCCTCTCGCTTCTGCTTCGCCGCGTAGCGATCGAGGATCCGCTGCACCGTTGTCCCGAGCGACTCCCCGTACTCGACTCGGTAGCTCGCCGACGGCGTCATCCCGTGATCGGAGAGTATCACCAGGTCGTACGCGCGCCCCGGCCGGCCGCGCATCATCCGCAGGATCTCGTTGATCCGCGCATCCGTTCGACGGAGGTCGCGCAGCGCCGCCTTGCTCGACGGCCCGAAATGGTGCGCGAGCTCGTCGTACTGCATGAACGTGCTGTAGATTATCGGCACGCCGAGGTAGACGTCGAGCACGATCGCCATCGTCTGCAGCTCGCGGACGATGACGTTCGTCAGGATGCGGACGAAGGGGAAGATTCCTTCCGAATGCGTGCGGCGGCGAGTGAGCTCGCCGACGTTGCGCTCCCACTCCTCACGCAGCCACTCGAGGATCCCCTGCGCCGCCATGCGCAGCATCCGGATGGGGTGGATGAGCATGAGGATCGCCATTCGCGTCCCGCCGAGGCGGCGGTACACCGAGAGGCGCTCGCGCGTCGCGACGGTGAAGGCGACGGTGCGCGCGTCGCCGTCGAGCAGGTTCACGTAGCTCGAGCCGCCGTAGAGCGCGCCCGACGCGGCAATCCGGTCGCGGATGTACTGCACCCCCTGCGGTGCGTTGCAGGTGATGACGCGGTGTGCTTGCTTGTCGTAGAAGCGGAACGCAGGGATGCGGTCGTTCTCGCCGTACATGATCCCCGCCTGGCAGTACGGCGTGGCGCTCGGCAGTCCGCAGAACCAGTGGCGCACGGAGTACCCGCCGTCGCGGAGCAGTCGCGCGATGGTCGGGCAGTAGCCGAGATCGAGCGCGCGCCGCAGGTCGGCATGGCTCAGCGCGTCGATCTGGAGGACGATCAGCCCGCGCCGCGCCGGGACGCGGCGCTCGCGGCGGAAGAGCGAGTACTTGAAGCGATAGTACCACCCGAGCAGCGAGCGTACGGGCGGCCTCGCCGCGCCGACGCGATTGCCCGGGCCATCACCACCGGCAGCGAGGTCAGAGGACGACATGCAGGACTCGGCGACGCTCGGCGTCGTGATCGCCTTCACGGCGGGGATACTCAGCTTCCTCTCCCCGTGCGTGCTCCCGCTCGTGCCGAGCTATGTCACCTTCGTGACCGGGCTCTCGCTCGAGGATCTGTCGCGGGCCCGCCGTGTGGCGCTGGTTCATTCGCTCCTGTTCGTCTGCGGATTCACCGCGATCTTCGTCGCGCTCGGCGCCGGGGCGACCGCGCTCGGCGTGCTGCTCGGTGCCTGGCGGGAGTGGATCAGCCGCATCGGCGGCATCCTGCTCGTCGTCTTCGGCCTGATCCTGCTCGAAGTGATCCGCGTGCCCGCGCTCGCCCGCGATCGTCGAATCTACTTCGCGAACAAGCCGATCGGATATCTCGGCAGCGTTCTCGTCGGGATCGCCTTCGGCGCCGGCTGGACGCCGTGCATCGGCCCGGTGCTCGGCGGCATCCTCTCGCTCGCCTCGGCGACGGCGAGCGTCGGCCGCGGTGTCGGGCTTCTCCTCGCCTATTCGGCCGGGTTGGCGATCCCCTTTCTCCTCGCCGCGCTGGCGATCGAGCGGTTCATCCTCGTCTTCGTCAGGATGCGGTCGGCGCTCGCCTGGGTCTCGCGCGTCTCCGGCGCGCTCCTCATCGTGGTCGGGATCCTCCTCGCGAGCGGGTGGTTCACGCTGCTCGCCGCCTTCCTGCAGCGCCTGACGCCGGCCGCGCTCCAGGGCCGCCTCTGACCAGCGGCCGTTAGGCCTGACGTTCCGTCGGCCGGCTCTCCGGCAGCCACTCGCTGGCGCGCCGGAGGAGATCGCGGACCGGCACCGGCTTGAGGAGCACGTCGCTGCACCCCGCCGCCCTGCACCGCTGCACGGTGAGGGGATCGTCGTGCCCCGTCAGCGCGACCGTCAGTGCCGGCATCGCGCTCCGTCCGGCGAGCAGCGCGAGCACGCTCAACCCGTCGCCGTCAGGCAGCGTCACGTCGAGCAGCATGAGGTCGGGACGCTCCGCCTCGCAGGCGCGGACGGCCGCCGCGACGGATCCGGCGAGCGCGACGCGGCGCCCCGTCTCCTCGAAGAGGATCTGCAGCGGCTCGGTGACGTGGGCGCTGTCGTCGACGATCAGCACCAGCGGCCGCCGGTCGCCCGTCATGCGACGCGCGGGTGGGTCGGGATGGTGAAGAAGAAGCGGCTGCCGCGTCCCAGCTCGCTGTCGAGCCAGATGCGTCCCCCGTGCAGCTCGACCAGCCGCCGCGCGATCGTCAGGCCGAGCCCCGTGCCGTGATGCTGCCGCGACGCCGATGCGTCCACCTGCGCGAACTCCTGGAAGACGAGGTCGTGATGATCCGCCGCGATCCCGATCCCGCTGTCTCCCACTTCGACGAGGATCGTTGACCGGTCTTCGAGGTAGGGGCAGGCGTGCACCCAGACGTGCCCCCCCGGCGGCGTGAAGTCGATCGCGTTGCCGAGCAGGTTGCCGAGGACGTGTGCGAGCTTCTCCCGGTCGGCGACGACCCTCGGCGTGTCGGCGCCGATCTGCACGTCGAGCTTGAGCTGCTTGCGCGCGACGAGCGATTCGTTGAGGCGCCGCACCTGGTCGATCACGTCGCCGATCGCGACTTCGCCGGGCGAGAGCTCGAGCTGGTTTGCGGCGCCGCGCGCGTACGTGAGGATCTCGCCGACCATCTCGAGCAGGCGGCGTCCGCCGCCGATGATCCCGCCGATGCTGTCCTGCTGCCGCCCGCTGAGCGGACCGAGAATCCCGTCGCGCAGGATCTCGGCATGGGTGATGATCGCGGTGAGCGGCGTGCGCAGGTCGTGCGAGATGTTCGCCAGGAACTGCGTCTTCAACGCGTCACGCGCATTGAGCTCCGCGATCTCGCGCAGCGCGGATTGATACGCATTCTCGATCGCGACGAGCCGCGACTCGACCGAGGTGGCCGGATTCAGCGATGCTGCGGTGCTCGCGTCGGTGCGTGACGTCATGGAGCAAACCTATCGGTGCTCGCGGGCTCTGCCAATATCGTTTCCTCGTCCTCGCTCTCCTCGTCGCCGCCGCGGGCGATCGATTCTTCCAGCTCCTGACGCCGGAGCAGCCGCCAGTACCGGCCCCGCGCCCGCATCAGCTCGGTGTGCACACCCTGCTCGACCACCCGTCCGTCGTCGAGCACGATGATCCACGACGCATCGCGCAGGGCGCTGATCCGGTGCGACGCGATCACCGCTGTCCGCCCCGTCAGCGCGGTGCGCAGCGAGTGGAGGATCTCTGCTTCCGTGTGCGAGTCCACCGCGGACAGCGCGTCGTCGAGGAGCACGATGCGCGGCCGCCGAGCGAGCGCGCGAGCCAGCGCCGCGCGCTGCTTCTGCCCACCAGAAAGGTTGATTCCCCGTTCCCCGAGCATCGTTCCCCATCCGTGCGGAAATCCCGCGATCGTGTCGTCCAGCTGTGCGACGCGCGCCGCGAACTTCGCATCGTCAGGCACCGTCTCGCTCTCCGCTGCTTTCAGCCCGACGGGAAGCGCGTGCGACGCGAGCCCATATGCTACGTTCGACGCGATCGTATCGCTGAACAGCAGCGACTCCTGCGGCACGTAGCCGATCTCGGCGCGGAGGTCGTCGAGGGCGAGCTCCGTCGTCGGGACACCGTCCACCAGGATCTCTCCCTCCTGCGGATCGTGGAAGCGGGGGATGAGATCCATCAACGCGCTCTTGCCGCTGCCGGTCGCGCCGACGATGCCGACGGTCGAGCCGGCGGGGATCGTGAAGCTGACATCGCGCAGCACCCAGCGCGGCTCCGCACCCTCGCGGGTCGGGTAGTGGTAGCCGACGCCGCGGAACTCGATCGCTCGCCCACCCCCGGCCGCCGGCAGCGTTCGCGGCGTTGCCGGCGTCGTCACGTTAGGCTTCGTGTCGAGGATCTCGAGCAGCCGCTCGAGCGACGTCGCGCCACGCTGGAAAAGGTTCGTCACCCAGCCGAGCGCGATCAGCGGCCAGGTGAGCAGCGAGAGGTACAACCCGAACGCGACGAACGAGCCGACCGAGATCGTCCCCCGCGCGGTCAGCACCCCGCCGAAGCCGAGCACGATCAGCGTCCCCAGTCCGGCGAGGAGGCCGTACGACGGCTGCATCGCACCGTAGAGCCGCGCCAAGCCGAGGTTGCGCTCCATGTACTCGGCGCTCATCTCGCGGAAGCGACCGATCTCTGCCGCCTCCTGCCGATAGGCGCGCACGACGCGCACTCCGGAAAGGTTTTCCTGGGTGAGCGTCGTCACTTTCCCGAAATGCGACTGCACCTCCTCGAACCGGTCGTGGATCATGTTCCCGAGCTTGAGGGTAAGCACGGGGAGGGCGAGCATCGGCACGAGCGCGAGCCCGGTGAGCCGATGATCGATTCGCAACATGTAGTACAGCGCGAACGTACCGCCGAAGATCGTGCTGACGAGGTACATGATCGCCGGTCCTGCAGTCATCCGGACGGCACTCAGGTCATTCGTCAGTCGCGCCATGATCTCGCCTGTGCGCATCCTGGCGTAGAACCCCGAGTCGAGCCGCTCGAGATGTGCGTAGAGATCGTTGCGAAGGTCGTATTCGACGCGCCGGCTGATGCCATTGAGCAGCTCGCGCATCCCGTAGCGCGCGATGCCGCCGGCGAGCGCGAGACCGATCATCCACCAGCCAAGCGTCCAGACCCGGCCGATCGGCGCACCGTTCCGCATCGCCTCGATCGCATCGCCCAGCAGTCGCGGGACGACGCTCGTCAACGCGGATGAAAGCACGACGAGAAACAGGCCGAACGACATCGACCCGCGATACGGCCGGAAGTACGGAATGAGGCGTCTAAGTACCTTCATGGATGGCACATGGCTTGCGCTTCAGGCGGGGTCGGACCCCATATTCAAGTGCTGCAGATGGAGTGCACGGCACCGCGCAGGCTCCACGCTTTTCTTCCCGAGGAATGACACGATGACCACGAAGTATATCCGCTCCTTCATCCCGGTGCTCGCCCTCGCCCTCACGGCGGGTGCCTGCTCGACGAAGGACAACACCAGCGACTCGCTCGCCGTCGATACCTCACTCAATCGCGACCTCGCGCTGGCGAACCGTGACAGCGCCGCGCAGCCGCAGCTGAACGACGTCCCGAGCGGGACGGCGACCACCCCGACGCGCACGGGCTCGAGCTCGGGCAGCACCGCGCCGCGCACGACCACGACGAAGACCACCAGCAAGCCGAAGCCGTCGAGCACCACGCCGTCGACGACGTCGAGCGGCAACAAGGTCACCACCGGCACGACGGGCGGTGGCGGCGCGGTTGGCAGCCTTCCGAGCGGCACGACGCTCTACCTCGCGTCGAACGCGCGCGTCTGCACGAACACGAACAAGGTCGGCGACACCTTCACCGCGACGCTGAACAACGCGGTCTCGTCGGGTGGCGTCACGATCCCGGCCGGCTCGCAGGTCAAGCTCGAAGTCACCTCGCTCAAGCGCAGCGAGAACGCGAACGACAACATCGTGATGGGCTTCCGCGTCGTGTCGGTCAACGTCCGCGGCACCTCCTACCCGCTCGACGGCACCGTCTCCGCGGCCAGCTCGATCGAGAAGGTTCGTAACCAGTCCAAGGGCAAGGACGTCCAGAAGGTCGCGACCGGCGC
>Ga0308176_10003106_pt1 | contig 10560 bp, 10 predicted proteins | sample PhyCR2_3_FD_203890 | JGI IMG/M metagenome (GOLD analysis project Ga0308176, IMG submission 203890) | Soil microbial communities from UC Gill Tract Community Farm, Albany, California, United States - DLSLS.C.R2 | ecosystem: Environmental > Terrestrial > Soil > Agricultural land | place: USA... | reverse complement strand
CTTGTACTGGCTCATCACGACGAGCCCGGTCCCGGCGAGGGTCTTCAGGGCCTCCCGCACCGGGGTCTTGGACACCCCGAACTGCGCGGCCAGTTCCGTCTCGACCAGGGCCTGGCCGGGCGTCAACTGCCCAGTGAGGATGCGGTGTTTGATCGCGTCCAGCACGTACTGCGTGCGGGACGGGATCGGCGTGGGCACAGAGGTCATACGGCCCTCTCGGATCTCGCGTATCGCGTCTCATATATGACGTACGAAGTACGGCGCGTTGAAGGTAGGAGTGGGCCCGTGTTTCGTCAATGCTTCTGACAAAGGAAGTCGAGGTTGCCGGCGGCGCCTCAGACGGCGTGGGTGTCGCCCTCCACGGCGGCGCGGGTGGGCCGGCCGAAGACCTCGGCGGCGCGCGCGGCGGCCGCCGCCCGGGTGAGGGTGGGTCCGACGTGGGTGACGAGCAGCTCGCGCACCCGCGCCTCCCGGGCGACGCGGCCGGCGTCCTCGGGGGTGAGGTGGACCTGCGAGAAGTGTTCGCCGCCGCGATGCTCGTCGATGTCCGCCTCGCACAGGAAGAGGTCGGCGCGGGCCGCGAGCTCGCTGAGCGCGGCGCAGGGGCCGCTGTCCCCCGAGTAGGCGAGGACACTCCCCTGGCATTCGGCGCGCAGCCCGTACGCCTCGGTGTCGTGGGCGACGGCGCGGGCGGTGAGCCGCAGGTTCCAGTGCCGGACGTCGTGGCCGTCGTACAGGGCCCGGAAGTCGAAGACGCCCTTCAGGAACTCGATGTCCTGGCGCCCGAAGAAGCCCGCCAGCCGGCGCGCGCAGTCCTGCGGCGCGTACACCGGCACGGGCGCGGCCGGGGTCATCCCGCCGAACGCGAAGGCGTAGGCGGCGGCGAGCAGATCGGCGCTGTGGTCGGCGTGCAGGTGCGAGATCCAGATCGCGGTGAGCCGGGCGGGATCCGTGTGCCGCTGCAACGCCGCGAACGTCCCTGGCCCCGCGTCCACCCACACCTCGGCGCCCCCGCCGGCCAGCAGATACCCGGAGCACGGCCGGTCGGGACCGGGGTGCGGGGAGGCGGCGCCGAGAACGGTGAGGGTGAGCGGCATGGGAGGAGAGTACGACGCCCGCCGCCCTGTCCCGGCTCACCGGGACGAGTGCGGCCCCGGCTTCCGCCGGCCGGTCAGGGGGCGGGCAGCGTGATCACGGGGCAGCGCCCCCTCAGAGTCGGCAGCGGCGCGAGGACCGCGGTCCGGGCGCGCGTCACCGGCCAGCGGCGCTTCCAGGGCAGCAGTCGGGCCGTGCGCGGGGCCGCGACGGAGAGCCCGCCGGGGAAGATCAGGCCGCCGATCCAGGTGGAGACGTGTTCAGCGCCGCCGGGCAGTCGTCGGGGCCGCGGCCGGCCGTAGCCATCTCGGACAGCCCTCCGTACGGGGCGGCGGCCGGCCCGAGCACGGCCATGTGGGCCGTCGCGATCGTCGGCGCCACCCAGGCGCCGGGATCGCGCTCCTCCCGGCCGGCCGGTCCCACAGGCGTCGCGATGTGCTGTGTCGTCATACGGGCGGTGAACCGGCGCGCAGGGGACCGGCGCGCCGGTCCCCGTACTCGTGCCGTACCCGTCGGGCTACTCGGCCGCCGGCCGCCACCCCGGGTCCCGGCCGCTCAGTCCCACCGCCCGGTCCAGCAGGGACGCGTCCTGCGGTACCGGGACGACCGGGCCGAAGATGCCGTTGCCGCGGTCGGCGTCCTCGGCGGCGGCGAGGAGGAAGCCGTGTGCCGCGTCGAGGGCGTCGGGGTCGGGGGCGTAGGGCTGCCCCGTCGCGCGGGCCAGGTCCCAGCCATGGATCACCAGTTCGTCGACGGCGACGGCGCCCGCGATCTCGCCGGGCAGGTCGATGCCGCCCACCCGGGTGAGGCCGGTCCAGGCGGCCGGGTCGCGCCAGGCGTCGGCCAGGTCGTCCAGCGCCTTGGGCAGCTCCTCGCGCCAGCCGGGGCCGATGTCCGGGACGGCGGCGTCCGGGCTGGTGTCGGTCGTCGCGCCGAGGTCCTTGCGGGCGGCGTCGCGGAAGGCCACCGACAGGTGCAGGAGGTGGCCGAGCAGGTTCCGCACCGCCAGGTCCGGGCACGGCGTGGCGGCCGTGAGCCGCTCGTCGGCCACGGCCGCGGCGAGTTGTGCCACGATCCGGGTCTGCGGGCCGAGATCCACCATGGTCATGGCTCACTCCTTCAAGGTCGCGATGTGCGTACGAAGGATGGACCGTCCGCATCCCCCGAACTCATCGGTCTCGTGGATTAGGGCACCTTGCCGATCCCGGGGCCCCGCCTTAGGCCCACGATGAGCGGGCATGACGACTTCCTGGTCCGTGATCCGTGTGCTGCGAAACCGTGATGCGGGGCTGTACCTCGCCGGCGTGGTGGTGTCCGCCTTCGGTACCTCCTCGCTGTGGCTGGCGTCGGGGGTGTGGGTGAAGGACCTCACGGGGTCCGACGGCCTGGCCGCCCTGTGCCTGCTCACCCTGTGGGCGGCCACGCCGGCGGGTCCGGCGCTCGGCGCGCTCGCCGACCGGATGCGGCGCAGGCCCCTGCTGGTCGGTGCGAATCTGGGCCTGGCCGCGCTGCTCCTCACCCTGTTCGCCGTCGACTCCACCGGCCGCCTGTGGCTGCTGTTCGCCGTGCTGTTCCTGTACGGCGCCGTCTGTGCCGTCCACGACGCCGCGGAGTCGGCTCTGGTCGCCGCCGTCGTTCCTCCGGAGCTCCTCGGCGATTTCAACGGGCTGCGGACGGCCGTCACGGAAGGCATGAAACTCGTCGCCCCGTTGACGGGAGCGGGTCTCTACGCGCTCTACGGCGGCCCGGCCGTGGCCTGTCTGGACGCCGTCACCTTCGTCCTCGCCGCCGGCGTGTGCGCCCTGCTGCGGGTGGGCGAGGAGCGTCCCGCCCGGTCCGGCGCCGGCCGGCTCGAACAGACCGCGCAGGGCATCCGGCACCTGTGGGAGCACCCCGTGCTGCGCCCGCTGGTCGCGGCGGGCGGTGCGACCATGCTGCTGGCCGCACTCGCCGGCTCCACGGTGTACGCCGTCGTCGACCGCCTCGGCCACTCCCCCGCCTACGCGGGCGTGCTGTACGCCTTCCAGGGCGCTGGTTCGGTGGCGGCCGGGCTGGTCTCGGGATCCGCGCTGCGCCGGCTGGGCGCGCGCCGGTTCGCGGCGGCGGGAATGGCGCTGACCGGGGCCGCCGCGGCCGCGCGGGCCGTGCCGTCGGACCCGGTGGCCCTGGTGAGCTGCGTAGCGGGCGGTCTGGGCCTGCCCTGCGTGCTGATCGCCGCGTTCACCGCCGTGCAGCGCGAGACACCCGGCCCGCTGCTCGGCCGCGCGACGGCCACCGCCAACACACTGGTCTTCACCCCGAACGTGCTCGGGCTTGCCCTCGGGGCCGGCCTGGTCGAACTGGCCGGCCCCGGGCTGCTGCTGCCGCTGTACGGCGTCGTACTCCTGGCCACGGCGGTCGCCCTGGCTCAGCGGACCGGCAGCGCCTCGCGCACCGCGGCCAGGTCGTCGTCCGACGCCAGCCCGACGTGATACAGCCGCACTTCCGTCGCGCCTTCGGCACGCGCGCGTGCCGCGTCCGCCGCGAGCGTGCCGGGGCTGCCGCCCATCCCGGTGACCACGGTGAGGTTGGCGGCCAGGACCGTCCGCCCGCCCGCCCGCTCGGCGAAGGGCGCCAGCAGGGCCGTCCCGCCCGTGCAGGGCACCACCACACCGTCGGCGACGGACAGGATGTGGGCGGGGTCGACGCCGGTGTTGGCGCCGCAGTGGTACGGCACCGGGTCGGCGTGCAGCAGCACCTGGAAGCCCTCGGGCGCCGCGGCCCGTACGGCGGCGACGGCCTCCTCCTGGAGGGTGCGGGCGACGGTGTCGCGCCACGCGCGCGTGGCGGCCGCCGTGTCCTCCCCGAGGAGCTTCTCGACCGCCGGCCAGCCCCCGTCGTCCGCCGCGCCCCGCCACAGCGGCTCCAGCGCGGCGCGTACGCCGGCCGCCAGCCGGCCGGGGTCCAGCCCCTGCTCGCCGTAACCGGCGCCGCAGGACGGGCAGAAGCACAGGGACATCAGGTACTGCCCGGCATCCCCGAGGCCGACCCCGGAGGTCTTGTCGTGCGCGTGCAGGTGCTGCAGGCCGTACCAGCCGAGGGACTCCAGCTCGGTGCCGTGCGCGCCGGGGCGGACGGCGGCCTCGGCGGCCAGGTCGACCAGGTACGCGCGCGTGGCGGGCTGCGCGATGCACGGCGCCCACGGGTAGCTGTCGCCGTAGGCGTTGACCACCGAGGTGTCCGGATGTTCGGCGCCCAGGCGGGAGTTGTGCGCGAGGACGACCCAGGTGTGCACCTCGAGCCCGGCCGCCGCGAGCGCCCCGGCGGCCTCGCCGTAGGCGTCGCCGGGGGCCCAGCGTCCGGCGGGGTACGGGCGCAGTGCGCGGCCCGCCCAGCGGTCGCCCGGCGGGTAGAGGACGGCCGCGTGCTCCGCCGTCACGATGCGGTGGCGGGGGTGACGGGGGGTCAGGGCGCGGGTGGAGTGGTAGGCGGAGGCGAGGGTGACCTGCCCGGCGCCGAGCGAGGCGATCCGGGCGGGGGCCCGCGGGTCCCCGGCCACGTCCCAGGGGTAGACGAACGCCGACGCCTTCACGCCTCCCCTTCCAGCAGCGCGTGTCCGCGCTCGATCAGCCGGGCGAGCTGCTTGACGTGGTCCTCGGCCGGCTCGTGCAGCGGCGGGCGCACCTCGCCCACATCCAGGCCGCGCAGCCGCACACCGGCCTTGACGAGCGAGACGGCGTAGCCGCGGCCCTGGGCGCGTAGCTCCACGAACGGGCGGTAGAAGCCGTCCAGGAGGCGCCGCACGGTGGCCTCGTCACCCGAGCGCAGCGCCCGGTGGAAGGCGAGGGCGATCTCGGGGGCGAAGCAGAAGACGGCCGAGGAGTACAGGGTGACGCCGAGGGCGCGGTAGGCGAGCTGGGTCTGCTCGGCGGTCGGCAGGCCGTTGAAGTACAGGAAGTCGCCGGGGGCCTCGGTGCGCACGGCGCTGACGATCCGCTGCATCAGGTCCAGGTCGCCGAGCCCGTCCTTGAGACCGATGACGCCCTCGGTGCGGGCGAGTCCGACGACGGTCGACGGGGTGAAGACGGCGTTGTCGCGCTGGTAGACGATGACCGGCAGGGCGGTGGCGGAGGCGATCTCCCGGTAGTGCCGCAGCAGGCCCTCCTGGCCGGCGCGGACGAGGTACGGCGGCATCGCGAGCAGCCCGTCGGCGCCCGCCTCCTCAGCGGTGCGCGCGTAGCGGACGGCGAGCGCGGTGCCGTAGCCGGCGCCGGCGACGACGGGCACCCGCCCTCCGGCCGCCTCGACGGCCGCCCGGACGCAGGCCTCGAACTCCTCGGGCAGCAGCGCGTGGAACTCCCCGGTGCCGCAGCAGGCGAAGACGGCGGCGGCACCGGCCGCGACGCCCTCGCGCACATGGGCGCGGTAGACGTCGAGGTCGACGGAGCCGTCGGGGCCGTAGGCCGTGACGGGGAAGAACAGCGGTCCGCTCGGGTCGCGGAGCCGGGCGGCGAGAGGGGCTGGCGTCACGAGCGCTCCCTGTCGGTGCATGCTTCTGATCGGCGTCTATATTTCTGAACAACTGCACGCTACGGGCCTCTTTCGGCCCCGGTCAAGCGTGCAAACCCGCGACACGGCACCGAATTTCCCCACTCCACGGCACACTTGACGGGATCCGCCACCGCTTTCTAGCGTGTCCATGCATGTGAATGACGTCCATGTGAATGATGTTGACGCACGCGGCCGTTCACCACTCGTCAGAGGCGACCAAGGAGACCGAGGATGCCCGCTCCCCGCACCGTTCTGCTCACCGGCGCCGCCGGCGGGCTCGGCACCCTGATGCGGTCCCTGCTGCCGGAGTACGGCTACACGCTGCGCCTGTTCGACGTGCGGCCCGTCGAGGGCGAGCCGGACGCCGTCACCGCGGACCTCAGCGACACGGACGCGCTGCGCGAGGCGGTGCGGGGCGTCGACGCGGTCATCCACCTCGCGGGCATCTCCCTGGAAGCGCCGTTCGAGAAGATCCTGAAGTCGAACATCGAGGGCACCTACAACCTGTACGAGACCGCCCGCCTCGAAGGCGTGCCCCGGATCGTCTTCGCCTCCTCCAACCACGCCGTCGGCTTCACCCCGGCCCCGCGCCCGGGCGAGCCGCTGATCCCCATCGACACCCCGCGCCGCCCGGACACCTTCTACGGCCTGTCCAAGTCCTTCGGCGAGGACCTCGCCCAGCTCTACTGGGACAAGCACGGCCTGGAGACCGTCTCCGTGCGCATCGGCTCCTGCTTCCCGGAGCCGACCAGCGTGCGCATGCTCTCGGTGTGGATGAGCCCGGACGACGGCGCCCGGCTCTTCCACGCGGCCCTGACCGCCGAGGGGGTCGGCCACACCGTGGTCCACGGCTCCTCGGCCAACACCCGTCTGTGGTGGGACCTCACGAGCGCGCGGGCGCTCGGCTACGACCCCCGGGACGACTCCGAGCCGTACGCGGAGAAGCTCATCGCCGAGCAGGGCGAACTCGACCCGGCGAACCCCGCGCACAGCCACCTCGGTGGCCACTTCGTGAACGACCCGCCGATCTGGCCGTACTGACGCGACCGGCCCCCGGGGCCGGAAACGGTCGCCCACATCGGCGGGCGGGCACCGAACGGGCCCGCCCGCCGCCGTGTTCGGGCATCCGGGCCGCCCGATCCCACCCCGTCCCGGACCGCCCCGCAGGTCCGCGACGGGCACCGCACGCCCCGAACGGGCACACCCGGGCAGGATCGGGCCCGTAACAGACCTGGTCAGTGCCGCACACCCGCTGTAGAACTTCCCCCATGGGCCCGAACGGGCAGCTCGGCGGGGAAGTGGGTGACGACATGAGCACCAGGACGGCGGAGGAACGCCAGCGCGAGATCGTGCGGGCCGCGCGCACCACCGGCTCGGTCGACGTCACCGCGCTCGCCGCCGAACTGGGCGTGGCCAAGGAGACCGTCCGGCGCGATCTGCGCGCTCTGGAGGACCACGGCCTGGTCCGCAGGACGCACGGCGGCGCCTATCCGGTGGAGAGCGCCGGTTTCGAGACGACCCTCGCCTTCCGCGCCACCAGCCACGTCCCCGAGAAGCGCCGGATCGCGGCCGCCGCGGCCGAACTGCTCGGCGACGCGGAGACGGTCTTCGTGGACGAGGGCTTCACCCCGCAGCTCATCGCCGAGTCCCTGCCGGCCGGCCGGCCGCTGACCGTGGTCACCGCGTCCCTGCCGGTCGCGGGCGCCCTGGCCGAGGCCGAGGACGTGTCGGTCCTGCTCCTCGGCGGGCGGGTCCGGGCCGGCACGCTGGCGACCGTCGACCACTGGGCCACCCGGATGCTGGCCGGCTTCGTGATCGACCTCGCCTACATCGGGGCCAACGGCATCTCCCGCGACCACGGGCTCACCACCCCCGACCCCGCGGTCAGCGAGGTGAAGACCCAGGCCGTCCGCGCCGCACGGCGCACCGTCTTCGCGGGCGTGCACACCAAGTTCGGAGCGGTCAGCTTCTGCCGGTTCGCCGAGATCGGCGCGCTGGAGGCGATCGTGACGAGCACGCTGCTGCCGGCCACCGAGGCCCACCGCTACTCCCTGCTGGGCCCGCAGGTCATCCGGGTCTGAACGTCCGGATCCGGAACTCCGGGTCCAAGAGTCCCCCTCATCTCCTTCACGGGCACACACGCACCCCCGAACGCCCTTTATCTCCCTATATCTCCAGGAGCGATCCATGCGCATCCCGAGCCGACGGAGGCCGCGAACCACGCTCGCCATGGCCGCCGCGGGGACGCTGCTCGCCCCGCTGCTCTCCGGCTGCTGGGCCGGCGCGGGCGGGACCGGTTCCGGCGGCGACTCCATCAACGTGCTGATGGTCAACAACCCCCAGATGACCGAGCTGCAGAAGCTGACCGCCGCCCACTTCACCAAGGAGACGGGCATCAAGGTCAACTTCACGGTCCTGCCCGAGAACGACGTCCGCGACAAGATCAGCCAGGACTTCGCCAACCAGGCCGGCCAGTACGACGTGGCCACCCTGTCCAACTACGAGATACCGATCTACGCCCGCAACGGCTGGCTGCACGACATGGACGGCTACGCCGCCAAGGACCCCTCCTACGACGAGCGGGACGTGCTGAAGCCGATGCGCCAGTCCCTGACGGCGGACGACGGCAAGCTCTACGGACAGCCCTTCTACGGCGAGTCGTCCTTCCTGATGTACCGCAAGGACGTGTTCGCGGCGAAGGGGCTGACGATGCCCGCCCACCCCACCTGGCGGCAGGTGGCCGCCCTCGCCGCGAAGGCGGACGGCGCCCGGCCCGGCATGAAGGGCATCTGCCTGCGCGGACTGCCCGGCTGGGGCGAGCTGATGGCGCCGCTCACCACCGTCGTGAACACCTTCGGCGGCACCTGGTTCGACAAGGGCTGGAAGGCACGGCTGGACTCCCCGGAGTTCGAGAAGGCGACAAAGTTCTATGTCGATCTGGTGCGGGAGCACGGCGAGTCCGGCGCCGCCCAGTCCGGCTTCGCCGAGTGCCTGAACGGCATGACCCAGGGCAAGGTCGCCATGTGGTACGACGCCACGAGCGCCGCCGGCCTGCTGGAGGCGGCCAAGTCCCCGGTCAGGGGCAGGCTCGGCTACGCCCCCGCCCCCGTCGAGCGGACCGGCTCCTCCGGCTGGCTCTACACCTGGGCCTGGGGCATCCAGAAGGCCTCCCACAACCCCGACAAGGCCTGGAGGTTCGTGTCCTGGGCGTCGGGCAAGGGCTACGAGCGGCTGGTCGGCGAGACCAGCGGCTGGCCGAACGTCCCGGCGGGCAAGCGGGCGTCGACGTACACGAACGCCGACTACCGCAGGTCGGCCGCCGCCTTCCAGGAGATGACCAGGAAGGCCATCGAGGGCGCCCGCCCGAACGACCCCGGCGTACAGCCGCGGCCCGCCCCCGGCATCCAGTTCGTCGGCATCCCCGAGTTCACCGACCTCGGCACCAAGGTCTCCCAGGAGATCAGCGCGGCCATCGCCGGACGCCAGTCCGTCGACTCGGCCCTGAGGAAGTCACAGGCACTCGCCGAGAAGATCTCCGAGGAGTACGAGGGACGATGACAGCGACGACCGCGGCACCGATCGCGACCACACCCGCACGGGCGGCGCGCCGCCCCCCGGCCCGGCTGCGCGCCTGGGCCACCCGGGCCCCGCTGCTGCCGGCCCTCGTCTTCATGATCGTCGTGACCCAGCTGCCGTTCGTGGCCACGCTGGTGATCTCCTTCTTCGACTGGAACGCCCTCTACCCCAAGGCCCGCCGCTTCACCGGCCTCGACAACTACCGCCAGGTGCTGACCGACGCGGACCTGCGCCACTCGGTGTGGACGACCCTGCTGCTCACGGTGGCGGTGGTGCTGGCCAGCCTGGTCCTCGGCCTGGCCCTGGCCCTGCTGCTGGACCGGAAGTTCCGCGGCCGGGGCGTCGTGCGCACCCTGCTCATCGCGCCCTTCCTGGTGGTTCCCGTGGCAGCGGCCCTGCTCTGGAAGCATGTGCTCTACAACCCTGAATACGGGCTGCTCAACGGGCTGTTGCACTATGTGGGCGGCCCACAGCCGGACTGGATCTCGAACACCCCGCTGCTCGCGGTCGAGGCCTCGCTGGTGTGGCAGTGGACACCGTTCATGATGCTGATCCTGCTGGCCGGACTGCAGAGCCGGGACCAGCAGCAGATCGAGGCCGCGCGGGTCGACGGCGCGAGCGACTGGCAGATCTTCCGCCATCTGACCCTGCCCCACCTGCGCCGCTATCTGGAACTCGGCGCCCTGCTCGGGTCGATCTACATCGTCCAGAACTTCGACGCGGTGTTCACGATCACCTCCGGCGGCCTCGGCACCGCAAACCTGCCCTACACCGTCTACCAGAGCTTCTACCAGGCCCACGAGAACGGCCTCGCCTCGGCCGCCGGCGTCCTGGTGGTCATCGGCTCCATCGTCATCGCGACCTTCGCCCTGCGCGTGGTGTCGTCCCTGTTCCGCGAGGAGGTGTCCCGCGCATGAGCGCCACCGTCGTCAAGCGCAGGGTGCGCACGGGAACCGGCCTGGGTCTGGTGGCCTGGCTGGCCGGCATCGTGTTCTTCCTGCCCATCGCCTGGATGGCCCTGACGTCCTTCCACTCCGAGGCGGACGCGGCGACCAACCCGCCCTCCTTCGCCGCTTCCCTCACCCTGGACGGCTACCGCGAGTTCTTCGGCACCGGCGGCGGGGCGAGTCCCTGGCCGGCCCTGATCAACTCCACGGTGGCCTCGGTGGTCTCGACCGTCTGCGTGTTGCTGCTCGCCCTGCCGGCGGCGTACGCGCTGTCGATCCGGCCGGTGCGCAAGTGGACGGACGTCCTGTTCTTCTTCCTGTCCACGAAGATGCTGCCGGCCGTGGCGGGCCTCCTTCCCGTCTACCTGTTCGCGAAGAACGCCGGGATGCTCGACAACATCTGGGTGCTGGT
>Ga0308176_10003104_pt1 | contig 10561 bp, 11 predicted proteins | sample PhyCR2_3_FD_203890 | JGI IMG/M metagenome (GOLD analysis project Ga0308176, IMG submission 203890) | Soil microbial communities from UC Gill Tract Community Farm, Albany, California, United States - DLSLS.C.R2 | ecosystem: Environmental > Terrestrial > Soil > Agricultural land | place: USA... | reverse complement strand
GATTCGGGACGAATCAGTCGTCGAATCCAGCAGCGCCCCCACGCTTGGTGTGAAGCCGCAGGTCGCTGTGGCAATTCATCTTGATTCTATGGTGCACCCCACAACCAGTCCATGCGGCCGAATATGCCGCCAGCGAAACGTGCAGCGGCCACACCTGGCGACCGGTCGGGCGTTCAGGAAGCTCTCAGCAAACATCCGAGCTTGTTCCAGCGGGACGGGCCATAGTTAATGGCAGACAGGATGAAAGGAAGTCCCATGACTGAGAATCAAAGCCCAGGACCGGTCCCGGAGAACAACCAGGGGGGCAGCCGGGGCCCGTGGCAGCAGCCCGGCCCGCAGCAGCCTGGCCCCCAGCAGCCCGGAGACCGCCCGGCAGGTACTCAGTATGGGAACGGGGGTGCAACCGGGGGACAGGAACACGTGGACGCCCACAACCACACGGAACGCCTGGACCAGCCGCAGATGCGTGAACACCAGACCCAGGAGTTGCCGGGGGCTCCCCGCCCCGTTTACCCGCAGCGGCAGCCGTTCTACGGTCAGTCCGCACCCTACGGCCAGCAGCCGGACCAGCACGGCCACCCCATGCACGGGGCCGGCCAGGGCGCGCCCAACGGAAGTGTCGGCCTCGCACCGAACCCCAAGGACGCGCCGCGCCGGAAGGCAACCTTTGGCGTGGGCACCTTGGTAGCAAGCATCCTCGCAGCAGGGCTCGTGGGTGGCGGAGTGGCAACGGTTGGCGCCGGTGAAATGTTTGGAAATACCGGGTCCAGCACGTCAGCCGTTGGCAGCAACAACCAGCCCGGCACGGTGATCGTCAACAACAAAGACGATGTCAACGCCATCACGGCAGCGGCCGTGAAGGCCTCGCCGAGCGTAGTCACCATCAGCGCCACCAGCGGCAGCTCCGGGGGCACCGGTTCCGGCATTGTCCTTGACGACCAGGGGCATATCCTGACCAACACGCACGTGGTGACCCTCGACGGCCAGACCGCCAACGCCACCCTTGAAATCCGGACCAGCGATGGAAAGGTCCTCCCCGCGAAGCTGGTGGGCACCGACCCGCTGTCCGACCTCGCCGTCATCAAGGTGGACGACACATCAGGGCTCACCCCCGCCACGCTCGGTGATTCCTCCAAGCTCAATGTTGGCGATACCGCCATCGCCATCGGTTCCCCGCTCGGCCTGACCGGAACGGTCACGGACGGCATTGTGTCCACCCTCAACCGCACCATCAGCGTGGCATCCTCCGCTGCGCCCAAGGGTGGGGACAACAGCCAGGGCGGCGACCAGGGATTCCAGTTCGCCCCTCCGGGCGGCGGCCAGAGCCAGCAGAGCTCAGGCGAGGGTTCCATCGCCATCAACGTGATCCAGACCGACGCCGCCATCAATCCGGGTAACTCCGGTGGCGCCTTGGTGAACAGCAAGGGCGAGATCATCGGTGTGAACGTGGCCATCGCCTCCGCCGGGTCCGGCACCTCCACCTCGCAAAGCGGCAACATCGGCGTTGGGTTCAGCATCCCCATCAACAACGCCAAGCGCGTAGCACAGGAGATCATCGACAGCGGCAAGGCCTCCCATGGGCAGCTTGGCGTCAGCGTCAAGGCCAAGACCACCTCGGGCGCAGCATCTGAATTCTCGGTGGGGGCTGACGTCGCCACCGTAGAGGCCAATTCGGCGGCAGGAAAGGCCGGCATCAAGGTTGGTGACGTCATCACCAAGTTCAACGACCTCACCATCGGCGAACCGAACCAGCTGACGGCTGCCGTCCGCGAGCAGCCGGCCGGATCCACCGTGAAGATCACGGTCATGCGCAGCGGCAAGGAACAGACGTTCGACGTGACGCTGGGTGCGGCTGCCAGCTAAAGTGCGGCAGCAGTAAAGCCAGGAAATAACGACGGCGACGTCCCCGCCAACGGGGGCGCCGCCGTCGTTCTGTGCTCCCGGGGAAAGCCTGACACAGGCGTTAACGGAACAGGGCGCGGGGACCCGCCGATATGGTTAGCTAGGGTTACCCGCCTGCCGGGCATATTGCGGCCATGTCCCACCCGGCTGGCTGTCCACAAGCATGGAAGGCTGCTGTAGAAACAGTGGAAGAGACATTGAAGATCGTAGTCCTGGTCAAACATGTACCGGACGCCCAGTTCGACCGTCATCTCAACGGGGAGGGCTACACCGCGGACCGCGACGAAAGCATCCTGTCCGAGCTTGACGAGTACGCGCTCGAAGCAGCGCTGCAGCTGGCTGAGGCACGGGGCGGAAGCAAGGCGGGCAACCAGGTCATCGCCCTGAGCATGGGTCCTGCCGGAGCGGTCAACGCGATCAAGAAATCGCTGCAGATGGGTGCCACCGAGGGCGTGCACCTCACGGATGGCGCCCTGGCCGGTTCCGACGCCGCAGCTACCTCGCTGGCGCTCGCGGCCGCCGTCCGCCACCTGGGTGGCGTGGACCTGGTCATCACCGGCATGGCCTCCACCGACGGCGAGACCTCGCTCGTGCCGGCACAGCTTGCGGAGCGGCTCGGGTTGCCGCAGGTGACCTTCGCATCCACGCTCGAGGTCGACGGCGGCAGGCTGACGGCCCGCCGCGACGCCGACACCTCGTCTGAAACGGTGGAGGCGCCGCTGCCCGCCGTGGTGTCCGTGACGGACCAGATCAACGAGCCCCGGTACCCGAATTTCAAGGGCATCATCGCAGCCAAGCGCAAGAGCATCAGCACGTTGTCCCTGGCCGATATCGGCGTTGACCCGGCGCAGGTGGGCTTCGCGGGTTCGTGGACCACCGTGACCAGCGCGGAACAGCGGCCGCCCAGGACCGCAGGCACCATCATCACCGACGAGGGCGACGCCGGCATCAAGCTGGTTGACTTCCTGGCCGCCCAGAAGCTGCTCTAAGAGGGACAACGACATGGCAAACGTACTTGTATTCATCGACAACCCGGGCGCGTCGCTCAAGAAGAGCAGCCTTGAGCTGTTGACCCTGGCGCGTTCCCTGGGCGAGAGCACTGTGGCGCTCAACGGAGAGCTGTCCGACGCCGTCGCTGCCGCCTTCGCCGAGTACGGGGTGGGATCCATCCTGCGCCCGGCAACCGAGGATCTGGACGACTTCCTGGTGGCACCCAAGGCTGCCTACCTGGCCGCCGCGGCTGAAAGCACCGGTGCCGGCATCGTGCTCCTGGACAACTCGCCCGAAGGCAAGGAAATCGCGGCGCGGCTGGGCATCCGCCTCAATGCCGGCGTCATTACCGACGTCGTGGCCGTGGAGCAGGACGGCACCGCGCACAAGTCCGTCCTGGCGGGCTCCTACACCACCGCCTGCAAGGCCACGACGCCCGTGTCCGTGCTGACCCTCAAGGCCAACAACGTCACCCCGGAACCGGCTCCTGCCGCCACCAGCCCCGGGACCGCCACCGTGGAGGTCCCGGCAGTAGCCGCAGCGGCCCGCATCACCGCCCGGGAGCAGAAGGTGGCCAGCGGCCGTCCCGACCTCACCGATGCCCGGATCGTGGTGGCCGGCGGACGCGGCATGGACGGCGACTTCGGTCCCGTCGAGGAACTGGCCGATGCCCTCGGCGCCGCGGTCGGCGCATCGCGTGCCGCCACGGATGCCGGCTGGATCAGCCACGACGCGCAGGTGGGACAGACCGGCAAGACCGTCTCCCCGCAGCTCTACATCTCTGCGGGCATCTCCGGCGCCATCCAGCAGAAAGCCGGCATGCAGACCTCCAAGGTGATTGTCGCGATCAACAAGGATGCCGAATCCCCGGTCTTTGAGATTGCTGATTTCGGGATCATCGGGGACGTGTTCGACGTGCTCCCGCAGGCCGCCGCCGAAATCAAGAAGCGAAAAGGCTGATTCTTTGACTGCCTCCCACGAGCAGGCACAGAGCCCGTTCAACCCGGACATCCACCGGGTTGGGCGGGTGCTCTGTTTTGCGGCCCATCCCGACGACATCGACTTCGGCGCTGCCGGCACCGTCGCCGCATGGACGGCGGCAGGCGTGCAGGTCAGTTACTGCATCATGACCGACGGCGACGCCGGCGGCTTCGACCCCGCGCACCGCGCGGACATCATCGCCATGCGCGACGCCGAGCAGCGGCGTGCCGCTGAACTGGTGGGCGTCACCGACATCCACTACCTCCACCAGCGGGACGGATACCTCGAGCCGTCGCACGAGGTGATGAAAGGCGTGGTGCGGCTGATCCGCGAAGTCCGTCCCGACGTCGTCCTTGCCATGCACCCCGAACGGAACTGGCAGCGGATCCAGAAGAGCCATCCTGACCACCTGGCCGTGGGGGAGGCGGTGACCCGAGCGGTGTATCCGGCACTCGAAAACCCCTTTGCCTACCCTGAACTGGCAGAAGCGGGCCTCGAAGCGTACAAGCTGCCGTGGCTGTGGCTCTACGCCGGCCCCGGGGAACGGGAGAACCACTTCGTGGACGTCACCGCCCAGGTGGACGCGAAGCTGGCCGCCATCCATGTCCACGTCAGCCAGCACCCTGACGTGGAGGCCATGGAAGCCACCGTCCGCCAGGGCATGCACGTCAACGCCGCCAGGGCCGGCCTCCCCGAGGGGCGCAGCGCGGAGGCCTTCCACGTGGTGGCAATCAACGGACCAGGCACCATCGCGGGTTTCTGAGCCCAACCAAAACGCCCCGTTCCTTCCGGCGAAGGAACGGGGCGTTGGATTAGTGCAGGGGCTATGCGCCCAGTGGGGCCGCGGCCACTGTGGGCAGGGTCGGTGCCTTGGATCCGCCGGCGGGCTCAACAGTGATGCCCAGTGAAGCCGCCGAGTGGATGCCCTGGACCACGGCAGGCTTGGAGAGCGCCTGCTCGTCCATCAGGCCCTGCGACACCGGAGCGGAGCCGTCCTTGGGGATCAGCCACATTTGGTAGACCTTGCCGGCCGGAGGCGCGGGCACACCGCTCATCTTAACCACGGCTGCGTCCTCGGACGCTGAGATCAGGAGGGTGGCCTTGCCGCCGCCCGCCACGTTCACCGAAGCCTCGCGCAGGTCATTGGCCCTGGCCACCTGGTTGACGGGGTCATTCTGGTCAGCCATATAGGCGCCTACGCCAACGCCGCCCAGGGCGATGGCTGCTGCCGCTGCCACCCCCACCAGCCAACGGCGGGTACCGGATGCGCCCCGGCGTTCCTCACGGCGCTTCCGGGCCTGCGCCAGCTCGTCACCCGATCCCTGCAGGGGAGCCGGTGCCGTGCTTCCGGCCGAGGCCTGCGCGCCTCCACCCGTTATTCCGTCCTTGCCCGGGAGTTGGGCGGGAAGCTGGGCAACAATCCGCTGGAACAGGTCCGACGGCGGTTCCTCCTCTGCACGGAACGTGCGGACCAGTGCCTCCCGGGACTGCCGGACACGCTCAAGGAAAGCCCGGCGTTCGGTTTCCGGGGCCGTCGAGATGTAACGGTCGATGGCGTCGCGTTCCTGCTCCGTCACAGCATCCAGGGCGTAGAGTTCAGCAAGGTCGACGGCGCGGCCGGACGCGAGGTCCATGGCCACGGTGTCCCCGAAGGCCCGCGAGCGGCCGTCGCGGCTTTCATCCATTCCGTTCATCTCAACTCACCCCCAGACAGGTCTTCAATCGGATCAGTCCATCGCGGATGCGGGACTTGATAGTGGGCACTGCGGCATTCAGCCGTTCTGCGACTTCCCGGTAGGTGAGGCCGCCGTAGTAGGCCAGGCGCACGGATTCCTGCTGTGTTTCGGTCAGCGTCCCCAGGCAGCGGACCACCGCCTCGGCCTCCAGCCTGCTGCCCACTTCATCGGAAACGGTGTCGTGGTCGATCTCCTGCGTGCTGGCCCCGTACTTGGCTTCCCTGTCCGTGGAGGACTGCGATGACCGGACCTTGTCCACCGCACGGCGATGGGAGATGGTCATCAGCCAGGACAGCGGGCTCCCTGCCTGCGGATCGAACTTCGCGGCGTTCTGCCAGACCTGGAGGAAGACTTCCTGCGTTGTGTCTTCACTGAGTTCGGGATCGATCAGGACGCGGCGCGCCATGCCAAAGACCCTGCGCGATGTTAGTTGGTAGAACTCGGCGAACGCCGCCTGGTCCCCGCGGGCGATGGCCGCCAGAAGGGCCGAGAGGCGTTGGCTGAGGTCTGCAGGTGGGTCAGTCACCGCGGCGGAGCCTTCGGAGTTCGGCGCGTTGGGAGTTTCCATTACGTTCAAGCATAAGTCTCCGGGCGCCGGATCCTCAGCAGTGCCGTGCCGGATGCGGTTGTCCGGCCGGGAACCTGCCTCCAGTAGAGTCACCTGCCGCTCCTAGCTCCGCTTGAATGTCTTCAAGAGCCATTCGGCGCCGCGGGCAGGGTGGATGGGGTGGCCGGCAAGTTTTTTCATCTCGGGGCGGCCTTAGGCCGGCCGCGGGCGGCGTGCTAGATTTTGGCGCCGGCGAAGCCCTGCTGGCGCCACGCCTCATACACTGCAATAGAGGCGGCATTGGCCAGGTTCAGGGACCGGAGGGCCGGCAACATGGGCAGGCGCACCGTGGCGGTCACGTGGGGATCGGTTTTCAGCTCCGGCGGCAGGCCCACCGATTCGCGGCCGAACAGCAGGACGTCTCCGGGCCGGTAGTCGATATCCGTGTAGCTGGTGGTGCCGTCCGAGGTGAACGCGTAGACGCGTTCGGGCTGCAGCTGCTGCCAAGCGTCCCCGATGGTCTTGTGCACGGTGACGACGGCGAGGTCGTGGTAATCGAGCCCTGCCCGGCGCAGTTTTGCGTCGGAAAAGTCGAAGCCCAGGGGTTCCACGAGGTGCAGTTCGGCGCCGGTGATGGCGGCAAGACGGATGGCGTTGCCGGTATTGCCGGGGATTTCTGGTTCATGGAAAAGGATGCGGAACACCTCCCCATCCTAGCCACCGCCGTCAGTGCATGCCGCGCAGCAGCCTGGCCAGGACCGGGACGTTCACTGTATTGGGAGCCGGGCCGGATGCCAGGAATTCCTTCAGGCCGCGCACCATTCCTGCTGCGTTGACGATCTGCACTGTCTCCAGCGCACCTGCCGGGCGGCGGTGGTGGTCGATCACGGGTTCGTGGAGGTTGACGTCGGGGCTGTGCACCACCGTCCATCCCGTGACGTTGAGCTCGGGAAAGATGTCCTGCATGGCCCATACGACGCGGGACAGCTGCGGGGGTGCCACCGCGCGGCCTCCCTGGTTGAGGGTCCGGCCGTCCCAGGCATAGGCGCCCTTGGGCAGGAGCATCGAGTTGACCAGGGCGAGCCGGTAGCCGGAAAGGACAGCGTGGTCGATGTGGCTGTTGTCCGCCGGCGACTGCAGGCCGTTGATCAGCCTCGCGGCGGGGATGGCCGGCAGCACCTGCCTGGTCAGCAGCTGCACCGTGCGCATCTCCCGCTGGATGCGCGCCTCTGCTCCAAAAATTCCCCGCTTTCTCGGTATCCCGTGCACCTGCTGCCGCGCCTGTGCCAGGGGGATGAGCGGAGCGTCATTTCCGTCGTAGGGCGGAACATAGACGGGCGGGTCCCCGGCTGTATTCCTACCGCTGGCCGGCCTGCGGACGGTGGCGGATGCCCTGCTTCCGGCGGCCGGGGCATCAAAGTGGGCGCCGTCGTCGGACGAAGCGTCCCGGACCGTGCCCGCGCCATAGGAGCGGTCGTAGGCCTTCCTGCGCTGCGGATCGATCAGCGTCTCATAGGCAGCGGTAACGCGGCGGAAGGTTGCGGCGTCACCCCCGTGGTCCGGATGGGCCTTCCTGGCCGCACGCCGGTAGGCCACCTTGATTTCTTTTTCGGTGGCGGTGACGGCCACCCGAAGGACCTGGTAATGGGAGCTGCTGCTCTCGGTCAAGCAATCTTCCTTCTCTTGGTGCGCGGCTTCCCCGTTTCCGGCCGGAAAGTGGAGTGCCCGCCCAGTCTAGCCAGCATGGATGGTGCGCCTGCGGTGACAACGAACGTCCCGGGCCTGCGGGTTCCCGGGAGCCCGGAGTCTAGACTCGTGCCTGCGCGGCGGAACACTGGCTGAAGGGGATGCAACGGAGTGGAGAAGAAAATGCCGACGACGGCGGGACGGGCCGGCAAGACATGGCGCCGGGGAGTGCCACTCGTGGTTGGCTGCCTGGGCGCCGTGCTCCTGGGCGGATGCAGTGTGGACGTGCGGGATCCTTCCGTCACCGCAGCTCCCGCCGGTACTCCGGTGGTGGCCACGCCAACCATCACTCCCGGCCACGATGCCGCGGCGGTGGCGGGCCGGGATATGCCCTTCGCTGCCGGTGGCGATCTGGCTCCAGGGGTGCCCGTGGGAATCTCGGATGACCTCAAAGGCGCGCCGGGCTGGAAGCTGGTGAAGGACAACGTGGCCGGTGCCAGCCAGTATGCCAAGGCCGATGGCTGCATGGTTGCCGCAAGGGCCAGCACCGGCCAGGCAGCGCTGGTCCGCGGAGACGACCGGGAGTCCACCGTTGCCCTGTTCCAGTACCTTGACGCAACCGTCCAGCCCTCCTACTTGAAGACGGCAACCCTGCAGTGGGGCGGCAGCCCGGATGCTCCCGGCCGGCACGTGGAAGTGCTGGCCCTGGAGCAGGCGGCTCCCGGCGGACGGTCCATCGCGGTGCTGGCAAGGGTCTTTGGTGCTGCCGGTTCATCGGCTTACGTCTCAGTGTCCTGCCCGGACGCGACAACACTGGGCGCGGCCCGCCAGGACGTGGTCCGCTACTTGCCCTTGGTGCCGCCGTCTGCCTGAGTCCTGCCAGGTCCTGGAACACCAAAACCGCCGGCGGCTGGAGGGCTCAGCTGCCGGCGGAGATGTTTGGCCGCGGTGTCCACGCGCCCGGTAGTGCCCGTGGAATCACGCGGTGGTTCGGGCCGTTCCCACTGACAGCCGGTTGAGGGCCAGGGCACCCACCAGCAGACCGAAGTCACGCAGTGCGACGTCGTAGAAGCTTCCCAGCAGGAGCAGGTTGACGATGATTCCGGCCAGCCACGCGGCCACGATCAGCGAACCGTATTTTGGCCGTACTGCCACCGCCACGCCTGCAATGATTTCCACGACTCCCACGATGTACATGAAGGTCTGGGGCTGCAGCGGCACGATGGCCGTGGCCTGGGGGGCAAGGTAGACGGTCCAGTGCGTAAGGATATTGGTGAATTTGTCCAGTCCGAAGAGGATCGGTGCGACCGTGAATACGGTCCGCAGCAGCAGGAACGCCTGCCGTGCCGGCGGCACGGTGGCTGGTGCATGCTGGGCCCGCATTGCCGATGCTGATTTCATGGTGTTCTCCTTCTAAAAGTAGGTATGCCAATTTTAGAGACGGCCGAGGTCTATAATCAATAGATCTTGACTTTGGAATTGGAGGCATCATGTACCGACTTCCCTGGGCGGACAGGATTGCTGCCGTTGCGTCGCTGACCGACGCCAAGAGGCTGCAGCTGTTTGAACTGGTCGCTGCTTCGCCCCGGCCCGTGGGGCGCGACGAGGTGGCCGAGGCCGCCGGTATGGCGCGCAGCACCGTTTCCTTCCATCTGGACAGGCTGGTCCAGGACGGGCTGCTGGCGGTGGAGTTCCACAAGCCTGCGGGCAGGACGGGGCCGGGGTCCGGACGCCCCGCCAAGATGTACCGGCCAGTGGGGAGCGAAGTGGGAGCATCCGTGCCGGACCGGAATTACGACCTCGCCGGGGAGCTGATGGCTGCGGCGATTGAGGCCACCCAGGCCGACGGTGCGCCGGTGGGGGAATCGTTGCGCGCCGTCGCTTTCCGGAAAGGCCGGGAACTGGCAGAAGGTTCCGAAGGCCTGGAAGAGTTCCTGGCGGAAGCGGGCTATCAGCCGGAGCCCGACGGGGATGGCGGCTACCTGCTCGCCAACTGCCCCTTCCACCGGCTCTCCCGGGACCATACGGCAGTGGTGTGCGACATGAACGGCGCCTTCCTGCGAGGGGCGGCGGTTGGCTGCGGCGGCCCGGAAGACCGGGTCGTCCCTGCTGCCGGGCCCGGCCACTGCTGCGCGAGGATTACGGCCGGGAGCTGACGGCTCCGCGCCGTGGGCGCGGCAGCCGGCCGCGATAGAATTTGAGGATGCCCGCCTACCTCGACCATGCCGCCACCACGCCGCTTTCCGGTGCCGCGCTCGCCGCCTTGACGCGTGAACTGGCGCGGACCGGCAACCCCTCATCACTGCACGGATCCGGACGAAGGGCGCGCCGTGCCGTCGAGGACGCGCGGGAAACGATTGCCGCGGCGGCAGGCGCCCATCCCTCGGAAGTCATCTTCACCTCCGGAGGTACCGAGGCGGACAACCTCGCCGTGAAGGGCATGTACTGGTCCCGGTTGGCAGAAGACCCAAAGCGGCGCCGCATCCTGTGCTCCGCCGTCGAACACCACGCAGTGCTGGACACCGTGGAGTGGCTCGAACGGCACGAGGGCGCCGAAGTGGCCTGGCTGCCCGTGGACAGCGAAGGTGTTGTGGACCTTGAGGTCCTCGAATCGGAACTCTCCCGCGACCCCGGCACCGTCGCGCTGGTGACTGTCATGTGGGCCAACAACGAGGTCGGCAGCATCCAGCCCATCAAGCGGGTCGTGGAACTGGCCCAT
>Ga0308176_10003103_pt1 | contig 10562 bp, 5 predicted proteins | sample PhyCR2_3_FD_203890 | JGI IMG/M metagenome (GOLD analysis project Ga0308176, IMG submission 203890) | Soil microbial communities from UC Gill Tract Community Farm, Albany, California, United States - DLSLS.C.R2 | ecosystem: Environmental > Terrestrial > Soil > Agricultural land | place: USA... | reverse complement strand
TTGGCGCCCACTGCAGGTAGTCCGGCGTGGCGATCGGACCGATTTCCTTGCGCACCCAGGCGACCAGTTCCTTGCGCAAGTCGTCGGTACCGGTTTCGCCGGCGATCAGGGTGACGTAGGCATAGATGCCCTGGCCTTTGATGTCGTGCGGGCAGCCAACCACCGCCGCCTCGGCCACCTTCGGGTGCGCGACCAGCGCGCTTTCGACTTCGGCGGTACCGATGCGGTGGCCGGCGACGTTGATCACATCGTCGACGCGGCCGGTGATCCAGTAGTAGCCGTCCTCGTCGCGGCGCGCACCGTCGCCAGTGAAGTAGTTGCCGGGGTAGGCAGAGAAATAGGTTTCGATGAAACGCTGATGGTCGCCGTAGACCGTGCGCATCTGTCCAGGCCAGGAATCGGTGATCAGCAGGTTGCCTTCGGCCGGGCCCTCCAGCAATTCGCCGATCGCATCGACGATCGCCGGCTGGATGCCGAAGAACGGCAGCGTGGCCGAGCCGGGCTTGGCGTCGATCGCACCGGGCAGTGGCGAAATCAGGACGCCGCCGGTCTCGGTCTGCCACCAGGTATCGACCACCGGGCAACGCTCCTCGCCGACCACCCGCCAGTACCACTCCCACGCTTCGGGATTGATCGGCTCGCCGACCGTGCCAAGCAGGCGCAGCGACTGGCGCGAGGTGGCCTTCACCGGCGCCTCGCCCTCGCGCATCAACGCGCGGATCGCGGTCGGCGCGGTGTAGAACAAGGTCACCTGGTGCTTGTCGATCACCTGCCAGAAGCGGCTGTGGTCGGGATAGTTGGGCACGCCGTCGAACATCACCGTGGTCGCGCCGTTGGCCAGCGGGCCGTACACCACGTAGCTGTGCCCGGTGACCCAGCCGACATCGGCGGTGCACCAGTAGACATCGTCCTCGCGCAGGTCGAACACGCATTCGTGCGTGTAGCTGACAAACACCAGGTAGCCGCCGGAGGTGTGCAGCACGCCCTTGGGCTTGCCGGTGGAGCCGGAGGTGTACAGGATGAACAGCGGGTGCTCGGCCTCCATCGGTTCGGCCGGGCAGTCGGTGCTCTGGCCGTCCATCAGGTGGTGCCAGTAGCGGTCGCGCGGCGACTGCATCGGCACCGCCGCGCCGGTGCGGCGCACCACCACCACGGTTTCAACGCTGGTGGTACCGGGCCGTTCCAGCGCGGCGTCCACGTTTGTCTTGAGCGGAATATGCTTGCCGCCGCGCCGGCCTTCGTCCGCGGTGACCACCAGCTTGCATTGCGAATCGGCGATGCGCCCAGCCAGCGAGTCGGGCGAAAAGCCGCCGAACACCACCGAGTGGACCGCGCCGATGCGCGCGCAGGCGAGCATCGCCACCGCCGCCTCCGGGATCATCGGCAGATAGATCGCCACGCGGTCGCCCTTGGCCACGCCCAGGTGCTTGAGCGTGTTGGCGAACTTGCATACCTCGGCGTGCAGCTCGCGGTAGCTGATCCGGCGCGATTCGTTCGGGTCGTCGCCCTCGAAGATGATCGCGGTCTTGTCGCCGCGCTCGGCCAGGTGGCGGTCCAGGCAGTTGGCCGCGACGTTGAGCTGGCCGTCGTCGTACCAACGGATGTGCAGGTCCTTCGGGTTGAACGAGACGTCCTTGATGCGCGTCGGCGCGCGCGTCCAGTCCAGCCGCTGCCCGACCTTGCCCCAGAAGCCTTCCGGATCGCGCACCGAGTCGGCGTACATGCGCGCATAGGCGTCCTTGTCGATGCGCGCCGTGGCGGCGAACGCGGGGTTGACCGGATGGAGCTTGGACATGGAAGGGCTCTCCTGCGGCTGCGTGGAAGGGCGCCGGGCAGGCCGGCATCGGTTCGAGTGTAGCCCCGCTCGTGCGGCGCGATGGCGGCCAACGCTACGACTTTGGTCGACCCTAGACCATCGGCGAATAGCCGTCCGCGACGCAGCATGGCCATGCTCGGCCATCATCTGGGGAGAGCCATGTCAATGAGTCCGCACGCACGCATCCGCCGTCGTCCGTTGGCGCTCGCACTGGCCTGTGCGCTGGCGCTGCCGCTGGGCGCCCACGCCCAGGACAACACACGCGAGCAGCAGCTCGAACAACGCGTGTCGCAGCTGGAGCAGGAACTGGTCGAGCTCAAGGGCATGATCCAGGCGCAGAAGGCGGCCACGCCCGCGCCGGCACCCGCGGCGCCGTCGACGACCGTCGCTGCCGCGCCCAGCGAATCGGCCAAGCCGGTCTTCAGCAGCGCGCCGGGCGTGTCGGTGGCGCTGCACGGCTTCATCAGCGCCAGCGCGTTCGGGCAGAACAAGAGCTTCACCTTCGGCAACGGCCAGAACGCCGAATACCCGCAGCCCGGCTCGACCGGCTCGCTGAGCGGCGTGGACGTGCGCAACACCCGCTTCTGGCTGGACTTCAGCGGTGCCAAGTTCGCCGGCGACTGGAACGGCGGCGGCCGCATCGAGATGGATTTCTTCGGCGGCTTCAACGGCACCGGCGCGTACAGCCAGCAACAACCAACGCCGCGCCTGCGCCAGGCCTACATGGACCTGACCAATCCCAACACCGGCAGCACCGTGCGCATTGGCCAGCAGTGGGACCTGATGTTCCCGGTCGACAACACGCCGACCTCGCTGGCGCACATCGCCTTCCCGCTCGGCTTTGCCGCCGGCTACGTCGGCTGGCGCTTCCCCGGCATCGTGTGGATGCAGGACCTCAACCACGGCAGCGCCGGCCCCAAGTGGCGCTTCGACCTGGGCGTGTTCGAAGGCAGCTGGAACGGCCCGGGCAGCAACATCAACTACCAGACCGCCGGCAGTGCCGGCTTCCGCCCGCAGGTGGAGGCGCGCCTGCGCGTGCAGGACAAGACCTGGCTGGCCTACGCGGTGGCGCACTACAGCCGCGCCGACCTGCGTGGCGTCGACGGCAGCGCACCGACGCCGGTGCAGGCGTCGATCACCAGCACCGGCTACGAGCTCGGCGGCCAATGGAAACCCGGCCCGTGGACCTTCAAGGGGCTGGTGTACACCGGCAACGGCTTGGGTCAGATCTTCGGCGCGTTCGCGCAGTTCGGTGACATCCGCGAGCGCGGCGGCTTCCTCCAGGCCGGCTACAACTTCACCCCCGAGTGGAGCGTCAACGCCTTCTACGGGATCAGCAAACCCGATCGTGACGACGTGGTCGCCTGGCTCGGCAACGGCGCGACCGGCCTGCTGCGCAACCGCCAGGCGGCGCTCAGCCTGCAATACGCCACCGGCGCCTATGAACTGGGTGTGGAATGGATGTACGACAAACTGGACTCCACGGCCGACGGCACCAACCGCATCACCACCAGCGGCAACCAGCTCAGCCTGAACGCGCTGTACCACTTCTGATCTCGCCCTGATCGAACGCGCCGGGCTGGTTGCCGGCGCGCGCATCGCAAACGATCGACAACGCCGTGGTCGCCAGGTCACGGCGCGTGCGGGGCGCGTGTGCGGCCCGCTCCACCGGCTCGCCCTGGGGAGGGTGCGCCGACCATCCGCAAGGGGAACCATCATGGCGACAACCGCAATCGAGGCGCGCGGCACCGCGCTCGATACCAACCACCGAAGGGTGGTGCTGGCCTCCAGCCTGGGCACCGTGTTCGAGTGGTACGACTTCTACCTGTACGGCTCGCTCGCGGTGCTGATCGGCAAGCAGTTCTTCTCCGGCCTCAACGACGCCAGCCAGCTGGTGTTCGCGCTGCTGGCCTTCGCCGCTGGCTTCGCGGTGCGCCCGTTCGGCGCGCTGGTGTTCGGTCGGCTTGGCGACATGGTCGGGCGCAAGTACACCTTCTTGATCACCATCGTGATCATGGGCTTGTCGACCTTCCTGGTCGGCGTGCTGCCGGGCTACGGCAGCATCGGGCTGGCCGCGCCAGCGATCCTGATCGCACTGCGCCTGCTGCAGGGCCTGGCGCTGGGCGGCGAATACGGTGGCGCGGCTACCTATGTCGCCGAGCACGCGCCGGCGGGCAAGCGCGGGTTGTACACCAGCTTTATCCAGATCACCGCGACCTTCGGCCTGTTCCTGTCGCTGCTGGTGATCCTCGGCTGCAAGGCGCTGCTGGGCGATGCGTTTGACGAGTGGGGTTGGCGCATTCCGTTCCTGCTCTCCTCGGTGCTGCTGGCGGTGTCGGTGTACATCCGCCTGCAGTTGGCCGAGTCGCCGGTGTTCCAGCAGATGAAGGCCGAGGGCAAGCATTCGAAAGCGCCGCTGACCGAGTCGTTTCTGCGCTGGCCGAACTTGAAGCGGGTGATCCTGGCGCTGCTCGGCGCCACCGCCGGCCAGGCCGTGGTGTGGTACTGCGGGCAGTTCTACGCTATGTACTTTCTCGGCACCACGCTGAAGATCGACGGCACCACCACGCAGTTGTTGATTGCCGGCGCACTGCTGATCGGCACGCCGTGTTTCGTGCTGTTCGGCTGGCTGTCCGACCGCATCGGGCGCAAGCCGGTGGTGCTGGCCGGCTGCCTGCTGGCGGCGCTGACCTACTTTCCGATCTTCCACGGGCTGACCCACTACGGCAATCCGGCGATCGAGGCGGCCAGTGCCAGCGCGCCGGTGCGCGTGCTGGCCAATCCGCAGGATTGCAGCCTGCAGATCGACCTGGTCGGCAAGAAGACCTTCACCCGCTCCTGCGACGTGGCCAAGAGCTTCCTGGCCAAGCGCGGCGTGCCGTACGAGAACGTCGAAGTCGCCGCCGGCACGATTGCCAAGGTGGCGGTAGGCAGCCGCGAGTTTTCATCGTTCGACGGCCGCAGCATGGACAAGGCGGCGTTCACCGCGCAAAGCAAGGCGTTCGGCGAGCAGGTCGGCACGGCGCTGAGCGACGCGGGCTATCCGGCCAAGGCCGACCCGGCGCGTTCGAACTACCCGATGCTGCTGGTGCTGCTGACGATCCTGGTGATCTACGTGACCATGGTCTACGGCCCGATCGCCGCGTGGCTGGTGGAGATGTTCCCCACCCGCATCCGCTACACCTCGATGAGCCTGCCGTATCACATCGGCAACGGCTGGTTCGGCGGCTTCCTGCCGTCGGTGTCGTTCGGCATCGTGGCCGCCACCGGCAACTTCTACGCGGGGCTGTGGTATCCGGTGGTGATCGCGTTGATGACGTGCGTGATCGGCTTGCTGTTCTTGCCCGAAACGCGGCACGTCGACCTGGCTGATTGAGCCCCAGCACCCGTGCGTGGCCGCGATAATGCGGTCGCGCACGGGTGAACTTTCCTCTCCCCCCCGGGGAGAAGGGGCCCGCAGGGCGGATGAGGGTGCGTGCGGAGCGCACGGACGAACGCTCACGCAAGCCCCGCATCCTCAACCGAACTTCCCGAAGGGAGAGTGCGCCGAGCCGCAAGCGATGAGACGGCCGCGGGCTACCCTTCGCGCATGCCGCCGATCGATCCCACCTCGCCCTACGCCCGCAAGGGCCGCGGCGCCGCCTCCAACCCGGAGGGGCGTTTCGAAACGGTGCGCCACCACGCCGAGGACGACGGTTGGCAAAGCCTGCTGCTGGACGCGGACGCCCCGCGCCCGCGCACGGAAGTGACCGAGGAACGCGCGCGCAGCGTCATCAGCCGCAATGACTCGCCCGACATCGGCTTCGACCAGGCGCTCAACCCTTATCGAGGGTGCGAGCACGGCTGCATCTATTGCTACGCGCGCCCGTCGCACGGTTACCTCAACCTCTCACCCGGGCTCGACTTCGAAACCCGCCTGCGTGCCAAGACCAACCTGGCCGACGTGCTGCGCGTGGAGCTGGGCAAGCGCAGCTACGTACCCAGCCCGATCAACATCGGCAGCAACACTGATCCCTACCAGCCGGTGGAGAAGCGCTGGCGACTGACCCGCGCCGCGCTGGAACTGCTGGCGCAGTGCCACCACCCGTGCACGATCGTCACCAAGAACGCGCTGGTCGAACGCGACATCGACCTGCTTGCCGCGATGGCGCGCGAGGATCTGGTGCAGGTGTTCGTCTCGGTCAATTCGCTGGACAATCACCTGGCGGCCAAGCTCGAACCGCGCGCCAGCGCTCCGCACCGGCGCATTCAGGCGATCCGCGCGCTGGCCGAGGCCGGCGTGCCGGTGGGCGTGCTGGTCGCGCCGATCATTCCCGCGCTCAACGATGGCGACATGGAGGCGGTGCTCGAACAGGCCCACGCCGCCGGCGCGCGCTGTGCCGGCTACACCGTGGTGCGGCTGCCGTACGAGTTGAAGACGCTGTTCCGCGAATGGCTGGCGCTGCACGCGCCGCAGCGCGCTGCCCACGTGATGAGCCTGATTCAGCAGATGAACGGCGGCCGCGATTACGACAGCGACTTCCGCACCCGCATGCACGGGCAGGGCGTGTTCGCGCAACTGCTCGAGCGACGCTTCGAAGTGGCCTGCCGCAAGCACGGCTTCGGCCGCGCGCGCGAACTTCAACTCGATACCGCGCGCTTCGTGCCGCCGCGGGAGGCCTCGCCGCAGGGGTCGTTGTTCTAGCCATACCGCCGCCGCCCAAGGCCCGTGATGGAATTCAATCCGGCGGGCGGTTCGCCGCCCGCTCCACCTTCCCGTCGCGCCGCAGCGCGCTGAGGACCAGGCTCAACCCCAAGGTCGCCGCCGCGATGATGAACAGCATGGAGAGAATCGGCAGCCCGAACAGCGTCGGCCCGTTCTGCATGCGTGCGGTCAGCGCCGCGCCGATCACCAGCGCCGCGACGATCACCCCGGTGCTGATCCGGTTGGCGATCTTTTGCAGGCTCTCCATCATGTGCGACTCCTCCAGCCCGTCCACGCGCACGCGCAGGCGGTTCTGCGCCAGGGTGCGCAGGATCGCCGCCACGTGCTGCGGGGTGTGCCGGGCCAGCTCCTGCACATCCAGCCACTCGCTGGCCAGGTTGGCTGGAGACAGCGTGCCGAGCGCCTGCCGGCGCAACACCTGCTGCAGGTGCTGCTCGACCACGCGGCGGGTGTCGATGCTCGGATCGAGCGCGCTGGTGACCGCTTCGAGGTTGAGCAGCGTCTTGCCCAGGATGCTCAGCTCCGCCGGCGGGCGCAGTCCGCAGGACGCCCCCACGCGGGCCAGCTCGAGCACCAGCCGGCCCTCGGAAAACTGCCGGCTGGAGTTGTGCAGGCCGACGTAGCTGGCGACCAGCTGCTCGACCTGGCGCTTGTACAGCGCATGGCGGAAATCCTCCAGCGCGGTACCCATCGTTTCGCTGATCTCGGCCACCTGGTCGCCATTGCCGGAAATCGCCCCGAGCATCAGCTTGAGCAGCCGTTGGCGCGTGCGCGGCACCAGTCGCGCCACCATGCCCAGGTCGAACAGTGCCAGCCGATGGTCCTCCATCAGCAGCACGTTGCCCGGGTGCGGATCGGCATGCACCAGGCCATGCACGAACACCTGGTCGAGGTAGGCGCGCAGCAGTTCGCGCGCCTGCTCCTGCAGCGGATGCTCGATGCGCCGCAGCGGCGGAATGTGGGTGACCTTGATGCCGCGCACACGCTGCATGGTCAACACGCGGGTGGTGGTCAGGTCGGCCAGCGGCAGCGGGATGAACAGCGTGTCGTAGGCGCGCAGATTCTCGGCGAAGCGGCGCAGGTTCTCCGCCTCCAGCTCGAAATTGATCTCGTTGGCCAAACTGTGGCGCAGCTCGTTGACCAGCCCGGCGAAGCCGTAGCGGCGGCCGACGTCGGTGACGCGGTCGGCGGCGCCGGCCAATTTTTCCAGGATCGCCAAGTCCTCGCGCAACGTTTGCGCGATGTTCGGCCGCTGCACCTTGAGCACCACTTCGCGGCCGTCGCGCAACGTCGCTGCGTGCACCTGCGCCACCGAGCCGGCAGCCAGCGGCGTGTCATCGAAACAGGCGAACAGCGTGGCGATGCGGGCGCCCAGTTCGGCCTCGATGGTTTCGCGTACCTGCGCCACCGGCACCGGCGCGACGTCGTCCTGCATGCGCTCCAGCTCGGCGATGTACGCAGCCGGCACCATGTCCGGCCGCGTCGACAGCGCCTGGCCGACCTTGATGAAAGTGGGCCCGAGCGCTTCGAGGTCATCGACGAACTGCTTCGGTTGCCCTGGCTTGGCCGCCGCGGTCTCGCCCGCCAGTGCCGCTTCCTGGATGTCCAGCTCCAGCCCGCTGAACAAGCCGGCCTTGCGATAGCGCAGCAGGAACGCGCCGATCCGGGCGTAGCGGGACAGACGACTGGCTTCGTTCACGCCTCAGGGCTCCAACGCTTTCCCGCAGCGTGGAGCGGATGGCGGCAACGGGGCGTCAACGGGTCCGCGCTGCCCGGCTGCGTCAGGCTTGCGGCTGCCGCGGCGGAGCAAAGCCTGTCGGAGGCCGTCGGCGACGACTTCCGCGGCTTGCATGCTGCCGATGTGCGGCGCCCACGAACACCCGCCGCTCAGCTCCGGTTGGACAGAAAGGGATGCGGTCGCTCCAGTACGGCGCGCCAGCCGCGCCGGCCCAGCCAGGCCAGCGCAAGCAGCACGATCATCCACGATGCACCCAGCAGCGCCACCGGCACGCCGTGGCCACGCTCGAAGGCGCGCTCGTCCAGCAACAGCCAGGTCAGGCTGAGGCTCATCTGGATGAAGCACACCGCGCACAGGACCCCGGTGATCCAGGCGGGCAGGGGACGTCCACCGATGATCATCAAGGTGAAAGCCGTGAGCACGCACATGCTGGTCAGCTGGCTGAGCAGCACCGCCGCATCGGCCACCCAGCCGAGCCGGGCAACCAGCACCAGCGCCAGGACCACGCCCAGTATGGCGAGCTGGATGAGCAGGCCGGGCAGCAGGCTTGCGCCGAGCACGTCACGGCGCACCTGCGCCGGCGTGCCCAGTCCCGGAAGCAGCGCCAGCAGCGGCAGTTCCGCGTTGTCCTTCTGCCAGCGCTGGCTGAGCTGCATGACGCACACCAGTGTCAGGAGCAGGCTGACGAAGCCGCCGACCCAGGCGAACAGCCGGGTCCAGCCCGACAGCAGCCCCCAGCTGAACCCGCCATGCCGAGCGGCCATCTGCGCCAGCAGCATCGCCAGCACAAGCGCGCCGGGCAGCAGGCAAAAGGCCAGCTGGCGCGCGTAGCCGGCTGGGGTCATCGGCACGAAGAGACCGCCGAGCGCCACGCGCAAGCTGTAGCGCGGGCGCTGCGGACCGCTCGGACCCAGCGCGATCAATGGCCGCAGCCAGTCCGGTTGCTGGCGCAACTGCTGCACGCTGTCGGGCAACCCGCCGGACAGGCCGGCCCAGCCGCTGCCGCGGCCGGCACGGCGGAACTGCGTCACCATCGGGCGTGACATGCCCGGCCGGTATGGGTCGGCGGCGCGCAGCTCGCGCCGCCAGCACAGTGCGCAGATCGCCAGCATCGCCGCGGCTGCACCCGTGCCCAGCAGCAGGAAGCCCGGCTGGCCCGGACCGGGGAGATCCAGATGCAGCCGCAACGTGTTGAAGGCCATCGGCAGCAGGCCGATCACCGCGCACAGCATGCTTGGCACCAGCCCGATCAGCAGCCCCCCGCACAGCGCCATCGTCAGCAGGCAGGCGAGCTGCCGTGGGTCGGCGCCGGCCAGTCCGAGCAAAAGGCTGGGCAATGCGATAGCGACGAGCGCCGACAGCAGGGCGCCGAGCACGGTGGCGCGCTGCAGTCCGGGCACGCACAGCTGCCGCGCGTCGATCGCCAACAGCAGGCTGGGCGCCAGCAGGAACATGCCGACGAAGAACTCGCCGAGCGCCAGCACCGAGCCGACCGCGATCGGCCAGCGCTCCCGGTGCATGAAGATCCCGACCAGTACCGCGGCAACCGTCACCGCGACCAGCACGAGGCCGACGTACCACCGGGTCCAGCGGGGCGTGGCGCGCCAGGGCGCCAGCAGGGCCGTGGCCGCGTTCATTCGGCGATCTCCACGAACAGGTCCTCCAGCCCCAGCGCGTCAAGGCGCGCGCCGGGCAGGGCGGCCGCCTCGGTCCAGCGGCCGCCGGCATCGCGTTCGACCACCAGGCTCACGCTGCCGTCCTCGTGCCGGCGACGGCTCAGCGCCTGCGTCGGCGCGGCGGCGCTGAGCCGCGCCGGCAGCCACAGCCGCGCGTAGCGTTCCTTGGTTTCATCCACGCCGCAATGGATCAGCAAGCGGCCCTGGTGCAGGAAGGCGACCTCCGAGGCGACCCGCTCCAGGTCCGACACGATGTGCGTGGAAAACAGCACCGTGGTGCCGGCCTCGCCAGCGCGCAGCGCGACCTCGCGCAGCAGCTCGCGGCGGGCGACCGGATCGAGCGCGGCGGCCGGTTCGTCCAGCACCAGCAACTCCGGGCGCGAGGCCAGTGCGCGGATCAGGTCGACGCGCTGGCGCTCGCCCGGCGAGAGCTTGGCCAGCAGCTTGTTGGGCGGAAGCTCCCAGCGCGCCAGCGTGGCCTTGGCGAACGCCGCATCCCAGCGTGGGTAGAAGCGTCCCACGTAGTCGAGCATCTGCGTGGCGCTCAGCCAGGCCAGCGCCTCCGGCTGCTGCGGCACGTAGGCCAGTCGCGCCTTTGCCGCGTCGGACAGCCGTATCGCCGGCTCG
>Ga0308176_10003101_pt1 | contig 10565 bp, 7 predicted proteins | sample PhyCR2_3_FD_203890 | JGI IMG/M metagenome (GOLD analysis project Ga0308176, IMG submission 203890) | Soil microbial communities from UC Gill Tract Community Farm, Albany, California, United States - DLSLS.C.R2 | ecosystem: Environmental > Terrestrial > Soil > Agricultural land | place: USA... | reverse complement strand
CCCACCGGCGCGCTACACCGAAGCGACGCTCGTGCGGACGCTCGAGGAGCTCGGCATCGGCCGACCGTCCACCTACGCCTCGATCCTCGGCACGATCCTCGACCGCGGCTATGTCTTCAAGCGGGGCACGGCGCTCGTCCCCGCCTTTCTCGCCTTCTCGGTCGTGGGCCTGCTCGAGAAGCACTTCAGCCGGCTCGTCGACTACGACTTCACGGCTTCGATGGAGGACGACCTCGACCGGATCGCGGCCGGGGACGAGCAACGGGTCGACTGGCTCGGCCGCTTCTACTTCGGCGACCCAGGCGGCGCCGAAGGCGCCGCGGTGTCCCGGCCGGGCGGCGCCGGCTCCGCCGGCGGCGCTTCCAGCCACGCCGGAGGTCTGCACGAGCTCGTCTCGGATCTCGGTGCGATCGACGCGCGGGAGATCAACTCGCTCGAGATCGGCGACGGGATCGTCCTGCGCGTCGGTCGCTACGGGCCTTACCTCGAGCGGGACGGGCAGCGGGCGAGCGTCCCCGACGAGCTCCCGCCCGATGAGCTGACCATCGAGCGGGCCGAGGAGCTGCTCTCGCAGCCGAGCGGCGACCGGGACCTCGGCACCCATCCCGAGACCGGGCTGCCGATCGTCGCGCGCACCGGCCGGTATGGGCCGTACATCACAGAGGTCCTCCCCGAGGATTCGAAGGAGAAGCCGCGCACCGCTTCGCTCTTCAAGACGATGTCGCTCGACACGGTGACGCTCGAGGACGCGCTCCGCCTGCTCGAGATCCCTCGCGTGGTCGGCGTCGCCGAAGACGGGGAGGAGGTCGTCGCGCGAAACGGCCGCTACGGGCCCTACGTCCAGAAAGGGAGGGAGTCGCGCTCCCTCGAGTCGGAGGAGCAGCTCTTCACGATCGACCTGCCCGGCGCGCTTGCCCTCCTCGCGCAGCCCCGGCAGCGGCGCGGTCAGCGGGCCGCAGCGACGAAGCCGCTCCGCGAGCTCGGCACCGATCCGGTCGGCGGCAAGGAGATCGTGCTCAAGGAAGGCCGCTTCGGCCCGTACGTCACCGACGGCGAGACGAACGCGAGCCTGCGCAAGGGCGACGAGCCGGAGGCCGTCACGCTCGACCGCGCCGTCGAGCTGCTCGCCGAGCGCCGCGCGAAGGGGCCGGCGAAGCGAGGCGGCCGACGCCGCAAGGCTTCGTGAACGGTTCTCCACAAACTTCGCCGACCGGTCGGCGTCCTATGCTCACGGACCGGGTCGACGCGCGGAATACACTTGCCGCGCGGCACGTTCGAGCGACCGGGGCGTGTCGGAGCGGCGGCACTCCCGGCGAGGGTGGTAACCGGAGGACTTACCTCCTAAGGTGAGAAGGCTTGCGGGCAAGCAAAGCAGGACGAAAGGACTGAGGGAGCGCTGACGCAGAACCAGCTCAACGATTTGCTCGAGTCGGATCAGATCCGTGCCATCGTCGAGGGCGCCGAGGAGCGCGGGTTCGTCGATCCCGCACAGCTCGAGGCGTTCGCGGCCGAGCTCGAGCTCAACGATCAGGAGGTCGAGGAGCTCACCCGCGAGCTCGAGCGCACCGGACTCGAGATCGGCCAGCCGGCCGCGGGAACGGCTGCTCCGCCGAGCGCGGCTCCGAAGGCCGAAGAGAAGGAGAAGCAGGAGGAGCCGGCGCCCGAAGTGGTTCCCGCCGTCGCGATCTCCGGCTCCGCCGACAGCCTGCAGCTGTTCCTCGCCGACGTCGGCCGTCACAAGCTGCTCACCGCCGCCGAAGAGGTCATGCTCGCGAAGCGGATCGAGCGCGGCGACCCGTCCGCGAAGCGTCACATGATCGAGTCGAACCTCCGGCTCGTCGTCTCCATCGCCAAGGGCTATCGCGGGCTCGGCGTCCCGTTCCTCGACCTGATTCAGGAGGGGACGCTCGGGCTGAATCGCGCCGTCGAGAAGTTCGACTGGCGCCGCGGCTACAAGTTCTCGACCTACGCCACCTGGTGGATCCGCCAGTCGGTGCAGAGGGCGGTTGCGAACCACGCGCGCACGATCCGCGTGCCCGTCCATGTCGTCGAGCGCCAGCAGAAGCTGTCGCGCGCGGCGCGCCGCCTCGAGGTCGAGCTCGGACGCGAGGCGACGAAGGAGGAGCTCGCGGAGGCAACCGGCCTGCCGATGCAGCACGTCGACGAGGCGCTCGGCGCGGCGAATGCTTCCGTCTCGCTCAACCAGACTGTCGGTGCCGACGACGAGGGCGAGCTCGGCGACCTGTTCGCCGACCGCGAGGCGGCCGATCCGTTCGACGAGGCCGAGGAGTCCCTCCGCCGCCAGGGCGTGCGGCGCGCGCTCGAGGCGCTTCCGGAGCGCGAGCGGCGGATCCTGGAGCTGCGCTTCGGCTTCGAGGGCGAGCCGTGGACGCTCGAGGCGATCGGGAACGAGCTCGACCTGACGCGAGAGCGGGTCCGCCAGCTCGAGGGTCAGGCGCTCTCCCGGCTGGGCGCCCTGCGCGACCTCATCTCGGTCGCGGCGGCCTAGCCGGGAACCGAGCTCCTCGCTCGCAGGATCGCCTCGCGGTCGAGAGGCGCGACGCGCAGCTCCGGCGGCGGCCGGCGCAGGAACGAGTCGATGAGGAGCAGCTCGTCGAGGTCGAGCTCTCCCGGATCACCTTGTAACAGTCTGTTACTAGGTTGGACGTGTCTGTTCGCGGCAGCGAGCCCGGCCTCGATCTCGAGCGCTGCGCCACCGCCGGGCGGCAGCGTTCGCTCTGCAGCCACCCGGCCACCGGTTATGAAGAGCGCCCGCACGTAGGCGGGCTCAGTGGCAGGTTCGAGCACGCAGCAGGCGAGCTGTCGCACGCGATCGAGCCGCTCGAGTTCGCGGCAGACCCGCTCCAGAGCTGCGATCCGGTCGCGTAGCCGTGCAGCATCCTCGAAGCGGCGAGCGTCGGCGAGCTCGCGTAACCGGCGGTGGAGGCGCGGCAGCGCCGCAGAGGGACGGGCGAGCTCGTCAGGAGTCAGCGCTCGGGCTGCTAGCTGCGCCGTCCGCCGTGATCGCAACGGACCAAGTAACAGACTGTTACTAGCTTTGACACGGCTCGCCTGGACCTGGCTGGTCGTTGCCACGACCGAGTCGCCGCGCTGCCGCAACCAGACGAAGCGTTCCGGCCGCGACACTCGCGCATTGCCCGGGGGACGGAGCTCGCGGATCAGGCGCAGCTCCTCCAGCGCTGCTTCGAGCTCGGAGCCAGTCACCCGCCACTCGATCCGCTCCGCCGCCGCGACCGCCGCTTCGACGGCGGGGCGCTGCCGGTCGCTGCGGAAGTACGAGCGCAAGCGCGCTCGCAGGTCGCGGGCACGGCCGATGTAGAGGACCTGGTCGTTGCGACCGAGGAAGCGGTAGACGCCCGGTCGGCTCGGTGCTCCGTGGGCGAGGTGGCGCTTGTCGAGCAGGCGCCGTGTCCTGGTCGCGGCGAGCGCGCTGAGGTCGCCGACGGTGCGGGCACCGCGCTCCTGGGCGAGCCCGATCAGTGCCAGCAGCAGCTCGGCGGTCGCGCGGGCGTCCGGCAGCGCGCGGTGGCACGGCCGCTCCGCCGTGTCGAGAAACCACGCGAGCTGACCGAGACCGAAGCCCGCGACGCGGCCCGCGAGAAGCCTTCGCGCGAGCCGCACGGTGTCGACCACGGGCGAGCCGATGCGCGAGCCGGTGAGCCGCTCGGTCTCCCGGTCGAGGAACGCGAGGTCGAAGCGCGCATTGTGCGCGACGAGCACGCCGTCTCCCGCGAACGCGAGAAACCGCCGCACCGCCTCGGCCGGCCGAGGCGCTCCACGCAGCTGCTCGGTCCGGAGGCCGGTCACCGCGCTCGCTCCGGCGCCAATCGGGAGCCCTGGATCGACGAGGGTCTCGAACTCGGCTTCGACCTCGAAGCCGCGAAGGCGTACCGCTCCGATCTCGCAGATCCCGGAGTCGCCGGGGCGCAGCCCCGTCGTCTCGAGGTCGACCACGATATAGGTCGCCTCCTCGAGCAGGAGCGCCGCGCCGAGCGGCTCGGCGAGTGCCACGGCGTCGCCGCTCCACGCGAGCCGCGCATCGGTCTCGACGACGTCTGCGAGCAGCGAGCGCGCGAGCGCGACGGGTGCCTGCCGGAGCGCGAAGAGCCGCCGCGCCGCGTCCTCCGCGAGCACCGGCCCGCGCTGCTCCTCGACGAGCTCCACCAGGCGGTCGGCCGCGTCTAGCCTGAGTTGCATGGCCGAGAGCCTAGGCGAACATACGTTCGCACGCCAGCTCGCGCCGCTCAGGGCCGAGCCTGCGGCCGACGCTGAGCAGGTGACCCAGGCTCTCGCCGGCGAGCCTCTGGGCGTGGTCGAGGAGCGTGTCGACTGGGTCCGCGTGGAGACCGCCTACGCCTATCCCGGCTGGGTGCGGCGTGAGGACCTCGCGGGAAAGCCGGATGCGGAGTGGTTGCGGTCCGTCGCCGCCGATCCCGTGGAGCACGCGCGCACGTTGCTCGGCACGCGCTACGAGTGGGGCGGAATGACCTCGGCCGGTATCGACTGCTCCGGCCTCGTCCACATGGCATTCCGGGCCTGCGGGCGCCTCGTGCCACGAGACGCCGACCAGCAGGAGGAGGCGGGCGAGCGCCTGGCCGAGACCGACCTCCGCCCCGGAGATCTCGTCACGTACGGCCCGCCGGAGGGAGCCGACCACGTCGCGTTCTGGGTCGGCGGTGGGCGCATCCTCCACTCGACGCAGCGCGAGGGAGTCGACGGCGTCATCGAGGAGGACGAGCCGGGGGAGCTGCGCGAGCGGCGGCGCACGCTCGTGCGACTCGGCTCCGGCGGGCGCTAGATTTCGCCGCTCGTTGGAGCCGACCGCCTTTCCGGGGAGGGTGGGCGCGGTCGCAGCGGCGCTTCCGCTCCTTGCCCTCGTCTTCGTCGCAGGTTGCGGCGGCTCTGGCCACGCTGCGACCGGCGACCGGCCGTCGACCGTCGCTCGAACGGCGACGGAAGACCACGAGACAACCACTGCCTCGACGCAGACGACCCCCGCCGCGAGCCCGCACCAGTTCCCGGAGTTCCGGATCGCGATGGACGAGGGGACCGACTACCTCGATCCGGGCCTCTCGGACACGACCGAAGGCTGGGGTGTCATGTGGAACGTGTACCTCCCGCTCATCGGTTACCGCCATCGCAGCGGGCCGGCCGGCGCGCGGCTCGTCCCCTATCTCGCGACCGCGTTGCCGCGCATCTCGCGGGACCGAATGACGTACAGCCTCATGCTGCGCGACGGGCTGTCCTATTCGAACGGTGCCCCCGTCAAGGCGAGCGACTTCAAGACGACGATCGAGCGGGACTTCAGGCTCGACTCGGCCGGCGCCCCCTTGTTCCTGAACATCCGCGGCGCGGAGGCGTTCGCCAGGAAGCCGACCAAGAGCGGCATCGGCGGCATAGAGGTCGACAACAAGGCAGGCACGATCGTCATCAAACTCAAGCAGCCGCAGGCCGACTTCTCGAACGTCCTCGCTTCGGAGTTCGCGGCGCCCGTTCCGGCCGACGCGCCTGCGACGGACACGTCCCTCCATCCGCTGCCCGCGACCGGCCCCTACGTGATCAAGAGCTACCAACCGAGGTCGGGGATCGTCGAGGAACGCAACCCGAAATTCCAGGAGTGGCGGTTCCACAAAGCCGTGCCGGCGGGCAATCCCGACCGCGTGACCTGGGACATCGTCCCGGACGCGTCGGTCGCGCTCCACCGCGTCCTGACCGGCAAGGACGACTGGATGAGCTACTACCCGGTTCCGAGCAAGCGGCTGCATGGGATCGAGCAGAAGCACAAGGACCAGCTCCGCTTCTTCACGCCGCCGAACCTCATGTACTTCTTCATGAACACGCAGGTCGCGCCGTTCAACAGCCCTAAGGTGCGGCAGGCAGTGAACTACGCGATCTCGCGGCGCTGGCTCAAGCGTCTGGCCGGCGGACTCGCCGGCTCGACGGAGAATGTCCTGCCGCCGGGTTACCCGTCGTTCGGCGGCCACGATCTCTATCGGCACGACCTGCGCAAGGCGATCCGGCTCGTGCACGAGTCCGGCTACTGGCACTGGCGGAAGAAGATCTTCGTCTGGAACCACGACGTCCCGGCCGACCTACCGTTCACGGAGTACCTCGTGACCGTGCTGAAGCGCCTCGGCTTCCGCGCCGCCCCGAAGCTCGTGACCGCCGGCAGCTACTGGACGACGATCGGCAACGAGAAGACGCGAGCGCAGATCGGCTTCGCAGATTTCGTCCAGGACTACCCACATCCGCTCGACTGGTTCCGGCTCCTCGACGGGCGGACGAGGACGCCGACTCACAACTCGAACTACGCGAACCTCGACGTCGGCTGGGTCAACCGCGCGATCGAGAGGCTGAGGCGTCCGACGAAGCAGACGCGAACCGTGAGCAACCGTTGGGCGGCTCTCGACCGAAGGGTGATGCGACTCGCGCCGTGGGCGCCGTTCCTCAACCAGGAGGAGACGGATTTCTTCAGCGGACGTGTCAGGCTCGCCTGTTACGTCAATAACATCCTGTACGAGTTCGACTACGCGAGTATCTGCGTCAAGAAATAGTGCGAATTGGTAAGAATCTGCTGTGGGCCATCCGGCCTATGCGCGGGAACCGCTCGGCCCAGCACACCCGTGCTCGCTACCCAGGAGGTGGAACCGATTTGAGAACGAAGCGAGTGAGATCAGTCGCGATGGCGGCGATCGTGGCGGCGGGGCTCGTGCTGGTCGTGAGCGCCTGCGGCGGGGGCGGCGGCGGATCGTCTACGTCGTCGTCGACTGCGTCCCAGGGGAAGACCTTCGCGGAGCTGAAGGTCGTCTGGGGGACGACGGACTACATGGACCCCGGCCTCTCGTACCGGCTCGAATCGTGGCAGATCTTCCAGGACGTCTATCTCGGGTTGGTCGCCAAGCAGTACCAGACGTGCGGCGTCGGCTCCGGCTGCACGAAGATCATTCCGGCGTTGGCGGAGAGCCTGCCGAAGTCGAACAGCGACGGCACCGATCTCAAGTTCACGCTCCGCAAGGGGCTGAAGTTCTCGAACGGCGAGACGGTCAAGGCGAGCGACTTCAAGAACTCGATCATCCGTGACTTCAAGCTGAACTCGCCGGGCATCGGATTCTTCTCCAACATCGTCGGCAGCGACACTTGCGAGGGCAGTCCGACGAAGTGCTCGGACATCTCGGGGATCATCGTCGACGACAAGGCCGGCACGGTCGAGATCAAGCTGTCGCAGCCCCAGTCGGACTTCCTCTACATCCTGACGACGTTCTTCGCCGCGGTCGTCCCGTCCTCGACGCCGGACAAGGACACCGAGAGTCCGCCCCCGCCGGCTGCCGGGCCGTACTACATCTCGCAGTACAAGCCGAGCCGGTCGTTCACCGTGCTGCGGAACCCGCATTATCAGCCGATCCCGGGGATCCCGACCGGGAACCCGGACAAGATCACGGCGATCATGACCAACGACCTCGCGCAGTCGGCCCAGTACGTCCAGTCGGGCCAGTACGACTACGACGAGAACACGCTCCCGACCGACCGGCTCAAGTCGCTTCAGCAGAAGTACGGCGACCACATCAAGCTCTGGCGGACGCCGTCGACCTACTACTGGTTCATGAACCAGCGGACCCCGCCGTTCGACAACCTGAAGGCGCGGCAGGCCGTGAACTACGCGATCAACCGGCAGACGCTGGTCGACCTCCGCGGCGGTCTCGGCGTGCCGACGGAGAACTTCTTGCCTCCAACGTATCCGCAGTACAAGAAGATCTCTCCGCCGGCCTACCCATACGACCTGCAGAAGGCGAAGCAGCTCGTCCAGCAGTCAGGCACCAAGGGCATGACCGTGGGCGTTTACACGATCTCTGACGACGACATCGACAAGAAGCAGGGCGAGTACCTCGCCGGCCAGCTCGATAAGATCGGCTGGAAGACGAAGCTGCATGAGCTCGCCGGCGCCAACTACTTCGTGATCATCGGGAACCAGGCGACGAAGGCACAGATCGGCTTCAACGACTGGTACGAGGACTACCCGTACCCGACCGACTGGTTCGACGTCCTCGAGAACGGCAAGAACATCCACCAGCAGCACAACAACAACAACTCGAACGTCAACTTCAAGTGGTCGAACGACGAGATCGACCGTCTCGGCCATCTGCCCTCGTCGCAGGCCTTCGCGCAGAAGACGACGAACGACTGGGCCGCTCTCGACAAGAAGCTCATGGTTCAGTACGCGACGGAGGCCCCGTTCCTGAACGCGGTCATCACGTCGTTCTTCTCGTCGAAGATGGACCCGACCTGCGACGTCTTCACCGACCTGTTCGACGACATGGCACAGACCTGCCAGAAGTAACGAGATAACCAATGGGCGCGGCGGTGGCAATCACCGCCGCGCCGACTTTTCGAATCCAACCGTGGCAACCACCGGCCAAGAGGAATTCACCCTCGACACCGCCGCCGAGCTGGCGGCCGAAGAGGGCGGCTCGAAGATCCAAGGCAAGAGCCCGTGGGCACTCGCGGGCCGCCGGCTTCGTCGCAACTACCTCGCGCTTGGCTTCCTCGCCGTCTTCATCCTCGTCTTGCTCGTCTGCCTGCTCGCGCCGCTCTACGGGAAGCACGTCTCACACGTCGGGCCGGACACCCCGAACGCGGGCGGCTCGATCCACGAGAACGGCCGGACGATCCCGGTCCTCTCGCGGGGGGGCTCGACGTTCGGCCAAGGCGGGAGTGTCAACGTGACGGTGGGGGGCATCCCGATCGGACCACAGTGGGGCGCGTCCGGCGGCGAGTACTTCTTCGGCGCGGACGGTCTAGGCCGCGACGTGGGCACCCGCCTTCTCTACGGCGGCCGCAACTCGCTCATGGTCGGCCTCGTCTCCTCCGCGATCACCACCATCTTGTCCATCGTCCTCGCGCTGCTCGCCGCCTACTTCGGCGGCGCTCCGGACTGGATCATCTCGCGGTTCTTCGACCTGATCTGGGCCTTCCCGGTGATCCTGCTCGGGATCGCGCTCGGTACCGCGCTCTCGATCAACGGCTTCCACCACGGGCCGATCAATATCGCCGCGGGCAGCCTGTGGATCCCGATAGGCGTGATCGCATTCGTGTTCATCCCCTACATCGGAAGACCGCTGCGAGGGCAGATCCTTGCCCTGCGCAACCGCGAGTTCGTCGAGGCGTCGACCGCGCAGGGAGCGAGCTCGCTGCGAATCATGTTCACTGAGCTGCTCCCCAATATCGCCTCGTCGGTCATCGTGCTGTTCACGCTGATCGTCGCGAATGCGATCCTCACCGAGGTCGGGCTCTCGTTCCTCGGCGCCGGCGTTCAGCCTCCGCATCCCTCGTGGGGGACGATGATCGCGGACGGCCAAGACGTGCTCGCGAGCGACCCGTGGCTCAGCCTGCTGCCGGGAATCATGATCACCATCACGGTCCTCTCGCTCAATGTCTTCGGCGACGGGCTGCGCGACGCGCTCGACCCACGAGCGAAGGTGAGGATCGAGCACTAGATGGTCGCGTTCCTCATCCGCCGGACGTTCGGGATGATCATCGTCCTGCTCGCCGTCAGCTTCGTCACGTACCTCATCTTCTTCAAGATCCCGGGCGGCGACGTGGCGGGGCGTATTGCCGGCAAGCAGGCTACGCCGCAGAACATCGCGGACATCCGGCTGAAGCTCGGGCTCGACAAGAACGTCTTCGTGCAGTGGTGGGACATGATGAAGCAGCTGCTCAGCGGCAACCTCATCTCGTACTACGACGGGACGAACGTCGTCCAGCAGATCAAGGAAGGAATGCCGGAGACGTTCTCGCTCTGCGTCGGCGCCGGGATCATCTGGCTCGGCTTCGGTGTGCTGGTGGGGACGATCTCGGCCGTCACCGCCGGAGGCACGTCGGATCGGGCCATCACCGCACTCGCCCTGATCGGCATCTCGCTGCCGGTCGCCTGGCTGGGGCTCCTTCTCCGCTACTTCTTCGCCGGGGAGGGTGGGGCCGTGTCGTGGTTCCCCGACGGCGGCTACGTCCCCTTGACCACGAATCCCTGGCAGTGGTTTTACCACCTGCTGTTGCCGTGGTTCACCCTTGCCATCCTCTTCATCGGCTTCTACGGTCGGGTTCTGCGTTCGAACATCCTCGACACGATCAACGAGGACTTCGTGCGGACGGCCAAGGCAAAGGGGCTGTCTTCCCGCCGGATCCTCGTCAAGCACACGCTGCGCGCCTCGCTCATTCCGATCGTGACGCTGTTCGGGCTCGACTTCGCCGCCGTGCTCGGCGGTGGGGCGATCATCACCGAGACGGTCTACTCGATCCACGGGGTCGGCTACTACGCGGCCCAGTCGATCCACCAACAGGACCTGCCGCCGCTGATGGGTGTCACGCTGTACGGCGCGGCGTTCATCGTCGTCTTCTCGACGCTCGTCGACGTCGCCTACGCGTATCTGGACCCGAGGATCCGGCTCACTTAGTCCGATGCCCGAAACCCTGCTCGAGGTCAACGACCTCAATGTCCAGTTCGCGACCGAAGACGGGATCGTGCGCGCCGTCGACGGCATCTCCCTGAA
>Ga0308176_10003100_pt1 | contig 10566 bp, 11 predicted proteins | sample PhyCR2_3_FD_203890 | JGI IMG/M metagenome (GOLD analysis project Ga0308176, IMG submission 203890) | Soil microbial communities from UC Gill Tract Community Farm, Albany, California, United States - DLSLS.C.R2 | ecosystem: Environmental > Terrestrial > Soil > Agricultural land | place: USA... | reverse complement strand
CTACGAACACATCTATCTGCTCCTGGCAGGCCTCTCCACGCCGCTGGTGCTGTCGGTTCACACGGTCGTCAGCTTCGACTTCGCGATCGGCATCGTCCCGGGCTGGCACACGACGATCTTCCCGCCCTATTTCGTGGCCGGCGCGATCTACGACGGGTTCGCGATGGTGCTCACGCTCGCGATCCCGATTCGCGCCGTGTACCACCTCGAAGACTTCATCACGACGCGGCATCTCGAGAACATGGCGAAAGTGACGCTGGCGACCGGGCTGATCGTCGCCTACGGTTACACGTCGGAAGTGTTCTTCGGCTGGTACAGCGCGAACAAGTACGAAGGGTTCATGATCTGGAACCGCATGACCGGTCCCTACTGGTACATGTATTGGACCCTGATCTTCTGCAACATCATTTCGCCGCAGTGGCTGTGGTTCAAGAAGGTGCGCACGTCGCCCTTCCTCCTCTTCTGCGTCGCGATGGTAGTCAACGTCGGCATGTGGCTCGAGCGGTTCGTGATCGTCGTCGTCAGCCTGCACCGCGACTTCGTGCCCGCCGCGTGGGGCATGTATCACGGGACGAAGTGGGACTACATGACGTTCTTCGGTACGGTGGGCTTCTTCCTGACGATGTTCTTCCTGTTCATCAGGGCGCTGCCCATGATCTCAATCTTCGAGATGCGCACGCTCGCGCCCGGCGCGAAAGTACCGGCCGCGGAGGGACACTGATGGCCATCGCTTCGGTCTATGGACTACTGGCCGAATTCGACACGCCCGCCGACCTCGTCGCCGCGACCAGGCGCGTGCACGCGGAAGGCTACCGGAAGATCGACACCTTCTCGCCGTTTCCGGTGGAGGAGGCGTGGGAGGCGATGCACCATCACGACAAACGGCTGTCGCTCATCGTGCTGCTCGGCGGCCTGACGGGCATGGTGAGCGGCTACGGCCTCGAGTACTGGGTCCACACGATGGCGTACCCGGTGAACGTCGCGGGCAAGCCGCTCAACAGCTGGCCGCAGTTCATTCCCGTGACGTTCGAGATGACCGTCCTCTTTGCCGCGATCTCGGCGCTGCTCGGGATGATCGTGCTCAACGGGCTGCCGATGCCGTACCACCCGGTGTTCAACGTCGAGCGGTTCGCGCGCGCCAGCCAGGACAAGTTCTTCCTGCTCATCGAGTCCGCGGATCCGAAGTTCGACCGGAGCGGGACGCTGGAGCTGCTCAAGGGGCTCAATCCGAATGAGATCAATGAAGTTGAGCCGTAGCGCGAGGCGCGAGGCGAGAGGCGCGAGGCGAGCCGGATGGCTGGCAGCGGCGGTGCTGCTGTCAGCGGCGGCAGCCACAGGATGCCGGCAGGACATGCACAACCAGCCGAAATACATCCCGCTGCGCGACAGCGAGTTCTTCACGGACGGTTCCAGCGCGCGGCCGCTGCCCGAGGACACCGTCGCACGGGGCACGCTCGAAGACGACGCGGCGTTCTACACCGGCAAGGAAAACGGACAGCCGGTCACGGAACTGCCGATCGCGCTCACGCAGCAGCTCCTCGATCGCGGCGAGCAGCGCTTCAACATCTACTGCGCGCCCTGCCACGATCGATCGGGCAACGGTGAGGGGATGATCGTGCGCCGCGGCTACAAGCAGCCGCCCTCGTATCACATCGACCGCCTGCGGCAGGCGCCGATCGGGCATTTCTTCGACGTGATGACCAACGGCTTTGGCGCGATGCCGGACTATCGCGCGCAGGTCCAGCCGCGGGATCGATGGGCGATCGCGGCCTACATCCGCGCCCTTCAACTGAGCGAGCACGCCGCGGAATCTGACGTGCCGGCGCAGGATCGGGCGAAGCTCTCCCAGCCGCCGGCGGCACAGCGCGGCGAGGGAGCGGTCAGACACTGATGAACAGTTACGCGCTCACCACGGATTCCGCGGTTTTCGACACGCTCCAGCGGCGAGGACTCCTCGTCGGCGTTGCGGGCCTCGTCATCGGCGGCATCGGCGCCGCCCTGCAGCCCTCGCAACTGTGGTCGTCGTGGCTCATCGGGTTCATGTTCTGCCTGGGCATGACGCTCGGTTCGCTGGCGATGCTGATGCTCAACCACATGGTCGGCGGCCTGTGGGGCATGTCGACGCGTCGACTGTTCGAAGCCGGAACCCGGCTGCTGCCCTATTGCATCCTGCTGTTCATTCCGATCTGCTTCGTGCTGCCGAAGCTGTACGTCTGGGCGCGGCCCGGAGCCGCCGCGGCCGATGAAGTGCTGGCACACCGGGGCGTGTACTTCCACACCTGGTTCTTCCTGCTGCGGGCGGCGATCTACTTCGCGGTCTGGGGATTCTGCGCGTACTACCTGAATCGCTGGTCGGTGCAGCAGGACCGCGGCGAGGTGGCGCAGAACGAAGCCGACACACGGCGCTTCCGCGTCATCAGCGCGCCAGGTCTGCTCCTCTACGTCGTCCTGATCAGCCTGGCGTCGATCGACTGGCTGATGTCGCTCGATGCGCACTGGTTCTCGACGATGTTCGGGTTCATCATGGTCGCGGGTCAGGGCCTCGGCGCGCTGTCGTTCGCGGTCGCGGTGCTGGCGCTGCTCGTGAACACCGAGCCGATCCGGTCGTTCCTGCGGCCGGTCATGTTCCACGACCTCGGCAAGTTGATGCTTGCCTTCATCATGTTGTGGGCGTACTTCTCCTTCTCGCAGTTCCTGATCATCTGGGCCGGGAACCTGCCGGAGGAGATCCTCTGGTACCTCGCGCGCATGCGCTACGGCTGGGGATACATCAGCATCCTGATCATCTTCGGCCACTTCGTGTTCCCGTTCTGCGTGCTGCTGTCGGCCAGCCTGAAGCGGCGGCCGAAGTCGCTGGCCCGCGTCGCGTGGTACATCCTCGCCGCCCGCCTGCTCGATTTGATCTGGATCGTCTCGCCGGAGTTCAACCAGGGCAACACCGTCGGATTCCCGGTGAGCATCGCGAACGTGTTCCTGCCGATCGGCATGTTCGGGATCTGGGTGTTCCTCTTCGCGCGGACAGTGCGCACGCAGCCGCTGCTGCCCGTCAACGACCCGTACTTCAAGGAGATGGTGCTGAATGCCTCCGGGCACTAACGCGGACCCGCACGGCGACCTGCACAATCCTGACGTCGCGCACGAGTCGACCGACATCAGCATCAAAGGGGTGATGTGGTTCGTCGTCATCCTTGCCGGCACGGTGATCATCGTGCAGTTCGCGATGGCCGGGCTGATGAAGGTGTTCGAACACTACGAGGCGAAAAACGATCCCTTCGTCTCACCGCTCGCGGCGCCCGCTGGTACGCTGCCGGCCGAGCCGCGGCTGCAGACAACGCCGTGGCAGGACCTGAAGCAGTTCCGCACCGGCGAGGAGCTGGTCCTGCACTCGTACGGCTGGATCGACCAGACGAACGGCGTCGTGCGGGTGCCGATCGACAAGGCCAAGGAACTGCTGCTTCAGCGCGGGATTCCGGTGCGCGCAAACGCCCCGACCGATCCGACGGAAGGCACGCACGTCGACGCGACCGGTGAGTCGAACAGCGCCAGGAAGATTCCGGCCGGGCAGGCGGACACGAGCACGGGCGACACCGGGCCGAGCGGGTCGCGCGGATCGAACGCCTCCGGCGGACCCGAGGCGGGTGCGCCCGGGACAACGGGCAGCGTGCAGACGCCGCCGCCGACTGCAGCGCGGCAGCCGAAGAAGCCCGGGGGCGGGGGGAACTGAAGTCGGAAGTCAGAAGTCAGAAGTCAGAAGGCGGAAGGCGGAAGTCAGAAGTCGGAATTCAGAAGTCGGGAAGAGCGGGTCAGCAATTCGGGAAGGCAAGACAGCAATGGGCAAGAAAGCAATGGCAGCACCCACGGACCGAACGCAATCGAGTGGACCACGACGCCGGTCATCCGCCGGAGGATGGCTCGTTTCAGTGTTTGTGTGTTCTCTGTTCTGCGTTCTGGCAGTGCCTGCGCCAGCGATCGCCCAGGGCATGGGCATGCCCGCGCCGCCGGAACTGAATCCGGTGACGAAGAAGCCCAAGATCCTCGACAACGTGGGGATCGACCAGCGCATCGGCCAGCAGTTGCCGCTCGACACGCCGTTTGTGGACGACCACGGCCGTCAGGTGCGGCTCGGTGATTTTTACGGGAAGCGTCCCGTCGTCGTTGCGCTCGCGTACTTCGAGTGCCCGATGCTGTGCACGCAGGTGTTGAACGGGATGACCGGCTCGCTGAAGACGATGAACTTCACGCCGGGCCAGGACTACGACGTCGTGGTGATCAGCATCAACCCGCATGAAGGGCCGATGCTGGCCAAGGAAAAGAAGGCGGCGTACGTGGAACAGTTCGGCCGTCCCGGAACGGCGGACGGATGGCACTTTCTGACCGGGACCGATCGCTCCATCCACGCCGTTGCGGACGCCATCGGGTTCCGGTATGCGTACGACGAGAATATCCAGCAGTACGCACACGCCGCGGCCATTTATGTGACGACGCCCCAGGGAGTCGTGGCGCGGTACTTCCTCGGCCTGGACTATGCGCCAAGGAGCGTGCGCTTCGCGCTGGTGGAAGCGTCGAACAACCGGTTGGGCACGGTGTCTGACCAGTTGCTCCTGCTCTGCTATCACTACGATCCGTCGACGGGCAAATACGGCGCCGGCACGCTGGAGGCGGTGCGGATCGGGGGCGTGCTGACCGTGCTGGCGATCGTCGGATTCATCGTGGTCAGTCTGCGGCAGGAACGCGCGCGGGACGCCAGCCGCGAACCGACAGTGCATCTGCCTCACACGCTGTGAGCATCCGGAGATGACGATTAGTCCTATGACAATCCGATCTTTGGGATTTTTCGATCGATGCGGATCTTTGCCATCTTTTGATCTTTGCGATCTTTGCGGCTAATGGACCAACTTCCCTTTTTTCCGGTTGAAGCGTCAACGCAGGCAGGGCAGGTAGACGCGCTCTACTTCTTCCTGGTGGCGGTCTCGAGCTTCTTTGCCGTCCTGATTGCCGTTCTGCTGATCGTCTTCGCGGTCCGGTACCGGCGGCGGCGCGAGGACGAGGTGGGCGAGGCGATTCACGGGTCAATCGCGCTCGAGATGGCGTGGACACTCATCCCGCTCGGCATCGCGCTGTTCATGTTCGTGTGGGGCGCGCAGGTGTTCTTCCACCTCACGCGTCCGCCGCGCGGCGCCATGGAGATCTACGTCGTCGGCAAGCAGTGGATGTGGAAGCTGCAGCACACCGACGGCGCACGGGAGATCAACGAACTGCACGTGCCGGTCGGGCGTCCGGTGAAACTGATCATGGGCTCGGAGGACGTGATCCACAGTTTCTTCCTGCCGGCCTTCCGCGTGAAGGCGGACGTCGTCCCCGGCCGTTACAACACGCTGTGGTTCACCGCGACCAAGCCGGGGCGGTATCACATCTTCTGCACGCAGTACTGCGGCACGAAGCATTCGGCGATGATCGGCTGGGTCACCGTCATGGAGCCCGCGGATTACCAGGCGTGGTTGAGCGGCGGGTCGAGCGGCCTTTCGATCGCCGACAACGGCGCGAAGCTGTTTCGGGATCTCGGGTGCGCGTCGTGCCACCAGGAAGTGCAGCAGGGACGCGGGCCGACCCTGCGCGGAGCCTACGGCCACGAGGTGAAGCTCAATGACGGCCAGACCGTCGCGTTCAACGACGATTACATCCGCGAGTCGATCGTGAACCCGCAGGCCAAGATCGTCGCGGGCTTCCAGCCGATCATGCCGACGTTCCAGGGCCTCGTGAGCGAGGACCAGCTCCTCCAGCTCGTGGCCTACGTGAAGTCGCTCGGCGGCGCGGCCCCCGGCGGGGGGATTCCGATTCCGCCGTCGCTGATGCCGACGGCGCCGAACGGACGCGAGCCGGGAGGCGTCAGCGGCGAGACCGGCACGGGCCGCGGCGCGGAGCCGGCAGCGAAGTCCCCGGGAAATTGATATGGATACCATTACGACCACTACGGGCCTGAATTACCTGAACAACGGCTACGGCCTCAAGTCGTGGCTGTTGACGAAGGACCACAAGCGGATCGCACTGCTGTACTTGTGGTCTGTCACCGCGTTCTTTGCGCTCGGCGGATTCTTCGCACTGCTCATCCGCCTCGAGCTCCTCACGCCGGCGGCCGACCTCGTCCAGCCCGAGACCTACAACAAGCTGTTCACGATGCACGGCGTGATCATGGTGTTCTTCTTCCTGATCCCGTCGATTCCGGCGACGCTCGGCAACTTCCTGATCCCGATCATGGTTGGCGCGAAGGATCTGGCGTTCCCCCGCATCAACCTTCTGAGCTGGTACATCTACATCCTCGGGGGCCTCTTCACGATCGTGGCAGCGGCAACGGGCGGAATCGACACCGGCTGGACGTTTTACGTGCCCTACAGCACCGCGGCCTCGAACAGCCACGTCATCCTCGCGGGCCTCGGCGTCTTCATCACCGGCTTCTCGTCGATCCTCACGGGCCTCAACTTCATCGTCACCGTGCACCGGATGCGCGCGCCCGGCCTCACGTGGTTCCGGCTGCCGCTGTTCGTCTGGTCGCACTATGCGACCAGCCTGATCATGATCCTGGGCACGCCCGTGATTGCCATCACCGTGCTGCTCGTCGCGGTCGAGCGCGGCCTGCACCTCGGCATCTTCGATCCGGCGCTCGGCGGGGACCCGATTCTGTTCCAGCACCTGTTCTGGTTCTATTCGCACCCGGCCGTCTACATCATGATCCTGCCGGCCATGGGCGTCATCAGCGAGATCGTTCAGGCGTTCGCGCGCAAGAACGTCTTCGGCTACGCGTTTGTCGCGTTCTCGAGTCTCGCGATTGCGATTATCGGGTTCCTCGTGTGGGGACACCACCTGTTCGTGTCGGGGCAGTCGACGTACGCCGGTCTTATCTTCTCGGTCCTCAGCATGCTCGTCGCGATTCCATCGGCCGTGAAGGTCTTCAACTGGACGGCAACGATTTACAAGGGGTCGGTATCATTCGAATCGCCGATGCTTTACGTGTTCGGCTTCATCGGCCTGTTCACGATCGGCGGCCTCACCGGGCTGTTCCTCGCAACGATGGGCCTCGACGTGCACGTGCACGATACGTATTTCGTCATCGCGCATTTCCACTACGTGATGGTGGGCGGCGCGATCATGGGATACCTCGGCGGCATCCATTACTGGTGGCCGAAGATCACCGGCCGTATGTATCCGGAAGGCTGGGCGAAATTCGCCGCGCTCTGCGTGTTCGTCGGGTTCAACCTGACGTTCTTCCCGCAGTTCATCGTCGGCTACCTCGGCATGCCGCGACGCTATGCGATGTATCCAGACGAATTCCAGGTGTACAACGTGCTGTCGACCGCGGGCGCCTCTGTCCTCGGCGTCGGCTACCTGATTCCCATCATTTACCTGATCTGGTCGCTCAAGAACTCGCCGCTCGCCGGGCCGAATCCGTGGGGCGCGAAGGGGCTCGAGTGGGAAATCCCGTCGCCGCCCCCGACGGAAAACTTCGCGGTGACGCCCGTCGTGACGCAGGGCACGCACCAGTACGCTCCGAGCCGGGAGGTCGGCATTGCCCACTAGCGGTAGCGGTGATTACCATCCGGGACCAGTCGCCATCCAGCCCGGGGGGCATGGCGATCCGCACGCGGTCCATCATCCGAAGCTGCAGCATCACTTCGATGACATGGCGCAGCAGGCCGAGGCGTCGACGCTCGGCATGTGGGTGTTCCTGGTCACCGAAATCATGTTCTTCGGCGCCCTGTTCATGGCGTACATCGTCTATCGCCATGCCTCGCCGCTCGGGTTCGAGGAAGCCAGCCACGAGCTGAACCTCTATCTCGGGGCGGTCAACACGGCGGTCCTGATCTGCAGCTCGCTGACGATGGCGCTGGCCGTCCGCGCCGCGCAGACCAACCAGTCGCGCGGAACCCAGATCGGGTTCCTGCTCGTGACGATGCTCTTCGGCTTCGGATTTCTCGGGATCAAGGCCTACGAGTACTGGGAGAAGTTCCAGGTCGGCCACGTCCCCGGCCCGAACTTCGTCTGGGACGGTCAGTATCCGCACGCGGCCGAGCAGTTCTATTCACTGTATTTCGGCATGACCGGCCTGCACGCGCTGCATATGATCGTCGGCATATCGATCATGACCTACATCACGATCATGGCGTGGCGACGGACGTACGACTCCGAGTACTACACGCCGATTGAAGTGGCGGGGCTCTACTGGCACTTCGTCGACATCGTGTGGATTTTCCTGTTCCCGCTGCTGTATCTCATCGGCGGCCATTACTGATGCAGGCCTGAGGGCCTGCGCTGCGGCAGAGGATTCCATGTCCGGTCACGTTGCTCCGAAAAGCCTGTATTACACGATTTTCGCCGCGCTCATCTTCGGGACGTTCCTGACGGTGGTGGTCGCGAAGATCGACCTCGGCATTTTCAACAACATTGCGATGCTGGCGATTGCGTGCGCGAAGGCATCCCTGGTCGTCCTTTTCTTCATGCACGTCAAGTGGAGCAGCCGCCTCACCTGGGTGGTGGTCTGCTCGGGCATCTTCTGGCTGCTCATCATGTTCACGCTGACGATGAGCGATTACATGACCCGCGGCTGGGTAGCAGGGACCTGGAAGTGAATTGAGATAGCTCCCGATTTCCAACTCCCAGCAGGTTCGAAGGCGCTCTCACGAGCGCCTTTTTTTGTCGATTCCCGGGCTCACCAAGCGACTACCTGTCGACTGAGGAATTCTCCCATTCGGAGTTGGATTGGACTTTGGCCTTGGGCCTTGGGAGTTGGGAGTTGGGAGTTTGCATGGCTCCGCTCACCGCCCTGCAGCCGCCATTTGCCGGCCGACCGGGGACATCTTCGGAGCCGCTCCGTATTGTCTATACTGTGAGGTTTGCGGGCGCCCTGAAGGACCCGGGCGCCGCCCCCATACAGCACTTCGTCGAGACGTGCGATGCCCTCGGCGATGAGCGTCTCGTTGCCTGAATATGTCTGATCTGTCTACCGACCTGGCCGCGCTGCGTATACCCGTCGAAGATCGAGGAGGGCGTCGGGGCGGCGGCGCGATCGTCGCCGGCATTGTCGTGCTGCTGCTCGTCGCGGGCGGTGTCTGGTACTACGCCACCCGGCTTCAGGCGGCGACGGTCAAAGTGGCGTCGGCCGGGGCGCCCGCGACTGTCGGGTCGACCGGAGCCGCCGCCGTTCTGAACGCGTCGGGATACGTGACGGCGCGACGCCGCGCGACCGTCTCGTCGAAGGTCACCGGCAAAGTCGTGGATGTGCTCGTCGAGGAAGGGCATCCCGTTCGGGAGGGCCAGGTGCTCGCGCACCTCGACGACACGCAAGTGCGCGCGGCGCTGAACTTCGCGGAAGCGCAGCTCGCCTCGTCGCGGAAGGCCGCGGCGGAAGACGAGGCGCGGCTGCGGCAGGCGGAACTGCAGCTCGGGCGCCTTCAGCAGCTGCTGAAGGAAAACGTCGTGGGAAAGGCCGAGCTCGACAGCGCTCAGGCGGACGTCGACGCGCTGCGCGCGCGGATCGCGTATTCGCAGCAGCAGGTCGGCGTCGCCGAACGGCAGGTCGATCTCCAGCGGACGAACCTGAACGACATGGTCGTACGCGCGCCCTTCAGCGGGATCGCGATCTCGAAGGATGCGCAGCCCGGCGAGATGATTTCGCCGGTGTCCGCCGGAGGCGGCTTCACGCGCACGGGCATCTGCACGATCGTCGACATGTCGTCGCTCGAGATCGAAGTGGACGTCAACGAGAGCTACATCAATCGTGTGACGGCCGGGCAGAGAGTCGAAGCGGTGCTCGACGCGTATCCCGACTGGACGATTCCCGGCCGCGTGATCACGACGATTCCGTCTGCGGATCGACAGAAGGCAACGGTCAAGGTGCGCATCGGGTTCGATGATTCGGTGCGAGTGCCGGGAGCGGGATCGAAACCGGGAGACTTCGACCCCCGCATTCTGCCCGACATGGGCGTCAAGGTCTCGTTCCTGCGCGACGAACCTGCGGCAGGACGACCTCGACCGGTGGCCGCGCGGGCGACGGTACCGAAAGCCGCCGTGCGCTCCGTCGATGGCCGCTCCGTCGTGTTCGTCGTCAACGGCGACCGGGTCGAGCGCCGTGCGGTCAGCGTCGGCGATACCGACGGGGACCACGTCGGCGTCCTGTCCGGCGTGTCGCCCGGCGAACGCGTTGTCGTCGACGGACCGCAGACGTTGAAGGACGGCGACAAGGTAAAGGTCCAGTGACGCGACCGCCACACGCCGGTAGACGAGCGATAGAAAGGCAAGGTCAGGAGGGCAAGGGGTTTCAGCGCCAGGCTGTTTCACCTCCCATCCTCCTGATCTCCTGATTCTGTCGCGCGGATCTGATCGTTGGCTGTCGCAAAGTAAAGGTGCTGAATGGCTGAATCACTCGTATCGGTCCAGAACCTCCACAAGGTGTATCACCGCGGCGGCGAACGCATCGACGTGTTGAAAGGCGTGTCGCTCGACATCCCGCCCGGCGATTTCCTCGCGCTCATGGGCCCCTCGGGCTCGGGCAAGACGACGCTGCTGAACCTTCTC
>Ga0308176_10003099_pt1 | contig 10568 bp, 13 predicted proteins | sample PhyCR2_3_FD_203890 | JGI IMG/M metagenome (GOLD analysis project Ga0308176, IMG submission 203890) | Soil microbial communities from UC Gill Tract Community Farm, Albany, California, United States - DLSLS.C.R2 | ecosystem: Environmental > Terrestrial > Soil > Agricultural land | place: USA... | reverse complement strand
AGGACCTCCGGCTCCATGGCCAGCACGGTGGCGACCGCGACCCGGCGACGCTGGCCGAAGCTGAGGTGGTGCGGCGGGCGGTCCGCGAAGTCGGCCATCCCGACCCGGTCCAGCGCCTCGCGGACCCGGTGCTCCAGGGCCTCGCCGCGCAGCCCCAGGTTGGCCGGCCCGAAGGCGACGTCGTCGTGGACGCTGCCCATGAAGAGCTGGTCGTCCGGGTCCTGGAACACGACGCCGACGCGGCGGCGTACTTCCGCGAGGTTCTGCTTGGTGACCGGCAGCCCGGAGACGGCCACCGACCCCGTGCCGCCGCCGAGGATGCCGTTGAGGTGCAGCACCAGGGTGGTCTTGCCGGCGCCGTTCGGCCCGAGCAGCGCGACCCGCTCGCCCCGGTGCACGTGCAGGTCCACGCCGTAGAGCGCCTGGTGGCCGTCGGGGTAGGCGAACGCCAGCCCGCGCACGTCGAGGACGGGGGTGCTCATCGGTGCTCCTGGTGCTGGGCGGCCTGCTGGGTGTGGTGCAGAGGCGGCATCGTGCCGGTGTAGCCGCGCGACAGCATCGCGAGGTGCACCCGCTCTCCGCGCTCGTAGGAGCGGATGAACAGCGCCCCGGCGGAGCGCGCGAGCACCGGCCAGTGGCGGACGTTGCGGGCGTCGAAGCCGCGGGACTCGCGGGCCACCCGCATCCGGCCCATCTCGTCGGTGACCACGTCGAGGTAGCGGACCATGAAGCCCATGATCTGCACGAGCAGGCTCGGCACCCGCAGCCGCTCGAGCCCGGCGAGCAGGTCCCGCGGCTCGGTGGTCGCGGCCAGCGTCAGGCTGGCCAGCACGCCGAGCGTGCCCTTGGCCAGCAGCGCCCACGCGGCGGCCAGGCCGCTCTGGCTGACCGCGACGCCGAGCACGTCGACGCGGGGGCCGGTGGCGATGAACGGCATCAGCAGAGCGAAGACCACGAAGGGGACCTCGACGACCATCCGCTTGAGGAGGTACGCCGCGGGCACCCGGCTCACCGCGACGACCGCGACCAGCGCCAGCAGGTAGACCGCGTAGGCGGCGTACCAGCCGCGGGGGGTGGCCACGACCAGCAGCATGAAGCCCAGCAGCGCCAGCACCTTCACATGCGCCGGGGCGCGGTGCACCGGCGAGTGCCCGTGGTAGTGCAGCTTGTGGCCGTGCCCGGCGCCCACGTCAGCGACCGCCGTGCTCGACGGGCGCGCGCTCCTCGCGCGGCTCGGGCCGCGGGCCCCGGCGGCGGACCAGCAGCGTCACGCCACCGGCCAGGGCCAGCACGACCAGCGAGCCGACGACACCGGCGACCCCCTTGGACACCCGCCGGTCCCCCACGCCCCGGGTGCCGTAGCCGGCGAAAGGGCTGCCGTCGGCGTGGTGCCTGGTCTGCGTCTGCGAGAAGCCCTTGTCCCGGGCGACCCGGTTGAGCCCGTCCGGGCTGGACGAGGCGTAGTAGCTGACCACCCCGGCCAGCAGCAGCGCCACCAGCAGACCGGTGACGACGAGCGCCCGGGTGGACATGCGCCTCACGTCGGCGCCCCGTGCGACGTGCGGACCTCGAGGGTGCGGCGCTCGAGCACCCGGCGCGCGCCGTGCACGAGGTCCGGGCGGACCGCCACGATGCTGCCGACCGCCAGGCCGGTGATCAGGGCCTCGCCGACGCCGATCAGCACGTGCCAGCCGACCATGGCCGCAGCGAGCGTGCCCAGCGGGATGTCGGCCTGCCCGCCCACGGCGTACAGGCCGGTGAAGCAGAGCGCCGCCACCGGCACGGAGATCAGGGCACCCGCCGCGGCGGCCGGGGCGACCAGCGAGAGCCGCTTGGGCAGCACGGCCTGCAGGCCCCGGAACACCAGGTAGCCGACCACGACGGTGACCAGCCCCATCAGGTCGATGTTGGTGCCCAGGGCGGTGATCCCGCCGTCGGCGAACAGCAGCGCCTGCACCACGAACACCACCGTCATGCAGAGCAGGGCGGTGCTCGGCCCGACCAGCACGGCGGCGAGCGCGCCCCCGAGCAGGTGGCCGCTGGTGCCGGCGCCGACCGGGAAGTTCAGCATCTGGGTGGCGAACACGAAGGTGGCGACCAGGCCGGCGAGCGGCGCCGTCTTGTCGTCGAGCTCGCGCCGCGCGCCCCGCAGGGCGACCCCCACGGCCACGACCGCCACCGCGCCCGTGGCCACCGAGGTGGGGGCGTCGAGGAAGCCGTCGGGGACGTGCACGCCGCACTCCTTGTACGTTGAGCAGGGCCCGGGTCTCCGGGCTCTTCGCACAGGCTACGTTATTGCACATGATGTGCAACAAGCACTCTCCGTCCGGCCAGGAAGGACCCACCGTGAGCGACACCCGCCTGTCCCCCGGCGACCCCGCCCCCGACTTCACCCTGACCTCCGACACCGGCGAGGAGGTGTCGCTGTCCGGGCTGCGCGGCCGCAAGGTGATCGTGTACTTCTACCCGGCCGCGATGACCCCGGGCTGCACCAAGCAGGCCTGCGACTTCACCGACTCGCTCGACTCGCTGCAGGGCGCCGGCTACGAGGTGCTGGGCATCTCCCCCGACAAGCCGGAGAAGCTGGCGAAGTTCCGCGAGCGCGACCACCTCACGCTCACGCTGCTCTCCGACCCCTCCCGGCAGACGCTGGCGTCGTACGGCGCGTTCGGGGAGAAGAAGATGTACGGCAAGACCGTCGAGGGCGTGATCCGCTCGACCTTCGTGGTCGACGAGCAGGGCAAGGTCGACCTGGCGCAGTACAACGTCAAGGCCACCGGGCACGTCGCCAAGCTGCGCCGCGACCTCGGTCTCGACACCTAGCCAGGCACCCACGCCCTAGAGTTGGTCGCTGCGCGCCCGTAGCCCAATGGCAGAGGCAGTCGGTTTAGGTCCGGCCCAGTGTGAGTTCGAATCTCACCGGGCGCACGTCCCCACCGCCCGGCAGTGGCTACGGTGGCCCGCATGAGCCCGGTGGAGATCGTCCCGTTCGAGGACGACCACGCCTCCGGCATCGCACGGCTGTGCACGGCGGTGCAGTGGCCATCCCTCACCGACCCCGCAACGGTGCACGCGGTCTGCACGGCACCCGGCTCCGCGGCGTACGTCGCGCTGGTGGAGGACCGCGTGGTCGGCTGGGCGCAAGCGCTCGGGGACGGCGTGCTCCAGTCGCACCTGAGCTTCGTGGCCGTGCACCCCGACCACCGGCGGCGTGGCATCGCCCGGCTGCTCACGGTCGCAACGTTCCAGGCCACCCGCACGAAGCGGATGGACCTGATCACCGACTCCGCGGCGGTGTTCTACGAGGCCTTCGAGCACCGCCGGATGCAGGGGTTCCGGATCTACCCGGGGGCGTGAACCTCGGGCTTGCGGGCACCGGGGTGGGCGACCGTTCCACCACGACCCTCGGGAGGCTCCGATGAAGGCCGCGATCTACGACGAGTTCGGCGGCGCCGACGTGCTGCAGGTCCGCGAGGTCGACGACCCGCCGGTCGGCCCGGACACCGTCCTGGTGCGCACCCGCGCGACGAGCGTGAACCCGGTCGACCACAAGGTCCGCGAGGGCTACCTGCGCGGCGCCTTCCCGCACCACCTGCCGATCATCCCCGGCTGGGACGTGGCCGGGGTGGTCGAGGCGGTCGGCCCCGCGGTCCGCACCGGGCTGACGGTCGGCGACGAGGTCTTCGGCTACGTGCGCCGCGACGACGTGTGCTTCGGTACGGCGGCCGAGCTCGTGCCGGCGCCGGAGCGGACCGTCGTGCGGCGCCCGGCGAACGTCTCCTTCGAGGAGGCGGCCGCGGTGCCGCTCGCCGGCGGCACCGCCTACCAGGCGCTGGTCGAGGCGCTCGCCGTGCGGCCCGGCGAGCGGGTGCTCGTCCACGCGGCCTCCGGCGGCGTCGGGCACTTCGCCGTCCAGATCGCCAAGCACCTCGGTGCCCACGTGATCGGCACCGCCAGCCCGGGCAACCACGCGGCACTGCGCGAGCTGGGCGCCGACGAGGTGCTCGACTACCACTCCGGGCCGGTCAGCGAGCAGCTCACCGAGCCCGTCGACGCCGTGCTCGACCTGGTCGGCGGCGACGCGCTGACCGACGCCCCCCGGCAGGTCTCGGGCGGCACCCGGATCGCCTCGGTCATCGACCCGGACACCGTGCGCGGGCTCGGCGGCACCTACGTCTTCGTCCGCCCCGACCGGGACACCCTGGATGCGCTCCGGGAGCTCGTCGAGGACGGGCACGTGCGGGTGGTGCTGTCCGGCGTGTTCGACCTCGACGACATCGCCGAGGCACACCGGGCCGTCGAGAAGGGCAACGGCCTCGGGAAGGTGGCCGTCACCGTCTGACCGGCCTACAGGCCGGTGAGGACGTCGGCCACGAGGGGTGCGATCGACCGGATGGCGTGGCCGCGGTGCGAGATCGCGTCCTTCTCCTCGACGCTCAGCTCGGCCGAGGTGCGCCCGTCGCCGTCCCGGTCGGCGGTGTTCTGGTCGGCGACGAAGAGCACGTCGTAGCCGAACCCCCCGCTGCCGCGGGTCTCGCGGATCACCCGGCCCGGCATCTCGCCGTGGACCACGTGCTCGGCGACCCCGCCGGCACCGACGGGGTAGGCGAACGCGACCGCGCAGGTGAAGTGCGCGGCGCGGCGCTCGTCCGGGACGTCGGCGAGCTGCTCGAGCAGCAGCCGGTTGTTCGCCGCGTCGTCCTTGGCCGATCCGGCCCAGCGCGCCGACAGCACGCCGGGCATCCCGTTGAGCGCGTCGACGCACAGCCCGCTGTCGTCGGCGAGGGACGGCAGCCCGGTCGCCTGGACCGCCGCGTGGGCCTTGAGCAGAGCGTTGCCGGCGAAGGTCGGCGCGTCCTCGACCGGCTCGTCGTAGTGCTCCACGTCGTCGAGGCCGAGCACCTCGATGTCGGGGACGTACTCGACCAGGATCCGCCGCATCTCCACCAGCTTCTTCGCGTTGCGGGACGCGAGGAAGACCTGGGTCATCGCGCCAGGGCCTCGGCCTGGAGCCCGGTCAGGTCGGCGCAGCCCTTCTCGGCCAGCCCGAGGAGGCTGTCGAGCATGGCCCGGTCGAACGGCGCGCCCTCGGCGGTGCCCTGCACCTCGACGAAGGCGCCGTCCCCGGTCATCACGACGTTCATGTCGGTCTCGGCGCGGACGTCCTCCTCGTAGGGCAGGTCGAGCCGCGGCTCGCCGTCGACGATGCCGACCGAGATCGCCGCGACCGACCCGGTCAGCGGCTCCCCCTTGACCGCGCCGGTGGACTTCAGGTGCGCCACGGCGTCGGCGAGGGCGACGTACGCGCCGGTGATCGCCGCGGTCCGGGTGCCGCCGTCGGCCTGCAGCACGTCGCAGTCGAGCACGATCGTGTTCTCACCGAGCGCCCGGTAGTCGATGACCGCGCGCAGCGACCGGCCGACGAGCCGGGAGATCTCGTGGGTGCGGCCGCCGATCCGGCCCTTGACCGACTCGCGATCGGAGCGGGTGTTCGTCGCCGCGGGGAGCATGGCGTACTCCGCGGTCACCCAGCCGAGCCCGGACCCCTTGCGCCAGCGGGGGACGCCCTCGGTGGCCGACGCGGCGCACAGCACCCGGGTCTTCCCGAACTCCACCAGCACCGACCCGGCGGCGTGGTCCAGCCAGTGGCGGGTGATCGTCACCGGGCGGAGCTCGTCGTTGGATCGTCCGTCTGCGCGCGTCATGCGGCCGACCCTACCGACGGGCACCCGGCGGCCCGCCGACGGCTGGGCCCGCTACTCCCGGGGCGCAGGCGTGCTCGCGGCCGCGCGGCTGCGGTACCAGCGCCGCCAGACCAGCCGGTGCACCGGGATCCAGCGCGGGATGGAGCGGAGGCCGGGGATGAGCGGGAGGAACATCAGCCCCGCGGTGAGCACGAGCATCAGTCCCCAGACCTGGGCGTCGGCGTTCTCGGAGGTGGAGAACGGCGGGATCTGGTACCAGAACGTGTAGAGCCACATCCAGGGCTGACCGGGGTAGTTGCCGGTCTCGTTCATCATCCCCCACTGGTCGCCGCCGAGCTGCTGGGCCCGCGCGGTGTCCTCGAGGTACGCCCCGTCCGAGAGCAGCAGCAGGGACCGGGTCTGGTCACCGCCGTAGAAGTTGCCCGAGGAGGTCAGGCTGCCCTCGAGACCACCCGACCGGGCCAGGTCCAGGAACCGGCTCGCCAGCAGCGGGACCGGGCCGTACGCCAGGGACGCCGGCACCGGCCGGCCGCCGGCCTTCGCGAGCGCATCCCCGTAGCGAGTGGCCCACGCGGTCTGCCGGGCGGCGGGGGCGGCGCGCCACACGGCCAGGGCCGCGCGCAGGGGAAGGTCGCGCGACACCTGCCCGAGCGGTTGCAGCACCAGGTCGGCGGAGTCGACCGGGATCCGCACGCCGCCCAGCTTCTGGGTGGGGATGCCAAGCAGCTTCTGGCCCTCGGCGTTGGCGTTGTACGGCGGTCCGTAGGTCGCGCTCGCGCTGGTGCCGGCGAGCTCGGCGGTCGCCGTGGCGAGCACGTCGTCGGGCGCGGCCTTCGCCCACGACGAGAACGTGATGGCGGGCTCGTCGGGCGACGAGAAGACCGCCGCCAGCCCGGTGGTGAGCAGGCTGACGGCGAGCAGGGCGAGCACGAACTCCTTCACCAGGTCGTAGGGCCGGGTGGCGAAGTCGTGGGCGTCGGGGGTGGGCGGCACCGGCCGGTGCAGGGTCGGGCGGCGGCGCACGGCGGTGGTGGCCATGTCAGTCACCCCGCACGGTGTCGAGGGGCGGCACGACACCGTGCCGGCGGACCAGCACGATGTGCCAGACGGTGACGACACCGACGGCCACCGGCAGCAGCAGCACGTGCCACAGCAGCATCTGGCCGGGGTTCAGCACGTTGAACCAGGCGCCGATGGCCACCGCGTTGAGGCCGTCCTTGGCCTCGGCGCTGATCCACTGCGCGTCGAAGTTCGACTGCGACAGGTAGCCGGTGAACGCGGTGCCGATCGACATCACGAAGGCCAGCACCCCGATCACCCAGGTCCAGACCCGCTTGCCGCGCCAGGCCGCCATCCAGAACTTGCCCCACAGGTGGATGACCATGAACGCGAAGAACAGCTCGACGCTCCACAGGTGCATCGAGTTGACGAAGTGGCCCAGGCTCGAGACGTGCCACCAGGCGACGCCGCCGGCGGCGAGCACCGCACCGGAGACCAGCACCACGACGAGCGCGGCCAGCGTCAGCACGCCGAAGACGTAGATCCAGGAGACGACGTAGGCGGGCTGCCGGTCCGGGAGCGCCTGGCCGGGCGGGACGAGCCCGCTGATCCGGCCGCGGAGCCAGGTGGTCCAGTTCGTCGACGGGTGCTCGGCCTCCCCGACGGTCGCCGTGCGCAGCGCGGTCATGACCGCTCACCGCGCTCCGGTCCGAGGTCCTTCGCGCCCGGGAAGGGCAGGACCAGGGCCAGCACGAACACCACCACCATGCCCAGGACGATCAGCAGGTTGGTGACGCTGACGTTGATGACTCCGACGTGGACGTAGCTCCCCGAGTGAACCGCCAGGAGGAGGTCGGTCGAGCTCATGTGAACCACCACCAAGATGGGACCGGACGCGCGGACGGCGTCTCTTTTCATGCTTGGCGCGGGCCGGGTCACCCGGACAGGGGCTTTGGTCCCGCTCGCTGGGCCCTACGTCGCGGTGCGGCCGGGACCGGGCACGAGGTCAGAAGGTGTACGTCGACCCGGTGACCGCGGCCTCGAGCGGCCCGTCGTAGGCCTCGCGGGCTTCGGCGAGCGGGACCTCCGGGTCGTGCCAGGGCGGGATGTGCGTGAGCACCAGGCGTCGTGCGCGGGCCTCGGCGGCGGCCGCCCCCGCCTGCTTGCCGGTCAGGTGCAGGTCCGCGGGGTTGTCGCCGCTCTCCACGAACGCCGCCTCGCACAGCAGCAGGTCGGCGCCGTCGGCCAGGTCGACCAGCTCCTGGCACGGACCGGTGTCGCCGGAGTAGACGACCGTGTGCCCCTCGGACTCGACGCGCAGGCCGTAGGCGGTGATGGGGTGCACCAGCTGCCGGGCGTGGACGGTGAACGGGCCGAGCCGGATCGGGCGGCCGTCGTACTCGTGGAACTCGAACTCCCCGGACATGCCCGGGTCCCGGCTCAGGCCGTAGGCGCGGGCGCACTGGCCGCCGACCCCGCGGGGGCCGTAGACGGGGATCCGGGGACGGGGCCCGCCGGGGTGGTACTTCCACACCACGTAGAGCCCGCTGATGTCGAAGTAGTGGTCGGGGTGCAGGTGGCTGACCAGCACGGCGTCCACGGTCACCGGGTCGACGTACCGCTGCAGGGTGCCGAGCGCGCCGCTGCCGAGGTCGAGCAGCACCCGCCAGGTGCGGCCCTCGTGCTCGCCCTCCAGCAGGTAGCAGCTGGCGGCCGACTCCGGACCCGCGAACGACCCGGAGCAGCCGATCACGGTCAGGCGCATCGGGGTCCCTGCGCCGGCGAGAGCGAGGCGAGCGGCTTCGTGGGGTGGGGGGTCATACGGTGACCCACGAGGTGGCCGTGGCGAGCTGGGTGACCTGCTCGAGCTCGGGACCGAGGAACCGGCGGCCGATGGACGCGAACTCGGCCGGCTGCCCGGTGGTGAGGAAGCGGTGCGCGGGCGCGGGCAGTGCCGGGTCGCGCTCCAGGCCGTGCTGGACGAGCAGCCGGTAGACGTCCTTGGCGGTCTCCTCCGCGCTGGAGACCAGGGTCACCTGGTCGCCCATCACGTAGGACACGATCCCGGTCAGGAGCGGGTAGTGCGTGCAGCCGAGGATCAGGGTGTCGATGCCGACGGAGGTGAGCGGGTCGAGGTAGTCGTGCGCGACCGCCATCAGCTCCGGGCCGCTGGTCACGCCCGCCTCGACGAACTCGACGAAGCGGGGGCAGGCCCGGGTGTGCAGCTCGACGTGCGGGGCCGCGGTGAACGCGTCGTCGTAGGCCATCGACTCGGCCGTCGCCCGCGTGCAGATCACGCCGATCCGTCCGGTGCGCGAGGCGGCGACGGCGCGCCGGGTGGCCGGGTGGATCACCTCGACGACGGGCACCGGGTAGCGCTCGCGCGCGTCCCGCAGCACTGCCGCGCTGGCCGAGTTGCAGGCGATGACCAGCGCCTTGACGCCCTGGTCGACGAGGTGGTCGAGGCACTCGAGGGCGTACTCCCGGACCTCGCCGATGGGCTTGGGGCCGTAGGGCTGGCGGGCGGTGTCGCCGAGGTAGAGCACCGGCTCGTGCGGCAGCTGGTCGAGCACGGCACGGGCCACGGTGAGCCCACCGAAGCCTGAGTCGAAGATCCCGATCGGAGCATCTGCCACCCCACCAGGCTAGGACAAGCCACCCCCGGAGGAGCCATGGACGCGACCGACGTCACCTGCGACCGTCGTCACGTGAGCTCTTCGGGATGTCTTACGCATCTCTCAGGCAGCCACCCCAGAATGAGGCCCGTGACGACCGCACGTTCGCTGCTGGGCGCCGCCTCACTGCTTCTCGGGTTGCTCGGGCTCACCGCCTGCCAGTCCGACGTCGCCCAGGGCAGGCCGCACCGCACCCTCGCCCCCCGCTCGGCCCGGACCTGGACGTCCCCGATCAACGACGTGCGCGGGATCCACAAGATCAAGCACGTCGTGGTGGTCATGCAGGAGAACCGGTCCTTCGACTCCTACTTCGGCACCTACCCCGGCGCCGACGGCATCCCGATGCGGGACGGCCGGTCGGTGGCCTGCGAGTCGCCGGCCCCGGGTCTGCCCTGTCGCCACCTGTACGCCGACCACGCGGACGTCAACGGCGGCGGCCCGCACACCTTCCAGAGCCACGTCGGCGACGTCGACAACGGCCGGATGGACGGCTTCCTGCGGCAGGGCGTGCTCGCCGACAAGCACTGCCACGACGCCAACGACCCCCAGTGCAGCAACGGGTCCGGCGCCGACGTGCTCGGCTACCACACGCAGAGCGACATCCCGAACTACTGGGCGCTCGCGCACCGGTACGTCCTCCAGGACCACATGTTCGAGCCGATCCGCTCCTGGAGCCTGCCCGAGCACCTGTGGCAGGTCTCCGAGTGGTCGGCACGCTGCACGACCCGGGCGGCGTCCTCGTGCACCAACGCCCCCGAGCACCCCGGCGACCGGCCGCTGGACGGCTGGGTCGGCACGCCGGGACAGACCGCGCCCCGGGACCCGGTGTTCGCCTGGACCGACCTGACCTACCTGCTGCACCGGCACCACGTCAGCTGGGGCTACTACGTGCTGCCGGGCTCCGAGCCGGACTGCCGCAACGGCAGCCTGCTGACCTGCCCCCGGGTCGGGCAGCGACCGGAGACACCCGGCCTGTGGAACCCGCTGCCGTCGTTCGTCACGGTCCAGAAGGACCACCAGCTCGGCAACATCCAGCCGACCCGGAGCTTCGTCCACCAGGCTCGCACCGGGCACCTGCCGGCGGTCAGCTGGGTGATCCCCTCCGGCCGCACCAGCGAGCACCCGCCGGGCCGGGTCAGCGCCGGGCAGTCCTACGTGACCCGGCTCGTGGACGCGGTGATGCACGGCG
>Ga0308176_10003098_pt1 | contig 10572 bp, 10 predicted proteins | sample PhyCR2_3_FD_203890 | JGI IMG/M metagenome (GOLD analysis project Ga0308176, IMG submission 203890) | Soil microbial communities from UC Gill Tract Community Farm, Albany, California, United States - DLSLS.C.R2 | ecosystem: Environmental > Terrestrial > Soil > Agricultural land | place: USA... | reverse complement strand
CCGAGGCGAGCGCCACGACCACGACCAGGAGCACCAGCGCGGTGGCGGCGCCGATCACGCCCCACAGGTGCCGCGGGACCCGCGACACGGCGGCGCGCCCCTCCGCGACCCAGTCCCGCCGGGGCGTGTGCCGGGCCGGAGCGACCGGCGCGGTGACGGTCGCCGGCGCCGGGGGCGCCGGAGTCGTCGGCTGGGGGAGGACCATGGTGGCGCCCGCGTCTGCGTACGGCGCCGTCGCCGTCGCCCCGGTGGAGGGCCTGCCCAGCGCCGGTTGGCCCTGCTCCAGCCTGCCCAGCTCCGCGGCGACCTCACGGGCGCCGGGCCGTTGCCCGGGGGAGAGCGCGGTCATGGACGTGAGCAGCCGGCGCCAGTCCTCGCCCAACCAGCCGGGCACCTCGGGCCGGCGGTGCAGCCGGGCCAGTGCGGACTCGGTGGGGGAGCCCGGGAAGGCGCGCTCGCCGGTCAGCGTCTCGAGCAGGACGAGGCCGAGGGAGTAGACGTCCACAGCCGTGGTGATCTCCTCCCCCTGGACCTGCTCGGGCGCGAGGTAGGCGGCCGTACCGATGGCGTGGCCGGTCTGGGTGTGCCGGACCGTGTCACCGATGAGCCGGGCGATGCCGAAGTCGGCGAGCTTGACCCGGTCGCCCTCGCCGAGGAGCACGTTGCCGGGCTTCACGTCGCGGTGCACGACGCCTTCACCGTGGGCGTAGGCCAGGGCGTCGGCCAGCTGGGCGCCGATGGCGGCCACCCGGGTCGGGTCGAGCTGCTGCCCCGAGCAGCACTGCGCCAGCGTCTGGCCCTCGACGAGCTCCATCACCAGGTAGGGCCGCTCGGACGTCGTGCCCGCGTCGAGCACCATCACCAGGCCGGGGTGGCTGAGCCGGGCCAGCGTCCGGGCCTCGGCGGTGAACCTGAGCCGGTCGGACTCGTCGTCGGCGGTGTCGCGCAGCACCTTCACGGCCACGGCGCGGTGCAGCACGCGGTCGCGCGCGCGGTGCACGACAGCCATGCCGCCGCGCCCGAGGACCTCCTCGAGGTCGTAACGGTCGGCCAGCACCGTCTGCTCGCTCGTCACTTCTGCTCCTGTCCAGTGCCCTACCCACGATGCCCCGCTCCACCATGCCCGAAAGGCGCCGCGGCCATGCCTGTTGCCCTGCGCGGGACCGGGTCCCGACCGGGCCCGAACGCTCGCCGGGAGGCCGAACGTGAGATTGAACTCGCCCCAGGTGGGCACCCTTCTCCCATGTCGATCCTCGCCACCGCACGACAGGCTGGCCTCCGCTCGGTCTGCCGGACCGTCGGCCGCGGCGCCCCGCCACCCTGGCTCCCGGCGGACGTGACCCTGCGCGCGCGCCTGTTCCGCCGCGGGCTCGAGCCCGCGGCGGGAGTCGCCTGGATCGACGAGTCCGGCGTCGTGGACGCGCAGGTCCGACTCACCTACGGCGTCTCCCTGACCGGCGGCAGCACCACGGTCACCACGCTGGCGCTGCGCGTCGAGAACACCGACGGCTCGGTCGGCGACCTGCTGCTGCGCGCACCGGCCCGGGAGCGCAGGAATGCGTCGGCGGAGCGACGCGGTGCCGGTCGGGACGCGATGCTGACCACGCCCACGCCGTACGTCGTCGCCGGCGTGGCCGGCGGCATGCTGTCGCTGGGCGCGCGCCAGTGCGGCGCCGAGACCTTCGAGCTCTCGTGCATCGCCGGCGACGGTGACTGGCACGGGTTCGGCGACCTGCGGATCTCGCCGCGGCCGCACGGCGGCCCGCCGCTGCAGGTCGACCCCGCGGCCCACCCATTACCGGGCCTCGAGACCGGCATCCCCGCGCCGCGGGCGGGCTGACCGCTTCTCGAGCGAACCGGCCGGCTCTCCGCCCCCGTGGGGCTACCGTTGCGGTGCTACCTCCCTCGACCCGAGCCGAGACCTTGCCGTGAGGGGGCCAGACCGTGCAGGGTGCCACCCCCAGCAAGCCTGTCCCGGGCGAGCCCGTTCCGGACGAGCCCGAGCCCGGTGCGCCGTTCCGCCCCGAGCGGTCGCTGCGGTTCTGGCTGATCGCCGCCGCGGTGCTGGCCCTGGTGGCGGTCGGTGCCGGCGCCGCGGCCACGGTCGTCATCCGGGGGCACGTCGCCGACACGACCAGCGAGCTCAACGACCACCTCCGCCCGGCCCAGACCGAGGCGCAGCGGTTGCTCACGGCGTACGTCGACGAGGAGACCGGCCAGCGCGGCTTCGTGCTGACCGGTGACGAGACCTTCCTCCAGCCCTACCACGCCGGGGTCAGGCGTGCGGCCGCCATCGAGCAGCGGCTGACGGTCATGCTCCGGTACAAGCCGCAGGCCAGGGCGCACCTCCACCAGGTCCGCGCGGCGGCGAGGATCTGGCGCAGCCACGCCGCCAAAGACATCAGGGAGATCCGTTCCGGCCGCGCGGCGTCGGTCCACACCGTGGCCCACCAGCGCCTCGACAAGAGGCTGTTCGACTCCCTGCGGGACCGCCTGGATGCGCTCAACGTGGAGGTCGACCGCATGGTCGGCGCCCAGCTCGCCCGGCTCAGCAGCGCCCAGCACGAGGTCGAGGTCGCCATGGTGGTGGCGATGGTCCTGGCCGGCCTCGCGCTCGTGACGACGGTCGCGCTGCTGCACTTCGCCCTGACGCGTCCGCTGGGTCGCCTCGTGGACCAGCTCGGCGCCGTCTCCCGGGGGGACTACGACCGCGCGATCGAGGCCTCGGGTCCCGAGGAGGTGCGACGGATCGCCGAGGCGGCCGAGACCATGCGGGTCAGCGTGGTGGACCGCTCGGCCGAGCTCGTCTCGGCCCAGCACCAGCTGAGCGTGCAGAACGAGCGCCAGCGCGTCGCCGCCGACCTGCACGACACGACGATCCAGCGCCTCTTCGCGCTCGGCCTCAAGCTGAGCGCGCTGGCCTCCCAGCGCGCCGAGCTCGCGGGCACCCTCAACGCGCTGATCGACGAGGCCGACGAGATCATCCGCGAGCTGCGCCAGACGATCTTCGAGATGAACGGCGATGTGACCCGGGCCGGGGAGGAGCCGGCACCCACGCGGAGCCCCGCCTAGACAGTCCTGCTGCCGGTCCCGTCCCGCTCCTTTGCCGTCGGCGGGGTCCTCGTCCACACTGGAAGTGACCGGAGCTCTCACTCGGACCTGCCCCCGGAACCCCCATGACACTCCTGCGCGGCCCTGTGCGGCCCCCCTCCCTCTTTCGAACCCCCTTCCTGTTCCGCCTGCGCGCCCTCCTCGCGGCCGCGACCCTCGCGGTGTTCGCGGTCCTCTCCGGAGCCGCCCCCGAGACGGGCGTCCGCCCGGTCGCAGCGACGAGCGACCGGCTGTGGATCACCTCGCCGACCGACTCCGGCGTCCGCCTGTCCCGCCTCGAACCGGTGGTCGGCCCGGGCCCGGCCACGGCCGAGATCGACGTGGACCCCGCCGCCGTGCGCCAGCGCTGGTGGGGAACCGGAGCGGCCCTCACCGACGCCTCCGAGCAGCTGCTGCGCACCAACCCGGACGCCGTGAAGCGGCTCTACTCGCCCAGCCGGGCCGACGGGGCGCGGCTGAACATGCTGCGGCTGCCGCTGAGCGCCACCGACTTCAGCCCGCAGCCCTGGGCCTGGGCCTGGGACGGGTCGACCGCCACCCCACCGACACAGCAGCTGCGGGCGGTGCGCCTCGTGACCGGCACGATCAGCCGGCTGGTACCCGGCCTGCGGGTGGTCGGGACACCGTGGACCGCCCCGGCGTCGATGAAGGACTCCGGGACGCTGCGCGGCGGCGGGCTCTCGGACGGTGCCGTTCCCGCGTACGGGCAGATGCTGCTCTCGCAGGCCGCGTGGCTGACCGGCCACGGCGTACCGCTGTTCGCGATGACGCTGGGCAACGAGCCGGGCTACTCCACCGACTATCCGTCCATGACGATGACGGACGGGCAGATGGCAGCGCTCGGGAGCGCGGTCGGTCCCCGCCTGGGGGCGCGTGGCGTGCGCCTGTGGGCCCTGGACCACAACTGGTCGGACCGGTCGCGCCTCGACGGCGTCCTTCAGGGGGCCCCTGACGCGTTCGACGGTGCGGCCTTCCACTGCTACGGCGGCAGTCCCGACCAGATGGCCGGGCTGCCGGTCCCGAGCCTGGTCAGCGAGTGCACCGGCACCGACGACGGCTGGGCGAGCACGTTCGGCTGGGACGCGCGCAACCTCGTCGCGGGTCCGGTCGCGGCCGGCTCCGCCGGGCTCATGATGTGGAACCTCGCCCTCGACGACGCGCACGGGCCGGTCGACACCGGGTCGCGCTGGGGCTGCAAGAACTGCCGCGGGCTGCTGACCGTCACCTCGTCCGGGGTGCGCCCCGAGCCCGAGTTCTACGTCCTCGCCCACCTGTCCCGGGCGGCCTCGCCCGGCGCCCGCGTCCTCGCGACGACCGCCACCTCGGGCATCACCGCCACGGCGTTCCTCAACCCCGACGGCAGCATCGGCGTCTTCGGGCACAACGCGACGGGCAGCACGCAGACGGTGCGGATCGCCGTCAAGGGGCGGGCGGACCTCGCCTACACCGTCGAGCCGGGCCAGCTGTTCACGTTCCGGAGCGCGGCCGCCTGAGCGCGAGGACCAGGACGAGCGCCGAGACCGCAACGCCCCCGAGGCCCGCGAACAGCAGCCCGAGTGCGATGTCGTCGAGCACCGGGACCGTGGCTCCCGCCGAGACGTCGGCCGCGACCGCCCTGGTGCCCTGGTCGTTCATCACCACGAGGGTCCAGCTGCCCGCGCTGGACTTCCAGGTCAGCGTCTGCCGGCCCTGGCCACGTGCGGAGGCGACCCAGATCGACTGGTCCTGCGGGGCACCGCGCGGCGCCGTGCCCGCGGTGTAGCTCGAGGGCGGCGTCCGGTCGCTGCCGAAGGGGTCCGAGACGGTCGAGTGCGCGACGCCGGCCAGGTACGACTCCACGTCGCTGGTGCGGGCGATGCCGATGAAGACCCCGTTGGCGGTCCGCGCGTCGGCCTCCACCTTCACGGTGCCCAGCCACCGCTCGGGCAGGTTGATCACGGGCGTGCCGCTGCGCAGGTCCACGTCGCCGCTGGTCGCGGCGTAGCCGGGGGAGGTGAACTCCACCGCCGAGCTCATCAGGTAGCCCTGGCTGTCGCGCAGGCCGTTGTCGGCCAGCCGCAGCACCCCGCCACCGGCGAGCAGGCCGAGCGAGGCGAAGGCGAGCACCGAGCCGATGATGACCGCGATGATCCGGCCCGCGCCCCAGTGCGACGCGGGCGGGCCGCCGGCTGCGGGGGGCGCCGGCGCGGCGCCGGTCCCGGGTGTCGCCACGGGTGCGGTGCCGGGTGTGGTGCCGGCTGCGGGGGGTGCTCCGCCGGGTGCCGCCACGGGCGGTGGCGGAGTCGCGGTGCCCACGGTCAGCACGCCGGTCCCCGGGTCGGTCCCACCCAGGTCGAGCCGGAACGGCGGGTAGTCGTCGGTCATCAGGCCGGCGTACGCGGCCACCCGCAGCACCCAGCGGTTCAGCCCGAGCACCAGGTCGAAGATGCCCCGCGGATAGCGGCCGGTGAAGAGGAGCACGACCGCGGCGACGAACACCAGCAGCCCGATCAAGCCGCTGCTCCACAACCGCGCGGAGTTCTGCGCGCCGCTGGTGGCGACGTACCAGCCGGTGCCGAGGAAGATCCCGACCACGAGGTAGTGCGGGATCGCCAGCAGCCACCACTTCACCAGCGCCAGCCCCCGGGACAGCTGCTCGGGGTACTCGATCTCGAGGTGGGCCGGGTAGTCCGGACGGTCCTGGAGGCTGAACGGCGGGTAGCGGTCGGTGCCCAGGCCGCCGTACGCGTAGAACGCGACCCGCCAGCTCCAGCGGAGAACGCCCACGTTGAAGTCGAAGATGGCGCGTGGGTAGCGACCCGTGACCAGGATCGCCACCCACGCCACCACGCTGAGAACCATGAAGGCGGCCCACAGGAACGCCAGGACCAGGTAGTGCGGGATCGCCAGCAGCCACTTCACCAGCCACAGCCAGCGGCTGAGATCGCTGTCCAGCGTCGCGTCCACCCGGACCGGATACCCGTGTGAGTTCATGGCCCCTCCCCTCAGCGCGTCTGTGTGGGTGCGGCGCTCAGCCCTCGGGCCGCTGCACCGGGATCGGTGTCGGCTCGGCGGCGGCGCCCGCAGTGGGGAAGCCGACGGGCAGCTCGGCGCGGATGACGGTGGACATGGTCGGTGACCCCTCCTCGTGTTGGCCGCTCTCCTTGCAGCGTCATCCCGGCCGCTGGAGGACCGCAGAGGACAAGGTCCCGGTGGGAGCGGGACGTTGTGCCGGTCGGGAACACTGACCTCGTGCCCGCGTCCGTGCCCCCCTCGTTCTCCGCCCAGCCCCGTCTCGTCGCGACCCGCGTCCCGGAACGGCCGGACGCGGCGGTCCTGGTCCTGCACGGAGGAGCGCAGCGGCCCGGCCGGCCCGAGGTGAGCCCGACCCAGCTGTCGGTGGTGCGGATGGTCCCGGTCGCGCGCCGCATCGCAAGCGGGGGCCGGCTCGCGGTCTACCGGCTGCTGAACTCCCGACGCGGCTGGGACGGCAGCCACACCCCGGTCGACGACGTCGCCTGGGCGATGCGCCGGCTCCGCGAGCTCCACGGCGACCTGCCGACCTCCCTGGTCGGGCACTCCCTCGGCGGCCGCGCCGCCCTGCTCGCCGGCGCCCAGGCCGGGGTCCGGACCGTGGTGGCGCTCAACCCGTGGGTCTACCCGACCGACGACGCCGACCTGACCGGCCGCCGGGTGCTCGTCGTCCACGGCACCGATGACCGGATCGCCGACCCGCGCCGTTCCGCCGTGGTCGCGCGCCGTCTCGCGCGCACCGCCGACGTCGGCTACGTGTCCGTCCCCGGCGCCTCGCACGCGATGCTGCGCCACGGCTCGGTCTTCGAGCGGGCGGCGGCGGGCTTCACCCGGGCGACGCTGCTGGGCACCGCGCACCCCGGACCGGCGTCGGATCCGGTGGCCCGGGTGCTGGCGGGGGAGCAGTGGGTGACGGCCCGATGACGAAGCCGATGTTCGGGGAGACGGGAGCCCACCCGACGACGTAGGGTCGTGCGCACGGTCAGGGAGTTCATCGGGAGGCGGGCTGTGCGTCGGGTGTTCTTGATCCTCACGGGCGCGGTCGTGGCGGCCGTGCTCCCGCTCTCCGCGGCCCACGCGGACTCCACCGTCGTGGTGCGCGGCATCGGCTTCGCCGCCGACAGCTCGACCACCCTGGCGGTCATGGGCTGCGACAGCATGTACGACGGGCCCGGCGCGGCCGTCGCGACGTACCTCTCCCCGAGCCCGGACGGACCGGCCGGCACCCGCGCCCTGAAGTACGACCTCGCCGGCGGCACCGCCGTCGGCTCCCAGCACCGGGTCTCCTCGATGACCGGCACCACCGTCGCCGGGGCCTCGGTGCTCGCACCCGACGGGACCAGCGGCGTCGCGTACGCCGCGCTCCAGTCCCCGGAGGACGCCGGCACCTCGCTGGCCTGGATCGGTCGGGCCACGTTCGCAGTCGGGCCCGGCGCCTGGCAGCAGGTCAACGCCCCCGACCTGACCTACACCTGGGCCAAGTACGACTTCTCGACCCGCAAGCCGGTCGGCGAGGACGGCGGCACCGCAGCGGTGCCGGAGTTCGTGGCCGACCACGGCGGGGACGGCCCCGGGTTCTACGCGGTCGGCTTCGGGTGCGACGGGCAGGCGTTCAAGATCGACGCGCTGCGCACCGGCACCCCGGGTGACGTCACGACCTACGACCTCGAGGGCTACACGACCGCGACCGGCATCAGCGGCTCGGCGATGCGGGTCACCGCCGGTGACCCGGTCACCCTGCACGGGTCCCTGTCCAGCGGGATGATCGGCCCGCTGGCCCAGGGCGTGCTCGTGCTCGAGGCGCAGCAGTTCGGCCAGACCGGCTTCACGCCCGTCGACGGTGCCGCGCTGGACGTGTCGAACGGGCAGGTCACCACGACGGTGACGCCCACGACGCACACGGTCTACCGCTGGCGGTTCGGGGGCTCCGCCTCCGCCGACGGCAGCGTGTCCCCGCTCTTCGCCGTCGACGTCGCGGCCCAGGTGACCGCGGCACCCGACGCCTCGACCCCTACCGACGCGCCAGCGATCGTGGGCAGCACGGCGCCGGGCCGCGGCGGGCTGCGCGCCACCCTGTGGCGGCTCGGCCCGAAGGGCTCCGTGGCGGTCGGCTCGGACACGACGGCCGCGGACGGCAGCTACCGGATCCCGGTGCCGACCAACCAACGGGGGAAGTGGCGCTACTTCGTGAGCGTGCCCGCGGGCGACGGCACCCTGGCCGGCCAGTCCCCGACCAGGGTGTTCACGCCCCAGCAGTAGTCCGGGAAGCAGCCGCCGCCCGGGCAGTGGTCGCCGCCGAGGGCGTCGACGCCGCTTGGCCCGTGGGCGAGAGTGGGGACATGCGCGCCCGACTTCTCGGCCCCCGACTTCTCACGTCGGCCCTGACCGCGACCGCAGCGGCGGTCGGCAGCCTCGGCACCAGGCCCGACAGCGGGTGGTACCGCTCGCTGGACAAGCCCTCCTGGCAGCCTCCCGGCGCCGCGTTCCCGCTCGTGTGGACCCCGCTCTACGGCCTCATCGCGTGGGGGACCGGTCGCCTCGTCGACGGCGCGGAGCCGGGGGACCGGGGTCGCCTGGTGGCGCTGACCTCCGCCGACCTGGCCGCCAATGCCGGCTGGTGCTGGGCCTTCTTCGCCCGCGAGTCGCCCCGGGCCGGGCTCGCCGTGATCGTGCTGCTCGACGGGCTCAACCTGGCGCTGCTGCGGGAGGCCGCACGCCGGGACCGGACGGCCGCGGCCGCGCTGGCGCCGTACGTCGCGTGGACCGGCTTCGCGACGGCGCTGAACGCCTCGATCTGGCGCCGCAACCGGTGATCGACGCATCAGCGCTCCTCGCGGCCGAGCGGGCCGTCACCGCCGAGCGCCTGGCCCGGCTGCGCCGCGACTTCCTGGGCGTGGTCGACGCCTCCCGCGACTCCAACGCCGACGACGAGCACGACCCCGAGGGCGCGACCATCGCCTTCGAACGGTCCCAGGTCGACGCCCTGATCAGGCAGGCGGAGGCGCACCTCGGCGAGATCGACGCGGCCCACCAGCGGCTGGGGGCCGGTCGGTACGGCGTGTGCGAGGTGTGCGGCGGCCCCATCGCCGAGGCGCGGCTGGAGGCGCGGCCGTCCGCGCGGACCTGCGTGCGGTGCGCCCAGGTGTGACCGGACCGGAACATCGCCGTTGCCGGTGCTGTTGGGGACCAGTAGCCACCCGTCGAGCACCATCCGTCGAGCACCGAGGAGCGTCCTGCCCGTGAGCCAGCTGTTCAGCCCGATCGCCCTGCGTGACGTGACCGTGCGCAACCGGGTGTGGGTCTCGCCGATGTGCCAGTACTCCGCCGTCGACGGCCTGCCCGACGACTGGCACCTGGTGCACCTCGGCTCCTTCGCGCGCGGCGGCGCCGGGCTGGTGTTCACCGAGGCGACGGCCGTGGTGCCGGAGGGACGGATCTCGCCGGCCGACACGGGCATCTGGAACGACGAGCAGCAGCAGGCCTGGGCACGGATCGTGTCGTTCCTCCACGGCCAGGGCGCCACCGCCGGCATTCAGCTCGCCCACGCCGGCCGCAAGGCCTCTTCCCAGGCGCCCTGGGTCGGACGCGGCGCGGTCGCCGACGAGGACGGCGGCTGGGAGCCGGTCGGCCCCTCGCCGGTCGCGTTCCCGGGGCTGCGCGACCCGCGTGAGCTCGACGGGGCCGGGATCCGGCGGGTCGTGACGGCGTTCGGCGACGCCGCCGAGCGCGCCGTCGAGGCCGGCTTCGACGTGCTGGAGATCCATGCCGCGCACGGCTACCTGCTGCACGAGTTCCTCTCGCCACTTTCCAACCTCCGCGACGACGAGTACGGCGGCTCCTTCGACAACCGGGTCCGCCTGCTGCTCGAGGTCGTGGGCGAGATCCGTGGGCGCGTGGCCACCGGCGTGCCGGTCGTGGTGCGCATCTCGGCGACCGACTGGCTCGACGACGGCTGGACCGCCGAGGACTCGGTCCGCCTCGCACCGCTGCTCGCCGAGGCCGGCGTCGACCTGCTCGACGTGTCCACCGGCGGCAACGCGCTCGCCGACATCCCGGTCGAGCCCGGCTACCAGGTGCCTTTCGCGCTGCGGATCCGCAAGGAGGCCGGGGTGCCGACCGGGGCGGTCGGGATGATCACCGAGCCCAAGCAGGCCGAGGAGATCGTGGCCGACGGCTCGGCCGACGTCGTGCTCCTGGCCCGCGCGCTCCTCCGTGACCCCCACTGGGCCCTGCGTGCCGCGCACGACCTCGGTGTCGAGGTCGGCCACGGGGTCGACTGGCCCCCGCAGTACCTCCGCGCGGCCCTCTGAGGCACACGACCGGTCAGGTGGCCTGTTCCTCGCGCAGCGCGGTGGCCGCCTCGTCGATGATGTCGCGCATCGCCCGCTCCGCGGCCGCGCTGTCGCCGAGTCGGATGGCGCGGGCGACCTCGTCGTGCAGGGCGATCGC
>Ga0308176_10003096_pt1 | contig 10574 bp, 6 predicted proteins | sample PhyCR2_3_FD_203890 | JGI IMG/M metagenome (GOLD analysis project Ga0308176, IMG submission 203890) | Soil microbial communities from UC Gill Tract Community Farm, Albany, California, United States - DLSLS.C.R2 | ecosystem: Environmental > Terrestrial > Soil > Agricultural land | place: USA... | reverse complement strand
TCGAGCAGCCGGGCGTCCTCGCGGACGTGCGTGTTGACGGCGACCACCGCCGACCTCAGGCCCAGCCGGCCTAGCGACGCCGTGGAGTCCGCCGCGACGAGCACCAGGCGGCCACCGCGGGCGTCGACCCCGGCGCTCACCTGCTGCACGGCAGAGGCGAGCCTGGCCGGGTCCGAGCGCAGCGCGCCGGTCGTGGAGAGGGCAGGCACCCCGCAGTAGCCGCGCAGCACCTGCGGCCACTCGTTGGCTGCGCGTGAGTCGACCATGATCGCGACGTCGCCCGGCCGGAAGGCGTTGCAGACCTTGTCGACCGCCGACAGCTCACCGACCTCGACGCGCTCGTCCGCGTGGGGCCAGGTGGCCAGGCCCGCGGGGACGAGCAGCGCGGCGGACGAGGCGACGCTGGCGGTGACCAGCGCGACGAACGGCAGCCGCCGGGTCGACCACCGGGTGAGCACTGCGGCGGTCGCCACCACGAGCAGCGCCACCGTGGGCAGGGCGATGACCAGGCGACGGTCCGCCCACGGGTGGTCGGGGGTGATTCCCGGGCGGTAGAGCGTGAGCAGGGTGGAGCCGACGGTGACGACTGCCGGGCCGGCCCAGGCCTGCAGCTCCTTGCCCCGCACCCAGGCGGTCCCCGCCCGGTGGGCCAGGACGGCTGCGGCGACCAGGGCGACTGCAAGGGCGACCGGCCCGACCCACCACGACATCCACACGACGGAGTGCTCGGCGTAGGTGCGCCCTCCGTCGAGGGGTAGCCCCTGCCGTGCCTGCAGCCCGGCCACGACGTGCGACCCGGGATCGTCCGCCGACTGCCGCACGGTCTGCCACAGCGGGCGGCTCGCCAGGAGGGCGCCCGCCAGGACCACCACCGTCGCCAGCGCCCGAGGCAGCCAGGCCTGAACCAGCAGCCCGAGGGTCCAGCCGCGGCGGGACCCCCGCACCAGGAGCGCCCCGACGACGCAGACCACCACCCCCATCGCAGCAAGCGGCACCAGGGAGCCCGCGATGCTCCCGAGGTAGCGGCTCGACGTCCACCAGGTCACGCCGAGCCCGACCAGGGCCGAGGCAAGGGCAGAGGCCGCCAAGGGGCGACCGTGCGCCTGCCGCTGCACCATCGCCAGCGCAGCCACGACCAGCAGCAGGATCGTCTCGCGCAGCGCGTCCACCCGCAGCAGCACGCCGCCGCCCACGAGCACCCCCGCGACCACGGCCGCCCACCGTGCCGTCGCGACCTGGCCGAGCCGCGCGCTGCGCGCCGACTGGGTCAGCGCGACCAGCGCCGCGGCGAGCACCGGCATCGCCAGCGGTTCGGAGTACGTCGACCGTGCCAGGTGGACCAGGGGGAACAGCAGGCCCGTCCCGAGCGCGGCCAGCGGCCCCCACCGCGGGCCCGTCATGAGCGAGGCGAGCAGCCCGACCGCCAGCACGGTCAGGCCCCACAGCAGGGCCGGCGCCCAGAACGCGCCCGTCGGACCGCCGAGCCACCACGCGACGGAGTACCAGGCCGACGGCCCCACGGGGAACTGCGGCTGGAGCTGGGGGTGCTGCGGGGTCCCGGTGGCGAAGAAGGCCGGGCTGGCCAGCGTGACCCCCTCGATGCGCAGCACAGCGGGGCCGCCCACCGAGGCGGCCGGCACGTCCACCGGCCGGGCGTGCCCTGACGCCAGCTCGACGGCGGACTGCAGGTAGCTGCCGGAGTCGCGCCGCGGCAGCACCTGCTCGGAGTGCGTTGCCCCGGCCCACACGGCCGACCCCAGCGCCAGCACCACGAGCAGGACCGAGGACCAGACGGGCAGCCCGCGCGCCGGCACCAGCGCGGCGAGCCGCACCGCGACGGCCGCGAGGACCAGCAGCACGGGCAGGGCGACCCACGGCTGCCAGATGCCGGCGAGCGCGAGCAGCGCCCCGGCCAGCGAGCCGAGCACGACCCACAGGGCTCCCCCGACGACCACGCTGGTGAGCACGACGCCGCACCACGCCTCGCCACGCAGCAGGGGCAGCTCGGTGGGGTCCGGCGCATACGGGTAGCTGCGGGACTCGCGGCTGCTCACAGTCGGCAACGCTAGCGCCTGCCCCCCTTGGCCCCGGGGCACGGCACCCGACCCGGCGCACACCACCGCGCCTAGGGTGGCGCCATGTCCACCCCGTCCGACGTCCTCGCCGCGATGCTGCGCTCAGACCCCGGCCGCCCTCGGGTCACCTGCTACGACGACACCCCCGGCGCGACCCAGGGCGAGCGGATCGAGCTCAGCGCCAAGGTGCTCGCCAACTGGGTGAGCAAGGCCGGCAACGCGCTCCAGGAGGAGTGGGACCTCGGCCCCGGCGCGACCATCCGCCTCGCGCTGCCGCCGCACTGGCGTTCGCTGTACTGGGCGCTGGCCGCGTGGTCGGTCGGGGCCACCGTCGTCCTCGACGACGCACCCTGCGACCTGCTCGTGACGGACGACCCGACGCTCCTCGACCCGGACGCAGCGGCCCCTTCCGTCCTGGTCACCCTCGCAGGCCTGGCCCGCTCCGCACCCGGCGGGGCCCCCGCCGGCACCATGGACGAGGCGCGAGAGCTGTCCACCTACGCCGACCAGCTCACCGCCTGGGACGAGGCCGCCCCCACCGACCCGGCGCTGCGCGCCGATGGCGCCGACACGGCATACGAAAACGTTGTGCCGCAACGGGACTGGCCCAACGAGGCGCGCGTCCACACGGCCAGCGACTCGCTCGTCGACGTCCTCGCCGACGCGCTGGGCGCGTGGGCGCTCGACGGGTCGCTGGTGCTGTCCCGCGGTCCCGAACCGGCAGGTGGCCGCTCCGCCCGTCTCGAGTCCGAGGGAGTGACGGTCGCGCTCTAGCGCGCCGCCGCCTCGACCGCCTGCCAGGTCGCCGAGCCGACCACGCCGTTCCTGGCGAGGTGCGCACGGCCCTGCAGCGCCACGACCGCAGCGTGCGTCCGCGGCCCGAACACGCCGTCGGGCGTGACACCGAGGGAGCGCTGGAGCGCCACCACCGCCGGTCCACGGGAGCCCTGGCGCAGCACCGTCGTGTAGTAGCCGCTGAGCGGGAAGTCGCGCGTCCGCAACGCCTGCCACACCGCCCGGTCGGCGATGCCGGTGGCCCGCTGGTGGTGGGTCCGCTGGAAGACCGACACCGCGGCCGCGGTGCGGGTGCCGTAGACGCCGTCCACCGCGAGCCCGCCGAGCGCGCGCTGCAGGGTGCGCACCGCCGCGCCGCGCGACCCCTGCCGCAGCGTGGTGGACAGGAGCGAGTCGTATGCCGTGGCCGTGCGGGCGGCGGTCGCGGCACCGGCGGCAGCGCCACCAGTGGTCCCGGAGGGTCGGGTGCGCGGCGGCGTCTGCGCCGGCTTCCAGGCGGTCGGCGCCCTCCGGGAGACCAGGGGCTTCGCGACGACCTTGGTCGTCGAGAGCTGCCGCGTGTTCGTGGGCGTGGCGCCGGTGCGACTGGGCACCAGGCCGAGCGCGACCATCCGCGCCCAGGTGGGCTGGTCCAGGACCCCGGTGACGGCGACCGCGTGGCTGCCCTGCCAGGTGCGCACGGCGCTCTCGGTCAGCGGGCCGAACTCACCGTCGGGAGTGGCGCCGACGACCTTCTGCCCGAGCGCGACGTCGGGGCCGCTGGACCCGCGCGCGAGGGTCGGGTAGCCGGTGGGGGTGCTCGCCGGAGGAGGCGGGGGCGGGGGTGGCAGCGTGCCGGTCCCCGGCCCGAGGTCGACGGTGGTCAGCGCCTTCCCGGTCCACCACGAGGTCCGCTTGTACGCGCCGTCCCAGGAGAAGGAGAAGTGGATGTGGTCGGTGTGCGGGACCGAGCCGGTGTAGGCCGCCCATCCGCGGCTCGGGTCGTAGACCCGCCACATCCGGTGGTTCCAGATGATGTACATGATCCCGAAGCGGCGGGCCATCGCGCCGGGGCGGCCCTGGGCGTCCGGGGCCGACAGCCACGCGGTGACCGAGTCGGCGATCGCCTTCTGGGTGGGGTCGTTGACGCTGAGCATCCAGTCCAGAGCCCGGCCCTCGGAGTGCTCGGTCAGCCCGCTGTTGCAGTTGCGGCTGATGCCGTAGGTCGTCCTCGAGGTGGCGGCGTAGTAGCCCTGCACCAGCTGGGCGAAGGCGACCACACCCGGCTTCGGCGTGGGGTCGCAGATGCGCTGCGGCTCGTACGGCGGCGCCACGTCGAGCCCACTCGGCAGCTGCTTGGTCGGCGGCTTCGGGATGGTCGCTGCGTCGGCGGTCGCGGCGAACAGCGGAACCGTGAGCACGGGGATCGACAAGGCCCCGAGGGCGCGGGCTGCGAAGGTCACTGGGGCTCCTGGGGGACGCGACCGGTCGGGCCGTCAGGGTCGGTGGCACACCTGTCACAGAGGTCACTTCCGCGCCAGGCCAGACATTTGTCCCACCGGTTGACAGGGGTCACAAGGGGTTCGCGTGAACTACAACCACGAAATTCGCTGCGCGCGCGGCGCGGAGGTGACACCAGTCCGTCGGTGCGGGACCCATGTGCGACGGCCACGCGGCATACGGCGAACTGTGGCCCGGGGCCACGTCGGGGCGCCGACGGGCCGGGGATAGGGTCCACGACATGGACAAGGTCGTCTCCTCAGCCGCTGAGGCCATCGACGGGATCGTCGACGGCATGTCACTGTCGGTGGGTGGTTTCGGGTTGTGTGGCATCCCGAGCGTGCTCATCGCGGCGATCCACGACGCGGGGGTGAGCAACCTCGAGGCGATCAGCAACAACTGCGGCGTCGACGACTGGGGGCTCGGCGTCCTGCTGCGGGACAAGCGGATCAGCCGGATGGTCGCCTCCTACGTCGGGGAGAACAAGGAGTTCGAGCGGCAGTACCTCCACGGCGAGCTCGAGGTCGAGCTGACGCCGCAGGGCACCCTCGCCGAGCGGCTGCGCGCCGGCGGGTCCGGCATCCCCGCCTTCTACACGGTGACCGGCGCCGGCACCCAGGTCGCCGAGGGCGGCCTGCCCTGGAAGTACGACGCCGACGGCAACGTCGTCAAGCAGTCCCCGAAGAAGGAGACCAAGGTCTTCGAGGTCGACGGCGTGGAGAAGGAGTTCGTCCTCGAGCGGGCGATCGTCGCCGACTACGGGCTGGTGCGCGCCTGGAAGGGCGACCGGCACGGCAACCTCGTCTTCAACAAGTCCTCGCGCAACTTCAACCCGCTCGCCGCCATGGCGGGCCGGGTCACCATCGCCGAGGTCGAGGAGCTGGTCGAGCCCGGTGAGCTCGACCCCGACCAGGTCCACCTGCCCGGCATCTACGTGCACCGGGTGCTCCCCCTGAGCCCCGACCAGGCCAAGGACAAGCGCATCGAGCGCCGGACCGTCCGCCCCGCCGCCGACGCGGCCCCCGCCGACCGCAAGGAGGCCTGACATGGCCCTCTCCCGTGAGCAGATGGCCGCCCGCGCTGCGAAGGAGCTGCAGGACGGCGCCTACGTCAACCTCGGCATCGGGCTGCCGACGCTGGTCCCCAACTACGTGCCCGACGACGTGGAGATCGTGCTGCAGTCCGAGAACGGCATCCTCGGCGTCGGCGCGTACCCCCTCGAGGGACAGGAGGACCCGGACCTCATCAACGCCGGCAAGGAGACGGTGACCCTGCGCAAGGGCGCCTCGTTCTTCGACTCGGCGACCTCGTTCGGCATGATCCGCGGTGGCAAGGTCGACGCCGCGATCCTCGGCGCCATGCAGGTCTCGGCCAAGGGCGACATCGCCAACTGGATGATCCCCGGCAAGATGGTCAAGGGCATGGGCGGCGCGATGGACCTGGTCCACGGCGCCAAGAAGGTCATCGTCCTGATGGAGCACAACGCCAAGGACGGCTCCTACAAGATCGTGGAGGAGTGCTCCCTGCCCTACACCGGTCGTGGCGTCGTGCAGCGGATCATCACCGACCTCTGCGTCTTCGACGTCACCGACGACGGACTCGTGCTGCGTGAGCTCGCCGAGGGAGTCACCGAGGACGAGGTCCGCGAGCGGACCGAGCCGACGTTCACCACCCAGCTGGGCTGAGCCGCCTCCCGGCAGCCTCGGCTGGAGGCGCGCTGGGCGGCGGCTGGACGCCGGCTGGACATCCCTGCCACCGCGGTCACCATCGGGTAACGATCGCGTGCCGTGGTGCCGGTGGGTCCGGTGTGACGGGGCACCATCGTGACGACCGAAACGCCGCCAAACACATGGACCTGACCGTGACCGACAGCACCCGTACCCGCCCCCTCCGTCGCCGGCTCCTCGGCACCCTGCCCCGCACCACGGCACTCTCGCTGGTCCTGGTCGGCGGCGTCACGGCCGCCCCGGTCGTCGGCGGCCACGCGGCCAGTGCCCCACACCCCGTCAAGCCGGGCATCGAGCACGTACAGCTCGCCGCGCTGTCGCCGGCGACCCTCCCCGCCACCGCCCCCAAGGGCACTGCCGGCAAGGGCACTGCCGGCAAGGGCACCGCCAGCACCACGCGGGTCGCGGCCACCGACGAGGTGGTCACCGCCACCGGCACCGGCTCGCTGGTGGGACTGACCTGGCCCACCGCCGCGGCGCCCGCCGCCGGCACCGAGCTGCAGGTCCGCGGCCGCGCAGCCAAGGGCGGCTGGACCGGCTGGGCAGCCACCGAGGTCAACGACGACACCGACCCGACCGCCGTCGCCGCCGGGCGCACCACCCGGGTCGGCACCGACCCGGTGTGGCTCGGGCCGGTCACCCAGGTGCAGGTCCGCTACGCCAGCCAGGACGCGCCACGGGTCCGCTCCGGCCGGCTCGAGGTCGTCGACCCGGGCACCTCCCCCGCCGACGTGCCGGCCAGCGCGCCCGCCGGTGCGGCACAGGCCAACCCGGCCATGCCGCGGTACATCCGCCGCGCCGGGTGGGGCGCCGACGAGTCGATCCGCACGTGCTCCGCCGACTACGGCAGCACGACTTCGGCACTGGTCGTGCACCACACCGACGGCACCAACACCTACACCGCCGCCGAGTCCGCCTCCATCGTGCGCGGCATCTACGCCTTCCACGTGCAGGGCCGCGGCTGGTGCGACATCGGCTACAACGCGCTCGTCGACAAGTACGGCCAGATCTTCGAGGGCCGCGCCGGCGGCATGGACCTGCCCGTCATCGGCGCCCACACCGGCGGCTTCAACACCGACACCTGGGGCGTCTCGGTCCTCGGCACCTACTCCACCGTCGCGCCGAGCTCGGCGGCCATGAGCGCGCTGACGACGCTGTTCGCCTGGCGCGAGTCCGCGTTCTACCGCCGCGCCGACAGCACCTCGGTCCTCACCAGCCGCGGCGGCGGCTCGCTCTACCCGGACGGCCAGAAGGTCACCGAGCCGTTCATCATCGGGCACCGCGACCTGTGGCCGACCTCGTGCCCGGGCAACGCCTTCTACGCACAGCTGGGCAGCGTGCGCTCGAGCACCCTGGCCAAGACCTCCTTCACCGGCAGCCCCATCTACCAGCGGTGGGCCGGCCAGGGCGGCGCATCCAGCGCCCTCGGCCCAGTGCTCAAGGGTGAGGGGCCGGTCACCTTCGGCCGCCGGACCGTGTTCCAGGGCGGTTGGGCCATGTATGCCGTGGGGTCCAGCACCCGCCTCCTCGGACCCGGTCTGGACGGCCTCTACTGGGCCAACGGCGGCCCGGCCAGGTGGAGCTACCCGCTCGGCGACGAGTACGCCATCGCGGGCGGTCGCCGGGTGGACTTCAAGAGCGGGTTCACCGCGGTCTACTCGTTCGGCCGCGGGTCGCACCCACTGTTCGGCGCCATCAAGACCTACTGGCTGGGCACCGGCCAGGGCAGCTCGCCGGTCGGGTTCCCCACGGGCAGCGAGACGGTCCTGGCGTCCGGCGGGGTCTCGCAGTCCTTCGCACAGGGCGTGGTGCTGTGGAAGTCCGGCCTGGGGGCGCACGCGGTGCGCGGTGCCGTGCTCGCCGCCTACACCGCCAAGGGCGGCCCGGACGGCTCGCTCGGCTACCCGCTCGCCGACCAGGTCGCGGTCAAGGGCGGCACGAGCCAGGTGTTCCAGGGCGGCACGCTGCTCGTCCCGGACCTGGGCAAGCCGACCGTGGTGAAGCGCCCCTGGGAGCCGGGTCCCTCCACCCGGGGCTGAGCCAGCGCACCAGCGGCGTGCCGCCGCCGTCGGTCAGCCGCGCGGGATGACGACCGCCTGCCACGGCTTGGCCGAGTAGGCCCGGGTCGGTGCGGCCGTCCGCGACGGCCGCACCACCTGCACGGCCCCGGCGGCCTGGGCCGCGGACCACTCCGCTGGGCTGACGTGGTGCGGCGCCTCCGAGTAGTTCGGCGTCTCGGCGTACACCGCCTTCTCGCCGTCGTAGCGGTACCACATGGTGCCGTAGACGTTGCCCACGACGGTGGGTGTCGGCGACCCGAGGCTCTGCCACGTGGTGGTGCTCAGCTGGTCGACCTGGGGGTAGGGCTCGCCCGGCCACTGGTAGACGGCATACACGGTCGAGGACCACGCCAGGCGGACGTAGGAGGCCCTCACGACGGTCACCGGGGGCCGGCCGGAGGCGGTGTAGTCGTCGCCGGTGACCCAGCCGCGGTCGGTCCACGACCCGTCGGGCCCGGAGAACAGGCGGTAGACCTCGGGGGCGTGGGCGAGGCGCACGTAGCGCACGTTGGTCGCCTGCTGCACCGGCTGCAGGGCCGGGAAGAACCACGATGACTTGAGGCCGAAGCGAGCGGCGAAGTCGGTGCCGGTGGTGCGGACCGTCCTGGTGGTGCCGACGACGTCGAGGGAGAGCACCCGGCCGCTCCCGCCGAGGCCGTTGCTGCTCACCACCGCGAGCTGCTTGAAGGTGCCCACGCCGTAGCTGCTGGCGATGCTCGCCCCGGGTACCCGCACCGTCCAGGTGTGGTTGGGCGAGTGCCGGTCGCCGTCGTCGCGGATGGCCGGGAAGGTGCCGCCGGCGGTGTAGCCACCGGTGGAGGAGGAGAACTCGGTCAGCTGCACCACGCCCGAGGAGTTGACGCGGACCTGGCCGGCGGTGGCGAGGATCGCCTTGTCGGTGCGCGGGTCCGCGACGGAGGCGCCCCGGTAGGTGAGGCCGCCGTACACCTGGCACGACGTGGTGTCGCACGTCTTGGCGTAGGAGTAGCGGTGCTCGGCCCAGGCGTAGCTGCGCGCCGCGACGGCCTGCACCTTGAGCGCCTCGATGCCCCAGCCGTTGCGGGCGTCGCCCCACGAGGCGGGCGACTCGCTGGGCACCACGCCGCGCAGGTAGGACTCCATCGGCACGTTGTTGACCAGCCGCGTGTACGACCCGTCCCGCACCCAGGAGAACGTGCCGAGGTAGCCGCGACCGTTGCCGCACACCACGAGCGTGTCGGCGAGCGTCGTGCCCGACGCGACGAGCGAGGCAGTCGTGCTCTTGGCGTTGGTCTCCCACGCGACGGTGCTGCCGGTGCAGCCGTCGTACCTGGTCTGCAGCCGCCACGTGTTGCGGGTGGTGTCCCAGAGGATGCGGGCGCCGGACCCGGCCGAGACCCGGTAGCCACCGATCGTGAAGTCCTTCGCGCTGGTCAGCCAGGTGTCGCTGGCGGTGGTCAGCAGTCGCACGCCGATGGTCGGGTTGCCCATCGTGGCCATGCGCGTGCCGCCGTAATAGTGGTCGAGGACCTTGGTGTACTGCCAGCCCAGGTCGACCACGTAGCCGTACGCGCCGTACTGGCCGGCGCCGCGGCCGTGGCCCCAGCCGTGGCCGACGAGGACGACGTCGGAGGCGTCCGCCGCGTGTGCCGCCGTGGGCAGCACCGCGGGCAACGCGAGCGCCGCGCCGGTCGCGGCGAGAGCCGCGACGAGGCGTCGGCGGAGGGTCGAGGTGCGCATGGGGGTCCCTTCGGCCGGTCAGAGATCAGCAGGAGGGTAGCGGGGACCGTGTTGCTGGTGGTGCCAGATGGACCAATCGTGCGCGTCCTGTGACCGGGACCGGCCGAAGGTGCGAGGCGGCTCCGCTCGGTAGGGTGTGCCCACCCGCACACAGGAGGTCCGCCCAGCATGGCCAGTCCCGTCCGCCGGCTGGGCGACTCGCTGCAGCCGGTCACCGAGCTGGCTCGGCGCGGGGGCGCCCTGGTCGCCGACCGGGCCGTCGAGGTCCGCCGGGCCGGCCACCTGCGGGTGCGGGCCCACCGAGACGACGAGCTCGACGTGGTGGCGTTCTTCTCCGGCGAGCCGGGTCAGCTCTACCAGCTGCGGATGTGGCTGGGGCCGCTCGCCGAGCTCTCCCGGCACCTGCGCGTCGCCCTGCTGCTGCGGGACGCCCGCAACGCCGCCGCGATCGCGGCCGAGACCGACCTGCCGGTGCGGATGTCTCGACGCACCGAGGAGTGCAACGCGTGGGTCGTGGCCAGCGGTGCGCGCCTGGTCCTCTACGTCAACCAGAACACCCAGAACTTCCAGACCCTGCGGCTGGCCCGCCCCGCCCACGCCCACCTCAGCCACGGGGAGAGCGAGAAGGTCTCGATGGTGTCCAACCAGCTCAAGGCCTATGACCGGGTGTTCACCGCCGGTCCCGCGGCCCGCGAGCGGATCCGCACCCACCTCGTGGA
>Ga0308176_10003095_pt1 | contig 10577 bp, 8 predicted proteins | sample PhyCR2_3_FD_203890 | JGI IMG/M metagenome (GOLD analysis project Ga0308176, IMG submission 203890) | Soil microbial communities from UC Gill Tract Community Farm, Albany, California, United States - DLSLS.C.R2 | ecosystem: Environmental > Terrestrial > Soil > Agricultural land | place: USA... | reverse complement strand
GCCTGTCTCTGATGCGGGCGCGAAATCGGCCGCCATCGACCAGCGCCGCTCCGGCCGTTCGATGAGGTCCTCCGAGGTCAACATTCGCTCGAGTTTGCGTTCCCGTACTTTGGCGGTTTTGGCGACCTTTTTGGCGAGGCGCCGGGCCGAATCGTTTTGCGTCGCGCGTTCGGTCTTTTGGGCGTGTCCGGCGACAGCCCGGATATCGCCGCGGATGCGCTGGATCGTCTCCTGCTGTTGCCGCCAGGCAACCGCCAACTGCTCAGATTCGTGCAGCACGATCGCCGTGTAGTCGCTGTACCGCCCGACGAACGTGCGCGCGGTCGTCATTTCATCGTCGAGAATGACCAGTTTGCCGACCAGATCCTCGAGGAACTGCCGTTCATGCGAAACGACCACCACTCCCGCCTGTGACTCCTGCAGCAGACCAATGAGAGCCACCTGACCGTCGCGGTCAAGGTGATTGGTCGGCTCGTCGAGGAGCAAATAATCGGCCCGTCCCGCGACGAGCGCGGCAAGACCGGCGCGGGTCTTTTCCCCACCCGAGAGGGAGGTCAGCGCCGTCGACCAACTTCGGTCACCGAGTCCCATCCGTGAGAGGGCCGCTGTTAGGGCGTCGCGTGCTTCGTAGCCACCGGCTGCCTCGAACCGCTCCAGCGCCTGCTCGTAAGCGGTGATCCACGCCTCGCTGCCGTCGCCGTCGCTCAGGATGCGATCGAGATCGAGGGCGGCACCGGCCAATCCTCCGGAGGGCGGATCGAGCAGATCGGCGAGCGTGCCGTGTTCGAGATCGGCAAACCCCTGGCGCAGGACGCCGATCCGTTCCCTTGGCGACAAGGCGACAGCGCCGCGGTCGGCCTGCTCCTCTCCGGCGATGATGCGGAGAAGCGTCGACTTGCCGGCTCCATTCGGTCCGATCAGACCGATACGCTCCCCGGGATTGACGACAAATGAAATTGAATCAAGGATGGTGCGGCCGGCAAAGGACCGCGAGACATCGCGAACAATCAACATGGATAACCCCAGCATCCGGGCGATCGATTTGAGATCATCCCGGGTCAAACCAGATTTCGGTTTGGGGTTACCCTGCCATTGCTACTCCATCTCTCACCGGTCTATCGCACAAACCGGGCACACCAAAAGTGTACCCGGTTCGATCGCACGTGAAGTGGGACAGGCAGGATCTGCTCTGCCGGTCGTCTGGCCGCGGTTGCTATGCCTTGAGCGCGCCTTCCTGAAGTCCCTTCGTGTACCACCGCTGGGCGATCCCAAACACGACGAGTCCTGGTACGATCGCCATAATATAGAGCGCCGCAATGCGCGGCCACAGCAGCCCGCCGACGCCGCCGGACGCGCTTGCCAGGAAAACCGGAAGCGTGCGCCGGGACGCGTCGTTCATGAGCGTCAACGCCAACAGGAACTCGCCCCAGGCGGCAACGAAACTCACGATGACGACCACCACAATACCGTTTTTGATGATCGGCAGCAAAATGCCAAGAAGCAGTCGAAGTGACCCCGCCCCATCTATTCGCGCAGCGTCCACGATTTCCTTAGATACCGTCTCGAAGACACCGCGCATAATGAAAATGCAGACGGCGACATTCAGAGCCGCATACGGAAACGTCAGAGCCCAGGTCTTGTTTACAAACCCCAACGATTTCTGAACCTCGTAGATGCCGGTAATGGCCGTGACTCTGGTAGGGAAAAACAGCGACGCCACGAGAAATCCGGTGATGACCCGTTTCATGGGGGTGGCGAGGTGGGAAAGGGCGTACCCGGCCAATACAGCCGTCACTGTCGTCAGAACCACGGTCATGAGGGAGACTTTGACGCTGTTTTTGAAGGCAACCCGCGCATCGGGCCGCTTGTCATAAATCCACTGGTAATGCTTGTAGATCGGATCGGCCCAGTTTTGCGGGAGGATCGCGTTGTGCGTACCATCCGGGAGCGAGATGATCGAACGGATTACCACCCAGCCGAGCGGCAAAAGGACGACCAGTGTGAATATCAGGAGCACGATATGGCGAAAGACCGGACCCCACTTGATGCCCCGCCTGGGTTTCCAGTCGGCAAACTCCACGATCGGTTTGGCGGCGCTGGTTGATTGTGGTCGGGATGCGCTCACCGCGACGGCGTTATGCGTGACCATGGTGGCAATCGATCCTTTCTCCCGGCTTCGGCTAATCACGTGACCGGAAAAGCCAAAACATGAACGCCACAACGATTAGCATGAGCATTGCCCCTAGCCAACCAATGGCAGCCGCATAACCGCGTGGCTGTACTCCGCCCCCAAACGCGGTGTCATACATATAGACGGTCCAGGTATATGTCGGACTTTCCCGCGCATACCCTCCCACAATGATGTATTCATCGATCACAGCCATCGCGGTGCCGAAGCGAATTACCATCAAGACGAGGATTACAGGGAGAAGCCGAAAGACGGTTACGCCCCAGAACATCCGCCATTCGCTTGCCCCATCGGTTCGAGCGGCATCGAAAAGGTCTTTCGGAATCGAGGCCAGGCCCGCGAGGAAGAACATGGTGTGATACCCGAGACCCCACCACCACTCCATGATCGCAATGGAAATGAACACGAGGTGTGGGTTGGTTAGCCATTGGGGCTGGGTGCGTACGTCGTAGAGGTGAAGAACGTTGACCAGGATGTAGTTGATTGGCCCGATGTAGTTGTTGTAGAGCCAGACCCAGAGCACGAAAATGAGCGGCGCCGGGATCATCGAAGGGATAAGGAGGACGATCCGGTAAAAGGTCGAGAGCTTGGTGTTTTGCACCCGATCGAGAAGCACGGCGATGACCATCGGAATCATGATCATACCGGGCACGAAAATGCACGTAAAGATGAATGCGTGATAAATACCGCGCCAGAAAAGGCGGTCGTGGAGGACGTCGCGATAGTTCTGCAGGCCGATATAGTGCGCGGGTAGTTTGTCGAGGAAGCGATCGTCGGTAAGGCTTAGACGGAATGCGCTATAGATTGGGAGAATTTGCCAACCTGCGAAGAGGATGATTGCGGGCAAGATATACGGATAGGTCTTTATCAGGTTAGCGAACGATCTGACGAAAGAAGAGGTCCTGCGCGGATAATCCCGAGTAGTTGCCGATACGGTGACTTCGGACATGCGCTGGTTCCTCTGAGGTTGCCTGCGGGCCTAAAAAAGGAATAAAGGATTGCACCAACACGCGTTCAACCGCGTGTGCGGCCGCAGCCGACCAGAAGGTCGACTGCGGCTGTTGAGATAGGTCTAGAACCAGCCGTTCCGGGTGCGGGCGGATGGGGTGGCAACGGTCTTCTCGTACTCGGCGAGTGCCGCGTCCTGGGCAGCCTGTCCGGCAGTCTTGGCGTCAGCAACCTCACCAGAGAGGTATTTGTGCCATTCCGGCCGGGCCAGGTCGAACTGCTTGATACCGAGAATGGTGGGAGCGATGGCGCTTGCCTGCTGAAGACTTCCAAGCACGGAAAGCATCCACGGATTCGCCGTGTACCAATCCGGTGGCGAGGCGGCCCATGCGCTCCAGACCGACTGAAGAACTGGCAGCTGGCCAACGGGAATGGTGCCTTCGTCGGGGTTGCCGATGGCGCTTTCCTTCCACATTTCCTGGTCGTTAGACAGAGCCTGCAGGTACTCGACCGCCTTGGGCTTGTTGGCGCCGTAGGTGAAGAGAACCGCACCTGTGTCCCAGAACACGGTACCGCCGACACCGTCCGGAGTCTTCGGGAGCGCTCCAAGGCGAAGGAGGCTCGGATCCGGCCAGTTCGCGGAGAACTGGAAGCCCGCGTTTTGGTACTTGAAGTAATACCCTGCCTGCTCAGCTGCAAACGAAGCCTCGTCCGGTTTGACGTTGTTGTCTACGGCTCCCGGGCTAAGGATGTCGGATGGCCCCAGCGGGATCATTCGCTTGAGGATTTCAAGGGCCTCAAGTGCGGGATCGCTGGCGTATTGGAAGAGGCCCGTCTCCTTGTCATACACGTCGATGCTGATCGAGTGGGTGATAGGAATCAACGAACGCCAATCCCGGTTGTCCCAGACGATTCCGTAGGGAGCGGCCTTGCTATCGACAACCTTCTGTGCGGCCGCGATTTGATCGTCCCACGTTGTCGGACCGGCTTCGGTATCCAGCCCAGCCTTCTGCAAGATGCCCGAATTCCACATCATGACGTTGATGTCGAGAAGAAGGGGCCAGACATAGAACTCACCCTTATAGGTGCCCTCTGTGCTGGTCGCGGGGACGAAATCATCAAAGAGGCCGGCTGGAAGATACTGGGTCCACGGTTCGATCGTGCCAGACTCGGCGAGACCGATCATTTCGAGGAATGGGGTCACGCCGCCGTAGAAGTCCCACGTGCTGGTCTTGTCATTGGCCTCGGCAATAAAGCGATCGTTGCCGAAGTTGGTCGTCGGAGCCGTCTCGACTGAAACGCCCATTTCCTCGCCCAGGGCAGTGATACGTGGGTGGAGGTTGATCATCCAGTCGTAGAAGGTCCCGGTCGGTTTGCCTTCTTCAGCGGCGAGGGCAGAAGGCATCTTGACGGCGTTTACCGCCAGCATGCCGATGACGTTCGCGCTCAGTCCAAGTGCGATGCCCCGCTGGAATACTTCACGACGGCTGAGCTTTCCGGTCAGCGCATCGCGAAAGAGCTGCTTGACCTGGGTGTTTTCTGCCACAGGTGGTCCTCCTCGGCATGAAGCCGTTGGTAAACCCTCGATTGTTGCCACAGCACCGTGCCACGGCGCGATTCATTTCGGGTTTGGGCATTGTAAGAAGAGGGGGCGGAGTCGTCAACACGGATTTATGCAAATCCGCGCTAACTGGTCCGTACCAGCTTGCTCCAGCGCTTTGGTCTGGATTTCAGTCTGACCGTTCGACCCCACTGATCAGATGCGCGCCGGCATCTCAGGGCGAGCCTGTGCCCAATGCTGAAATCACCTGCGCGCGTTACGTGTAGCGGGTGGCTGGCGTTGCCCTGCTCAATCGGGCAGAATCAGCGCCACATCATGGGTCGATGGATACAAGGTGGAGGTTTGCGATGCGACGGCGTTCCCCATGGCTTGGCAGATTGCTGGCCGTACTTTTGCTTTCGGGTTTGATGAGTGGCCCCTTGGTAGCCGCTCAGGACGGCACGCCGATGGCCTCGCCCGTAGCGTCCCCGGCCGAAAGCGCCAGCCCCGCTGCCGCAGCTACGCCGACCGCCTCATGCGAACCGTTTACGTCCGAAACGTCATCCCAGGTCCGTGACGAGGTCAATGCCGCTTATCCGCTTGAGCAGCCAGCAACTACGGACAGTTCCTATGTCACCAGCGCGACGGGGGATCTGCAATCGATCAATCCCTTCATCGTTGAGTCCGATCCGTCGATCACGGTCGTCTCCTACATCTTTGATGCCCTGGTCGGTGGCGATCCCCGCACCGGCCAGCCCACCGCCGGCGGTGTGACCGACTTTTACGAAATCGGCGCTGACTGCGTGACCTACACTTTCCACCTCAAGAAGGACAAGGTTTGGTCGGACGGTTCCGATCTGACCGCTGACGATGTCGCCTTCAGTTTTGAGTCGATGGCCGATGAATCGCTGGCCAGTCCCTACACAGGCACTTTCAATGACGAGGTCAAGGATTGGACGGTGATCGATCCCGACACCATCCAAATGACGTCCAACGGAGTCCGCGCCGATTTCCTGACTTCAGTCGGATTCTCGACGTCCATCATCAAGAAATCGCTCTGGGAAAATGTGCCCCGCACCGATTGGGCGACCGATCCCGGCTCGACCGGTCAAGATCCCAGCCGAGTGGTTGGCACCGGGCCATTCAAGTTCGACAGTTGGGCGCAGGGCCAGGAGATCAAACTGACCCGCAACGACCTCTTTACACCCCAACCCGCATACCTGAAGGACATCACGATCCGCATCTTTGCCGACCACGAAGCCGAATTCAACGCCTTCCTGACAGGTGACCTTGATGACGTCGGCGTCGAATCTCAGCAAGTGACCACGATCCAGGACCAACCGGATCAGTTCAAACTGATCGAGTATCCCGATCGCACGTTCACGTACTACGAATTCAACCTCAACCCGGATACCACGGTACGTTTTCAGGATGCCCGCGTGCGTGAGGCATTCATGTTCGCGCTCGATCGAGATTCGATTGTCAATGACATCCTGCTCGGCCACGGCGTCGTCGCCAACGGCCCACAACCCGTGATCAGCTACGCCTATGCGCCAGACGAAATGAACACAACCTATACCTACGATCCCGACAAGGCGAAACAACTCCTGGCTGACGCCGGCTGGACCGATACCAATGGCGATGGAACCGTCGACAAGGACGGCGTCGAAATGGCATTCGACTTCCTCTATCCGTCCGGGTCGGCCGAGTCGGACACGCTGGTCGCGTACATGCAAGATGCCTGGAAAGCAGTCGGAATTGCCATCACGCCCAAGGCTCTCGAGTTTTCGGCATTGATCGAGGCGACGACTACCACACCGACGTTTGAGATGGCGCTGTACGGATTCAGCTGGGACTCGACCTTTTTCCAGGATTCGATGTTCGGATGCGAGCAGTACCAGGTCGGATTCAACGATATGAAGTACTGCAATCCCGAACTCGATGCGCTCTTTGATCAAATATCGGCGACCGTGGACCAACAGGCCCGGATCCCGCTCATGATTCAGTACTCGAATATCGTCAACGACGAGCAGCCGATTGGTGTTATCGACTTCTCGACCACAATTCGCGCCGAGAATCTGCGCTTGCATAACTCGTTCCCGGGCCCATGGGGCGGGCCAGGTATCGAATACGTCTGGGTGTCCGACCAATAAGTGCGGTACGGCGCCGTTGTCTGTAATGGGCGATGGCGTCGTGTGATCGCCCGGCATGGCCAGATACGCAGTCCGTCGCATCCTGATCTCGATTCCGCTCTTACTCGGAGTCTCGTTCATCGCCTTTGCGCTCATGAACCTGATCCCGGGTTCGCCCCTGACCCAAATCTCCCGTAATCCCAAGGTCAAACCGGCCGACGTGGCGCGGATGGAACATGCCTATGGTCTGGACAAGCCTTGGCCTCAGCGCTACCTCGAGTGGCTGGAACGGGCCGTTATTCATCTCGATTTCGGACCGTCGTTCTACAACCGTTTGCCCGTAACCGATCGTATTTGGGCGGCGTTACCAAACACCCTCATCCTGACAGGAAGCGCGCTCCTTTTTTCCCTGGTTGTGTCGATTCCGCTCGGTGTTTATTCCGCAGTCCATCACCGGCGGTTGCTCGATCGTGTGATCAATATCGTGGCGGTGGCGCTCTATTCCATCCCGCTCTTCTGGTTGGGCATTCTGCTGATCATTCTCTTCTCCGTTCAGGCCTCGAAGTGGCAATTGGCCTGGCTACCCGCCCTCCCCTCTGGTGGCATTGCCAGCGCCCGCCATGGGGGAGGATTCGTTGATCGCTTCAAACATCTGATCATGCCGACGATCACGCTGGCCAGTTTCCAGATCGGCGTCTGGACCGCGTACATTCGCTCGTCGATGCTGGAGGCGCTCGGTCAGGATTACGTGCGCACCGCTCGTTCCAAGGGGCTGCGCGAGGTTTGGGTCATTTATCGCCATGCCTTCCGCAACGCCTTGCTGACTCTGATTACCCTGATCGGCCTGGCGATACCCGGTCTCTTCGGTGGCGCACTGCTCATTGAATATGTCTTCGCCTGGCCGGGCATGGGTTCGCTGACCATTGAGGCTGTTTCCCGTCGGGATTACACAATGGTGCAGGCGACGACAATCCTTTTTGCGGTTTTGACGATTGGCGGCAACCTGATTTCGGATCTGCTCTACGGCCTGGTCGATCCGCGGGTGCGCACGTCATGAGCGTGGCCGTGTCCACACTCTCCGACCGCGATGTGCTTGCCGGAGATCGGCTGACGCGCAAATCGGCGGGAATGTTCCGGCGCGGGATGCAATCGTTTCGCCGCGATCCGGTCGCCATGACCGCCCTCGCGGTCGTTGTTCTTATTGCCGCCTTCGCCCTGTCCGCCAATTTGGTGTCACGCTGGACCGGGTTCAACCCGTACGAAAATCACTTGTCGCATAAGTTGAGCGGGATCGGGGAGAACGGCTATGTCCTCGGTAGCGACGCGAATGGCCGCGATATCCTGACCCGGCTCGCCTATGGTGGCCGGATCTCGATCACGGTCGCGTTCATGGCGACAATCGCCGAACTCGGGATTGGGCTATCGATCGGTCTGATCGCCGGTTATGCCGGGGGATGGATCGATTCGTTTTTGATGCGGCTCGTCGATCTGCTCCTGTCGATCCCGGGTCTGCCGCTTCTCATTCTGATCACGACACTCTTCCAACCCGGATGGGTCATGCTGGCCCTCGTACTCGCCCTCGTCTCGTGGCCGGGTGACTCCCGATTGATCCGGGGCGAAGCGCTGGCCATCAAAAATCGGGAGTACGTTGACGCCGCCCGGGTCGTTGGCGTGTCACCAGCCGGGATCGTGCTCAGATATGTGCTTCCGAACGTTCTGCCCACCATGATCGTGCTGGCTTCGCTCACCGTTCCATCGCTGATCATCGCCGAGACCTCGCTCAGTTTCCTTGGCGTCGGCGTGCAGGTCCCGACCCCGAGTTGGGGCAACATGCTCGACGATGCCTATCGCTTTTACCGAACGAACTGGACGAATGTCTTCATTCCCGGTTTCGTGGTCTTTCTCATCTCGCTCGCCCTCTATCTAGTCGGCGACGGTCTGCGCGATGCGTTCGATCCGAGGCAGAGCAAGCGCTAGGCCTCGGCACTGCTTCGGAACAAGACCGTAATCTGGCACGTTGCCGTCGGGACGGGCGTGGGCAATACTAGCGAAAGGGAAGTAACCAGTTCCCCGGAGGAAATTGCCCATGACCCAGATTGACACCAACAAGATCGCGTTTTTGCGGGGTCAGCGCCAGCACCGCTCGTTCGCACCCGGTCCTGCCGATCCTGCCGCACTTGAGCAATTGCTCGAAGTCGCCCGCTGGACCGGTAGTGCGAGTAACCGGCAGCCGTGGCGCTTTCTGGTGGTCGATGATCCCGCGCTGCTCGCCCAATTGGCCGAATCGAAATCCGGTATCGGTTGGGTGAAAGACGCCGGTCTGGCCATCCTCATCCTGACCGAGGGCAAGACGGTCAACGACTGGCGCTTCGATGTCGGGCGCGTTGCTGAACGGCTGATGTTGGCCTCAGGCGCGGTCGGTCTGGATGCCGGGGTCATTTCGTGGAATGCGGACGCGGGCGAGCCCTTCGTGCGCAAACTGTTGAATGTGCCCGATGGGACCTGGATCTATGCCGCGGTCATCTTTGGTCATCCCGCTGAATCCAAAACGGCGAGTGGCGCCAACGCCGGGCGCAAAGCGATTGAGGATCTGGTCATTCACAACCGCTTCGACTAACCGTCCGGCCGATCGATGCGGGCGCGGGAACAGGTAGACTGCCCATCTGGAGTCTGCGCTTAATGTCGCTCCCTGATTGCGGCGGGAATCAGCCATGTACGTGACAGTCCTGGGCGCGGGCGATATGGGCACGGCCATCTGCGCACCCATCGCCGCCAATGGTCATGATGTCCGCCTGTGGGGCACCCGTTTCGATGATCATGTCGTCGCGGCGCTACGTTCCGGGCAGGTTCATCCGCGCCTGCAATACCCGATCCCCGGCACCGTTCGCATATACGGGTCCAACCATTTGCGGGATGCCGTGGAGCACGCGGAGCTGGTCGTGCTCGCCGTTACCTCGTCCGGGATCGATCCGGTTCTCGATCTGCTGCTCGAGATTCGGCCTCAGCCACCGGTCATGGTCTCTCTGGCCAAGGGCCTGTATCGCGATCCCGCCGGTTCAGTTTGTCTTCTTTGCGATCACATCGAACGAAGGACCGGGTCGCCCGCCCTGGTCGTGGGCGGACCGGCCAAGGCCAACGAGGTCGTGATGGGATTGCCGACGGTTTCGGTGCTCGCGTCGCCTGATGCCGAGGCGCTGGCCACGACGGCGGAGGTGATGCAAACCGCGATGTATCGCTTTCAGCAGACCCTGGATCGAACGGGTGTCGAGATCAGCGCGGCCCTGAAAAATGCCTATGCGATCGCGGTGGGTGTCGCGACCGGAATGGAACTCGCCACTGGCGCTCCACACCAGAATTTCAAGGCGGCGCTCTTTCCCGCGGCGGTGCTCGAACTCGCGCGGTTGGCCGACGCGCTCGGCGGCTCGGCCGAAACGGTCTATGGGCTCTCCGGTTCGGGCGATCTGACAGTCACCGTTTCGGCAGGACGCAATCGACTCCTGGGCGAATTGCTCGGCCGAGGCCAGACCGTCGAGGAGGCGTTGGGCGCGCTAACGGCGACCGGAATGACAATCGAGGGCCACGCCGCGGTTGATCACGGGATGGCGCTGGCCCGGCAGGTGACCGGCAACCAAGCCGAAACACTGTTCCCGCTGCTGGCTGCCCTTCATGCCATTCTTTATGAGGACGCGCCGGTCTTTGAGCGGCTCTGGGACGTCGTCGGGAATCGATAGCAAGCGGGAGATCGCATGCTGCTTCAGGAATTGCGGGA
>Ga0308176_10003093_pt1 | contig 10580 bp, 10 predicted proteins | sample PhyCR2_3_FD_203890 | JGI IMG/M metagenome (GOLD analysis project Ga0308176, IMG submission 203890) | Soil microbial communities from UC Gill Tract Community Farm, Albany, California, United States - DLSLS.C.R2 | ecosystem: Environmental > Terrestrial > Soil > Agricultural land | place: USA... | reverse complement strand
GGATGCTTCGACCATCGACGCTGCGTTTGACGTGCTCAAGGAGAAGTGGGGCAAGATCGATTTCCTGGTGCACGCGATCGCCTATGGCGAACAGCTCGACGGCCGTTACGTCGACACCACGCCGGAGAATTTCTCCAAGTCGATGCTGATCTCCTGCTACTCGTTCACGGCGGTGGCGCAGCGCGCGGAGAAGCTGATGACCGACGGCGGCTCGCTGATCACGCTCAGCTATTACGGCGCCGAGAAGTGGATGCCGCATTACAACGTGATGGGCGTTGCCAAGGCGGCGCTCGAAGCCAGCGTGCGCTATCTCGCCGCCGACCTCGGCGAGAAGAACATCCGCGTCAATGCGATCTCGGCAGGTCCGATCAAGACGCTCGCCGCGTCCGGCATCGGCGACTTCCGCTATATCCTGAAGTGGAACGAGGCCAACGCCCCGCTCCGACGCAACGTGTCGACCGAGGACGTCGGCGGCAGCGCGCTGTATCTCCTCTCCGACCTCTCGCGCGGGGTCACCGGCGAGGTGCATCATGTCGATTCCGGCTATCACGTGCTCGGCATGAAGCGGCCTGACGCGCCTGACATTGCGTTCGGCAGCAAGGACTAGCCATAGATCCCGAATGGCCGTGCCCACGATCTACTATCTTCGCCACGGCGAGACCGAGTGGAATGCGCTCGGCAGGCTTCAGGGTACCAAGGACATTCCGCTGAACGCGCGCGGGCGCGACCAAGCCGTGCAGGCCGGCGGCATATTGGGCGATCTGTTCAAGCGCGAGGGTCGTGACAAGGCGGCGTTGCCCTATGTGTCGAGCCCGCTCGGCCGCGCGCGGCAGACCATGGAGCTCGCGCGCGGCAGGCTCGATCTGCCGGTGGCGGACTATGCGCTGGACGATCGGCTGCGCGAGATCGGCTACGGCAGCTGGGAAGGGCTGACGCTGGCCGAGAGTGAGGCCACTGATCCCGAAATTTATGCGAGGCGGCTCGCGGACAAATGGACCGTGGGCCCCGCCGGCGGGGAGACCTACGCCGATGTCCAGGTTCGCGTACGCGCCTGGTACGAGCAGCTGCGGACCGACATCGTCGCGGTTGCCCATGGCGGGACCTGCCGGGCCCTGATGGTGTCGCTCGGCCTGGAGACGCCAGCCAGCGCTGCCGAACTCTATGTCGAACAGGGCGCGGTCTACGTGTTCCGCGAGGGGCGGCTGGAGAAGTTCAGTTAAGCCGGTCCGGTGCCCCGCGGGTGTGGTAGGCATTTGACCCTCCATCGAGGGCGCGTTACCAAACGCCGGAACCTCACCAGCGAGCAGCGATGTCCTTCAACACCTTCGGCCACATGTTTCGCGTCACCACCTTCGGCGAGAGCCATGGGGTGGCGATCGGCTGCGTGGTCGATGGCTGTCCGCCCATGATCCCGCTCACCGAGGCGGACATCCAGGGCGATCTCGATCGCCGCCGGCCGGGCCAGTCGCGCTTCACCACCCAGCGCCAGGAGCTTGACCAGGTCAAGATTCTCTCCGGCGTGATGGCGCATCCGGAGACCGGCGTGCAGGTGACGACGGGCACGCCCATCGGGCTCCTGATCGAGAACACCGACCAGCGCTCGAAGGACTATTCGGAGATCAAGGACAAGTTTCGGCCCGGTCACGCCGACTTCACCTATGAGGCCAAATACGGCCTGCGCGACTATCGCGGCGGCGGCCGCTCCTCGGCGCGCGAGACCGCGACGCGCGTTGCCGCCGGTGCCATCGCGCGCAAAGTGCTGCCCGACGTCAGGGTGCGCGGCGCGCTGGTGCAGATGGGGCCGCACAAGATCGACCGCGTGAAGTGGGACTGGGATGAAATCGCCAAGAATCCGTTCTTCTGCCCGGACAAGGACAAGGCCGCGTTCTTCGAGACCTATCTCGACGGCATCCGCAAGAGCGGCTCCTCGATCGGCGCGGTAATCGAGGTGGTCGCCGAAGGCGTGCCGGCCGGCCTTGGTGCGCCGATCTACGCCAAGCTCGACTCCGATCTGGCGGGCGCGATGATGACCATCAACGCGGTGAAGGGCGTCGAGATCGGCGCCGGTTTCGGCGCCGCCGAGCTGACCGGCGAAGAGAACGCCGACGAGATGCGCACCGGCAATGACGGCACGCGCTTTTTGTCCAACCATGCCGGCGGCGTGCTGGGCGGCATCTCCACGGGACAGCCGATCGTGGTGCGCTTCGCGGTGAAGCCGACCTCGTCGATCCTGCAGCCGCGGCTGACCGTCGATCGCGCCGGCGCCGACACCGAGATCATGACCAAGGGCCGCCATGACCCCTGCGTCGGCATCCGTGCCGTGCCGGTCGGCGAAGCCATGATGGCCTGCGTTCTCGCTGACCATTTGCTGAGGCATCGCGGACAGGTCGGCTGATCGCCCATCTTCACGCTGGCGGGACCGTCGTCGATCCGGCACCATGCGCCCATGAGCACCGTTTCATATCATGATGTCGTCGACTGGCTGATCTCGGCCCGGCACCCGATGGACAATCCCGAAGGCTGGATGACCGAGTGCTGCGAGCGCATGGTCAAGGCTGGACTGCCGCTCTGGCGCGTCGGGGTCTTCATCCGGACGCTGCATCCGGAGGTGTTCGGCCGCAACTTCATCTGGACCCGGGGCGTGTCAGGGATCCAGATGGGCACGGTCGACTTCGAAATCCAAACCACCCCGGAGTTCCAGGCCAGCCCCCTCAGCATCGTGTTCAGCGACGTGGTCGAGGTGAGGGGCAATCCGCATGGTCCCGAGGCCGAGCGATTTCCGGTCCTGCTCGATCTCAGGAACGAGGGCGCGACCGACTATCTGGCGCTGCCGCTTCACTTTCTCGACGGCACGCTTCACGCGATGAGCGTGAGCACGCGGCAGCCTGGCGGCTTCGATCCCGAGCAGATCGCGGCGCTGCGCGTGATCATCGAACCGCTGGCGCGCATCATCGAGATCATCAGCCAGCGCCGCACCGCCGAGATGCTGCTCGATACCTATGTCGGCAACAGCGCGGGCGCGCGCATCCTCGGCGGCCAGATTCGCCGCGGCCACAACGACACCATGCAGGCCGCTATCTGGCTGTCGGATCTGCGCGGCTTCACCGCGCTGTCGGACCGGCTGCCAGCCGAGACCGTGGTCGAGATCCTGAACCAGTATTTCGACTGTCAGGTCACCGCGATCCGGGGCCATGGCGGCGAGGTGCTGAAGTTCATGGGCGACGGCCTGCTCGCGGTGTTTCCGATCGACGAATATGTCGGCGACTCCGCCCATGTCTGCACGCGCGTGCTGGAAGCCGCGCGCGAGTCCCGCGCCAGCGTCGAGGCGCTCGCCTTTCCGATCGGCGAGGTCGTCGAGCGCTTCCGCTTCGGCGTCGCGCTGCACGTCGGCAATATCCTCTACGGCAATATCGGCGGCGGCAACCGCCTCGACTTCACCTGCATTGGTCCCGCCGTGAACCTCGCCGCAAGGCTCGAGAAGATCACGGGCAGGCTGGGCCGGACCGTCGTCGCCTCGGAAGGTTTCGCCAATGTCTGCCGCCACGACTGGCACGAGCTCGGCGAATTTCCGATCGCCGGATTTTCCAAGGCGCAGCGTGTGTATGGACTCCGTGAGGAGACGCCGGCGGTGATGGCCTAGCGGAGGGTATCGTCCGCGGAACTAGTCAGTGCGGACATAGGACTGTCTCAGCCCAAGTGTCAGGATCGTCAGAGTGATCCACAGCCGCAGCATCGCAAAACTGAAGATGAAGACGAAATAGATCAGGTTCTTCGTGAACTGCGTTGCCGACGAGGTCTGCCAGAAATTCCAGATCGAGATCCGCACGGCTTCCTGTCCATAGGCGAGGGCGACGTTGACCGCGCCGAGCACGACGACGGCAGCGCCGAGCCACAGCCCGTGCCGCGCGAATTCGCCGATCGCGGCGAACAGGTCGACTTTGCCGTCGTCGCGCTCGGCGCGAACGATCATGAGCAGCACGAGTGCGGCGATCCATGCACTCCAGAACCGACCGGGATGGGTGAACTGGTCGAATGCCATACCGTCGAGGCCCGCCATCAGATGATAGGAAGCCTCGTAGCCGATCGCTGCGGTGCCGAGCGCCGCTGCGATCATCACGAGCATGATCCGCCAGAGGATGGAGAAGGAGAGCTTGAACTGCTCGCCCAATGTCAGCGTGCCGAGCGAGGACTGGCCGTCGGCCGCCTCGATCGATTGTCGTGCCGTCGCAAAGAAGGCCAGCAGCACTGAAATGTCGACAACGATGATGGCCGGCAGCGCCACGGCGCCGCCGCCGAACGCGATCACGCGCATGGCAGCCGCCAGGATCAGCCAGGGAAGGGCGTGCAGCAGCTTGAACGGACCGAACGAGGTTTCGGAGCGGGCTGGCTCGAGTGCGAGCCGTTTGCGCAGTGCGACTGTCATAACCTTGTGGTGGCACAGGAGATTAAACCTGCGGTAGCGCTGATCGCTAAAATTGATCCGAAGGAGCCAGACCGTGCCTTTTATTCCTCCGGCTCCGTCGTGAAGAGCAGCGGATAGCCCTTGGCGCGGCCGGCATCGGTGGCGCGGGTGGCCTTGGTCTCGGCGACGTCCTTCGTGAACACGGCGACGACGCAGGCGCCGAGCTTGTGCGCGGTGATCATGACCTTGTAGGCCTGATCCTCCGTCATGCGGAATTCGACCTTCAGGATCATGGTGACGAATTCACGCGGCGTGAAATCGTCGTTGACCAGAATGACCTTGTGCAGCTTCGGCCGTTCGACCTTGGTCTTGGTCTTGGTCCTGGTTTTGGGCTTGGTGGTGGTGTCGTTCATCGGGTCCGAAACACTCTGATGAGCGAGCGTACCATACCGCAGGAGAGGGAGGCTCTCCAAGATGGATGCCCGACCCCATCATGCAGCCGCGGCCGGGCAGGAATGCATCGCAGGCCCGCTTCGCTCATGGAAGCGCGCGGACGAGATGGAGCGCGGCGACCAAAGCCGCTACCGATAATGCGACGGATGCGATCATATAGGCGGCTGACGCCCATGTCTGCCCGCGCTCGATCAGGTACCAGGCATCCAGTGAGAAGGTCGAGAAAGTGGTGTACCCGCCGCAGATTCCAACGGTGAGAAAGATGCGTGCGGCTTGCGGGAGGTTCCATCTGGTCGCGAACAGAGCGGTAAACGTGCCGATCAGGAATGATCCGGTCACGTTGATGATCAAGGTACCCCAAGGAAAATCCGTGCCGAACGCCCGGCCCGAACCGATCGCGACGAGATAGCGGACGACTGCGCCGAGCGCGCCGCCGCCGGCGACGGCGAGAATGTATTGAATGTTCAAAGTCTCGTTCCCCTGTTTGCGAATTGCGTCATTTGTCCTCCGCTGCCAGGCCGTTGCCGACGGCCAACAGTCCCGCGAGCGAGACCAGCGCGAAGCCGAGCCCCGCAAGGAACGTTCCTGCCGGACCATAGGCGTCCCACAGCGCGCCGGCGATTACACTCGCGGCCAGCGAGGCAAGGCCGGTGAACAGATTGAAATAGCCGAACGCGGTGCCGCGCAGGCTGGGCGGCGCGGCGTCGGCGACGAGCGCCGACAGCAATCCTTGCGTCAGTCCCATATGCAGTCCCCACAGCACGACGCCGAGTGCGAGGCCGCCGAGGCTCGGCAGCAGCGCCAGCGCGAGATCGGCCCCGGCGAGCAGCACGAGCCCGAGCGCGAGCAGGCCGGTCCGGTTGATCCGGTCTGAGAGCACGCCGGCCGGATAGGCCGACAGCGCGTAGACGACGTTCATCAGCACCAGCACCGCCGGCACCCACATCGCATTGAGCCCGATGTTCTGTGCGCGCAGGATCAAAAAGGCCTCGCTGAAGCGCGCCAGGGTGAAGACGATTCCGACAGCCACGACGCGCCAATAGACCGGGCCGAGCTGTCGCATCGCGGCGAGATTGAGCGGATTCCTTGCAGGCTCCCGGCTCGGATCCGGATCCGGCTCGCTCACCGCGAACGCGATCAAGCCGAACGACAGAAACCCCGGCAGCACCGCCACCCAGAACACCGCGGCAAAATTATCAGCAGTCCACCACATCATGCCGATTGCCACGAGCGGTCCGACGAAGGCGCCGATGGTGTCGAGCGACTGCCGCAGGCCAAAGCTCGCCCCGCGCATGCCGCGAGGTGCGATATCGGCGATCAGCGCATCGCGCGGCGCGCCGCGAATGCCCTTGCCGACGCGATCGATGAAGCGCGCCGCCACCAGCCATCCGACGCTGGGCGCAAGCGGGAATAGCGGTTTGGTGAAGGCCGCGAGGCCATAGCCGAGCACCGCGAGCAGCTTGCGCTTGCCGAGCCAGTCGGACAATGCGCCGGAAAAGATCTTGGTGATCGAGGCCGTCGCCTCCGCGACGCCCTCGATGAGGCCGACGGTAAGCGTAGAAGCGCCGAGCACGGTGACGAGATAGACCGGCAGGAGCGCGTGGATCATCTCGGAGGAGATGTCCATCAGCATCGATACGAAGCCGAGCACCCAGATCCCGCTGGGCAGCGCGCGACGTACAGGATTCGGTGTCGTCGTCACGTTTGGCCTTCTCCTGGCCCTTGCCACCAGACAACAAAAAACCCGCCATTGGCGGGCTTGTCCATGCTCCCGCCGAAGGCAGAGGCGCAAAGAACGCCCCTCCTCAAGCAGGAGTCATCAGCCCATCACGGTCAAAAACCGCCGGGCGGTTATCGGGGGACTCCATCCCCATCTGTTTAGGCAAACTAGCACGGAAATCGCGCCGGACAAGTGGCGGGAAGTTTTCTTCCGTGCGTCGATCCTGCGCCTTCCATCCTGCTGGATACTTCCCGCGAGCACCGAGCGCGCGTTCCGGCGGCGCGAGCGCGGCAACACCGTGGCAGCTTTGCGCAAAGCGCGTGCACTGTTGAGCCGCAAAATCCCTGACTTGAATGTGAAGCGCAAGCGATCTTCGCGCTTTGCGACAGGGCGATTGCATGTCACCATCGCGTCATACGACGGGAGACTGCGATGCGCTTGCTGTTCTCGATCGGGGCTGTGCTGGCGGCCGGCATGTTCGCCGGAGGAGACGTCGCGGGCATCGCGGCACCAGGACCAAAATTCGAACCGCCAAAGAACGAGCCGCAGCGACTTGCGGCCGACAGGGACGCGCAGACGGTCGACGTCGAGCTGATCCTCGCCGTCGATGTGTCTTACTCCATGGACATGGACGAACTCGCAATCCAGCGCGAAGGCTACGCGCAGGCCATCCAGTCGAAGGAGTTCCTTCAAGCGCTGAAGCTCGGCCCGAACGGCCGGATCGCGGTGACCTATTTCGAGTGGGCCGCCTCGAGCGACCAGAAGATCATCATTCCCTGGCGGCTGGTCGACGGCCCCGAGACGGCGGACGCGGTCGCCGCCGAGATCATGAAGACGCCAATCCGGCGCGCCTCGCGCACCTCGATATCCGGCGCGATCACGTTCGCGATGCCGCTGTTCGACGAGGATCCCTATCGGGGCCTGCGCCGTGTGATCGACATTTCCGGCGACGGCCCCAACAACAATGGCGGCCCGGTCACGGTGGCGCGCGATGCCGCGCTGGAGAAGGGGATCGTCATCAACGGTCTGCCGATCATGGTCAAGGAGCCGTCCTATTCGACCATGGATATCGACAATCTCGATTTCTACTACGAAGACTGCGTCATCGGCGGTCCCGGCTCCTTCGTCATAACGATCAAGGATCGCGACAAGTTCAAGGAGGCGATCCGCACCAAGCTGCTGATGGAGGTCGCCGGCCGCACGCCCGAGCGTCCCGTGATGCACGTCGCCGACAAGGAGCCGCGTGTCAACTGCCTGATCGGCGAGAAGATCTGGTCCGACCGCTGGGGGCGCTGAAGGTCCCCGGCTGAGATCTTTTGTCCATCCAACCGGCAGTCGAGTTAACGGCTCATTAACCGGCGCATGGCCCTAATCGGTCGGTTCTGTTCGTTTCCAGCCAGCATCCTGATATCGCTGAGGCGAACCAGAGCGGGTCTGTCAGACCTGTCACCGAGCAGTCCAATGGCCGTTATCTCATCGAGCACCAACCAGATTTCGCCCGCCAACGAGCGCCTGTATCACCAGAGCGCTCTGGTTGGCGACTGGAAGGGCAATTGGGTGGGCAACGGGAATCAGCCCGTCGGCTTCAAGGTCGTGAACATCCGCGGCGCCCGGGCGCAGGTCGAGTACACCCATAACGGGCACACCGAGCGCGGCTTTGCCGAGGTCCAGGGCACGCTCATCACCTTCGGTGGGGTCACGGTCGGCACCAAGGACGGCAAGAACATGGTGATGCTGTTCTCCTTTGGAGGGGCCGGCAAGCAGACCGCGAATCTCGAGAAGCAGGCCCCGCCAGCTTCCGACAGCCGTCTCATGGGAAGCTGGGGCGGCTATTCCAGCGCCAACGGCAAGAGCGCGAGCTTCAGGGTACTTTCCGTCGATGGCAAGGAAGCCCAGGTCAGCGTCACCACCGACGGCATCACGCGCCAGGGCACCGGCTACGTCTACAAGAACGTCATCATGTTCGGGCAGACGCAGATCGCGACCGACGACGGGCAGAACGGCAAGGTTATCTATCAGGTCGGCACCAAATCCTTCATGGTGCCGGTGACGAAATATCCGCCGGCCGACACGTCGTCCACCGTCGACAGGACGGCATAGCTCTCAGGGCCGCAGTGCGTCGGATTGCGCCAGTGTCTTCAGGATCGTGCAGGCCTGTGCGAAGTTGCCGAAACGGGATCGATCGCCAGCTGCGGCTGCGACGTTGGCGGGGGTCGCTCCGCTGGCATTGGGGATGTTCGAGGCGTATAATCCGCAAAAGTCCCGACGGTAGCCCTCTATGCCCAGCCTCGTCTCGTCACGTCGTCTTGCAACTCTACTTGCCGTGCTTTGCCTGACCGCAGCGCCCACCCGTGCGCAGGTCGCGCCGCTGCGATATTGGATTCCCGGCGGGCCTTTCGGCCTCGGCGGTGACGCGGGCCAGAGTTCCGATGCTGACGGTCATTTCGCCGGCTTCAATGCCGGCGGTGCGGATTGGCGCAGCGGGTCGAACGGCTTCTTATTCGGCAGCCAGCGCGGCAATCTCAGTTGGAACGGGCTCGGTCAGACCGGGCTCGGTCAGAACGGACTTGCCGGCAATTACAGTGCGCTCTCATATGACAGCACGCAGTTCGGCTACAACACCAAGACGATGGGCGGCATGCCCGTGACATTCTTTGCCGGTTTCGACACGTTGAAATATGGCAATGGTATCGGCAGCTCGGTTGCGCCGTTGACCGGCGCGGCACCCGGCACCAGCGCATTTGCCGGTGTCGAGTTCAGGCCGACCTCAAACCTCAGCCTGTCGTTCGGCGCCGGTTTCATCCAGCAGGATTCCGGCCGCATGGATAGCGACATCAGATCGAACATGCTGCCCGGCGAGTCGCCAGCGCTGAGCGGCCTTCGGCGTTAGGATCGCATCTCCAGTTCCGGCGGACGCCGCGGCGGCGTCCACGGGCTATCGCGTAAACCGCGCCACCAGCTCCACATGCGGCGTGTGGCGGAACTGATCGACGGGAACGACGCCGTCGATCTTGTAGCCGCCATCGATCAGCAACCGCGCGTCGCGTGCAAAGGTCGCGACGTTACAGGACACCGCGACCACGATGGGGACCTTGCTCGCGGCGAGCTTCAACGCCTGCGCCTGCGCGCCCTGGCGCGGCGGGTCGAACACCACGGCCTCGAAATCGCGCAGCTCCGGCGGCACCAGCGGACGGCGGAACAGATCGCGCGGCTCGGCTTTGATCGGCTTCAGGCCCGGCGTGCGTGCGGCCTTTGCGAGCGCGGTGATGGCGCCGGCGTCGTTGTCGTGAGCTGTGACGCGCGCCTTCTCCGCGAGTCGCAGAGCGAACGGCCCGACGCCGCAGAAGAGATCGAGAACTTCCTTGGCCTTGCCGATGCGTTCGGCGACGAGCGCTGCCAGTGTTTCCTCGCCGGCGACGGTTGCTTGCAGGAACGAGCCCGGCGGCAGCGTCACCTCGGCGCGGCCCATCTTTATTGTCGGCGCCAGGCGCTGCAGCACCAACTCGCCATGGCGCGTCAGCCGCGCCAGGCGGTGCTGCTCGGCGACGCGCGAGAGCGCGGTGACCAGCGGCGTCGGCAGCGGGCCGGAGCCGCGGACGTCGACATCGAGGCCGTTGTTGGTGGCGGTGACCTGGATGTCGAGCGGCTTGGTCACCGGCATGCTGGACGTCAGCGGCTCCGCCAGCGCCCAGGCGGCATCGAGCGCGCCATTCAGCGCCGGATCTAGAATCGGGCAACGATCGATCGGAATGACGTCGTGCGAGCTTGCAGCCGCGAAGCCGACCTTGAGGACGTCATGTGTGCCGAAGCGGCCGTGCAGCGTGATGCGCCTGCGCCCGGCACCGTGGGCATCGACCAGCGGCGCGACCTCGCAATCGATGCCGGCCTGCGCCAACGTTTCCACCACGATGCCGCGCTTCCAGGCCTGATATGGCTCGGCCGCCCAATGCTGGATGGCGCAGCCGCCGCAGACGCCGAAATGCGGACAGAACGGCTCGATCCGCT
>Ga0308176_10003092_pt1 | contig 10580 bp, 10 predicted proteins | sample PhyCR2_3_FD_203890 | JGI IMG/M metagenome (GOLD analysis project Ga0308176, IMG submission 203890) | Soil microbial communities from UC Gill Tract Community Farm, Albany, California, United States - DLSLS.C.R2 | ecosystem: Environmental > Terrestrial > Soil > Agricultural land | place: USA... | reverse complement strand
GATGCAGAATCATCTCGCGGAGCTTAGAAAATCGCGCGGCCTTTCCGCGGCCGAAATGGCCGAACTGGCCGGACTGACGCGTCAGGCGATCTATGCGATCGAAGCCGGCGCGTATATGCCGAACACGGCGGTTTCACTGCGGCTGGCGCGCATTCTGGGGACAAACGTGGAAGCGCTGTTTTCGCTCGAGGATGAGCCTGAAGAGGTTCTCACGGCGGAATTCGAGCCGCTCGATCCGGAAACTCCTCCTTTGGCTGGTGAACCGATCCAGATCTGCAGGATCGGCCGGAGCAACATCGGGGTGTCCGCATCTTCGAACCTGGCCTGGCTGCCGATGGCGGACGGAATCGTGGACAAACCGCGGCGAGCGCTGCTCGCGACGCCGATCGAAGCGGAGAACCGGGTGCTGATCGCAGGCTGCGATCCGGCGCTTTCGCTGTTATCCGCTCACGCGCTCAAGGCGGGCGTGGAGGTGGTGCTGGCGAGCGCGAACAGCGCCCAGTCCATTGAATTGTTGCGCTCCGGGAAGGCGCACGTCGCCGGCATACATCCGGGCATGGACGCGCCGGAGAGCGGACTCGCAGCCGTGAATTTCGCCTGCTGGCGCGAGGGGCTGGCGGTACGCCGGGGAAATCCAAAATCGATTCGTTCGGTGGCGGATCTGGCTCGCCGCAACGTGACGATTGTGAATCGCGATCCGGGATCGGGCGCGCAGCGGCTGTTCGCGCAGGAACTGGCTCGCGCCGGGGTTCCATCTTCCGCAATCCATTCGCTGCCGGAGGTGGCGACGACGCACCTGGCGGCTGCGTTGAAGGTGGCGGAAGGCAAGGCCGATTGCTGCGTGGTGGCCAGTTCGGCGGCGCGGCGCTTCGGGCTGGAATTCATACCGATTTCCGAAGAGCGTTTCGATCTGGTGGTGCGCAAGCGCGATTTGAAGCTGAAACCGATTGAAATCCTCTTCGATGTTTTGAATCGGACCCGTCTTCGCCGGCAGTTGGAAACGATTGCGGGGTATGACGTTTCACGCGCCGGAACGGCGGTGCTGTGAAGCGCCACCCCTGATGGACTTCCGGAACCGGGGCGTCATCTGCCACACTGAAAGTGGGAATTTTCATGGCCACGAGTTTTCGTTACGCAATGTGCAATGAGGCCTTTGAGGGTCGTCCATTCGGTACCGTTTGCCGGGACTTGAAAAGCATTGGCTACGACGGGATCGAGATCGCGCCCTATACTCTGGCTCCGGACCCGATGGATCTGGACAAGGCCCGCCGCCGCGAGTTGCGCGACCTCATGATCGACGAGGGCATTGATTTCGTGGGTCTGCACTGGATTCTGGTGGGCCCCCAAACTCTGCACGTGACCACTCCGGACCAGAGTTTGCGCGAGCGAAGCTGGCGGTACGTGCATAACCTGGTGGAACTCTGTTCCGATCTTGGGCCCGGAGGCGTGCTCGTTTTCGGCTCGCCGAAACAGAGAACGGCCACCGGCGGCAGCACGCCGGAAGAGGCAAAGCGCCGGTTCGTTGAAGGGCTGGCCGATCTTGCGCCTTATGCCGAGGAGCGGGGCGTGACGATCCTGGTGGAGGCGCTGCCGTATTCGCAATCGAACGTGGTGCACACGCTGGCCGAAGCGACCGCGGTGGCGCGGGAGATCAACAGCCTGGCAGTGCGCACGATGTTCGATTGTCACAACGCCGAAGATGAGACCGGGCCGCATTCGGAATTGATCGAGAGAAATTTCGATCTGATCCGCCACATTCACGTTAACGAAATGGATGGGCGCAGGCCTGGAACCGGCAATTACGATTTTCGTTCTCTGTTCCGTACGCTTGACCGGCTTGGCTACCATGGCTGGATCTCGCTCGAAGTGTTCGACTTTAAGCCCGACGCCGATACGGTGGCGCTCGAATCGATCAAATATCTGAAATCACAAGCGGAAACAGCTCTGGCTGCATGAAAAACTTTCTGGTTACCGGAGGCGCGGGCTTCATCGGATCGGCGCTGGTGCGCGGTCTCCTCGCGAAGGGCGCCTCGCGAGTCAAAGTAGTAGACAATCTGCTGACGGGACACGAGCGGAACATTCAGGAGATTCGCGGGAATGTTGATTTCGACCGGGTCGATATCCGCGATTTCGACGTTTTGAAGCGCTCGATGGAGGGAACGGATATCGTGTTCCACGAAGCGGCGATCCCGTCTGTGCCGCGGTCGATCCGGGAGCCTGTGCCGTCGCATGAAGTGAACGTGGACGGCACCTTCAATGTGCTGCGCGCCGCGACGGAGGCGGGCGTTCGCCGGGTAGTGTATGCGGCGTCTTCGTCTGCGTATGGGGATACAGCGGTCCTGCCCAAGACGGAGAGCATGTTGCCGCAGCCGAAATCGCCGTATGCGGCGCAGAAACTGCTGGGCGAGTACTACATGTCGAACTGGGCTTCCTGCTTCGGCATTGAGACCATCAGTTTGCGGTATTTCAACGTGTTCGGTCCGCGACAGGATCCGTCGAGCCCGTATTCGGGAGTGCTCTCGCTGTTTATGACGGCGGTACTCGAACGGCGCGCGCCCACGATCTTCGGCGATGGCGAGCAATCACGGGACTTCACTTATGTGGAAGACGTGGTGGCGCTGAATATTCGGGCGGCTGAGGCGCCGCCGAGCGTTTCCGGACGGATGTATAACGCGGGCAACGGGGGCCGCGTGACGCTGAACGAGGCCTGGGAACTGCTGCAGAAGATTGAGGGCGTAAAGATCGCCCCGGTTTACGGACCGCCTCGCGCCGGCGATGTTCGCGATTCGCAGGCGGATACCGAAGCTGCGCGCCGCGATCTGGGACATGATCCGCAATTTACGTTCGAGCAGGGCCTGCGGGCGACGCTCGAGTGGTACAGGAAGGAACATGCGCTCCTGACCAGCGCGTAATCAATCGGCCGCAGATGAACACAGATGAACACCGATAAGTCTCTGGATCGGCATCTGTTGGCGGCCAGGTGATTGGCGGCGTTCCGGTCCGGTTTCGGTTTCATGGCGAACTGAACTTCTTTCTGGGACCGGAGCGGCGGAATACCGAGTTCATCACTCTCATTGGAGCGACGGATACGGTCAAGCACGCTGTCGAATCACTGGGAGTTCCGCATACCGAGATCGGTAGTATTTCGATCGACGGTGAGGACGCCGTGTGGTCGCGGCGCCCGCGCGAAGGTGATCTGGTGGAAGTGTTCCCGCACTTCACGCCGATCGGCCTGGCGGATTGCCGATTTGTGCTGGACGGCCATCTCGGCCGGCTGGCTGCGTACCTGAGAATGCTGGGCTTTGACGCCTGGTATCATCACCCGGCCGACGACGCCCTGCTGGCGTCTGTCGCGAGCCGGGAGAAACGACTGCTGCTGACCCGCGATGTGGGACTGCTGAAGCGCAATGAAGTGGAACGCGGCTACATGGTGCGCTCGGCGGAACCGCTCGAGCAGTTGCGCGAAGTATGGGAAAGATATGCGTTGGGCGCGCATGTGCGGCCATTCACACGCTGCATGGTTTGCAACGGGGAGTTGCGGCCAGCGGCGAGTGAAGAAGTGAAGGATCTGCTTCCAGCCCGCATTCGCGAGACTAAATCCGAATTCAGCCGCTGCGTAACATGCGGGCGCGTGTTCTGGCGAGGGTCGCACTATGCCCGAATGCTCGGATGGATTGAAAGACTCATGGGCAGCTGAAAATCGAAGAGCCTGGAGCAGATGCCGCTTCCGCCAGCGCCAGCGTTGTCAGTGAGCCAGGCCGAGCCCCGCAAGTTGCAGGCGATTGATGAGCATCGGAACACACCGCGCGGTATCGTTTTGCGGATGGAAATCGTTCCGGACGCGGCGTCAGGTTTGGCAAACCGGGGACAGTAACGTCAGGGCAGCAGGCGCGCGACCTGGGCGTCATCGGAGCAGTCGTTGTTGCGGATTGTGTTCGCCCTTAACGAAATGCCCGGCGCCGCCACGACGCAGTGCTGGGCGATGCCGAAGCCGCTGATCGTATTGTTTTCGATGATGTTGCCCTGGGCGGGGTCAGGCCGGTCGGCGCCGCGGCCGAGATAGATGCCGGAGCGCAGGAGATCGGGCTCGGTCGGGGAGTAGTGGCAGTTGAAAGGACCGGGGTCGTTGCAGTGCGCGAGGTTCAGGCGCGTGAGGCGGTTCCCGCTGATGACGTTGCCTGAGCCGATGACGAAGATGCCACTGAAGACCACCCCATCGATGGTGTTGCCGGTGATGCGCACGTTGCGTGACTGCATATCCGGATTGCTGTTGTTCATCACGATCCCGAGATTGCCAAAGGGATAGCGAGCAAGCTCGGAATTATTGACGCATGTGTTTCCGGAGACGTCGCCATCGTGGAAGCCGTCGAGATCGATGCATTTGCCGTCGATTTCTTCGAAGTGGTTGTTGCGGTAAACGGAGTGATCGACGTTCCCGGCGGTGTCGATGGCGACCGGAAATGCCTGGTGTTCGAGATCGACTTCGTTGGGGGGATAGCCGATGAGCGAGCCGGAATTTCCTTCGACGGTTACGCCTGTCGCGTGGCCGACCTGAATGGCATCGCGCGCGAGCAGGGCGAATTCGTTATCGGCAATGCGGCCGCGGGAATCCCGGGGCGATTTGCCCCAGGAATGAGTCCAGATGCCGTTGCCGGAGACCTTGCCGAAGCGGCAGTGAGTGATTTCGAAATCGGAGACGCCTTCTTCGAGGAGGATGCCGCCGGTGGTGTTGTTGCGGCCTTTCGCGTCGAGCGAGCCGGAATCGGCGATGTCAACCTGATGAATGCGGACGCCGCGGCCGGCGCTGACGAGGATAGCGAAGCCGGCGACGTGGTTGATTCGCATGTTCGCCAGTTCGAGACCGGTGACGTTTTCGGCGAGGATCCCGTTATTCGGCGTGAAGCGGGCGAAGGTGGTTTCCGAGGGCGGAAGGCCTGCGGGGCGCGAGATGGCTTCGCGGTTGCCGTCGAGGGTGAGGCCGGTGATGTGGACATTCATGCCGCCCGGGATGGCGATGAGGGCGCGTCCGCGAAAGGTAGCGGCGGCTTTGATGGTGGTTTTGGATGCGTCTATGGTGAGGTTGCGGGCGTCCGGCGGGAGCGTGATCTCGCGCGATATCTGAAATTCGCCTGCAGGGAGCGCGACGGTTCCGGTCTTCGTTTGGAGCGCCTGGCGGAGTTGGGCGTCGGAATTCGCTGCGGGCGCGAACAGAAGTAGCCAGAGGAATATCGGCATCATTTTTTTCTACCGCGCACAACGGTCGCCCGATTGGCGGCCTGTGCGCTCAATGACCTCAATCATGACGCGCGCGAGCGTTCGGCGTCCGAGATGGAGTTCAAGGAGCGCGGGGCCGGCGGGAACGGCGGCCGGCACATGGAAATTAATTTCGTGGCGTTCGGCCAGCGGGTCGGTGCGGAAAGTGTCGAAGTGTTCGACGGGAACGCCGGCGACGGTGGCGTGGAAATCCGCGAGTGATGGCGCTTCTTCGACGGTCGCTTTGATCATGCCGCTTTGGATGCGGGCCGGCGAGAGGAGATCGACGGCGTCGCTCAGGGCGACCACACGCGGAACGGCTGGTCCGGGCGGGATGACGCGGACGACGCGGTCGGGGCAGGGACGGCGGCCAGCGAAAAGGAGCGAGGCGGGCACGAGGCCGGTGCGGATGCCCGAGGGCAGGAAGGCGTTTACGTGGGTCAGGCCGTTTTGAGCACGGGGGCCGATGTAGCAGACGGTTCCGGGAACGCCGTCAAACAGCGCCGTGAGCGAGTTGAGATCGCACGCGTCCGGCAGATTTTCGACTGAGAACGCCGCGCAGGCGAGGCGGCCGGTGGCGGGCACGGCCTGCTCGCTCGAGAAGGCGTTGGCGATGGAGCGGATGCGGGTGGGCTCACCTGAAATGGAGCAGGGCTTGCGCCACGTTGTCCACATGTACTGGGTATCGACGCCGGTTAGTGAAAGCAGGTCCATTGCCTGTTCGCGGGTGAAAGCGCGAATTTCATCGGCAGAGATACGGGCTCCTTCCCATGTGGTGTAAGCACGGGAAGTTTTGGGCAAGCCATTGATGTGAAGGTGAGCAAACCCGCCGGGCTTGAGGACGCGGACGGTTTCGCGGAAATAAGAAAAGACGATTTCGGCGCTCGGGATGTGCTGGAAAACGGCGTAGGAGTAGACGAAATCGAAGTAGTTGTCGAGAAAGAGCGAAAGGTCCGCGCCGGTGGTGGCGTGGAGGTGAGCAGAGGGGAGGTCCGCGAGTCGGGTCTGCGCCTGGGCGATCATTTCGGGCGAGACATCGACGCCGTGGATTTCGCCGAAATGGCGGCTCATCGGCCGGATGAGGCGGCCGGGGCCGCAGCCGATTTCGAGGGCGCGGCGGGCGGATTGCGACTGGGACGCGGGAAAGCGCTTGAGTTCTTTTTCGAGCTCGCGGAGGACATCGGCGGCGGTGGAGAGGAATTCGGCTTCGTCCTGCTCGCGGCGGCCGAAAGCGACGTAGTAATGGGCGTCCTCGCGGGCGCGGGCGTCCCAATCGGCGCGCATGCGTTCGTGGAGGGTGTCAGCGATGGGGTGCTCCAAGGGACAGTGTATTGGGCGGGAGTCACTCGAGGAAGCCGGAATGGGATGGCGCGTCATTCTGAAGCGGAGATCGCAGAAAGCCGGGGACGGGCTAGTGTGATTTCACCGATACACCCAAAGCTCGATCGCCTGACATGAACTGAAACAAATCCTGATGCAAATATGTGGCGAATAACGAAACGACGCTTCTGGATTGCCGTACTACTCGCATCGGTTTCGCTTCCGTCCGGCTGCTATCTTCACGGCATTGTTCGGTTCACGATCAACCGACGAACTGTAAAGGCGGCACAACAGAGATATTCCGAAGCCCTGAGGGCAGGGACCAACCGGAAAGATGTGGAGAGTTATCTGAAAGCACGGGGTGTGACATTCAGGCTTCGTTCGCCTGGCGCGGACGTGCGCAATAAGGCGCCCGCGATATTGGTAAAAGTCGCGGACGAAGATGCTCCGTGGTACTGCAGCGCCTGGCCCGACTATCTCGCTTTTGAGTTCGCGCCGACGGAACGAGTTCGAACCAGATCTCTTTCGTCATCAGCGGATTCAGATGTGCTAACCCAGGTTCTCGAGACCAGCAACGGTGAAGGCTGCTTATGACTACGCTTAACAGCAGGTAATTCGTCGTTGAGACTCCGAGCGGCGGCGCCCAAGTCCGGTTATGGGGAGCTTGGGACTCAGCTGCCCGCGAATTCGCAGGCCGCCATCCGGGTACACCATCTGTTCAGGACGTACGGCGTTGCAGGCCCATGTCGCACGCCCTGTGGGAAAATCGAATTTTGAGATACATCCCTGCGCTGCTCGCGCTCGTGGTTCTTGCGGCCTGCGGCAGCGCCCCTGAGTCTTCTTCGAAAGCGGAATCGCCTCTTCCCGTCGCGCATGTGGACCCGGCCACCGCCGGGACCATCACGGGCAGGGTTGCGTTCACCGGAAAAGCGCCTGTGATGCCCGTGCTCGATATGTCTTCGAATCCCAACTGCGAGCGCGAACACCGCACGCCGGCGAGAGCCGAAACCGTGGTGGTGAATCCGAACGGCACGCTCCGGTATGTGTTCATCTGGATCAGCCAGGGGCTTCCGAAAGTGCGCTGGACGCCGCCCTCCACATCGGCCTCGCTCGATCAGAAGGGCTGTATTTACGAGCCGCATGTTCTGGGTCTGATGGTGGGCCAGTCGCTCGAGATCCTGAACGACGATCCGGTGAACCACGATGTCCATGCGGAGTGCAAAGTGAACCGCGCATGGAATGAATCGCAACCACCGCGCGCCGAGCACAAGATCAAGACCTTCGACCACCAGGAGATCCTGTTTCCCGTTACGTGTAACGTGCATCCGTGGATGCGCGCTTACGTTGGAGTTTCACCGCATCCGTTTTTCGCCGTCACGGGCGAGGATGGTACGTTCACGCTCACCGGCGTTCCGCCGGGAACATACACGGTCGAAGCCGTACATGAGAAGTACGGAAGAAAACAGAGCAGCGTCACCCTTTCACCCGGCGGGCGCGCAACAATGGAATTCAGCTATGGCGAATAGCCGATTACGGGAACTCCGGCGGCAGCGTTCCGGACGAGTGTCGGAAGTCCATCGGGACCGGCATGATACTTTGGGTTTTCCGTTGCGCAATTCGATCCAGCATGCCTGCGGCCTCCGGTCCAATCGAGTCGGCGTGCGGGCAAACGGTCTCCTGACTTGATGAGAGACTACATCGCGCTGACCAAGCCTCGCATCACCTGGCTCATCCTGATGAGCACCGGCGTCGGCTTCTTCTTCGGTCTGAAACGAAGCTGGAACGGCTTCGCGGATGTGGTTCTGCTGGCGAATACTTTGATCGGAACCGGCCTGATTGCTTCGGGCACGGCCGCCCTGAATCAGTGGTATGAGCGCGAGGCCGATCGTTTGATGCGGCGCACCTGCCTTCGTCCGCTGCCTTCGGGCAAAATGACCGCCAGCCAGGCGATGTGGTTCGGGATTGCCCTTTCCATCGCGGGTTTCGCCGAGCTTGCGATTACGGTAAATCTGCTGTCCGCAGCATTGGGCGCGCTCACGCTGGCCACGTACCTGTTCATCTATACGCCGCTCAAGCAGCGGTCGCATCTCTCGACCGTCATCGGCGCTGTTCCCGGCGCCATGCCGCCACTCATCGGTTATGCGGCGACGAATGGGTTTCTTACGTGGGAAAGCTGGATTCTGTTTCTAATCCTCTTTGTCTGGCAGTTCCCGCATTTTCTCGCGATTGCCTGGATGTACCGCGACGACTATGCGCGCGCGGGGATTCAGATGCTTCCCGTGGTGGAGCCCGATGGCTCGTCCACGGCGCGGCAGATTGTTCTCTACGCTTCCACGCTGATTCCTGTGAGCCTTTTCCCTGTGCTGTTCGGGATGTCCGGGATCGTTTATCTTGCAGGCGCGCTGGTGCTGGGCGCGTGGTTTCTCTATACCGGCATTCGGGTCGCTTTCGATCGGACGAGATCGCGCGCGCGGCAGGTGCTGCTCGCGTCGGTGGTTTATCTTCCGATGATTTACGGCCTGATGGTTTTCGACCGTCCTTCTTTCTGATGAGAATTACTTTGTTGTGTTTCGCGTTTCTGCTCGGCGCCTGCGGCCGTGAGCAGCCGCTTCCCATTCTCGGCCAGGTGCCGCAGTTTCAACTTACGGATCAATTGGGCCATCCCTTCACCCGCTCCGCTCTTGACGGACATGTCTGGGTGGCGGATTTCATCTTCACCCACTGTGAAGGGCCGTGCCCGCGCATGAGTTCCCACATGCGCGCCATCCAGAAGAAGACCGATGCGAGCGTTCGCCTGGTTTCCTTCACCGTGGATCCCGCGAATGACACGCCGCCGGTTCTCGAATCCTACGGCCGCAACTTTGGCGCCGATGATTCACGCTGGCGATTTCTCACCGGCGACCCGGCGACTCTGAACACGCTCGATCACGACGCCTTCCATCTTGGCTCGGTAGGCGCGGGTCTCGATCATAGTACGCGCTTCGTTCTCATCGATGGAAAGGGACGCATCCGCGGGTACTACGGGATCGCGGAAGGCGATCCCGTCGCGCGCATTTCGAAGGACGCTGCCCGGCTCGAGAAAGAACCGGCTTGAATGTAATTCCCCTGACGTTGATTGCAAAGCTGCCCGCCGTAAACGCCGTTCTGAACGGCTGCGCGGCCGTGCTGCTCGTCTGCGGATTCTTCATGATTCGCCAGCGCCGCATCGAAACGCATCGCCGTTTCATGCTGATGGCCTTCGCGGTTTCGTCGCTGTTTCTGGTCAGTTACCTCGTCTACCATTTCAATGCCGGGATCGTTCGCTTCGAACACCGGGGCGCGATCCGCACCGTATATCTCTGGATTCTGGGAACTCATACGGTGCTGGCCGCAGCGGTTCCCGTGCTCGCGGTCATCACGCTGAGCCGTGGCCTCGCCGGGCGCTTCGATCGCCACCGGGCTATTGCGCGCTGGACCCTGCCGATCTGGCTCTACGTCAGCATTACGGGAGTGGTCGTATACCTCATGCTCTACCACTTGTAGGTCCGGACGAAAAACAAAAGGAGCGGCCGCGCAGTACGCGATCCGCTCCCCTCTTACCCTAATTTGTTCAAGAGCGCGCACAGCGGCCGGACTTCGTGGCACGCTGTGCGCTCATTGTCTGCTGCGAACTTATTTCGCCTGGCTTTGGGTCGACGGAGTAGCCGTCTGATTGCCCGCCTTCTTCGCGTGCTTCTTCGTGTGCTTCTTCGCCGTCTTCGTGGCGGGAGCGTTCGCGTCGGCCGGTTTCGCATCCTGCGCGGCGAAGGTGAGACCTGCTGTTGCCAGAGTCAGTGAGAGGCCGAGAACGGCCGCGGTGATCTTTTTCATGGTGATTGTCGGGTTCCTTTTCAAGTTCGAGCCGGTTTCTCTTACCGCCTCTGATCCAGTAGACGCGCCCGATAATTAACCATTCGTGAAGGCCCAATTAAATGCTGTTCACGCGACTCGAAATGACTCTGGCTGCGAGTTTTATTTCGAAACGCGAA
>Ga0308176_10003090_pt1 | contig 10584 bp, 11 predicted proteins | sample PhyCR2_3_FD_203890 | JGI IMG/M metagenome (GOLD analysis project Ga0308176, IMG submission 203890) | Soil microbial communities from UC Gill Tract Community Farm, Albany, California, United States - DLSLS.C.R2 | ecosystem: Environmental > Terrestrial > Soil > Agricultural land | place: USA... | reverse complement strand
GCTCACCGCCGTGCGCGAGATCGGCGAGATCGACGCCCGCCTGGAGACCGAATCCCCCGAGGCGGTCGACCTCGAAGCCCTGCTCCGCGAGGTGGTCGAGGGGTTCCGCCGGCGCGCCGACAATCGAGAGATCCACCTCGTCTCGCCTGGCAACCCCGTCCGCGTCCGGGCCCGCCCCGAGCGCCTCCTCCAGGTCTTCGAGAACCTCCTCGACAACGCCCTCGGCTTCTCCCCCGCTGGAGGAACGGTGACGGTCACCCTCGCCACGAACGGGATCGCAGCCGTGCGCATCGAGGACCAAGGCCCCGGCATCCCCGAGAGCCACCTCGACCGCATCTTCGACCGCTTCTTCACCTACCGTCCCGACGAGCCCCATGCCCGCGACGGCCACACCGGCCTGGGTCTGGCCATCGTCAAGGCGATCGTGGAGGGCTACGGCGGCACCGTGACCGCGGGGAACCGGGAGGGGGGTGGGGCGCGGTTCGAGGTGCGGCTGCCGGGTGGACGTTAGGCCTCTCCGGCCAGTTTCCGGCGGAGGCGGGCGAGCTCCTCTTTCAAAGCGGTAGCCCGCTGTTCGGCAGCCTCGCGGGCCGTCAGCCGTTGGTGAAGATCGGTCGATAGTTACCTGGGGGGACATTGCCGCATCTCGGCAAGGGGGACCACTGCCCGGAGACATCGCAAGGTACATAGCGATTGAGCCCAATCGGATAACTCGGAAGAGGCGTATTTGCCGGCGCTTTGTACCCAACGATCGCGTGACGGTCCGACACCAGCAGGATCACATCCGTTGAATAGCTCCTCCAAAGGGCACAAAAAGTTGCAGCTTTAGAATCACAGTCTCCTCTCTTCTCCACCAAAACCTGGGTCGGCACCAGGAAATCCTGGACGTGGACCTCTCCCTCGGCGTTCTTACCCAATTTGTCGTACTTGAGCTGCTGCAAGAAAGACGTGAAAAAATTGGCATCCAGTTTATTTCCACCCTCCTTGACGAGCCCTTGAGCGCACCCCTTGAGCAACGGCGTCGCGCGTTGGACAACAGCCGCATAGTCGATGTCCAGCTTCCCTTGGTTGTTTAGGCGCAGACTGCGGCTGCTGTAGAAGGCCTTCAAGACCTCGTCCTTCTCCCGATCGAGCTCTCGCTTCCACTCGTTGATCGTCTGCCAGGCTTCGTCGCGAAAGTTCGGATCGGACCTCGAGCAGGACAGCGATGGTGTCCACCAACTCGGCCCGGGCGGCGCAAGGCTGAAGCTGCAGCCGAGAACCTCAACTTGGTCCTTGATCCTCTGTACTCCGCCCAGGGCTTTCTCATACATTTTCTGGTTTAACCAGGCGTGCCATCGCTGTGCGATAAAGCCCACCGACCCCAACTCTCGCTGATAGCCGACGGCACTGATCTCGCAGGATATGGAATGGTGATTCTCCGAGAAGTCGGTGAACGAATCCGTAAATGGTATCATTTGCGGCTGGCTTGCCCCTCCCGGACGCCGAGGGAGCGGTTGGGCCGTGGACGCGTTCGCCACCACGAGAAGCACCAGCGACGCTGCCAAGGCGCACAGCCAGAGCAGCCAGTCCTTCCGGTTCGGCTTCATGGTACTTGCAGGACGCCCGACTGGCCGTAGGGAATGAGAGAGCGGGAGAGGTCCTCCATTCCCTCGTTGACGATCAGCGTAATCGAAATGATTACGAAGGCGTAAAAAATTGCGACAGCTATGTTATCCTGATCGATATGCTTTTGCTCGTCCAGGTCACCTGTCATCTTGGTGAAAAGGTAGCTCCCAATCCAAACGGAACCGATTGAAAGCACGGAAATGAAAGCGAAGAAAGAAAGGCCTTGCAGGATGATCAAGCCGATCGGTGCAGTCTGTCCTCGCTGCACGAAAAGGTCGCGAACGACGGCCATGACAGGGAATACGACGTGCCGCAGTAGAATCGCCTGGCTGAGTAGAATCGAGCCCAAAGCTATAGCCATCGAACGATGGCCGCGGCTGAGCTTGTCTACCTGAGCCGAGCGCTTCTTGAGTATCGTGTTCAGGCGGAAGGTGACAAAAACCAGCGCCGTGCTGACCACAAGCGCTACCCCGTACGCGATCAATCCCGCACCAATACTCACAAAGTTCAGGCTGTCGAAAAAGCCTCGCATAGAGTCCCCTCTTGTCCTTTCGTCGTAGTTGACTTTTTCAGTATGGCACAGGCTTCTGGTCCTCCGCAACAAGCACGAATCGTGCATATTTCGACATAGTGTTATAAATTTGCCGCCTCCTGGCGAAGCTCGCCGGCAGCAAGGAGCACAGTGGAAGGCTTGGAGGAGCCGCCTACGAGCCCGCCGGCTCGATCATCACGTACTCGAAGCTGCCGGAGATCCTGCCGAAGCCGGGCGGGACCTTGCCGGGACCCGCCACCTCGCAGAGCACGAAGTAGCGGTTGCCGAGGCGCACGTAGGCCTCTCCGGCGCGCGGCGCCCCCTCCACTCCCACCAGGGCATGTCCGGGGACGAGGATCAGGATCGCCCGCTCGGGACGGTGGCGCCAGAGCGCGCAGAAGGCGGCTGATTTCGAGTCGCAGTCCCCGCCCCCGCGCGCCAGCACCGCCGTCGGCACCCGGAATCCCAGGATGTGCCGCCCGAGCTCGATCGAGGGCGGCACCTCGTAGCGCAGGTCCTGGAAGAAGGCCAGGAAGAGGGCGAGCAGGCGGCGGTCGTCCTCCCCCGTCCTCACCTGCTGCAAAGCCTGGAAACAGGGCGTGAGCGGGCCGGTGGCCCCCTCGACCTCCCGCGCGTAATCGACCGAGGCCTCTTTCCCGTGCAGAAGCACTCCGTGCTCCCGGAGGTACCGCGCGGTGAGCTCCTCCCTCTGGCGCGGGAGATCCTCGTCGAGCCACCGCTCGAAATCCCGGAGCGCATCCGCCACCGCGGGGTCCAGACCGTCCGGGACCATGGACCGCCAGCGGTAGCTCGTGCCGTCGAAGAGCTCGAAGTGGACGTACGGCGCCACTCCGCGCTCCTCCGCCTGCCGCTCGAACAGCTCCCGAAGCTCCTCCCCCACGGTCCGGTCGAGCTCGTCCTGGAAGTAGCCGAAGGAGGTCAGGTCGCGGTCGTAGTCCCGCTTGCTGACCTCACAGACGAAGCGATGAGGCCGGCCCTCGTAATCGGAGAATCCGAAGGAGAGGCGGAGCCGCTCCCCTTCGTCCTGGCGCTGAAACCCGGAGGAGGCTTCGGCTTTGCCTGGGTGGACCTCAGGGGCGGGAGGAGATGCGGATCGGCTCCCGATCCCCGCCAGAAGAGCCAGGCCGAGCACGAGCAGCCCTGCGCACCCCAGGACGGAGCAGCCCGACCTCCTCACGGCAGGCGCACCACCCCCGAGCGGCCATAGGGGATGATCGACCGCGCCAGATCCTCGATCCCTTCATTCAGGATGACCGTGATGGCGAGCAGGACGAAGGCGTAGAAGATCGCCACCGCCAGGTTGTCCCGCAGGATCTCCTCCTGCTCGGGGAGGTCCCCGGTCATCCGGGTGAACAGCCATCCGGCGAGCCAGACCGAGCCGATCGCCACGCATCCGATGATCAGGAAGAAGATCCCGCACTGGCCGGCCACGGCGAAGACGGTGAACAGGGAGGCCCGCTGGAGGAAGAGGTCCCGCAGGACCGCCATGACCGGGAAGACCACGTGGCGCAGCAGCAGGGCCTGGCTCAGGATCGTGGCCCCCAGGGCGATGGCGATCGAGCGGTGCCCCGAGAGGAGCAGGCGCACCTGCGCGTCCCGCCGGCGCAGCATCGTGTTCAGCCGGAAGGCGATGAAGACCAGCGCCGTGCTGACGAACACCGCGACACCACAGGCCAGCAGGCCCGCCAGGATGCTGGGGAGGTCGAAGCTCTTCATGGCTGGGGCTTTATCGTATGGTTGAGCGGGGGCGGAAAGCCAGCCCCCCGGGACCATCCGCCCCCTTCTCCGCTAGAATGAGGACGCCATGGCTAAGCTGCCGCCGAAGGTCCGGGACGTCATCATCGAGCTCGAAAGGGGGCTCAAGAGGCTCTACGGAGACCGTTTCCGTGGGCTCCTCCTCTACGGCTCCTACGCCCGGGGCACGGCCTGGGAGGGGAGCGACGTGGATCTCCTGCTCCTGCTGGAGGGGCCAGTGGACGCGGTGCGGGAGATTCTGAACGTGCAGCCTATCAAGAATCCTCTCTCTCTGGAATCGGACTTGGTCCTCTCGGTCGTACCTACCAGTATCGAAGACTTCGAACGGGGTGAGACGATATTCCTGCGCACTATCCGCAAGGATGCCATGCCGGTGGCGGCGTGAGCAAAATCGACGATCTCCTGGAGAAGACCGCGAGGTCGATTGAAGCGGCCGAGCTTCTTTTGGAGAAAGGCCACATCGATTTCGCGGCTTCCCGAACCTATTACGCCTACTTCTATATTGCCGAGGCTCTCCTCTTCTCGCTGGGCCTAGAGTATTCCAGCCATGGTCAGGTCCTTGCTCAGTATGGACGACGGTTCTCGAAAACGCGGCTTCTGGATCCCATTTTTCATTCCCTGTTCGCGACAGCTTTCGATCTTCGAAATTTTGCCGATTATCAGATTGAGGTGCCTATTCAGATTCAGGCAGTCGAGGACCTTGTCGCAGGCGCCCGGAGCTTCCTGAAAGCCGCCTCCGACTACCTCGCCAACCTTCCCGAGCCATCATCGGGCGGCGATGCCGACTCCTGACCCCCGCTCCACCTGGAGCCCGCTGCGACATACGATCTTCCGCTGGCTGTGGATCGCCAGCGTGGCGTCGAACATCGGGACCTGGTTCCAGAACGTGGGCGCGTCGTGGATGATGACCACGCTCAGCCCGTCCCCCACCCTGGTTGCGATGGTCCAGGCGGCGACCAGCCTCCCCATGTTCCTGCTCTCGCTCCCCTCGGGCGCGGTCGCCGACGTGCTCGACCGCCGCCGCCTGCTTCTCATCACCCAGACCTGGATGACCCTCGCCGCCTTCGGCCTCTGGGCGTTCACGGCGGCCCACGCCACCACCCCCGGGCTCCTCCTCACCTTCACCTTCCTCCTCGGCCTCGGCGCCGCCCTCAACGGCCCGGCCTGGCAGGCGAGCATCCCGGAGATGGTGCCGCGGGAGGACCTCCCCGCCGCCGTCACCCTCGGAAGCATCGGCTTCAACATCGCCCGCGCCTTGGGGCCCGCCCTCGCCGGCCTGGTGGTGGCCGCCGCCGGCCCCGCCGTCACCTTCCTGGTGAACGCGATTTCGTTCCTGGGCGTTCTCGTCGTCCTCTTCTTCTGGCGCCGGCCGGCCGAGGAGGCGATGCTGCCGGCCGAGCGGATCTGGGGCGCCATGACCACCGGCCTGCGCTACGTCCGCCACGCGCCGGAGGTGATCGCTCCCACCATCCGCGGCTGCACCTTCGTCCTCTGCGGCGCCTCGCTCTGGGCCCTCCTGCCGCTGGTGGCCAAGCAGGACCTCAAGTCGGGTCCGGAAGGGTACGGCCTCCTCCTCGGCGCCCTCGGCATCGGCGCGGTGGCGGGCGCCATGGCCCTTCCCCATCTCAAGCGGGACAATTCGATGGACGCCGTGGTGGCGGTCGCCACCCTGGTCTTCGCGGCGGCGACCCTGGCGCTCGCCTACGTCCACTCGTTCTGGATCCTGATGCTCGCCATGCTCCTGGCGGGCGGCGCCTGGCTCTCCCTCCTCTCCAGCCTCAACGTGGCGGTGCAGACGGTGGTCCCCTCGTGGGTGACGGGGCGGGCCCTCTCGGTCTACATGCTGGTCTTCTACGCCGGCCTCGCCGGCGGGAGCGCGCTCTGGGGCATCGTCGGCGAGCGTCTCGGCGTCTCGCGGGCGCTCCTGGTCTCGGCGATCGGCATGATCCTGGGCCTCGCCGCCACCTTCCGCATCCACCTCCGCTCCGGCGAGGGGCTGAACCTCGCCCCCTCCCGGCAGTGGCCGGCGCCCATCGTGGCCCGCGATCCCGAGCCGGACCGCGGCCCGGTGATGGTGACCGTGCGCTACCGGATCGATCCCTCGCGCTCCGAGGAATTCGCGGAGGTCATGCGCGGCGTCCAGCGCATCCGCCTGCGCGACGGCGCCATGCAGTGGGGGCTCTTCGTGGACTCCGCCCAGCCGGACCTCCACACCGAGGTCTTCCTGGTCAAGTCCTGGATCGAGCACCTGCGCCAGCACGAGCGCGTCACCCATGAGGACGACGACGTCCAGGAGCGCGCCCGCGCCTTCCACGTCGATCCCGAGCCGCCGATTGTCGAGCACCTGATCGGCGCCCCGGCGCGGCCGGTGCGGTAAAATAGCTTCAAAACGCGCATCCAGAGACAGGAAGGGAATTGCTTTCTGCTGAAGGAGGAGCTATGCGCTCAGCTTGGGTCGGGGTGTCCCTCGTCTGTCTCGCCCTCGCCGCCGCGCCCGCCCGGGCCGGCGAGGGGCCCCATCTGCTGGCGGAAATCAACCTACACCCATTCGCTCTACACTTCGCCGGAGCTGCGCGACCTGAGGCCGGGCCCCGGCTCGTCGGCGCCCGCGGGCCTGGTCGCCGCCGGCAATAGGGTCTTCTTCACCGCCGACGACGGCACCCACGGCCGCGAGCTCCGGGAGAGCGACGGCACCCCGGAGGGGACCCGCATGGTGGCGGACATCGCCTCGGGAGGCTTCTCCGCGATCCTGCTTTCGCAGTCAAACCTCACCGTGGAAAACGGCTATCTCTACTTCATCGCTGATGACGGCAGGAGCGGCCTGGAGCCCTGGGCCTTGCCGCTGGAGCCCCCTGGGCTCGCCGGCCTGCTATTTAATAAAACTTAATCCGAACCGCAACCGCCGCTCCCTTTTCGTCTTGTCCCACGAACGCGCTGTAGCTTCCGTCGTCCTGCGAGTTCGCAACCACACCCCGGCCCATCACAATGCCAGCGCTCTCAGGACTCGTCTGGGTAGCTTCGCAACACCTCTCGTAAAATTCTCGGTTCGGGTTTTCGGGAGACGGATAGAGGCTGTCGCAAAAGATCCCTGCTTGGGCCGAATCGACTCCCACCTCAAAGGGAGCCTCTTCCATTTCTCCCACGGGCTCTTCGCACTTGGCCGTCAGCGCCCGACCTTCATCCGTAATTTCAATCGTGGCTCGCCATGTCCCATTCTTCACTGGTGCGATAAGCCCAGAGCACCATGTACCCTTCTCATAACATGGATCGGAAACGATAAGCTTGTTTGAAGAGACCACGAACTCTCCGATCTGGCTCACCGTTGAGGTCTGATCAACAGTTTTCTCCAGTATCTGAGTCATATAGCCCTCCCTTTGCCAACCGCTATGTAACGGCGGTCAAGTAAGTCATTCCTCTGAGCCCGTCAAACCGCCACTGCCAAAAGGCCGAGGATCTTGGTTACAGTTGCGATCACGGGTGCCGCTACTTCTCCCACCGCCTTGGCTGCCTCCGTGAGCCCCTCGGCAGTTACCGAGTAAGAGGGCCGGTCATGCTCACCCTTCGTCACCTCGGCCACCTCGGCCGTGAACTTGTCAAGACGATCCTCTACGTTTTTAACGCTGTCCTGTGACAGCCTCTTGTCGTTGGCGAGCCCAGTGATCTGTTGGACCAGGTCTCGCATGGCTTCCTTGAGCTTCGGATCGGCATCCGATCGCTCGATTCTATTCATGCTATCGACGATCTTCTCCGCGATTGTAATGTTTGTATCTCGCCCAGATTGGATGTTAGACACGCTAACGTTCTTCATGGTCGCATCTCCTGTTAAAGCCAGCAGGGTGGCCTCAGATTGACTCCGTACAAAGAAGTGGTTTTCAATCACACTTACAATAGTATCTCTTTTTGCCGACATGCCGGAGATATTCACTGATCTTCCTTCTTGAGGGGCTGCTTGCAGTGAATGTTCTTCAAACCTTTGAATCTCGCGAAGTATGGTCGTCTTCTCGCCTGGAGAGATCTGATCCACGAAGCCCTGAGCCGCCTTCAGGAGTTCCGATTGGTCGAGACCATAGCGCTGCTTGCGCTGGAGCAGATCGGAAGCTTCCTTGAGGAAGTCCCAGAGAACACCTTCCCCTTCATGGCCGTTCTTCGTAAGCCTGTGCGCACCGACTTGACGGAGAGTCTCAAGCAGCCCTTGCCGTTCGGCATGGAGCCTGAAAAGATGGATCCTCAAACGACGCATCCGGTCCTTCTCCGACGTGGGTGAGCTCCCGAGAATCCAAGCACCAAGGGTCTGCTTCCCTGGCCTTAACCACATGTGGTTAAGAACAAAGTCCTGGCCACCAAGAGTTGCCAGACGCGCTGAAGGTGGTGTGGTCAGCAAATCCAAAGGGCGGTGCTCTACAAGCAATAAGGGGGAGCCGTCCGAGAGCCACCAAGGCTCGCTGTGGGGCTGTTTCCTGTCCGCGTGCCGGGTTGTCACGCGTAAGAAGTGCTTCGCCAAGAGAGGACCGGCGTCGCCGAGTTTCGTTGGGCTTCGGCTTTCACCTTCTCCTGGCACGCTAGCATCGAGATCGAGGATCTGCTTGAAAATGGTCAACAATGCGTCGTCTGTCAGATTTGGAATCAACTCACCATGACCATGAAACTCAAAACCCAACTCAAAACGAGCGATAACACCATTCGAAAAGAAACGCCTGAAGCGGCACATTGCTCGAAGTGGAGAGCTCTGAGGACCAAAGGCCTTGCGACCGAGATGATTCTCAAAGAGCAGTGCCGAACGGGCGGTGCTATAGACCTCTTCCCCTGCCCACTCGTCGTCTCCTCCACTCCATCGGGCTCGAACGGTCCCCGTAGAACGCACGAATTCTCTATCTGGCCGGGCGAGCGGCCAACTCGGAAAGGATACCCGGTGACTGTCTTCTTCAAGAAATGGCCGAAGATCCGTGAAAGGAAACTGAAGGGAGATGAAGAGAGACGGTGACCGCAACATAAACGCCTCCGTGGACGAACAGTGGAGGGTGCCTTACGGGCTCGCGCCCTTCGGGGCTTCCGTGAGGCCGACCGCCTCGATGAAGCAAGCGACCAACTCTCACAGGATGAGGCCTGTTGGTCTATCGACCTTCAGCGCCACGACTTCGAGGTAAGCTTAGAACTTGAAATGAACCCCTCCACCACCCCTGAGTAGCGTGTAGCAAAGCCCAAAGGGTGGGAATCTCCTACTCAAAAAGGTGGCTGCTCAGATTTTATCGCGCTACCGGATCGGCGCAGTCCCCTACTCCAACGTCGGCGCCGACAGCGCCACCGGCGGCGCGGCCCAGAGGCCGGGGTCGGTCTTCTCGCTGCCCAGGGCGCTGTCGAGATTGACCGCCGCGCTGATCACCGCCAGATGGGTGAAGGCCTGGGGGAAGTTCCCCAGCGCCTCGCCGCGCAGGCCGGTCTGCTCGGCGTAGAGCCCCAGATGGTTGGCGTAACCCAGCATGCGCTCGAAGGTCAGGCGGGCGTCGTCCAGCATCTCCGGCTTGGTCCAGCCGGCGCGGGTCAGCGCCTCCACCAGCCAGAAGGTGCACATGTTGAACGTCCCCTCGTCGCCGGGAAGGCCGTCGATCCCGTGCGAGGCGTTGTAGCGGTAGACCAGCCCGTCCGAGACCAGCCCCCCCTGGTCCGGCGGCTTGCGGATCGCCTCCAGCGTCTTCAGCATCCGCGGATCGCTGGGCGCCACGAAGAAGACCAACGGCATCAGCAGGCTGGAGGCGTCCAGCCACTCGCCGTCGAAGACCTCGACGAACGACTGGCGCTTCTGGTTCCAGCCGCGCGCCATGATCGCCTCGAAGATCTGGTCCCGCGCGCCCCGCCAATGCTCCCAGTCGGTGGGGAACGACCGCTGCTCGGCCAGGCGCAGGCCGCGGTCCATCGCCACCCAGCACATCAGCTTCGAGAAGACGAACTGCTGCCTGCCCCCCCGCACCTCCCAGATCCCCTCGTCCTCCCGCTTCCAGTTGTCGCACACGTAGTGGAGCAGCTCCCGCAGATGGAGCCAGGTGTCGTAGGAGATCGGCGAGGCGTGCTTGTTGTAGAGGTAGACCGAATCCATCAGCTCGCCGTAGATGTCGAGCTGAAGCTGGTTGACCGCGCCGTTGCCCACCCGCACCGGGCGGGAGCCGCGATACCCCTCCAGATGGTCGAGCGTCATCTCGGTCAGGTCGTGCCGGCCGTCGATCCCATAGACGATCTGCAGCCCCTGGTCCCGCGTGGCCTCGGAGCAGCGCGCGTCGAGCCAGCCCATGAACGCCGAGGCCTCCTCGGTGAGGCCGATGCGCAGCAGGGAGTAGATGGTGAACGCCGCGTCGCGGATCCAGGTGTAGCGGTAGTCCCAGTTGCGCACCCCCCCGGGGTTCTCGGGCAGGCTGCACGTCGGCGCCGCCACGATCGCCCCGGTGGGCTCGAAGGTCAGCAGCTTCAGCAGCAGGGCCGAGCGGTGGACCATCTCGCGCCACCGGCCGTGATAGGTACAGGCGGAGATCCACCGCCGCCAGTAGGCCACCGTGGCCTTGAACAGCTCCTCCGTCTTCTCCGCGGACGGCGGCGCGGGCTGCTCGACCCCCTTCTCCATCGGGCGGATCACGAAGGTCGCGCATTCCCCCTCCTTGAGGGTGAATTCGGCGCAGACC
>Ga0308176_10003089_pt1 | contig 10585 bp, 10 predicted proteins | sample PhyCR2_3_FD_203890 | JGI IMG/M metagenome (GOLD analysis project Ga0308176, IMG submission 203890) | Soil microbial communities from UC Gill Tract Community Farm, Albany, California, United States - DLSLS.C.R2 | ecosystem: Environmental > Terrestrial > Soil > Agricultural land | place: USA... | reverse complement strand
CGCCGTGTCCGTCGACATCGCCGCACCCCAACCGTGGGCGCCGGAGCGGCCGGCATTCGCGGCGAGGTAGATGCCGACCGGCACGGCCATGCCGCCGAGCCCGGCGAGCACCGGCAGCGCCACGCGCCGGCGCTGCCGGAGCTCCCCGATGTCGAGCTCGCGACGCGCCTCGAGGCCGACCACGAAGAAGAAGAACGTCATCAACCCGCTGTTCACCCAGTGCCTGAGATCGAGAGCGACCCAGCCGCCGCCGACGCGAATCGACAGCTGGGTCTGCCAGACGCGCTCGTACGACGACGCGTCGACGTTCACCCAGACGAGCGCGGCGATCGTCGCCGCGAGCAGGAAAGCCGCGCTGCCGGTCTCGGTGCGGAGGAAGCCGCGGAGCGGCGTCTCGAGGCTCCGCGCCCAGGCCGTGCGCTCCGAGAAGGCACGGATCGCTGCCTGCGGCTCTGCCATCGGCTGCAATCTACGCAGCCGGGGCAGCGCGCCCGGCTCTTAGTGGCTCATCGTCCCCGCGACGTGCCCGACCTTCAGCAGCCCCACCTCGCCGAGCATGACGCTCGCGAACGAGTGTGACACGAAGGGGTAGATCCCCGCCTGGTCGATCTTGACGTCGAAGACGCCGCCGCCGCCCGCGGGCACGACCGCCGTCTGGATGCCGTGCTGCGGCGCGTCGCGCAGGTCGGCGTTCACCCAGGCGCGGTCGAGCAGCGTCCCGACGACGTGGAACTCGGTGTTCAGGCTCGGTCCCGCGTCGACGACCCAGAAGCGCACCGTCTGGCCGGGCATCGCGGTCAACGGATGCGTCTTGTACTGGCCGGCATAGCCGTTCCACGTCACCCAGTCGGGCGTCATCTGCTCGGCCTTGACGAGGTCGAGCGACGCCGGGCCCTTGTCGCCCGGCTTGTTGAGATACCACTCGTTCGAGACCAGCACGTACTCGACGTCCGCCTTCGGGAGGTTCGCCGGCTCGACGACGATCGCGCCGTACATGCCGTTGGCGATGTGGACGAACGCCGGCGCCGTGCCGCAGTGGTACATGAAGACGCCCGGGTCGATCGCCCTGAACGAGAAGGTCTTGGTCGCGCCGGGCGCGACGTCGGAGAACGCGACGTTCGGTGCGATGCGCGCCGCGTGGAAGTCGACCGAGTGGGGCATGGGCGACGAGTTCCGCAGCGTCACCTTGACGAGCTGCCCCTGCCGAACGTGGATCACCGGGCCCGGGACCTTCCCCGCGAACGTCCAGGCGTCGTACTTGATCCCGGGAGCGACGGAGACGACGCCGTGCGAGATGTCGAGCGACACGGCCGCCACGGGCCCTGCGGGGGCGGCCGGCAGGGCCGCGGGAACCGCTGCGTGCGCGGTCGCGAGCGCGTCGGCATTCGCGGGGGCGACACCGGCGTAGCTCGGCGTCGGCCGGCCGGCGGCCGTCGTTGCCGGCATCCCCGACATGTCGGCCGCGGCGGCCGGCTGCTTCGCGGCCGCGGCCGCCTTGCTCGCGTCGTCGCTCGCGTGCTGCGCCGAGAGCGCGAGCCAGAGCCCGAAGAACCCCATCACACAGACCACGAGCCCGAGGAAGAGGGCGAGCAGCTTGAAGCCGCCTTCGGTCTCACGCCGGGCCGGGTTCGGTGCTGGGTACGACGTCATCGGGCTCTCCTTTCGAACAGGGGTGGGTGTCCAGGCAGTGTCGGAGGCGGCTGCGGCGCACGCATCGTGGGCCGGCCGCAGATCGGCTACGGCTTCCTACGGATCCGGACTCGTCCCTTTAGCGGGCGCGCAGGGCACGCAGCGCGTTCGCGATCACGGCGACGTCGATCGCCTCCTGAAGAAGGGCGCCGAAGACGGGAGCGAGAAGACCGGCTGCCGCGGCGGCCATCGCGACGATCGAGAGGCCCATGCCGACGAGGATGCTCTGTCTGGCGATCCCGAGCGAGCGCGCGCCGATCCCGAGCGCATCGACGACCCGGTCGATGCGGTCGAGCAGGATCACTGCGTCCGCGGTCTCCGACGATACGGTCGCACCGGCCGCGCCCATCGCGATCCCGACGTCGGCGATTGCGAGCGCGGGCGCGTCGTTCACTCCGTCGCCGACCATCACGACCGCTCGGAGCTCATGCCTCGCTTGCAACGAGCGAACGACGTCGAGCTTGTCCTCGGGCGACCGCTCTGCATACACGCGGTCGAGGCCGAGAGCCGCCCCCACGGCTTGCGCGACCGGGGCGCGGTCGCCGGTCACCATCGCCACGTGCCGGATGCCCGACTCGCGCAATGACGAGACGAGGGTGCGGGCGTCGTCCCGTAGCCGGTCACCCATCACGATCGCCCCGGCGAGCTCACCGTCGACGCCGACGAGGATCCGCGCCCGGCCCGCATCGAGCCCGCCGTCCAGCCGGCGCGCCGCGCGCTCGGCTCCGTCGTAGCCGCGTCGGCGCAGCCATGACGATGCGCCGACTGCGACTCGATGTCCCTCGACGAGCCCCTCGACACCCTCGCCTCGGCCCTCTTCGACATCGTCGGGCGAGCTCAGCACGAAACCCCGCCGCTCGGCGTCGTGGACGAGCGCCTCGGCGAGCACGTGCGCCGACACCTGGTCCACCGACGCTGCGAGCCGCAGCAGCTCCGTCGGCGCGACTCCGTCGAATGCGACAACGCGCTCGATCGAGGGCAGCCCGACCGTCAAGGTCCCGGTCTTGTCGAGTAGGACGGAGCGCGCCTCGCCGAGGCGCTCGATCACGGCCCCGCTCTTGACGATCACGCCGAGCCGGGCGGCGCGGGACACTCCCGCGATGAAGGCAATGGGAGCCGCGAGAATCAGGGGGCACGGCGTCGCCACGACCATCACGGCGAGGAAGCGCGTCGCGTCGCCGGAGAGCGCCCACGCGAGGCCGGCGACGGCGAGGGTCAGCGGCAGAAAGCCGGCCGCATACCGGTCCGCCAGCCGTACGAACGGCGCCCGCTCCGTCTCCGCGTGGCGGACGAGCCGCACGATGCCGGCATAGGTGCTCTCCGAAGCCGCACGGGTCGCGCGCAGGTCGAACGCATCCCCTGCGTTGGCGGAGCCGCTGCTCACCTCGGCGCCGCAGGCCCTCACCACGGGCAGCGCCTCTCCCGTCAGCGCCGCCTCGTCGAGCACGGCCGTCGAGGACGCGACGACGCCGTCGACCGCGACGACCTCGCCCGGGCGCACGATCACGAGGTCGCCGGGTCGCAGATCTTCGACGGGCACCTCCTCGATCGAGGTCTTCGTCCGACGATGCGCGACGCGGGGCATCCGCTCGAGCAGGCGCGTCAACTCGCGGCCGGCGCGTCTCGTCGCGTAGAGCTCCAGAGCGTTGCCGCCTGCGAGCATCAGCGCGACGACTGCACCCGCCAGATACTCGCCGAGCGCGAGCGCGGTCGCGATCGCGACGAGCGCGATCGCGTCGACGCCGACATCACGGTGCAGCAACGAGCGGACGACGGATGCGACGAGCGGTCCGAGAATCGCCGCGGTCGAGGCGGCCCACACGAGCGAGCCCGCCGCCGGGAGGCCCGCGAGGTGCAGGAGCGCGCCTGCTGCCAGCGCTCCGAGCGACGCGAGCGCGAGCAGCGGGCGCCACCAGAGCACTGGAGCGCTCAGTCTCGGCCGGCGTTCGCCGCCGCGACCAGCTCGTGCTCCGTAACCTCGGCCTCGTCGCGGACGACCATGACCGGGCACGGCGCGGAGTGGAGGACGGCGGTGGAGACGCTGCCGAACACGATCCGCTTCAGTGCTCCCCACCCGTGAGCGCCGAGGACGATCACGTCGGCCGACGTCTCGGCTGCTGCTGCGCAGATCTCCTCGACGGCCTGGCCCTGGCGGAGCTCCGACGTCGCGACGACTCCGTGCTCTCGAGCCGCCTCGACCGCCTCTTCGACGACGGCGCTCGCGTGGTCGCGCGCAACGTCGACGATCTCGGAGGTGTACTGGAGCGGCAGGTACCCGTACTCGTACACGGGGATCTGCCAAACCGTCACGACACGCAGCTTGCAGCCGGTCGCCTTTGCGAGCTCGATCGCGGTTGCGGTTGCTTTCTTGGCGGACGGCGAGCCGTCCGTCGCGAGCAGAATCGTCTGCATCTTGCGCCCCTCTCTCTCGAAGCGACGATTCGACAATGCCCCGCGAGAGCACGGGCCGTATCGGTGGCAGGCCTGACGGCGATCAGTAGTTCATCGCACCAAATGTTTCGTCTCGGCGGCGGCGGCACGACGATCGGCTCGCTGCTCCGTAGTTCGAGGAAGCGGACTGCGCCGAATTGCGGATGGCCGACGCTCGAGCGAGCGGTAGCGTCGTGGTGGAGGTCGAGATGACGCGAGCCGAGGACGCGAGACTGCTTCGCGCCGCCAAGCGCGGCGACCGAGCCGCACGCGCTCGCATCGTCGCGGCGCAACTCGCCGTCGTGCGGGCGATCGCGGCGGGCTACCGCGACGTGGGGCTGCCGCTCGACGACCTCGTCCAGGAGGGATCGATCGGCCTGCTCGACGCGATCGACGGCTATGACCCGCGCCGAGGGCGGGACTTCGAGACCTACGCACGCTTCCGCGTGCGGCGTGCGATTCGCAATGCGCTCACCGACCAGTCGCGACTCATCCGGCTGCCGAAGCAGGTCGTGGAGCGGCGCCGCGCGATCGAGCGTGCCGAGGCCGACCTCACCGGCGCGAACGGCCACGTGCCGACCCCTGCCGAGCTCGCGGCCGCCACCGGCCTCTCACGCTCGACTGTGATCGCGACGCGCAGCGCCCCGTCGAGCATCCTCTCGCTCGACCAGCCCGTCCTGCCCGACGGCTCGACGCTGCAGACCGTCGTCGCCGACACCTCGGTCCGCGATCCCGAGCTCGAGGCGGTCGACCACGAGCAGGCTGCCCTCGTCGACGACGCGGTCGCGCACCTGCCCGACCGTCAGCGTGAGATCGTGACCCGCCATTTCGGGCTTGGTCGCGACCCCGAGGACGTCGCCGAGGTTGCCGCCGTGCTCCACGTCTCCCAACAGCGCGCGCGTGCGATCGAGCGCGACGCGCTGTATTCGCTTCGGGAGCGGCTCGACCCCGTCGCTACTCGTTCCGCGACTCGTTGAGCGCGCGGTGGAAGAGGTGCCGGGCGTGACGCTCGTCGTCTGCGGAAACCGCCGACTCGAGCAAACGCCGGACGTGGAGAAGCTCCGCGGCGACGTCGGGCCGCCCGGTGAGGTCGAGCCGGTCGAACGCGCAGCGGCCCTCGAGCACCGCCCCGCCCGGCTCCCAGAAGGGACAGGCTTCCTCCGGGCACGGTGCGGTGCGCCCGGCGGCGGGCTCGAGCCGGCAGAAGACGCTCATGCCGCCACTTTCCGCGGTGGCGGGCTCCGGCACATCGGTGGGAGCGCGCAACCGGCTGCGGGCAACTACGGCTTTCGGTGGGGATCAGTACTTCACCGCGCGTGCGATCGGCGCACGCCCCGATGCCGCGCGCGCGTGGCGGCCGGATGATCGGGCTCGTATCGCCAGAACGACAAGCTCCCCGCCGCGCCGTCGGACGCCGGACGAGCCCGCGGGTGGTTCCGTCGCGGCCGGCGGGTCGGCGACGGGCCGACGGCGCCGGCGGGGCTCGAGCGCGAGGAGGAAACGCGATGAGCACTTCGATTCTCGTTGCCTACGGGACGAAGCACGGCTCGACCAGGGAGGTCGCCGAGTCGATCGCCGCGACACTGGAGGAGCAGGATCTCGACGTCGAGACGCGACCTGCGGCTGACGTGGACGACCTCTCCCGCTACGACGGCGTCGTCGTCGGGGGATCGCTCTACATGGGCCGCTGGCATCCCGACGCGCGCGGCTTCCTGAGGCGACAGCGGGAGGCGCTCGCGACGAGGCCGGTCGCCGTCTTCGCGATCGGGCCGCGCACCACGGAGGCGAAGGACGTCGCAGGGGCGCGGGCCCAGCTCGACGGCGCGCTCGCCAAGCTGACCGCGGTCGATCCGTTCGCCGTGACGGTCTTCGGCGGCGTCCTCGACCCTGGGAAGCTTCGTTTCCCGCTCAACCGGCTGCCGGCGAGCGACGCCCGCGACTGGGAGGCGATTCGCACCTGGGCGGCCGGGCTCGCGACGACCTTCCGCGGGAAACCCGCACCGAGACCGAGGGATCTCCGCAGCGAGCTTCAGCAGACGCCCCGATGAAGAGCGGCCGGCGCACGGCGATGCTGCGCGCAAAGGTCAAGAGCTCGCTCAAGGAGCCTCGGCCGCGACGGAAGGAGTTCGAGATGCGCAAGGGATTGGAAATCGGAGGCGTCGTCGCCGCGGCAATCCTCGTGGCGTTCGGAATCGCCGCAATCGTGATGGGTGTCAACGGCCGCAGCACGGTTCGCGACAGCCTCAAGCTCGAGCAGATCGTCGGCTCGCCCGACATGACGCCGGCCGCCATCAAGGTGGAGGCCCAGAAGGCAGGCCTGCCCGCAAGCGTCAAGCTGCCGACGGTCGACGTGGCCGGCAAGCAGATCAACACCGGCGCCCGCGCACGGGCGTTCGCGAGCTACATGCGGATCCACGCGCTCGAGGCGACGGGCGGCCTGACGTACTCGCAGATGGGCCGCTTCGTCGCGAAGCCCGGCGCACCCGCGAAGTTCACGGACGGCCACGGCGGCACGAGCGACGAGAAGTACGCGGCGCTCGACCCGAAGACGCAGCGCCCCGTGGACAACGGGCTCCGCAACCTCTGGGTCACCGAGACCGCTCTGACCACCGCGCTCAACACGAGCTACATGGCCGAGCAGCTCTCGCTCTTCGGCCTCGTAGTCGGCATCGCGCTGCTGCTCGCCGGGATCGGCTTCGGGATTCTCGCGATCGGCGGTGCGCTCCGCAATCCGCAGACCGCCTTCTTCGGCGCCAAGCGGACGACGAGCACCGTGCGGGTCGCCCCGACCACGTAAATCCCAGCTCTCCATCCCCTCCGACGGGCCGCCTCCGGGCGGCTCGTCGCGTCACTGGTCGAGCACGCCCTGATCGAGCGCGTAGCGCACGAGCTCGGCGCGGCTCGACAGGCGCAGCTTCTGCATGATGTGCGCCCGGTGCGTCTCCGCCGTGCGGACGGAGATGAAGAGCTGCGTCGAGATCTCCTGGTTCGTGTGCCCGAGCGCGAGCAGGCGCAGCACCTCGCGCTCCCGGTCGGAGAGCGGATCGGCGTCCGCCCGGCGCGCCTCCGCGGTCTCGGCGGCGACGAGCCGTGCCCCGAGCACCGGGTGCACGTAGCTGCCGCCGTTCGCCACCTCGCGGATCGCCGACACCACCTCCGTGTCGGCGGCCTCCTTGAGGACATAGCCGCTCGCGCCCGCGGCGAAGGCCTGCCGGACGTACTGCGGATCGTCCTGCATCGAGAGCACGAGCACCTTCAGCTCCGGCCGTTCGTGCAGCAGGGTCGGCACGACGTCGAGCCCGCTCTGGTCCGGCATCACGACGTCCATCAGGACGACGTCGGGCTTCTGCGCGCGGGCCTGGAAGACGGCGTCACGCGCGCTACCGGCCTCTCCGACCACCTCGAGATCCTCCTCGGCGTCGAGCAGCAGCCGGATCCCGGCACGGACGACTGCATGGTCGTCGACGATCAGGACCCGGATGCTCATCCGCGCTCCGGGGCCTGCGAGGCCGGCACCTCGGCGACGAGGGTCGTTCCGGCGCCCTCGCTCGACTCGACCTGGAGTCGACCGTCGAGCAGGCCGACCCGTTCGCGCATGCCCTCCAGGCCGAAGCCGCCCTCCCTGACGCCGGCCGGGTCGAAGCCCTGGCCGTCGTCCTCGACGACGACCGCCACGGTGCCCGGCTTCCGCGTCAGCGCGATGCTGATCGTGCGGGCGTGGGCGTGCTTGACGATGTTCGTGAGGGACTCCTGGACGATGCGGTAGAGGGCGGTCTCGACCTCGGCCGGCAGGCGCTCCGCGCCGAGGCCCGACTCGAATCGCACGACGATACCGGTCTGCTCGGCAAAAGTCTCGGTGAGGCGCTCGAGCGCAGGGACGAGCCCGAAGTCGTCGAGCACCTTCGGCCGCAGCTCGACGGCGAGCCGCCTGACGTCCTGGAGGGTCGCGACCACGAGCTCGCGGAGGTCGGCGACGGCCGCCTGAGGCCCCGGTCCGTCGAGCGTCTCCTCGAGGGTCCTCAGGCCGAGCAGGATCGAGGTGAGCGCCTGACCGGTCTCGTCATGAAGCTCCCGAGCGAGGCGGCGGCGCTCGAGCTCCTGGGCGTCGACCACGCGGCGCAGCGCGTCGCGGGCGATGCGCTGCGAAAGGTCGACCGCGAGCGCCGCCCGTGAAGCGAAGGTCTCCGCGAGGCGGAGGTCGTTGTCCGAGAAGCGGGCATCCGCGCCGAGCTTGTCGTGCGCCGCGATCAGGCCGATCGTGTGCGAGCGTGCGACGAGCGGAACCCAGAGGCCGCTGCGGGCCCCGAACCGTCGAATGATCTCGTGGTCGACCTCGGGGTCGTCGAGCACGGCGTCGCTCCGCTCGCTCCGGCCGCGCTCGAAGACGCGGCCGCTCTTCGACGTCGCACGGGGCATCGTCCTGCCGAGCAGCTCGTCCTCGATCCCGTCCCCGCGCGCGACGGCGGCGAAGCGCAAGTCCTCGGTGCCGACGGGCAAGAGGACGGCCACGAGGCGCGCCTCCAGCAGGTCGCGCAGCCTCCGGGCGACGATGTCGAGCAGACGGTCGAGGTCGGTCTCGGTCGCGAGGGCATTCCCGACGTCGTGCAGCGACTCGAGCTGCGTCGACCACTGCGTGGTCGCCTCGTAGAGGCGCGCGTTCTCGATCGCGACCGCCGCCTGGCCGGCGAGCAGGGTGACCAGGTCCTGGTCCTCCTCGGTGAAGTCCTCGCCGTCCGCCTTCTCGCACAGGTAGAAATTGCCGTACGCGACGCCCCGGAGCAGGATCGGCACGCCGAGGAACGATCGCATCGGCGGGTGACCGGGCGGAAAGCCGACCGAGTGCGGATCCTCGCTCAGGTCGTGCAGGCGAAGCGGCTTCGCCTCGCGGATCAGCAGGCCGAGGATGCCCCGGCCCCGCGGCAGGTCGCCGATCGCGGCATGCGTCTCGGCGTCGACGCCGGTGGTCAGGAACCGTTCGAGCTGGGAGCCGCTGCGGTCGATGACGCCGAGCGCCGCATAGCGGGCGCCGGTGATGCCCGCCGCCGTCTCGACGAGCCGCTGCAGGAGCGCGTCGAGCGACAGCTCGGAGGTGATCGCCATCCCCGCCTCGAACAGCGCCCTGAGGCGGGTTTCGCTCGTGCCGACGGCCCTCACCGCTCTGAGGGTAGCGCCGGAGGTGCGGAAAACCCACGTCACGGCTCCGGTCCGTCCCCGATGTCGGCCGCGTGGAGGGGGCGCAGAGTTGGGTCGACCGAAAGGAGACGTCATGTTCAACACAGTCCTGTGGGCCACGGATGGGTCCGATACCGCGGCGCGGGCCCTCCCCCACGCGATCGCGCTCGCCGGGGACGGCGCGAAGCTCGTCGTCGTCCATGTGCGCGAGATCTTCGTCGGGCGCGGCGGCGGGTATCCCGTCCTCGCCGACGAGGGCGAGCTCCGCGACCGGATCGCCGAGCAGGTCGAAGCCCTCAAGACGGGCGGCATCGTGGCGACGTTCGTCGTCCGCACGTGCACCGCAGGCCACGCCGCGCATGCGATCGCGGACGTCGCGCGCGAGCTCGAGGCGGACCTGATCGTCGTGGGGACGCACGGCTACGGCCGAGTCGCCGGGCTGCTGCTCGGCAGCGTCACCCAGGGCCTGCTGCACGCGGGCGTCTGCCCGGTGCTCGCGGTTCCGACGGGAACGGCCGAAGCGGCCGAGCCGATCGGAGAGAAGGCCGTTGCCGGCGCCGTCTAGCGACAGCACGACAGCCGTCCCGGTGGACGTGATCCTCCGGGACGGCTCCACTCTGCGGCTGAGGGCGCCCGGACGTGACGACGCGGGCGCCCTCGTCGACTTCTTCGCCACGCTGTCCGAGCGCAGCCGCTACCTGCGCTTCCACGGCACGCGCCGCATCGACGACGCCGCCGTCGAGCATTTCCTCGACCGGGACGCGTCCGACCGCGGCGCGCTCGTCGGCCTGCTGCGAGACGGCGAGGGCGACGAGCGGGTGGTCGCGCTCGCGGAGTACGCACGCCTGCGCGACCCGGCCGTGGCCGAGGTCGCGTTCACCGTCGCCGACGACCTTCAGGGACGCGGTGCAGCAACGCGGCTGCTCGAGCAGCTTGCCTCCCGCGCCGGCAGCGCGGGCATCGAGCGCTTCGTCGCCGAGGTGCTACCCGACAACGCCGCGATGCTGGCCGTCTTCCGCGACGCAGGCTTCGAGGTCGCGCGGAAGCTCGGCGGCGGCGAGGTCGAGGTGAGCTTTCCGATCGCGCCGACCCGGAGCTTTCGCGACCGGGTCGACGAGCGCGACCACGTCGCCGTCGCTGCGTCGCTGAAGCCGTTCTTCGCGCCTGCGCGCGTCGCCGTGATCGGCGCGTCGAGGCGGCGCGGCTCGATCGGCGGCGAGCTCTTCCGGAACGTGCTCGCAGCGGACTTCGCCGGAGCCGCGTATCCGGTGAACCGCACCGGCGAGGCGGTTGC
>Ga0308176_10003088_pt1 | contig 10586 bp, 9 predicted proteins | sample PhyCR2_3_FD_203890 | JGI IMG/M metagenome (GOLD analysis project Ga0308176, IMG submission 203890) | Soil microbial communities from UC Gill Tract Community Farm, Albany, California, United States - DLSLS.C.R2 | ecosystem: Environmental > Terrestrial > Soil > Agricultural land | place: USA... | reverse complement strand
TGCGAACACAATCGATGTCGTGGTGATTTGCCGCCTCTTGCCGCCACGTAAAACAAAGAGCTAAAAAGCGACTCGCCTGGCGGCGCTGCACGCCCGGCTTTTTTTGTATCCATAACACCCAGCTTCTCCACGCTCCCGCGCCGATGCCCGCTTCCGTTCGCTTCGCCCCGATCCCGTCCTGCGCCGCCGGCGCGGAGATCGGCGCGTCCCGTTCGAAGCGAATTCGCAGCATCGGATGCATGTGCATGTCCATCGACATGAGCATGTGCATCGGCTGTCCCGAGGGCTGTCGCCCCGGAATGGCACCGCGGCCGGGATGTGAGGAGAGACGCTAGGGCAGAGCACTCCGACAGTCCCACGGGAATCACCCGGCCGCTCGGTTCGAGGCGGCCGTTTTTTACAGCAGCCTCACTGAGCTTCGCTCTCAGTCGACGACCCTTCACCGAGGCACAACCATGAGCACCACCACCGAACCCGTGTCGTTCTCCCCTGCCAGCAAGGGCTACGTCAATCCGGACGTCCTGGTCACGACGGACTGGGTGGCGCAGCACCTGAACGATCCCAAGGTGCGTATCCTGGAGAGCGACGAGGACGTGCTGCTGTACGATCTCGGGCACATCCCCGGGGCGCAGAAGATCGACTGGCACACCGATCTGAACGACTCGCTGGTGCGAGACTACGTGTCGAAGGAGCAGTTCCAGGCGCTGCTGCGCCGGCTCGGCATCGACGAGTCGACGACGGTGGTGTTCTACGGGGACAAGAGCAACTGGTGGGCGACGTACGCGTTCTGGGTGTTCCATCTGTTCGGTTTCACGAACACCAAGGTTGTCGACGGCGGGCGGGCAAAGTGGGAGGCCGAGGGCCGGCCCTTCTCGACCGACGTGCCGAAGTATCCGGCGACGCAGTACGTGGCCAAGGAGCGCGACGACGCGAAGATCCGCGCGTTCAAGGAAGACACGCTGAAGCACAGCCAGGCGAAGAAGCCGCTGATCGACGTGCGGTCGCCGGACGAGTTCAGCGGCAAGAAGACGCACATGCCCGAGTATCCGCAGGAGGGAGTGCTCCGAGGCGGTCACGTGCCGGGGGCGAAGAGCGTTCCCTGGGCGCGTGCGGCGAACCCGGACGGGACGTTCAAGACGGCGGACGAGCTGCGTGCGATTTATGAGGGAGAAGCAGGTCTGAAGAAGGGAGACGACGTCATCGCGTACTGCCGCATCGGCGAGCGGTCGAGCCACACGTGGTTCGTGCTCACCTACCTGCTCGGATACGACAAGGTGCGGAACTACGACGGCAGCTGGACGGAGTGGGGCAACTCGGTCCGCGTACCGGTCGAGAAGTAAGCCGATGCGCCTGATGCAGTCACTCGCGGAGTCGTCACCGTGCGCCTGTCGATCGCGCACCACCTCGGGGTGGTGCGCGTGAGGCGTCGCGCGGTGGTGCGTGTGCCGGCATCGACGGCGAACCTCGGCGCGGGGTTCGATTGCGTCGGCGCCGCGGTGGACCGCTGGCTCACGGCGTCGGTCGTGCTGCAGCCGGAGCCCGAGCAGGGGACGACGATCCAGCGCGGGGGCACGCTCGCGGGGCTCGACGTCACCCCCGAGGAGGATTGGGTGGTGGTCGGCGTGCGCGCGGCGTGCGAGGTGGCGGGAAAGCGGGCGCCTCGCGCACTGCGCATCCGTGTCAGCTCGAACATTCCGGTGGCGCGCGGACTGGGCTCGTCGGCAGCGGCTGTCGTGGCCGGCGCCGTGGCGGCGACGGGGGTCCTCGGCTTCACGCTGACGGACGAGCAGCTGCTCGAGGCGTGCGCCCGGGTGGAAGGGCACCCGGACAACGTGGCGGCCGCCATTCATGGAGGTGCCGTCCTGGTGGTGGGCGCGGCGCAGGTGGTCCCGCTGACCGTGGCGCGGGGGCTGACGCTCGTGTTCGCGGTGCCCGATTTCGAGGTGACGACGCGCGATGCGCGCGCGGTGCTGCCGCGCGAGCTGCCGCATCGGACGGCGGCGCAGGCGGCGGCGCGCGGGGCGGCGCTCGTGCACGGACTCGCGACCGGCGAGGCGGAGGTGCTGCGCGTCGCGCTCGACGACGTGCTGCATGTGCCTTACCGGAAGTCGCTGATCCATGGGTATGATGCAGTACGCGGCGCGGCCGCGGCGGCGGGAGCGTTCGGCGCGACGCTCAGCGGCTCGGGCTCGACGCTCGTGGCGGTGGCGCCGGAGCGTCAGGCTCCGGCGGTGGCCGAGGCGATGCGCCGCGCCTGGGAGCAGCATGGGGTGTCGGCGGATTCATTCGTCAACCCGTCGCAGGTGGACGGCCGCAATCTGGTGGTCCACGTGGATTGCGAGGACGCGCCCGTGACGGCAGGGGCGGCAAGCTGACCCGATGAGGTAGGCACGGCACGACAGAACGATTTCACTTCAGCAGTCTGGAGATCTCTCATGGCAGTGACACTCTTTCTTCCCACCGTGCTCGCGAAGCTGGCGGACGGTCGCGCGATCGAGTCGACCGGCGACACGGTCGGCGCCATCGTGGCGGACGTGGCGACGCGGTACCCGAACCTCGCGCCGCGGCTGCGCGACGAGGCGGGGCAGCCGTATCCGTTCGTGACGTTCTACCTGAACGACGAAGACATCCGCTTCAACGGCGGCTTCAACGCGAAGGTGAGCGATGGTGACGAGCTCACCGTCGTGCCGGCGATCGCGGGGGGCTGAGCGCATGGCCACCGCCACCGCACCGCTCGCGACGCAGCTGGAGGAGCTGTCCTCGGACGAGATTCTCCGGTACAGCCGGCATCTCATCCTCCCCGAGGTCGCGCTCGAGGGACAGCAGCGCCTCAAGGCGTCGCGCGTGCTCCTGATCGGTGCAGGCGGGCTCGGGTCGCCGCTCGCGCTGTATCTGGCGGCGGCGGGGGTGGGGACGATCGGCCTCGTGGACTTCGACGTCGTGGACGTGACGAACCTGCAGCGGCAGATCGTGCACGGCACGAGCGACGTGGGCCGGCCGAAGCTCGAGTCGGCGCGCGACCGGTTGAAGGACATGAACCCACACGTGCACGTCGAGGGGTTCGAGACGCGACTGACGAGCGAGAACGCGCTCGAGATCGTGCGCGACTTCGACATCGTGATCGACGGGACGGACAACTTCGCGACCCGCTATCTCACGAACGACGCCTGCGTGATCCTCGGCAAGCCGAACGTGTACGGGAGCATCTATCGGTTCGAGGGGCAGTCGTCGGTGTTCGCGACGGAGGAAGGGCCCTGCTACCGGTGCCTCTATCCCGAGCCGCCACCGCCGGGCCTCGTGCCGAGCTGCGCCGAAGGTGGCGTGCTCGGCGTGCTGCCGGGCCTCGTCGGCACGATCCAGGCGACGGAAGGGATCAAGCTGCTGCTCGGCATCGGCGAGCCGCTGATCGGGCGACTGCTGCTGATCGATGCGCTCACGATGCAGTTCCGTACGATGCGGCTGCGCAAGAACCCGAACTGTCCGGCGTGCGGCACGCGCGAGATCCGTGAGCTGATCGACTACGATCAGTTCTGCGGGATTGGCGGCGATCCCCTGCAGGACCCGCACGGCATCCCGGAGATCACGCCGGCGGAGCTCGCGGCGAAGCAGCAGCGGCGTGACGACTTCGACCTGATCGACGTGCGCGAGCCGCACGAGTGGGCGATCGCGAAGATCCCCGGGGCGCGGCTCGTGCCGCTCGGATCGTTCACCGAGGCGCTGTCGTCGCTCGATAGCGCGCGCGACATCGTGGTGACGTGCAAGATGGGCGGGCGCAGCGCGAAGGCGGTGCGGCAGCTCCAGGCGGCGGGATTCAAGAAGGTGTGGAATCTCGCGGGCGGCATCCTCCGGTGGAGCGACGACGTCGATCCGTCGGTGCCGAAGTACTGAACGACGGTGAGTTGGTGAGTTGGTAGTTCACGCTTTCCCTGACGCCGGTCTGAAGCAATGACCTCGATCCTTCCTGACGCGAGCCTGAGTAACGCTGCGGTGCCTGCTTCCAACGCCGGCACGCTGCGGCCGTATGCGCAGCGCTGCAAGCTCTGCGGCACCGAGAACGACGCGGCGCCGATCGCGATCTGCGAGAACTGCCTCGGTCCGCTCGAGCCGCTCTATCCGGCGGACCGCCGCCTGCCGGATCGGGCGACGATCGCGGCGCGGCCGCAGTCGATGTGGCGCTATCGCGAGTGGCTTCCGTTCGCGGGTGAGCCGGTCGCATCGCTCGACACCGGCTTCTCGCCACTGATCGATGCTCCACGGCTCGCCGACAAGCTCGGCGTGGCGCGCGTGTGGGTGAAGAACGACGCGGTGTCGCATCCGTCGCTCTCGTTCAAGGACCGGGTGGTGTCGACGGCGATCAACGCGGCGATCGCGTTCGGGCTCGACACGGTGGGCTGCGCGTCGACGGGCAATCTCGCCAACGCGGTCGCGGCGCATGCGGCGCGCGCCGGCCTCACGTCGTGGATCTTCATCCCGGAGGATCTCGAGATCGGGAAGATCATCGGCACGGCGGTGTACGGGCCGAACCTCGTGCGCATCAAGGGGCACTACGACGACGTGAACCGGTTGTGCGCGCAGCTCGCCGATCGATTCGGATGGGGGATCGTCAACGTGAACCTGCGCGGCTACTACGGCGAAGGCTCCAAGACGATGGCGTTCGAGATCCTCGAGCAGCTCGGCTGGCGCACGCCGAGCGCCGTCGTCGCGCCGATGGCGGGCGGCTCGCTCGTGACGAAGCTCGGCAAGGGCTTCAAGGAGTTCATCGACGCGGGGCTCGTGACGGGGACGTCGCCGCGCGTGTACGGGACGCAGGCGTCCGGGTGCGCACCGATCGTGCGGATGTGGGAGCGCGGCGATTCGACGCTCGTGCCGGAGATCCCGAACACGATCGCGCGGTCGATCGCGATCGGCAATCCGGCGGACGGTCCGTTCGCGGCGAAGGTCATGCGCGAATCGGGTGGTCGCGGACAGCACGTGAGCGACGAGGCGCTCGTCGCCGGCATCCGGCTGCTCGCCGAGACGACGGGCGTGTTCACGGAGACGGCGGGCGGCGTGACCGTCGCCGGTGCGCTCGCGCTCGCGGAAGCGGGGCACTTCCATTCCGACGACGAGATTGTACTGTGCATCACGGGCAACGGATTGAAGACGACCGAAGCGGTGAGTGACGTTCTGCCCGCCGCGCCGGTCATTGCCCCGAAGGTTCGCGACGTCGCCGCGCTGGTGGCCGAGCGAACGAACAGCTGATCGTCCTCGATCATTCCGTCAGGCATGAGCAGAGATCACGTGACGTCATTCCAGGTCCAGCAGGCCATGTGCTGTCGCAGCGTGTGCTGTGGTCGCTCCGTCGAGAGCGCTCACGGTCGCCGCGCTGTGCTCGAGATCCCGTGTCCCTGTTGACCGGATACTGACCACTACGCACGCGCACCGCGGGCCCGCTCTCCGAGACGAGAGCGGGCCCGCTTTGTTTTTCTGCTCATCGTCGACGCCAATTCTTCGAGGACCCATGGGAATGTCCGTTTCTTCTCGTCTCATCACACTCACCTTCGTGCTCGGCGCGAACGTCGCGCTCGCGCGCGGTGCGCGCGCGCAGACCACTGCGCGTCAGGAGCGCGCCGACACGGCGACCGTCCCGACGACGACCAATGCCGCGCAACCAGATGGCGTGACGCAGCAGGCGGCGGCGAGCGACGCCGTCGCGGCGGCACGGATCCAGGCGCTCGAGGAGCGCATCGCGACGCTGGAGAAGGCAGAAGCAAAGTCCAAGGCGGCCGCCGCGGCCGCGCCGACCGTGACGGCGTCGCGCGATGGGCTCAGCGTCCGCTCGGCGGACAACGCGTTCACCTTCCGCCTGCGCGGCTACGTGCAGTCCGATGCGCGGTTCTTCGGCGCCGCGGGGCCAGTCGCGCCGGGATCGAGCACGTTTCTGCTGCGCCGCGTGCGGCCGATCTTCGAAGCGACGGCGTACAAGTACTTCGGCCTGCGCCTGATGCCGGACTTCGGCGGCGGGCAGACGGTGCTGTACGACGCGTACGTGGAGGCGAAGCCGGCCACAGCGCTCAACCTGCGCGTCGGCAAGTTCAAGCCGCCGATCGGACTGGAGCGCCTGCAGTCGGCGACCGACGTGCGGTTCGTGGAGCGCGGGCTTCCGACCAGTCTCGTGCCGAACCGAGACGTCGGCGTGCAGCTGTTCGGCGATCTCGCCGGATCGCGCGTGCAGTACCAGGTCGGTGCCTTCGACGGCGCGCCCGACGCGGCGATCAGCGACGGCGACGTGTCGACGGGCAAGGACGTGGTGGGCCGCGTGTTCCTGCGTCCGTTCGCGACGAGCAACGTGCTGCCGGATCTGGGATTCGGTGTGGCGGCGAGCAGCGGCACCGAGCAGGGGACGCTCACGGCGACCGCGCTGCCGAGCTACAAGACGCCGGGGCAGCTCGCCCTGTTCCGCTACCGTGCCGACGGCACCGCGGCGAACACGGTGATCGCGCAGGGACGGCGCACGCGCGTGTCACCGCAGGGCTACCTGTACGCCGGCCCGGTGGGCGTGCTCGCGGAGTACGTGCGGTCGACACAGCACGTGAAGCGCGCGACGAATGTGGACGCCATGACGACGCAGGCGTGGCAGCTGTCGGGAGGCTGGGTGCTGACCGGTGAGCGCGAGTCGTTCACGGGGATCGCGCCGGACCACCCGATCGACGGCGGCAGCGCCGGCGGGTGGGGCGCCCTGGAGCTCGTGGCGCGCTACGGCGTGCTGACGACGGATGCGGATGCGTTCCCGATCTTCGCCGATCCGGCGACGCAGCCGCGGCAAGCGCGCGCCGCGGGTGTCGGGCTCAACTGGCGACTGACGCGTGGGATCGTGTTCGAGACGAACTACGAGCGCACGCGGCTCTACGGACCGACGGCGGCGACGGTGCGGTCGACGGAGCACGCGGTGCTGACGCGGTTGCAGGTGGGGTTTTGAGCGGGGATGCGGGGATGAGGGGATGCGGAACGGCGATCACGCGACACCACCGCGCATCAGCGCGACTCACATAAAAGGACTGGACTCATGAACACGCTCAAGAGAATCGCACAGCTGGCACTGGGGATTGCGCTCATCGCTCCTTCGGCGGAGAAGGCCGCGGCGCAGGAGAAGGTGACGCTGCTCAACGTGTCGTACGATCCGACGCGTGAGCTGTACAAGGACATCAACGCCGCCTTCGCGCGGGAGTGGAAGCGGCGCACGGGGCAGGACGTCGAGATCAGGCAGTCGCACGGCGGCTCGGGGGCACAGGCGCGAGCGGTGATCGACGGGCTCGAGGCGGACGTCGTGACGCTCGGGCTGGCGTACGACATCGACGAGATCGCGCAGCGCGGCAGGACGCTGCCGGCGGACTGGCAGAAGAAGCTGCCGCACAACAGCACACCATTCGCGTCGACGATCGCGTTCGTGGTCCGGAAGGGAAACCCGAAGCACGTCAGGGACTGGAACGATCTCCTCCGCGAGGACGTGCAGGTGATCACGCCGAACCCGAAGACGTCGGGTGGGGCGCGGTGGAATTACCTGGCGGCGTGGGGCTACGCGCTGCGGCAGAACAAGGGGAGCGAGACGGCGGCGCGGGACTTCATCTCGCGGCTCTACAAGAACGTGCCGGTGCTCGATGCGGGGGCGCGCGGTTCGACGACGACGTTCACCGAGCGCGGGATCGGCGACGTGCTGATCGCGTGGGAGAACGAGGCGCTGCTCGCCACGAAGCAGCTCGGTCCGGACAAGTACGACATCATCATCCCTTCGGTGAGCATCCTGGCCGAGCCGCCGGTCGCGGTGAACGAGACGGTGGCGGCGAAGCACGGCACGACGAAGGTGGCGCGCGCCTACCTCGAGTACCTCTACACGGACTCGGCGCAGGCGATCGCAGCGAAGCACTTCTTCCGGCCGACCGGCCCGCGCTCGTTGGCGAGGTTCGGGAACGAGTTCCCGAAGGTGCCGCAGTTTACCGTCGATCAGCTGTTCGGCGGGTGGGCGAAGGCGCAGAAGACGCACTTCTCCGACGGCGGCGTGTTCGACCAGGTCTACTCGGTGTCGCAGAAGTGACGACGCCGAGCATCGCGAGCAGCTCGCGCGTGGAATCCGTGCGCGGCCGCTCACCGGCGAGAGGCTCCGGGCGGTCCGTGCTGCCCGGGGTGCGACTGACCCTGGGCTTCACGGTCGCATATCTGGTGGTGCTCGTCCTCGTACCGTTGTCGACGCTGTTCGTGCGGACGGCGCGACTGGGGTGGGCCGGGTTCTGGGACGCGGTGACGGCGCCGCGCGCGCTGGCCGCGTACGAGCTGAGCGTCGGCGCGTCGATCGTGGCCGCGCTGGTGAACGGCGTGTTCGGGCTGCTCGTCGCGTGGGTGCTGACGCGCTACCGGTTTGCGGGGCGCGCGATCGCCGACGCGCTGGTGGACCTCGCCTTCGCGCTGCCGACGGCGGTGGCCGGTGTGGCGCTGACGACGCTGTACTCGCAGAACGGGTTGATCGGCGCACTGTTCGCGCCGCACGGGATCAGGATCGCGTTCACGCCGCTGGGCATCGCCGTGGCGCTGACGTTCATCGGACTGCCGTTCGTCGTGCGGAGCGTGCAGCCCGTGCTCGAAACGCTGCCGAGGGAGATCGAGGAAGCCGCGGCGACGCTCGGCGCCGACCGATGGCAGACCTTCCGGCGCGTGATCCTGCCCGCGCTCGCACCGGCGCTCGTGGCGGGGATGTCACTCTCGTTCGCGCGGGCGATCGGTGAGTACGGCTCGGTGGTGTTCATCTCGGGGAACATGCCGGGGCGAACGGAGATTGCGCCGCTGCTCATCATGAGCAAGCTGGAGCAGTACGACTACGGCGGGGCGACGGCGATCGCGGTGGCGATGCTGCTGACGTCGGCACTGATCCTCGTGAGCGCGGGACTCATTCAACGTCGCGCCGCGCGGCACGCGGCCTGAGAGGCAGAGCAGAGCATGGCGACGACGATCGTTGCAGGCGTGCGGCAGCACGGCCTGCCACCAGGGCCGCGCGTGCGCGCGCGGACGGCGACCCCGACGAACGAGAGCGCGCTGGCGCGCCGAGCGCTGATCGGCGTGGCGCTGGCGTACCTGTTCGTCTTTCTCGGATTGCCGTTGTACGTGGTGTTCCAGGAAGCGTTCCGCCGGGGATTCGCGGCGTACGCCGCGGCCATCAGCGAACCGGAACTGCTGCACGCGCTGCGACTGACGCTGCTCGTCGCCGCGATCGCCGTGCCGCTGAACGTCGTGTTCGGCATCGCGGCCGCGTGGGCGATCACGAAGGGGCGGGTGCGAGGGCGGACGCTGCTCATCGCGCTGGCCGACCTGCCGCTCGCCGTGTCGCCCGTGATCGCGGGGTTGACGTTCATGCTGCTGTTCGGGATGCAGGGCTGGTTCGGGCCGTGGCTGCGTGCGCACGACATCCGCATCGCGTTCACGGTGACCGCCGTCGTGCTGGCGACGATCTTCGTGACGCTGCCGTTCGTCGCACGCGAGCTGATCCCGCTGATGGAGGAGCAGGGGGTGACGGAGGAGGAAGCGGCGGTGACGCTGGGCGCGTCGGGATGGCAGATCTTCCGCCGGGTGACGGCGCCGAACATCCGGTGGGGACTGCTCTACGGCATCGTGCTGTGCAACGCGCGCGCGATGGGCGAGTTCGGCGCCGTGTCGGTGGTGTCGGGGCGCATCCGCGGCCAGACGACGACGCTGCCGCTGCACATCGAGATCCTGTACAACGAATACGACTTCACCGCGGCGTTCGCCGCGTCGTCGCTGCTGGCGCTGCTGGCCGTGGTGACGCTGGTGGCGAAGCATCTGCTCGAGCGCAGCCGGCCTATCGCCCTGGAGAATCGACGGTCATGAGCGTTGCACTCGATCGCGTGTCGAAGCAATTCGGGGAGTTCACCGCGCTGGACCAGGTGAGCTTCACCGTCGACGAGGGAGAGCTCGTCGCGCTGGTGGGACCGTCCGGCTCGGGGAAGTCAACGCTCCTGCGCGTGGTGGCGGGGCTCGAGCGGCAGGACGCGGGCAGCGTGCGGATCCACGGCGAGGATGCGGCGCCGCTGGGGCCGGGCGACCGGCGCATCGGCTTCGTCTTCCAGCACTACGCGCTGTTCCGGCACATGACCGTGTTCGAGAACATCGCGTTCGGGCTACGCGTGCGGCCGCGGCGGGAGCGGCCGACGGGCGGGGAGATCACCGCCGCGGTGAAGGATCTGCTCCAGCTCGTGGAGCTGGACGCGCTGGGCGCGCGATATCCGTCGGAGCTTTCCGGTGGGCAACAACAGCGGGTAGCTCTTGCACGGGCGCTCGCGGTGCAGCCGCGCGTGCTGCTGCTCGACGAACCGTTCGGGGCGCTCGACGCCCGGGTGCGGAAGCAGCTGCGCCAGTGGCTGCGCACGCTGCACGACGAGGTGAAGGTGACGACGGTGCTCGTGACCCACGACAGCGAGGAGGCGTGCGAGGTCGCGGATCGCGTCGCGGTGATGCACGAGGGGAAGATCGCGCAGATCGGGACGGCGGCGGAGCTGGGACCGGGGGCGGGGAATCCGTTCCTCGAGTCGTTCCTCGGCGAA
>Ga0308176_10003087_pt1 | contig 10586 bp, 10 predicted proteins | sample PhyCR2_3_FD_203890 | JGI IMG/M metagenome (GOLD analysis project Ga0308176, IMG submission 203890) | Soil microbial communities from UC Gill Tract Community Farm, Albany, California, United States - DLSLS.C.R2 | ecosystem: Environmental > Terrestrial > Soil > Agricultural land | place: USA... | reverse complement strand
ATTCGTGAAGCCGGACTTGTGAAGGTTGTCGGCAGCCGAGCTCACTTGCGTGAGGCTCGTGAACGGGCCTGTGTAGACGACCCAGAAGCCACCGCGAAGCGGCCGACGGTTGGAGGAGTTCAGCACCGAGATCTTCCCGAGCCCAGCCTTGCCCGCCGTCTTCGCGAACGACGTCGCGGAGCTCTCGCCGGCTGCGGTCGGGATCGACGCGAGGATCACGATCCAGCCGGTGACGGCGACCTTACCGGCGCCGGGCGTTCCGAGCACGATCTTTCCCGGCAGCTGCGGAACCTTCACCGTGCTCACCGGCGAGGCGGGGGCCACCGTGGCCTCCGAGGTGGCCGGCGATGCAAACGGGTCATGCAGACCGGGCGGCGTCGCGACGCTGCCGAGCGTCGTCGGGCTGCCGATGGTCTGCATGGCGAAGACATCCTTCGGCGGTTGCTTGAGCGCAGCCTTGTACGCCTTCGTGGCTTTGGTTTCCTCAGCAGCCGAAACCGCGGTCGGAGCGGTCGGCACGACGGGAGCAGCGGGCGGACTCGACGAGGAGGAGCTCGACGACTTGAGGAGCTTCGGCAATTCGAACGCGAGGAGCGCGACTAGCAGGAGGCAAAGCCCCCCGACGAGGAACATCTGCTTCCGCTCCTTCGCCGCGCGCCGCTGCTTGGCAACCGCTGCCCTTCTCGCAGTCGTCGAGGTCATTAGCCGGTCGCGGCCGTCGCCGTGGACGTTCCGGTCGGAGGAGTCACTGCGGCAGGCGGCGTCTGAAACATGAACGCGTTCAACGTGATCGTCGCGTTAATGTCAGCCGTCGATCCGCCCTGGCCTGTCGTCGGCTGCGCGCCGGCGAACTGGATCCCGTCGACGGTGTACAGCCGGCCTTTCGACACGATCTTGCTGCCGGAGATGGTCGCACTCTGGCGCATCAGCTTGAGGAGCTTCTGGAGCCCGAAGTAGCGCCCCCTGAACGTCAGGGTGATCGGGAGGGCCTGTCCGTTCGTCAGCTGTAGGGGCGAGCCGGGCGTAATGTTGTCGAGCTCGGTCCGCGACTCCGCCGCGAAGCCCGTCAGCTGTCGGAGAATCTCGGACATGTGAGCGTCTGCGGGCAATGCCCGCACGGCCGCACGTGCGTTGCCAAGCGTGTTCTGACGCTTCGCGGTCGCAAGCAGTTGCTCGTCACCGACGAGCTCCGTCTTCGCAGCGTCGACCTGCGTGGCGAGCTTGTCCGCCTTCGACCGCTGCGGCGACACGAAGAAGAACCAGCCGACGAGGGCGACGACGAGAACCGCGAGCGAGCTGACGACTACTCCCATGATTCCATTCATGCGCGTCATTTCAGTGAGCCTCCGCAACGGTCGCCGTCAGACTGAAGGTGTTCGCACCCGTGTCCTGTGTCCGCGCCGCCGAGGTCAGCAGGACGTTGCTGAGCCACGGAATAAGCGCCAACCGGTCCATCACCAGCGCGACACCGGGCGTGCTCGGTGCAGTGCCCGAGAGCGTGAGCGTCGAGACGCCGGAGGGTGCGGGTGCCGGCGGCGGCGTCGATGACGACGTGTCCGTGCTATCCGTGCTCGTCACAGGAGCGACCGTGGGCGCGGCCTGTGACGCGGCGGTGTAGGGAGCCGCCATCTGGATGCTGGTTAGGAACGAGTTCGTCGGGATGATCCGAGCGAAGTCGTTCAGCGCCCGATCCCAGTTCATGCGGTTGGTGATCAGCGACTGGGCGAGCGTGAGCCGCCCGGAGACTGCCGCCTGCGCGGTCCTCACGGCGTCGACCTGCGGCTGAACCGCCGCGATCTGCGCCTTGTTGTTCGCGAGCTCCTTCTTCTTGCTGTTGACAAGCTGGTGCTCGCGGAAGAAGAGCGCTCCGAGCAGCACGACGAAGAGGAGGGCAACACCACCGCCGATGCGGATGGTCCTGCGGCCGTCGAGGTTGTCCGCCGGCGTCGCGCGCTTCCGTTTACGTTCGCGGTAGTCGACAGGAAGAAGGTTGACGGCGTCCATTACCGATCCACCCCCAATCCGATCGCGATCGCCAGCGACGCAAGGTCGCTGCGCGCGCTGAAGTTGGCATCGGCCTGAACCGCGCCCAGTGGGTCGGCGGGCCGAACACGCGCGCGGACGAGCCGCTCGAGCTCTTCGGTGAACCCAGTCATCCGCGTGGTGCCGCCGGTGACGAGGATCTCTGAGAGGGCGAGTGAATCGGGCTGCGCCTGGTAGAACTGAAGTGAGGCGACTAGCTCGCGGGCAAGCGTCGTGAGCTCGTGCTTGACAGCGTTTCGAGCACGCGCATTCGCGGGGTCGTCATCGTTCAGAGACAGACCGAGCTTGATCTCGTCCGCCTCCTCCGTCGTGACGCCGAACTCCCGGGCGATCGCGGCGTCGAGTCGGCCTCCACCCCATTCGAGCACACGGGTGAAATCGCACACCTTGCCGTCCGAGATCGCGAGTGTGGTCCGGTCGTGGCCGAGGGCCAGCGCGACCACCGCGGTCCGCTCCTCGTCCGAGGAGGACGACGGCGGTGCGACGGCGCGCAGAAGCGCGAACGCCTCAACGTCGATGGCATCGAGCTGGATCTCGGCCGCATCGAACGCCGCCGCAAAATGGTCGATGGGCTCGCGGTAGGCGGCGGCGAGGATCACGCGATGCGAGACGTTGCCGTCTTCGAGCTTCTGCGAGCCAACGACGTGATAGTCCATGACTGCCTGGTCCATCGGGATCGACAGCGCTTCGTGAGCGCGGAAGGTAACGGCGTTGGCGAGCTGCCTTTCGTCATCGATCCCGTCGACGTCCAGAACGCGGACACCGACACGGTTCGTGCCGATGCCGAGGCGGACACCCTTGCGGGGAAGGTCATGCTTGTTGAAAAACTCGTCGAGCGCGCGGGAGAGCGCCGGAATGTCCCGGACTTCTCCCCCGACGACGACGCCGGGCTCGAGGGGCTCGCGTGCGAGCTTCAGGAGCTTCGACCCGCCGTTGTTCTGAACTTGCGCAGCGGCGATCTGGGACGCGCCGACCTTCACGCCGACGTAGTCCTGCTTGACCTTCTTCTTCTTCGCGAGTGCCTTACCGGGCCTCGAAGAGCCACCCGGCTTCCGCTTCGGAATCAGATCTCCGAACTTGATCTCTTTCTTCATGTCCATGACTTAGTTCTCACCTGCCAGTCGAAGGCCGACATCGGAAAGTCCTGCCGCCGGAACGGCGGGCTGCATGCTGAAGTCCTTGACCTCTTCGACGCCGGCGCGCTCGAGGATGCCCTGGAGCTGATCCGGCCGCGACGAGCGCGAGTAGGCGATGTCCGTGGAGATGACACGCCGCTGGACGAGATCTGCCAGCGACTGCTCCATCGTCATCATCCCGCGCCCGGTGCTCGTCTGCATGACCGAGTAGATCTGCTCGATCTTCGACTGCCGAATGAGGTTCCGGACTGCGTCGTCGGGCACCAGGATCTCGAGCGCCGCGACGCGGCCGCGACCGTCGGCCGTCGGCACGAGGTTCTGCGTGACGATGCCCTGGAGCGTCGCCGCGAGCTGCACCCTGATCTGCCCCTGCTGGGCGGCAGGGAACGCGTCGATCACGCGGTCGATCGTCTGCGGAGCGCTCTGCGTGTGCAGGGTCGCAAACACGAGGTGGCCGGTCTCGGCGGCAGTGAGCGCGGTCGAGATCGTCTCGAGGTCGCGCATTTCGCCGACGAGGATCACGTCGGGGTCCTCGCGAAGAGCTGCGCGGAGCGCGTCCGCGAATGTGAGCGCATCGGGACCGAGCTCACGCTGGTTCACGATGCACGAGCCGTGCCAGTGCAGGAACTCGATCGGATCTTCGATGGTGAGGATGTGCTCGTGCCGTGTCTTGTTGACGTGTGCGAGCAGCGCCGCGAGCGTCGTCGACTTTCCGGAGCCTGTCGGCCCCGTGACGAGCACGAGACCGCGGGGCTGCTCGGCGAGGTCGTAGAGCCGCGTCGGCATGTTGATCTCTTCGAGAGACCGGATACGCGCCGGGATCATCCGGAAGGCGGCGGCCAGGCTCTCGCGCTGGAAGTACGCGTTCACCCTAAAGCGCGCCAGGCCGGGGATCGAGTGCGCGAAGTCGAGGCTCCGCTTCGTCTCGAGGTTTTTCTGCTGCTCCGTCGAGATGATTCGGTAGATGAGCGAGCGCGACTCCTCCGGGGAGAGCTTGTCGTAGTCGAGGAGGCGCTCGATGCGTCCGTTGACACGGATGACGGGCGGGGAGCCTGCGGTCATGTGGAGATCCGAGGCGTCCCGCTCGACCATCACGGCCAGAAGCTCGTCAATTGATTGGGGGGTTGTAGTCACCTTGGTTCTCCGCAGGTCTCGTGGTTTCAGCTCGCGGCGAGCGTGCGCTCTTTCGCCGCGACAGGTTTCAGTCCTTGGTTGTTGCCTGGCGGGCCGATCGGTGCGGGTGGCCGGCGATGCCGGCCACCCGCCTCTTACTCGTGACCGGATTAACCGACGTTCGCGGTCGCGCCCGAGCAGTCATCCGAGTTGAACCACACGGCACCTGGGCCGTGGGCCGACCACTTCTGGCCACCGACCGTGGCGGCGATGCAGTAAGCACCGAGCGATGCCCCTGCAACGGTCACCTTGTCGGAGAGGCCGGTATCGATCGACAACAGCAACGCCGGCGTCATGCTGGAGTACGTGCCGTTATCGCCGTAGTACGCCTCGGCGACCGGGAGCGCCTCGCGCACGTCCGACTGAGCGGCACGATTGTTCGCGCGGGTCTTGAAGCCGAGGTACGACGGCACTGCGATCGCCAGCAGGATCCCGATGATCACGATGACGATCAGGAGCTCGATCAGCGTGAAGCCCTCCTGGTGCGAGAGCCGCTGCCGCAACTTGGTCATGCAATTACTCCTTCGCTGGTGGAATAGGACGAAGATCCTGAGAACGACTGTCTGCCTGCCCGCGGGGGTGATTCCGCGTTGCCTGATCGGGCTACGTCGTGGAAGCGATATCGCATCCGAGGTAGGAGAAGGACGTCATCAGGTCCGAGAGGAACGCGTCCGCAGCCTGCAGCGTGTCGAAGCGGTACGGCTTCTCGGTATTGGAGGTCTCAGCGAGCACGAGAACCTCGCCTTGCTCCTGCCGAACCGCAACCTTGACGACATCGGTGCCCTCTCGGGTCACCCGCCAAGCTGTGTCGTGGTCGACAACGAGTTGAATTGCGGTTGACATCACGGAGAACATCGGCGCGGCCCGCGCCGTCCATACCACCCGTAAGGGGGAGATTTACGGCAGGATTACGAAGGAAATTCGGCTTGAGTACAGGCCCTAAGCCGAGCAGACGCGCGCGAGCTCTTCGGCGCTGGTGAGGCCGGCGGCGACCTTCTCGATGCCGTCCTCCCACATCGTGCGCATGCCCTCTTCGCGGGCCGCTTCGTTGATCACGTCGCGTGACGCCTTCTCCGACGCGAGCTGCTCCAGCCGTCCGCTCATCTCGAGGAACTGGAACACGCCGATGCGTCCGCGGTAGCCCGTATTGCCGCACCGAGGACAGCCGCGCTTGCGGTAGAAGAGCGAGCCCTTCATCTGCTTCGCGCGAACTTCGTCTACGTGCAGAGACAACAGCTCGTCGGTCGAGACCTCGTACGCCTCCGCACAGTGCGAGCAAAGCTTGCGGGCCAGACGCTGTGCAAGTACGGCCGAGACGGCCGCACCGGTGATGAACGGCTCGACGCCCATCTCGTTGAGTCGCGTCAGTGCGGACGGTGCGTCGTTTGTGTGCAGCGTCGAAAGCACGAAGTGGCCCGTGAGCGCAGCCTCGATCGAGATGCGTGCGGTCTCGCCGTCGCGGATCTCGCCCACCATCACAACGTCGGGGTCAGAACGAAGGATCGACCGCAGCGCGTTCGCGAACGTGAGTCCCGCGCGCGTGTTGATCTGAACCTGGTTGATCGTCGCGAGCCGGTACTCGACCGGGTCCTCGACGGTGATGATGTTGATCTCGTCCCGGCTGATCTGGGCGAGGCTCGCGTAGAGCGTGGTCGACTTGCCCGAGCCCGTCGGACCGGTGACGAGTAGCGCGCCGGTCGGCTTCGCCAGGATCTTCGCCATCTGCTGCTGCATCTCTTCGCCGAGCCCGATCTCGGCGAGTGTCGGAACCTCGCGCGATTTGTCGAGGAGACGCATCGTCACGGCCTCGCCCTCGACGGTGGGCAGCGTCGCGACGCGGATATCGAGCATCCGTCCCGCCGCCGCAGCGGTCAGCGTGATGCGACCGTCCTGCGGCTTGCGCCGCTCGGCGATGTCGAGCTTCGCGAGGACCTTGAGGCGTGTCGTGACCCCGGCGGCGAGTCGCTTCGGCACCCGGTGCGCAACGTGCAGCACCCCGTCGATGCGGTACCGGACGATCAACTCGTTCTCCTGGGGCTCGACGTGGATGTCGGACGCGCCGTCTTCGGCGGCCTGGAAGATCATCGAGTTGACAAGGCGTACCAGCGGGGCATCGGAGATCCCATCGTCCGCCTCCAGGTCGTCCTGGCCTTCCTCATCGTCGCCACCGCCGATGACGATGGTGTCGAGGAACGTTGCGTTCATCGCCTCGGCCGCGCGTCCGAGACGGCGAAGCTCGGTGAGCACGTCGCTGCGGGCGGCGACGTGGAACACGACGTTGAGACGGGTGGCGAATTTCAGCTCGTCGAGACCGCGCACGTCCTGCGGGTTCGTGATCGCGACCTTGATCGTCTTTCCGTCGCTCGCGAACGGGATCGCACAGACGCGCTCGAGCACCGCCAACGGAAGCAACTTGGCGGCGCCGGCGTCGACACCCGCGATCGCCAGGTCGACGAGCGGAAGGTGGTACTGCTCAGCCAACGAGCGCGCGACGCCGAGCGAGCTGGCAAAGCCCTCTTCGACGAGGGCGTCGGCGAACGTGCCGCCGCCGGCAGCGCGGGCGCGTGCCAAATCGATCTTGTCCTGCGGCAGCAGGCCGCTGTCGAGGATGATCTCCGAGACCAGGTCGCCGGTCAGGCCGCCGCCGGCGGGTGCCTTCCTGTCGGCCCGGCCCTCTTCGTCGCCGTCGATCAACCGCAAATCGGGCGTCTTGTCCGGGTTGTTCGAGGCCATCAGCGCATCCTCAGATACCAGTCGAGAATCGGATTCCCTGCGAACAGGGCGATGAGGCCGCCGAGCGCGAGGAACGGGCCGAACGGAATCGTCATCTTGCGGCCGGCTTTGCCGTACTTCGCGATCAGCACGACGGACGGTACGAGTGCGGCGACCATCCCGACCAGCAGAGCGACCGGAACGGTGCGCCCGAGCACGACGCCGAGCAGCAGGGCAAGCTTGACGTCACCCATTCCCATCCCGCCCGGGTAGGCGAGGGCCGCGATGAGGAAGAACAAGGACGCGCCGAGCCCGGCTGCGATCCACTCGAGCGACGGATGGAGAACCGTCTGGGCGGCGAGCAAGACAACGGTCGCCGGCAGGACAATGCGGTTCGGGATGATCCTGCGCTCGAGGTCGGTGGCGGAGATAGCGACCAGGACGGCGGAGAACACGGCGGCGACGAGAAAGTCCCAGGAGAAGCCGAACTTCAGCGCGGAGCAGCCGACCAGGACCGCGGTCGCAGCCTCGACAGCCGGATAGCGCCAAGAGATCGACACGCCGCAGTGGCGGCATCGCCCACGGAGTACAGCGTACGAGAGGAGCGGGATGTTGTCGTACCATGCGATGCTCGTCTCACAGCTCGGGCACGCCGAGCCGGGTGAGACGATCGAGCGCTTCAGCGGGAGCCGAGCCGCAACGACGTTTAGGAAGCTGCCGACTGCAAGGCCTGGCGCCAGGACGACCGCAGCGAACGACACATTCATCCGCAGCGGTTACGCCGCGCCCGCTCCGGTAGCGAGCGTGTCGCGCTGCCCCGACGCTTCTGCCGCCTCGGCCTGTTCGAGCGCATGCTCCTTGAGCGCACGGTCGAGAGCGATCATGAAATCGTGCCGGTTCGGAGCCGCGTTCGCCGCGACCTCCTGGTCGACCCGGCCGGCGACCACATGCGCGATCAGCGCGGTGGTCAACGTCTGCATGTCGAAGAACGATCCTTCGCTCACGGCTTCCGGGATGTACTCGGACTTGTTCTCCCGGATTAGCTCCTGGATGCGGCTGTTCGCGATCATCACCTCGACTGCGGCGACGCGTCCGCCACCGATCTTCGGCAGCAGGCGCTGCGAAACGACGCCGCGGAGCACCCCGGCGAGGATCGAGCGCACCTGCGGCTGCTTGACCGCGGGAAAGAACTCGACGTAGCGACTGACCGTTTCTGCCGCGTCGACCGTGTGCATGGTCGAGAGCACGAGGTGTCCCGACTCCGCTGCCTGCAGCGCCGTCTCGGCGGTCTCTGCGTCGCGCAGCTCGCCGATCAGGATCACGTCCGGGTCCTGACGGAGCACGCGGCGGAGCGCTTCGTGGAACGAGTCGGTGTCGAGTCCCACTTCGCGCTGGTTGACGATGCAGTTAACGTCCGGATGGATGATCTCGATTGGATCCTCGATCGAGACGATGTGCTGCTTGCGCGTCCGGTTGATGTGACCGAGCATCGCTGCGAGCGATGTGGTCTTACCGCTACCCGTGGCGCCCGTGACGAGCACGAGCCCGCGATGCTCCTCCGAGAGTTTCCCTACGCCCGGCGGGAGGCCGAGCCCGAGGAAGTCGGGGATCTGTGCCGGGATGACGCGGAATGCAAAGGAGATGTCGCCGCGCTGCCGGAAGGCGTTCACGCGGAAGCGGGGCAGGTCGGGCAGCTGATACGCGGTGTCCATCTCGCCCGTCTCTTGGAAGAGGCGGACGCGGCGCGGCGCGGTGGCGCCGACTGTGTTCAGAATGTCCTCGAGGGCTTCGGAGGTGAAAGAACCGTAGCCTTCGAGAGGCGCGAGATCGCCGTCGATGCGCACGACCGGCGGCTGACCGAACTTGAGATGGACGTCGCTGGCGCCGAGGTCGACGGCCTGGGAGAGAATGTCGTGGAGGCTCACCCCCGCCCTATCGGCAGACCAGGCCGAATCATTTAGCCGCAGTTCGACCACCTCTCTCTTCGCCTTTGCGGTCGCCCGAACGGGTTTCCTTCCTCAGGTCCAGCGCGATCCGTCCGATACACCACCTTGAATGGGTATTGACACTTGTCAGGACGGCGCAATGCTGGGAGGCGCCGCCATGGAAACGTGAGCGAGAGACTGACAGAGGAACCGCAGCAGCTGGAAGCCACAGCGGCGACCGTCGAGGCGCTCGCGAGAGCGCTCGAGCTGCACGACTACCGGCGAGGTCGGTTCGGCGAGACGTCGGCCCACACGGCGCGCGTCACGCAGCTCGCGCTGCGGCTTGCGGAGGTCGTGACGCCGGAGCTCGCTCTCGAGCCTCCGCTCGCCCACGGCTTCCGGCTGCACGACATCGGCATGATCGGCGTGTCGAACGTAACGCTTCTCAAGCCGGGCGCCCTCTCGCCGGCTGAGGTCGACGAGATCCGTGAGCACCCGTGGCTCGGCGAGCGCATCGTCGCGCCGGTGCCCGCCCTGGGCGGAGTCGCGCGGCAGGTGATCGCGTGCCACCACGAGCGCTGGGACGGCTCGGGGTATCCACGCGGGTTGCGCGGAGCAGAGATCCCGATCGCGGCGCGCATCTTCGCGGTCGTCGATGCCTACGACGCGATGACGAATGACCAGCCGTATCGCGACGCGCTCTCGGAGGACGAGGCGCGCGACGAGATCCAGGCGAAGGCCGGGCTCGAGTTCGACCCGGACGTCGTCGCCGCCTTCCTGACGCTCTAGAGGGTCCACAGGCCGAAAGGTGTCTGACACCTCGCGTGTCAGACACCAGTCCGAACGCCGCGGCCACCGGCACAAGCTCACAGGAAGGACAAGGCTCGGCGCGTCCGGTGCCACGGAAGGCCGGACTCGTGTTCGACCGGACCACGCCGCCGCGTCCTCACGCTATCTAGAGGTCTTTGGGTACGACATCTCGGGTCTCAGGCACCCTGCGGGCGCCGGCCCGCTACTTCGTGACCTGGATCGAGATGTCGGACCAGCTGCCGCCCGACTGGACCTGGGCGGTGATCTTCGTCGTCGCCGGATTGTTCGTCGCCGGTTTGACGGTGAACTGGTTGGACTGGCTGCCGCCCGAAGCGATCGACACCGGTGACGGCGTGACCGTGTAGTCGGCCGTGCTGTTGCTCGTCAGCTTGATCGAAACCGCGCCCGGAGCGACCGCGATGTTCCCGTACTGATCCTGGAGCGCAACATTCGCCTGGAGCGTCCCGTTGTTGCCGGTCGGGAGCGGCGAGCCCGCGCAGCTCGCATTCGGGTTGCTCGGCTGAGTGCAGTTGATGAACGCCATGTTGTTCGCGCTCGCGGCCTTGACCAAGAAGTTCGCCGAGGTACCGTTGAAGCCGGTCGCGGTTTCGTTCACCTTGAGCGCCGAGCTGCCCGTCGCGAGGTACAGGCTGAAGCCGGTCGGGATCGCTACGCCCTGCCCGCCGATACTGGAGAAGGACAGCGAGGTTGCAGTCGGCTCGGTGAGGTCCGGTGCTTGGCCGCTCGGCGAGTTCCCGCCGCCCGGATTCGTCCACGTGACCGTCTT
>Ga0308176_10003086_pt1 | contig 10588 bp, 9 predicted proteins | sample PhyCR2_3_FD_203890 | JGI IMG/M metagenome (GOLD analysis project Ga0308176, IMG submission 203890) | Soil microbial communities from UC Gill Tract Community Farm, Albany, California, United States - DLSLS.C.R2 | ecosystem: Environmental > Terrestrial > Soil > Agricultural land | place: USA... | reverse complement strand
CACCTTGTCACCAGCCATCTCCGGCTCGTGGCCAAGATCGCCATGGGCTATCGCGGCTACGGCTTGCCGATCTCCGAGGTCGTCTCGGAGGGCAATGTCGGCCTGATGCAGGCGGTCAAGCGGTTCGAGCCCGAGAAGGGTTTTCGTCTCGCCACCTACGCCATGTGGTGGATCAAGGCCTCGATTCAAGAGTACATCCTGCGTTCCTGGTCGCTCGTGAAAATGGGCACCACCGCGAACCAGAAGAAGCTGTTCTTCAACCTGCGCAAGGCGAAGAGCAAGATCTCCGCGCTGGACGAAGGCGATCTTCGCCCCGACCAGGTGGCGATCATTGCCAAGCGCCTCGGCGTCACGCATCAGGACGTCGTCGACATGAACCGCCGCCTCGGTGGCGACGCGTCGCTCAACGCGCCGATCCGCGACGACGGTGAAGCCGGCGAATGGCAGGACTGGCTGGTCGATAACTCGCCCAACCAGGAAGCCGTGTTGGCCGAACACGAGGAGTTCGATCACCGCCGGCAGGCGTTGAACGGCGCCATCGGTGTGCTCAACCCCAGGGAACGCCGCATCTTCGAGGCGCGGCGCCTGGCGGAAGACCCGATGACGCTGGAAGACCTCGCCGCTGAATTCGGCGTGTCGCGCGAACGCGTGCGGCAGATCGAGGTCCGCGCTTTCGAAAAGGTGCAGTCGGCCGTCAAGGGCACGATTGCGAAGGCGGAAGCCGCAGCGCTCGAAGCCGCGCTCTGATCGTGGAGTTGATGTAAGCAATGACGAAAGCCGGCGGCAACGCCGGCTTTTTGTTTTTGGGGAGATGCCTCAACACCCACCGCCGTCGTCCCGGGCTTGACCCGGGATCCATAACCACCGGCCGTGGCGTGGTGGACGGCATCGACGTCGATCGCACAAAACCGAGAGGCCGCGGCGTATGGGTCCCGGCTCAAGGCCGGGACGACGGGAGAGGTCGGCGCCGTTCCCTACTCTCCCCACTGCCGTGCCATCGTCGCGAGCGCACAGCCCTCGCAGTAGCGCGCGTCCTTGTAGTCGATCCAGTTATGCGCATAGACGCGGTCGAGCGGGATGCCGTAGCGCGCGCGCAGCACTTTCACGAGGATCTTCCACGCCGCGATCTGCGCCTCCGTCGGGCCGCGCGTCACGTCGGGAAAATTGCCGGCGAATTCGACGCCAATCGAATTGCTGCCGATCACCTGGCGGTAGGTCTTTGCGTTGTCGATATATTTGTCGTCGTTGCGGTTGGCGCCGTCGCCATGGGTCGGAATGAGATGTTCGGCGACGGCCCAGTACACCGTGCCGTCGGTCTCGACCCAGACCATGACGCCGCGCCGGGTCGGGTTCTTCGATTGCGCCTGCGCGCCGCCGCGCGCCGAGCCGGCCGGCCCTTCGGTCTGGTGCACGATGATGTTGCGCCAGGGATGGGCTTTCGAAAGCTCGCCCCATGGCGCCAGCCACACCATCTTCACGCCGGGAATATCGGGTGTGCCCGACGCGCGCGCGATCGCGGCAAGCTCGGGCGTCTGTGCAACGGCGCAGGCGGGAAATATCAGCAACAGGGCGGCTGCGAGGATGCGAAAATGCATGCGCGAGGTCCGGTGACGGGCCAGCGTAACACGCCAGGCTCTTGTTCGACGCGTTTTCTGCAGCGATCCGGTAGCCAGCCCGGATCAAGTCCGGGGCAGGCTTTCGCTTGAAAACGCTTCAGGCGCGCTGGCGCAAATCCATCTCCGACTGATCCGTGCTGGCGGGGTCGGGCACCAGCGGCGGCGTCGGATGATAGACGGCAAAGCCGTTGCGGCCGGCCTTCTTGGCGTCGTAGAGCGCATGGTCGGCGGCCGCGATCAGGCGGTCGGGATAGGCGCCGATCTCGGGACTCCATTGCGCGACACCGATCGAGACCGCGACCGGAATATCGTTGCCGACGCATTGTTCGGCGTCCATCCGGCACACCTCCAGCACGCGGCGGGCGATCATGGCGCCTTCGCGCAAGCCCGAGGACGGCAGCACGATGCAGAACTCGTCGCCGCCGGTCCGCGCCAGCATGTCGCTGGGCCGCAACCGCGTCTGCGCCATCAAGGTAAAATGCTGCAGGCAGGCGTCGCCGGCGGCATGGCCGTGGGTGTCGTTGATGGTCTTGAAGCCGTCGAGATCGATCACCAGCAGCGCGAACGGCTGACCGTTGCGTCCCGAACGCGCGCATTCCTCCATCAGCCGCTGCAGCAGATAGCGGCGATTGCCGACGCCGGTGAGATCGTCGAGCAGAGCCAGATTCGCGACCTCGTTGCGCAGGCGGTCCATCGCCATCAGCAGGAAGCCGAAATTCAGCGACATCGACAGGAACACCAGCAGCAGGATGACGACCGTCTGCAACGGGTTGAACTGCAAATACGAGAAGCCGCCGCCGACATCGGTCAGCGCGCCGATCCACCTCGCGACGAAAATCGCCATGATGACGATGGTGACGATGCCGGCGAGCCGCGCGCCGGGATTGACGCGGGACTCATGCGGGCTCAGGAGCAGCTTCAGGCTTAGCGCCATCGGCAGCACCTGCGCGACCGTGAAGACGGTCATCCGCCCGGGCACGCTGTCGTAGACAAAGATGAAGAATGACAGGCCGGCAAAGCCGAGGCCGGTCGTCAGCGCGGTGGTGCGCCAGGACACCGGCCGGTCGAAGAATTTCCGCACGCCCATTGCGGCGAGGCAGATCGCCAGCAACAGCGCGGTGCCGCCGAACAGGAACGGCACCAGCGAATCCGAAAATACCACGCGCAGCGTCGCCATCGCAGCACCGGCCGCCGCGACGAAGGCCGAGCCGGTCCAGTACCGCGAGGCTTCGAATGACGGATAGCAGCGCACGACATAGGCCCACACCATGCCCAGCGCGAGAAAATTGATGACGAATACCGTCCACAACGTCGGAACGCTCAGCATCGCAAACCCGAACCGCGCACGACGCGTCTCCCCTGTTGTGGAGCGGCATCTGCGCCTGCTCCCACGACGATCCCCGCCGCCCTCGGGAACAAGGTGCAACCGCGCTGCTTAATGGATCCTGACCGCCGCCGGGCAATCCGAACCGTGGTTTTGAATTGATGAAGATCGCAGGCGTTGGGACATCGTTAAGCATCACGCGCGCGCACGCGAACGGCAGCACGCCGCGCGTTTCGACGCAAAATCGCATCGAAACGCATAACAACTGTGGATAACGTGATGACAACGCCATGACGGCACGCGGCAGCGCGCTGCGAATCTGGTGGGATCATGATCGAGGATGTTGCGAGGCTGGCCCTCCGCCAAGCATGCCTCGGTGTCGCGTTTCAATCCATGAAAACCTTGAGAGGATACTATGGCTAAGAAAGCGAAGAAGGCGAAAAAGGCCAAGGCGAAGAAGGCCAAGAAGTCGAAGAAGAAGTGAATTTTGGCCCGGGTGGAGTTGCTCAAGCTCCGCCCGGGCTCCCAACTCCGGGTATGATTTTGGAGAACGGCGGGCCTTCGGCCCGCCTTTTTGGTTTTGGGGTGACGCAACACTGTCGTCGCCGCTGCGAACGCAGGGGCCCATACGCTGCGGCCTTTCGATTGAATGATGGCGTCAGACATCTCGCTTCCTCGCGAGAGCAACGCGGTATGGGTCCCTGCGTTCGCAGGGACGACCCGCGGAGGGAGCCGTGATCAGCGCTCCGCGAACGCCAGTCTGGCGCCGAGCACGGCAAATCCCGCGGCAAAGCTCCGGCGCAGCCAGGCCATCACGCGCGGACGGGTGATGACGCGGTCGCGCAAGGCGGCCGCGAACAGGCCATAGATTGCGAACACCGCGAACGTCATCGCCATGAAGGCCGCGCTCAATTCCAGCATCCGCGCCAGCGGATGCGGCTCGTCGAGGGCGACGAACTGCGGCAGGAAGGCGAGGAAGAAGATCGACAGTTTCGGATTGAGGATGTTGATCAGGATCGCGGTGACGATGACGCGGCGGCTGGAGCGCGCCGAGGCCGCCGGGCGCGTATCGACCGATAGCGCGCCGGTCTCGCGCAGCGCCTGCCAGGCCATGTAGAGCAGATAGGCGACGCCGCACCATTTCAGCGCGGCGAACGCCAGCGCGCTGGTGTGCAGCACCGCGGCCAAGCCCAGCATGGCGGCCAGCATATGCGGCACGATGCCGAGCGTGCAGCCGAAGGCGGCTGCGATGCTCGGCCGCGGGCCTGACGTCAGCGCCACCGCCAGCGTGTACAACACGCCGGTGCCGGGGGACGCGACCACGATCAGGGAGGTCAGCAGGAACGACAGGGTCATGCCCCGCCATTACCACGCCCGTATCGATGGGGAAAGTTACCCGCGGAGGTCAGGAATTCGGCCGCACCTCGTCGCGACGCTTTTCCTGTACCGCCCGCTCCGCCTCGCGGATCACGTCGAGCGGCGCCCAGGGCTTTTCCCAGAACTGGCAGCCGTCGGGCAGTTGCTGATGCAGCGGCCGGCCCGAGGTGACGATCACTTCCATTTCGGGATTGCACTTCCGCGCGATATGCGCGAGCTCGACGCCGTCCATATTGCCGGCCAGTTGCACGTCGGTCATCATGAAGACCAGATTGCCGGCGGCACGCTCCAACACCAGCTCGGCGGCCTCCGCGCTTTCGCATTCGATGACGTCGACTTCGCTCTCTTCGAGCAGCAGGCAGATCATGTCCCGCTGCATCGGGTCGTCTTCGACGATGAGGGCGGTCGCGCGAAACGGTTTTGATTGTCCCATGGGGGCCTCCTCAGCATTTGCGCCGGCTTGGCGACGGTTTCCTGTCCGGTAGTTCATGTTAAGCGCGGAAACCGCTTTATGGTTCGGTTCCGATTTGCGAAAACTTGCGGGAACCCACCCTGATCGACCGCCAAGGAGTTCCCTCACATGACTGCGATATCCGGAAGTGCGGCCGCCGTGACCGGCGCCGCCAGCGGCATCGGCCCCGCGCTCGCACTGGAGCTGGCCGCACGCGGCTGCGATCTCGCGCTCGCCGACCGCGACGAGGCCGGGTTGCAAGAGGTGGCCGCCGAGATCGGCAAGGCGGGCGGGCGCAAGGTCACGACGCATCGCGTCGATGTCGGCGAGCCCGCGCAGATCCAGGAATTTTCCGCCGCAGCGATTGCCGCCCACCCTTCGCTGAACATCGTCATCAACAATGCCGGCGTCGCGCTGCTCGGCGCTTTCCACGAAGTCGATCAGGCGCAGATGGAATGGCTGATCAACATCAATTTCTGGGGCGTCGTGCACGGCACCCGCGCATTCCTGCCGCATCTCGGCCAGCAGCGCGAGGCGCATATCGTCAACCTGTCCTCGATCTTCGGCATCATCGCCCCACCCGGCCAGACCGCCTATTGCGCGGCCAAGTTCGCGGTGCGCGGCTTTTCGGAAAGCCTGCGGCATGAGCTCGCGATGGCGAACAGTTCAGTGAAATTATCGGTGGTGCATCCCGGCGGCGTGCTGACCAACATCGTCCGCAACTCCCGCATCGGCGCGGGGATCACCGACAACGCGCGGCGTGCGCAATCGATCGACCGTTTCGACGCGGTGGCCAGGACCACGCCGCCGATCGCCGCGCAACGCATCATCACCGGCATCGAGAAGAACCAGCCGCGGATTTTGATCGGCAACGACGCCCGGTTCATGGACCTGCTGCAGCGCTTTCGCCCGGCGACGTATTGGGCGGTGCTGGCGAAGCGGATTCAGAAGATGGAAGCAAAGGCGAAGTGAGGCACGGTGTTGCGACCGGCGCCTTTCCCCTCTCCCCTTGTGGGAGAGGGTGGCGCCGAACGAAGTTCGGCGACGGGTGAGGGGTTCTCTCCACAAACACAAAGCTCTCCGTGGGGCGAGAACCCCTCATCCGGCGCCGTAGCCGATGCGTAGCATCGGCGTTCCAGGAAACGGCGGCCATAGGCCGCCTATGCCACCTTCTCCCACAAGGGGAGAAGGGAAACGCCTCTACCGCTCCACCAGCCGGTCCGCGAAATACCCGATCGTCTTGCGGTAGATCGTCGCCCTGTTCCACTCGCGCATGGATTCGAAATTCGCGGTGCCCTCGCCGTAGGCCGCGCCGCCCTTGAAGCCGGAGACATGCAAGAGGTTCGCGGTGGAGGCGAGCACGTCGGGCACGCTGTGGCGGAGGTCGACGTGACCGTTGCCGTCGAAATCGACGCCGTACTTGATGTAGGACGACGGCAAGAATTGCGTCTGGCCGATTTCGCCGGCGAAGGCGCCGATCAGGTCGCGCAACGGCAGATCGCCGCGCTGCACGATCTTCAGCGCCGCCAGCAATTCGCCCTGGAACAATTCGGTGCGGCGGCAATCATGCGCCATGGTGGTGAGTGTGCGGATAACAGGCATCTTGCCGATATCGCCCTTGCCGAAATCAGACTCCAGCCCCCAGATCGCGACCACGATTTCCGGCGGCACGCCGAACTGCTTTTCGATACGCGACAGCAGCGAGCCGTGCCGCTGCAGCATCTGCCGGCCGATATTGATGCGCCCGGGACCGACGCGGGTCGAGACATATTGCTCGAACGATTTGTTGAAGGTCCCGCGCTGGCGGCGGTCGAAGGACAGCACCGCTGGATCCTGCGTCACGCCGGCAAAGGCCTGGCTGATCACCGCGTCCGAAATCCCCGCCGCCCGCGCCTCCTGCGACATCGCCGCTACGAACGTGTTGAAATCGCCACCGCAGCGCGCGGCGTAAGTCGGCGTGGAGCAGATGACGGCGCCAGCAAAAACGGCCCAACGAAATATGCGCATGCGAATCCCTTGTGAGTTTTCGCGTTCGTTATGCCATGGGAAGGGTGGACGGGGCAGATGTATTCACAGGTCTTGCCAAACCCGTCGTCCCGGCCTTGAGCCGGGACCCATACGCCGCGGCCGATGTCGTTAAAACGGAATGGTCGACGACCTTGTTCCAACAATTGCCGCCGGCGATTATGGGTCCGCCTTCGCGGGGACGACGCCGCGTGTGGCTGCAGTGGCGCCCCCCTAATCCCCGCCGCCGTCAATCTGGCGGCCCATCAGCGCGATCGCCTTCTGATAGACGCCCGCGGCATTCCAGCCCTGGATGGCGGCAAAGTTTGGCTCGCCGGGCTGGTAGCCCGCGCCGGCCTTCCAGCCATGCGCCTTCAGGAAGGCCGCCGTCGACATCAGCGCGTTGGCGGAGTTTTCGAGGTTGCCGGTGCCGTAAGCCAAAATCGCCTTGGGCATGAACTGGGTCTGGCCGACCTCGCCATGCATCGAGCCGCGCTGGCTCGGCGAGAGCGCGCCGCGATCGATCAATTGCAGCGCGGCGTAGAGATGCTCGGTGAAATATTCCGAACGCCGGCAGTCGTAGGCCAGCGTCGCGATCGAGGCGAGCATGTTCTGGTTGCCGCGCTGGGTGCCGAAGCCGGTCTCCATGCCCCAGATCGCGAGCAACGGCCCCGGCGGCACGCCGTAGCGCTCGCGGATCGAAGCGAACAGCGCGCCTTGCGACGCCTTGAGCTGGCGTCCTTTGGCGACGATGGTCGTGGCGCCGCGCTTGGCGAGAAACTGGTCGAGCGAGAGCTGAAAACTGCGCTGGCCGCGGTCGGCATTGATGGTCGCCTGCGCGTAGTTCGTCGCCATCAGCGCCTGGATGGTGCCGGCGCTGATGCCTTTCGCGCGCGCCTCGCCGGCGAATTGCTGCTTCCAGGTGGCATAGCCCGCGGAAGAGCTACCGCATTGGGCGGCGTGGGCAAGAGAGTTGAAGCCTGCGAACGTGGCCAGAGCGGCGCTGAAGGCGAATGCGATGCGGAGCATGGACAAACCGTTCCCTCGAAGAGCATTGCAAATGGGCATCGGCTTCTAGCACGTCCTTGCCCGCGCTTCGAGAGTGGCGGCCGGACGCCGGGGGCGGAATCTCCGGTAAAATCGGCCATGATTGCGGCCTATTTCAACCGGTTGATCGGCCGCCCCGTCGGCCGAACACTCGATTTATTCCTTCTCAAGCCTGCAACGTCGGCTACTCTGCGCTTTGCCGCCGGGGCCACACCGGCCGGCCAAGCAACAAGAAAAGCCAGAGGGAGAAACATGCGCAGGGGCATCATCGCGGCAACAGCCATCGTCATCGTCGCGGCACTGACGGGCACAGCGCTGGCGCAGACCACAGACAATTATCCGGACCGTCCGATCAAGGTCGTCGTTCCCGCCGCGGCCGGCGGCGTCACCGATACGCCGGCGCGGGTGGTGACCAACCGGATGCGCGACACCATCGGGCAGAGCTTTGTCATCGAGAACCAGGGCGGCGCAGGCGGCATCCTGGCGGCGGAGAGCGTCAAGCGGGCCGCGCCTGACGGATATACCCTGCTGTATGTCAACGCCGCGACCCATGGCCTGCTGCCGGCACTGAAGAAATCGCTGCCTTACGACGCGCTGAAGGATTTCGTGCCGGTCGCGATGGCGGTGCGGGCGCCGCTGGCGATCGTGGTCAAAAGCGACTCGCCGTACAAGACGCTGGCTGATCTGGTGAAGGGCGGCAGCGAGGCCAAGCCGCTGAATTATGGCTCGCCCGGGCCCGGCAACACCTCGCATCTGATCGGCCTGATGCTGACGCAGGAAAGCAAGACGCCGATGCAGGCGGTGCATTATCGCGGCGAGGCGCCGATGATCCAGGACCTGATATCAGGCCATGTCGATTTCGCCGCCAGCAACATCATCCGCAGCCATGTCGAGGCCGGGACGCTGCGCGTGCTGGCAACAACAGGCGACAAGCGCTGGTTCGCCTTCCCCGACGCGCCGACGCTGAAGGAGCTGGGCTATACGGCGGAATATTATGCGTGGTCGGGTTTCGTGGCGCCCGCCGGCACGCCGCAGGCGATCATCGATCGGCTCAACAAGTCGGCGAACGTCGCACTCGCCGAGCCGGAGGTGGTCAAGACGCTCACCGCCAACGGGTTCGAGATCGTCGGCGGCAAGCCCGAGATTTTCGCCAAGGCGATGAACGACTATATCCGCGACGTCAGCGCGATCGGGAAGAAGAACAATCTGGAGATCGAGTAACCCAACCGCGGACACCACCGTTGCGGCTACCCCTCTCCCTAACCTCGAGAGCGAGCTTCGCTCGCCTCGGGCTCCCGCAAGGGGAGAGGGAACTACGTGCTTCGCGGCGACTGTTCAGTCGTTGCCGATCGTCTCGCCGAACAGCTCCCATATCTCGCCGTTGAACTTCTGCAGCCGCATGGCTTCGATCGGGAAGTAATCGGTCGGCGAGGTCTTCAGCTTGATGCCGGGCAGCATCAGCGGCAGCGTGATGTCGAGGTTTGCCGCCTGCTTCATGATGTTTTCATGGGTGAGATCATCACCGCACTGCTTGAAGACCTGCACGGTGGCTTCCGCCACGATATAGCCGTAGACGATGAGCTGGTCCTGCCGGCTGCCGTCAGGAAAATACTTCTTCATGAAATCGTGCCAGGCCTGCACGTCCTTGTCGTCCTTCCACTGCGGGTCGTTGGGATCCTTGAACGAGTAGGAGGAGATGATGCCCTTGGAGTGATCGAAGCCGGCGGGCTGCAGCACGGAGGATACCGAGGTGGACGTCGCCGCGAGGAAGAACATGTCCGGCTTCCAGCCGATCTCGCCGACCTTGCGGATCGCCTGCGCCGCCTGCTTCGGGATCGCGTGCATGAACAGCACGTTGGCGCCGGAGGCTTTCAGCTTCACGATCTGGCTGTCGATGGTCGGGTCGGTCGATTCATAGGTTGATTCCGCGACCACCATCTTGGCGACGTTCTCCGGTCCCAGCCCCTTCTTGAAGCCGTTGCCGTAATCCTTGCCGGCGTCGTCGTTCTGGTAGAACAGCGCGATCTTGGCGTCCGGCTTGTTCTTCAGAACATATTTGGCGTAGACCGCCGTCTCGGCCTGGTAGGACGGCTGGAAGCCGATCGACCACGGAAAACGCTCGTGGTCGCCCCACAGCGTGGCGCCGGCGCCGACGAAGAGCTGCGGCACCTTCTTGTCGTTGAGGTATTTACGCACGGCGAGCCCCGTCGGCGTGCCCAGCGGATTGAGGATGACGGCGACCTCCTCCTGCTCGACCAGCTTGCGGGTCTGCTCCACGGTCTTCGGCGGGCTATAGGCGTCGTCCAGCGTGATCAAATTGATCTTGCGGCCGTTCACACCGCCCTGCTCGTTGATCATCTTGAAATAGGCGGCCTGCGTCTTGGCAATCACGCTATAGGCCGATGCGGGACCGGAGAACGGAGAAGTCTGACCGAGCTTTATTTCGGTATCGCTGGCGCCGGGGCCGTATTTCTTGTCGGCGGCCTGAGCCTGAGTTGCGACCAGCAGGACCGACGCGATCGCAAGTGCGTGCCATCTCATATGCGTTTCCCTTTGTTTTTTGATGCCTCGTTAGAATTGGGCGAGGAAACGCTAGCACGCGCGCGACGCATTACACTTGCGGGAAGAAGCTGGGCAGGATTGCTAAATCGCCGTGCTAGAGCATTTTCCACCTGGTGTGGATCATCGTCTATATCCGGCATGTCGAAAGTAGTTCTTGCACTGCTTGGGCGCAAACGTCTTGAGAAGTTTTCTGATGAGCTTCATCAG